>JGI12048J13642_10810850_pt1 | contig 10172 bp, 10 predicted proteins | sample ElkSlonscriptome_16_FD_13642 | JGI IMG/M metagenome (IMG submission 13642)
CAATCGGCTCCAACGTGGCCAATGTGGGCCTCGTGCTGGGCAGTGCTGCGCTTATCGCGCCGATACGCGGCACCATCACGGCAACACTTCGACGCGAACTGCCGCTGTTGCTGCTGGTCAGCGTGGCGGCAGGCGCGCTGTTTCTCGACGGTCAGCTGAGTCGGGTTGACGGCGCGCTACTGGTGGCCGGACTGCTGGCCTTTTTTGTCTGGGTCGTAAAAAACAGTCGCCGCATGGGATCAGACGGCCTGGTGGTCAGCGAAGCGGTTCGCGATTTGCCCGCGGATATCACCCGGGCACGCGCATTGACCTATCTGGCGCTGGGGTTTGCGGTTTTGCTGCTGGGTGCGGAGCTGCTGGTGTCCGGGGCCGAAAATCTGGCGCAGCGCTTTGGCCTGTCCGACCTCGTGATCGGCCTGACGGTCGTCGCAATAGGCACCAGCCTGCCGGAACTAGCTGTATCGGTGGTTAGCGCGTTTCGTGGCGAGCCGGAACTGGCTGTCGGCAACGTCGTCGGGTCGAACGTGTTCAATTTGCTGGCGGTCATCGGGGCCGCCGGCCTGGTGGGCCCGGGACCGGTTGACCCGGGCATCGTGCGCTTTCATCTCCCGGTGATGCTGGCGTTCACCTGCGCTTTGCTGCTGTTGGCGTACAATCCGCTGGGCAAGCCGGGCATGGGGCGCTGGCTGGGCAGCCTGCTCCTGATCGGCTTCTTCGCCTACCAGGGGCTCCTGCTTACCGGCGTGGCATGAACGGCAGTGAGCACGATGAGCCATGGAACGGCAAAACGCGGAACGGGAAAGCTATGAGTAACAAACCGGACGCCACCGATCCGATCGCTACAGCGCGGCGCGTGCTGGATATCGAGGCGCGGGCGATCAACGAGCTGGCGCCGCGCATCGGCGACAGTTTTGCCGCTGCCTGCGAGTTGTGCCTGCACTGCAAGGGCCGAGTGGTGGTCACCGGCATGGGCAAATCCGGTCACATTGCGCGCAAGATTGCCGCGACGCTCGCGAGTACCGGCACGCCTGCCTTCTTTGTGCACCCCGCCGAAGCCAGCCACGGCGATCTCGGCATGATCACTCGGCAGGATGTTGTGATCGCGCTGTCCAATTCGGGTGACACCCGTGAGCTGGTCACGCTGCTGCCGCTGCTCAAACGACTGAACGTTGCGCTGATATCAATGACCGGCAAAGCGCAGTCCGTGCTGGCCGAGGCGGCTCAGGTCGTGCTGGACATCGCGGTCAGCGAAGAGGCGTGTCCGCTGAACCTCGCGCCGACGGCCAGCACGAGCGCAGCGCTGGCCATGGGTGACGCGCTGGCCGTCGCGCTGCTCGAGTGCCGGGGCTTCACGTCCGAGGATTTCGCGCGTTCGCACCCTGGAGGCAGCCTGGGCCGCAAGCTGCTCGTGCGGGTGGCAGACCTGATGCATACCGGGGCCAGTGTGCCGACAGTCGGCGCCGACACGCCGGTCGCTGCCGGCCTCCTCGAAATGACCAGCAAGGGCCTGGGCATGACCACGGTTACAGCGGACGACGGGCGTTTGCTGGGCGTGTTTACCGACGGCGACTTGCGTCGCCAGCTCGATCAGGGTATCGACGTGCATGCCGCCACCATGCGCAGCGTCATGACGGCAGACTGCAAAACCGCAGAGCCGCAAATGCTGGCAGCCGAGGCCGTACATCTGCTCGAACAGTTTAAAATTAACGCGCTGGTGGTCGTCGACGAGCAGCAAACCGTGGTCGGCGCACTCAATATCCACGACCTGTTTCGGGCCGGCGTAGTCTAGAGCCGCCTCGACTAAAGGATTACCCCGTGTACAAAAAAGTTGATCTCGATAAAGTTTACGAACAGGCTGCGCGGGTCGAGCTGCTGGTGCTCGATGTCGACGGCGTCCTCACTGATGGCCGGCTGCATTTCGACAGTAAGGGCCACGAATATAAGGTTTTTCACGTGCGCGACGGGTATGGCATCCGCCAGCTACTGATTGCCGGCTTCAAGGTGGCCGTGATCTCCGGACGGAAATCGACGGCAGTCGAGAAACGCATGGCGGAACTCGGCATCGAACATGTGCACCTGGGTGTCAGTCATAAACTCAGTGTTTTTAATAAGTTGCTAGACCGGCTGGGCATCGACGCCGCAGCGGCTGCCTGCGTCGGCGACGACACCCCCGATATCGAATGCATGCAGGCCGCCGGCCTGGCCATCGCGGTGGCGGATGCGCACCACGACCTGGATGCGGTGGCCGACTGGCACACACACCGCGGCGGCGGTCAGGGCGCCGTACGCGAAGTCTGCGATCTGCTGCTGGCCGCGCGCGAATGACTTGGCCTGAACCCCGCAGGCTGATGCTATACGCGCTGCTGCTCGCCGCGGCACTGGCCAGCACGCTGCTGCTGATCCGGCAATCTGACGACACGGAAGGCGCTGCGCGCCCGGCGCTCAGCCTAGCCTACTACCTGAACGACGCCGTGCTCACCGGCACCGCCGAGGACGGCTCGGTGCTGTACCGGATTCGGGCCAAACGCGCCGAACAAAACCCGGCCGACTCCAGCATCGACCTGCAGGTCATAAAAATGGACTACGACCCGAACACAGGGCCGGCCTGGAATGTGCGGGCCGACACTGGCAGCATTCCGGCGGCCGCAGACGTGATCGATCTCGCCGGCAACGTGTATGCGGTGTCGGCCGACGCCGCGGCAGGACGCACCGAAATTCGCACGCAGCGTCTGGCCGTCGAGCCTGACACCATGCGCGCCACCACGGCCGATCGTGTGGCGCTGCTGTTCAACGGCAATCAGCTGAACGGCACCGGGATGGACGCCGATTTCAAAGCCAATACATTGAGCCTTCTGGCAAACGTCAATGGCAAGTTCACGCCGTAACTCGCGTCTTGGGCGGAAGACTCCGGCGCAGCTGGCCGGCGCGTTTCTGCTTGTGCACGCTCTCTCTGTTGCGGCGCAGGTTACCGCGCCCGAGCTGCAGCCCGAGATGCCTATTACTATTGACGCCGAGTCCACCGCATTCGACTACGACAGCAACAGCCTGGTATTTCGCGGGCTGCGTCTTGATCAGGGCAACCTCGGCATCCGCGCCGATCTGGCGAAAACCGAGAAACTGGATTTCGACGACGGCATATGGAACTTCACCGGCAACGTAAGCGTCGAGGCCGACGGCACGCGGCTGTATTGCGAGGCGGCCGAACTGCGCTTTGTTGACCACCAGCTCGAATCAGCTGTACTGACCGGCGCGCCGGCGCGCTTCGAGCAGGATGTCATCAACTCGGAGACCGTGAATTCCGGAGAAGCCGCCACCATCAGCTACCAGTTGTCCGGCGGCACGCTGCAACTGGCGGGCGACGCTCGGTTCACGGACGGGACCAACAAGATATCCGGCGAACTGATCACCTATGACCTGACCGCGCAGCGCCTGACGGCGGGCGCCGGCGAAAGCGGCCCGGTGGTTATTGTCATCGATCCCAAAACCCGTCTGCCGAAACCAGCCCCGCCTGCAACCCCTTCGCCGGAAGCAGCGAAGCCATGAGCATTCTCAGCGCCGAAAACCTGAGCAAGAAATTCAAGTTGCGGGAGGTGGTCAAGAACATCGGGTTCGAGATCAGCAGCGGCGAAGTGGTCGGCTTGCTCGGCCCGAACGGAGCAGGCAAAACGACGGCGTTTTACATGGTTGTCGGGCTGGTCAGCGCCGACAAGGGGCGAATTCTTCTCGACGGCAAGGACGTTACAGCGTTGCCAATGTACCTGCGGGCCAAACAGGGGATCGGTTACCTGCCTCAGGAGGCATCTATTTTTCGCAAACTGACGGTGGCCAAAAACATTCTGGCAATACTCGAGACGCGGGATGAGCTGACGCAGGCCGACCGCGAACGGCTGCTGGAGGAGCTGCTGGAAGAGCTGCACATCGGCCATGTGCGCAACAGCCTCGGCATGAGCCTCTCCGGCGGAGAGCGGCGGCGAGTCGAAATAGCGCGGGCCCTGGCCGTGGAGCCCCGGTTCATTTTGCTTGACGAGCCGTTTGCCGGTGTCGACCCGATTTCAATACTTGATATTCAGCGCATCATCAAACATCTCAGCGAACGTGATATTGGCGTGCTGATCACCGATCACAACGTCCGTGAGACGCTGGGGATCTGCAGCCGCGCCTACATCGTTAATGATGGCGCGGTCATCGCCGCGGGCGAGCCCGCCGAGGTGCTTAACAATCAGCAGGTCAGGGAAGTCTATCTGGGCGACAATTTCGCGCTGTAGCAGACCACTCCAGTACACTAGGAGGAGCACAGCACACCGACTGGGCTTTGATCACCGCGGTTAGGATGACCGCCAGCACTATGGCAAAACTTTCGCTGCAGCTTAAGCTTGGTCAGCAACTGACCATGACTCCGCAACTACAGCAGGCCATTCGCTTGCTGCAGATGCCGGTGCTCGAGCTGAATACCCAGCTGGCCGAGGCGCTGGAAGAGAACGTGATGCTCGAGCAGGCGGAGCCGGCCGACTCGGCTGATGCCGACAGCGCCGGCGATACCCCGGAAATTGTCGACGGCGGCGAGCTGGAACGCGGCGACTGGGAAGATATTTACGGCAACGGCCGCAAGGGTGACAGCTACACGGGTGGCGAACAGCCGCAGATCGATATACCCGACACGAGCAGTGACTCGCTGCAGGAACACCTGCTGTGGCAGCTGCAGATGGACGACTTCAGTCCGCGTGAGGCGGCTATCGGCGAAGCGCTCGTCGACGCCATTAATGACGATGGATATCTGCAGGCGAATCTGGAGGAATTGCTCCAGACGCTGCCGCACGCCGCCAATTTCACGCTCAGTGAAGTGGAAAAAGTGCTGCACAAGTTGCACACACTGGATCCGGCCGGCATAGGTGCCCGCGACCTGAGCGAGTGCATCGGCATTCAGCTGCGCCAGCTCGACTCAACCGAGCCGGCGCGCGAGCTCGCCCTGCGTATTGCCGCAAACGAGCTGGACATGCTGGCGGCTCAGGACCTCAGCTCAATGCGTCGCAAGCTCGGTGTCAGCGATGACGAGCTCGACGCTGCAATTCTGCTGATTCGCGGCTGCAACCCCAAGCCCGGCACTATTATTCAGCCCGGCAACACGCAATACGTCGTGCCTGACGTGTACGTGCGGAAACAGGACGGGCAGTGGATCGTGGAAGTGAACCGGGGTGGTTCGCCCCAGCTGCGCGTCAACCAGGCGTACGCCAACATGCTTCGCGGCAATAACAACCACTCGACCCTGCGCGGTCAGCTGCAGGAGGCGCGCTGGCTCGTGCGCAGTCTCGAGATTCGTCACGAAACACTCATGAAAGTGGCGATGTCGATTGTAGAACGCCAAGTCGATTTTCTGGAGCACGGCGAGGAGCAAATGAAGCCCATGATCCTCAAGGACATCGCCGAAATGCTGGGCATGCATGAATCGACAATTTCGCGAGTCACGACCAACAAATTCATGCACACCCCGCGCGGCGTCTTTGAATTCAAGTACTTTTTCTCCAGCCAGCTGCAGGCGGATGACGGCACGGGGCAGTCGTCGACCGCCATACGGGCGCGAATCAAACGTATGATTGGCGCCGAGAATCCCGAAAAGCCGCTGAGCGACAGCAAAATTGCCAAAATGCTGTCGGATCAAGGCGTTCAGGTCGCCCGCAGAACCGTGGCAAAATACAGGGAAGCCATGCAGATCGCTCCGTCAAACGAGCGCAAGCAGCGCGCCTGACCGGCGGCTTCAGTCCTCCGCCGGCACAGTGCGCCGCGTCCACCGGGCTGCCAGGACAACAACTGACAACAGGAGCACAGCACCCATGCAAATGAACTTATCGGGCCATCACGTTGAGATCACTTCTTCGCTGCGCGAATACGTCACCGAAAAAATGCAGCGCATTGAGCGGCATTTCGAGAACATAACCGATATCAATTGCGTATTGACGGTTGAAAAACTCGAGCACAAGGCCGAAGCAACCGTGCACGTCAGCGGCAACTCGCTGCACGCCCACTCTGTCGAGTCGGACATGTATGCCGCAATCGACGCCATGATTGACAAGCTCGACCGCCAGGTGCGGCGCCACAAGGCGAAAATTACCGACCACCACGCCCACGAGAGCGTCAAGCGCAGCTTCAGCTAGCATGCGCCTGATCATTGTCAGCGGGCTGTCCGGTTCCGGCAAATCGGTCGCGCTGGATGCTCTGGAAGACATGGGTTTCTTCTGCATCGACAATGTTCCGGCCGCACTGCTGGGGGGCTTGATCAAGCAGACGATCGCGGCGCGCGATGCGCTATACGACAATATGGCGGTCGGTGTGGATGCCCGCAATCGCGAAGCCGATCTGCAGTCATTGCCTGAGCTGCTGACAGGCCTTAAATCGCAGGGCGTGCGCTGCGAAATCCTGTTCCTGCACTCCGAGGACGAGGTGTTGCTGCAGCGTTATCGGGAAACCCGCCGCCGGCATCCGCTGCGCGGTCCGACCATGAGCCTGCAGGATGCGATCAGCGAGGAGCGGGAGCTGCTGGGCCCGATCATCTACTCAGCCAACCTGGTCATCAATACCAGTTCTACCAGCATCCACGAGCTGCGCAATACGTTACGCGAACGGGTCGTTGACCGCCGCCGCGCGGAACTGTCGGTGCAGATCGAGTCCTTCGGCTTCAAGTATGGTGTACCGTACGACGCAGACTTTGTGTTCGACGTGCGCTGCCTGCCCAATCCCTACTGGGTACCCGAACTGCGGCCGCTGAACGGCAGGGATCAGGAAATCAGCGAGTTTCTTGGCGGCAGCGAAATTACGCGGCGTATGATCGACGATATACTCGGCTTCTTGCGCAATCGCATCCCGGAGTACGCGGAACACAACCGCAACTACCTGACCGCGGCTGTCGGCTGCACCGGCGGCCAGCACCGCTCGGTGTTCGTCGTCGAGCAGTTGGCCGCGGGCCTCAGCGAGGTCAACGCCAGCGTGCTGGTGAGGCATGATCGTCTGAACACGCAACACAAGGTCGCCTGACATGGAACCGGCCGTGCAGAAAAAACTGGACCTCAGCGGTCTGCGGGAGGCGCTCTCGCAGGGGCTGATGCTGCGCGTCGAGCAAATGCTCGTGGACCTCAAGCCGGCCGAAACGGCGCTGCTGCTTGAGTCACTGCCGCCGGCCAAGCGCGAGGTCGTCTGGAAACTGCTGCCGCCCGAAGACGAGGGAGATGTGCTGGCGGAGCTGAACGATGAAGTCCGCGCGCTGCTGATGTCCTCAATGGATGCGCAGGACCTGGTCGCGGCCACCGAGGGCATGGAAATTGACGACCTCGCCGATGTAGTCGCTGATCTTCCCGAATCGCTGACCCAGCAGCTGATCAGGTCGCTCAACCAGCGCGATCGCGAACGTCTTGAAGCCGTCCTGTCGTATGCAGAGGATAGCGCCGGTGGCCTGATGAACCCGGACACGATCGCGGTCCGGCGCAACGTCACGCTCGAAGTCGTGCTCCGCTACCTGCGTTTTCTGGGCGAGCTGCCGAACAACACCAACACGCTGTTCGTGGTCGATCGTAACGATCACTACCGCGGCACACTGTCGATCGCGCGGCTGATCACCCATGACCAGCAAGCCCGCGTGAGTGAGGTCATGGACAGCTCGGTAGAGGGCATTCTGGCCGAAACCTCGGCTGCGGATGTCGCCCAGTTGTTTCAAACCGATGATCTCGTGGCCGCTCCAGTTCTGGACGACGCGGGTAAGCTGCTGGGCCAGATCACCGTTGACGATGTCGTCGACGTGATCCGCGAGCAGGCTGAGCACGAAATTCTGGGCAAGGCGGGGCTGGACGAGGAGGATGACATTTTCGCACCGGTCGTCACCAGCGTCGGCCGGCGCTCGCTGTGGCTCGGCATTAACCTGGCCACCGCATTTCTTGCCGCTGCGGTGGTTGGCATTTTCGAGGAAACCCTGTCGCAGATCGTTGTGCTGGCCGTGCTGATGCCCGTCGTCGCCAGCATGGGCGGCATCGCCGGCACGCAGACGCTGACCCTGATGGTGCGCAGCATGGCGCTTGGCAAAGTGGGCGGCAACAATGCCCGCTGGCTGCTGTCGAAAGAGTTTTTGGTTGGCGTGGTCAACGGCTTCATGTGGTCAGTCATCGTTGCCTTGATTACCGTTATATTTTTCGGAGGCTGGGATATCGGTTTGCTGATCGGGGCCGCCGTGGCCATCAACCTGGTCGTCGCGGCGCTGGCAGGCTCGCTTATCCCCCTGCTGCTGCCGCGCCTCGGCATCGACCCGGCTATTGCCGGAGGCGTGGTGCTGACCACCGTCACGGACGTGGTTGGTTTCATGACCTTTCTCGGCCTGGGGACGCTATTCCTGCTCTGATAACTGCACGGTGGGCATGCGGCTGGTGTACTCGGTACTAAGCTCGTTCCACCCCGTAATGCCGGAAGGTGCATCCATCGGTTCGCCCCGTAGAAACTGCAGCAGCTCGTCGCTTCGGGCCATCGCGTCGGCGTAACCCAGATCGATCAACTCTCGGGTATAGCCCGACTCGAACAGCAGGTAGCTGGCCAGCTGCATTCCGCCGCGGTTCATGGCGCCCAGTCCACGCAGCAGAACCCGCACCGCGCGCGGGACCTCGCGTATATGGCGCTGCGCGATTTCGCGCACGTCCTGCGATGGCAGGAGCACGAACGCGTCGATCGGTCTGAGCGGCCCCGCATCACCCTCGGGTGCAGCGCCAGGCGTCTGCCGCAGCATAGTGTTGATTCGCGCCATCCGCTCAAGATCGGCCGAAAGTCCATCCATAAACAGAGCGTCGAGCATGTAGCCGGCGACCCGGCCGAGACTTGGATAAACCGGGTCGCCGTTCCCAGGTGCATCGGGCTGCTCGTTGCGCACCCCGATTACCAGAATACGGTCAGCGCCGAGATGTACCGCCGGCGACAAAGGTGTCGCCTGGCGCATCGCACCGTCGCCGAAGTATTCCTGGCCAATCTGCACCGGCGGAAACACAATCGGGACCGCGATGCTGGCCATCACGTGATCAAGGTTAAGCTCCTCGCGACGCCCCACGCGGCGCACTCGCATCCAGGGCTCGACCTCCTCACCGCCTTGATAGAAAGCGACCGAGCGCGACGAACTATAGCCAGCCGCTGTAATCGAAACCGCATCGACGTAGCCGGCGTCGATAGATTTCTGAATGGCGGCAAAATTGACGCGCCGGCTGAGCAGTTCGCGCAGCGGGGAATTGTCGAGCAACGCCAGTCGGTTCTGGTTGCCCAGACCGCCGGTGATCACGGCCAGCAGCCAATGCAGGCTGTTGCGGATCATTGTACCGGCGTCTGACTTGAAGACTTCTTGCGAGCGAAAATTCCCCCATACATGCTCGAGCTCCGCCACGCCGACATGGAACAGCCGTGACCGGCTGGCAATCACCACGGTGTTCACGGCGCCCGCCGAAGTGCCGCTGAGTACCGAAAACGGGCTGGGAGACCGGCGCGGCAGCAGCTCGGACACTGCCTTGAGCACGCCGACCTGATAAGCGCCGCGCGCGCCACCGCCGGGCAGTACCAGACCCACCCGGCAGTCACCGGAGTAACGAATAACCGGCTTGCGGTGAACTTGATCCATGCTATAAGTGAGCAATACGAAGAGTGGGAATAACAGCACACCTGTGCGACGCTCTCAAGCGACCTGTGCGCATGCACTAACGAGTGATCGAGCCGCTGAACTGCACCGAGGAGAACACCATGAAACCATATCTTAAACCGCTTGCCGCGCTGGCCGGACTGATATTCTCAGTGAGCACCCATGGCGCCGAGCTTGTGGGCAGTTCCGCACCGCAGTTTCGCCTGCAGGATCAGCAGGGCGAATGGCACGAGCTCGATCAGTATCGGGGCCAGTGGGTGGCACTGTACTTCTACCCCAAGGATGACACGCCCGGCTGCACGACCGAGGCGTGCTCGTTTCGTGACAACATATTCGCGTTCGAGGCACTGAACGCGGTGATCCTGGGGGTGAGCCTCGACGACGTCGAGTCGCACGCAGAGTTTGCCGAGAAGTACAGCCTGCCGTTTTCGATTCTCGCCGACACCGACAAGCAGGCGGCCGAAGCCTACGGCGTCATCATGAAAATCGGGCCCATGAGCCTGGCAAAACGTGAGTCTTTCCTGAT
>JGI12048J13642_10635672_pt1 | contig 10171 bp, 6 predicted proteins | sample ElkSlonscriptome_16_FD_13642 | JGI IMG/M metagenome (IMG submission 13642)
GGCGATTGTGCGGGTCGCGGCGTTTGTTTTGTCAATACCGGTTCGGTCGCTCGTGGCGTCTGCCTCGCTGGTACATCTCCGTTCGTCGCTGCTGGCCCGCTGGAAGTACTTTCCTTTCGCTCGCCGCCTAGCGCATGAATTCGCGACAGCAGTGCGTCAAGCTGATCACCCACGGGAGTTCGCTTGGCACTGTCTGGGCTCGATGAGGCGGGACCTGTTTGCGGCATAGTCGGACGGGTCATCAAGAGTACTTCTAAACGTAGGAACGCGGACGAATGCGAATGGTCGACCGATTATTCAAGATTTTCGGCATTCGAACGCGATACCTTTTTCGCATCGTGATTGAAACGGACGATGGTCCCGTTTGCAATAATCCAAATGAAACGAACAAACCTTATAATCGGTACAACCCGATTTGCACTTGCCAGCAATCGGAGGAAGCCGTTATAGGAAACAGCAGAAAAGATTCTGTCCCTTTCGCTTCGATCATTTTCGGCAATGCAAATGACTCAAAACTACGCTTTTTTAGTGCGTCTTAGCCAACCAAAAAGCTGTCTCGCTAGCTTTGGTATACTTGTTTTCAGTTGTTTTTCACTGGGAATGAGTTCGTTTGCGGAAGCGCAAAACCCTTCTCAAGGGATGGGACTGCCGCCAGGGCTTTCCGCGGGAGCAACGCCACCGAGTTTGCAACAGCCGCCTAGCCGACCGCCGATGAATCCATCCGCTTCGGTGACCGCATCGAACCGAGGGCAAGGTGACGTGACCGCTGGCGGCCAACTGCCACGAGCCGCTGGCCAGGAGCATCGCGTTTATGACTTGACTCCGTACACTCGTTATTTGACCAAGCACGATCATCCGGAACAGGCAATCGTTGATTGGATTCTGCGAGAAACCGGCACCGATATTTGGTTCTCCGAACCGTTTGGATTTATGAATGCGACGCGAGACAGTTTGTCGGTCTATCACACGCCCGAAGTCCACCAGGTGATTGCTGGAATTGTCGACCGTTTCGTCGCTGGCGAAGTCGAGCCTCAGATCATGCACTTGCGTCTCATGACTGTTGGCAACCCGAATTGGCGAGCGAGATCCCATATGCTGATGACTCACGTTCCCGTCGATTCGCCTGGAGTCCAAGCTTGGTTATTGAGCAAAGAAAATGCGGCAATGGTCTTAAACATGCTTCGCCAGCGCACCGACGCTCGTGAAGTCCAAGGGGTCGATATGCCAGTGTTTAATGGGCAAACCGAGCGTATCGCGCAAACTCGTGGACGAAACTATGTACGAAATGTTCGCGAGTCACCCCACGGATGGCCACCTTACGAACCGGAAACGGGCGAAGTCCAGGAGGGCTACCGATTGGCATTGAGCCCACTGTTGAGCACCGATGGCCGTGTGATTGACTGCATGATTAAGGCAGATATCGATCAAGTTGACAAATTGAATCATGTCGATTTGGAATTACCGCTTCGCAACCAGCAAGTTCATCGCACACGAATCGACGTGCCACAGGTGGTCAGTTGGCGACTGCACGAGCGTTTTCGCTGGGAATCAGACAAAGTATTGCTGCTTTCTTGCGGCGTTGTCGCCAGTCCCGAACGGTCGGGCGGATCTTCGCTATTGAATTTGGACATGTTGACAGGCACGACCACGGGCCGGGCCGACGCATTGTTGTTCATCGCATTCCGTGGGCGAGCTTCGGAGAATTTGCAGGCCCCCACGGCGGGTAGCGGCCCCTTGCGATCCGCAGCGAATCCGTACGGCGGATCGAATCGCGGGCGATACTAGTGAAACCGCGTGCCCCGCGGTCTGCGGCCGGGCTATTCCGCAATCCGGAGTCAAATTCATTTTGAAATAAGCGAATTCGCCCCCCTCAAAGAATCCGCAACATTCGTTTAGAATCGGCAATTGTCAAAATCGACCCATTTCATTCACTTCAGCGAAACGACCGGCTGCGGCCGTGACCTCTTTTTATGGACAATTCCAACATTTGCCGCGTCGTGATTACTGGCCGCGGCGTAGTCAGTCCTCTTGGAAACGACCCCACGACGCTGCTTTCGCGGTTACGTCGTGGCGAGAGTGGCGTGCGTCCTTTCACATTGGTCCCGCATGGCGTCTTGTGCGTCGACCACGGTGCCGAAGCGATCGACTTTACGGGTGAAATCTCCAACTACGGGCCTCTTGAGAAGCCGTTGCAGCGCGCGATTAAGAAGACTGGAAAAGTGATGTGCCGCGAAATTGAGATGGGGGTTGCGGTCGCACAACTCGCCATCCACGATGCCGACCTTAGCGAAGACAAACGTGATCCCGAACGTGTGGGTGTGGTCTACGGATGCGATTACATCATGTCGCTTCCCGAAGAATTTTCGACTGGCATCCGACAATGCATGGATGCCGAGGGCAACTTCGATTTCGATCGCTGGGGACAAGAAGGGCGGATCAAAGTGGAGCCGCTTTGGTTGTTGAAATACTTGCCGAACATGCCCGCCAGCCATATTGCGATCTTTAACAACCTTCGCGGAGCCAACAATTCGCTTACCGTTCGTGAAGCTTCAGCTGGGGCCGCGATCGGCGAAGCGGTCTCCACGATCCAACGCGGGCATGCCGACGCATTGATCGTCGGTTCGACGGGTTCACGTGTCCATCCACTGCGAACCTTGCACGCCTCGCTACAAGAAAAATTGGCGGCCGACACCGAAGACCCATCCCAGATGAGCCGTCCGTTCGATTCGTCACGCGATGGTAGCGTGGTGGGTGAAGGTGCCGCGGCGTTCGTTTGTGAATCCCTTCAACACGCGACCCATCGTGGAGCGAATATATTGGGTGAAGTGGTTGGCTATAGCAGTAGCGCCGTCGGTCCAGCCGCAGGTGACGACTTCCTCAAGAAAGCGGTCATCAATGTTCTTAAAGGAGCACTCGGTACGGCTGATCCAAAATCGATCGGCCACATCCACGCACACGGTCTTGGGACGGTCGAATCGGATCGTTTCGAAGCCTTGGGAATCGCTGAAGTTTTCGGCAGCCCGACGGATCAGCCGCCCGTGACGACTGCGAAAGGTCACTTCGGAAACCTTGGCGCCGGTGGCGGAATGGTGGAAGTGATCGCCAGTCTCGACGCTCTTGGTGGCGAATTATTCCCCATTCTCAATTGCAATCACTTGGACCCCGATTGCCCCATCAATGCTTGTACGAAAGCGGGCACGCCAGCGGGTGACGAATTCATTAGCCTCAATGTGACGCCGCAAGGGCAAGCTTCGGCAGTCCGCATTCGGCGTTTTGTGTGATCCGTTTTGACGAACCTTGATGACTCGCTCGACAACTCAGGCGGCGAACGATCTTGCCACGTTTCCGTCATGCCTGACGAAGTGGTTCGGTGGTTGATGGAAACGTCGCCCGAAACGATCATTGACGGCACCTATGGCGGGGGTGGCCACAGTCGTTTGCTTATTGAAAAGTTGCCGGTTGGACGAGGCCGAGTGGTTGGACTCGATCGGGATCCGAGTGTTGCAGTGCGAGTGGAGTCCGAAACGCATGATCCCCGCTTGACCGTCTTTGTCGCCAGCTATGAACAAACGCCCAAGGCACTTGCCCAATTCGATTTATCCTGTGCCGATGCAATGGTGTTGGATTTGGGGCTATCGAGTGACCAGTTGGCTGATCGCGAACGCGGATTTAGTTTTACACAAAATGGTTCCTTGGATCTTCGCTTCGATCCTGAAAATGGAGTTCCGGCCAGTCGATGGTTGGCTTCACATGACGAGAAGCAGATTGCCGATACGATCTATCGGTACGGGGAAGAACGCTTCAGTCGGCGAATTGCTCGTGCGATCGTCGCTCGGCAACGAGAACGGAAACCGGTAGAAAACGTTGATGAATTGGTCGAAATTTGCAGACGATGTGTGCCACGAAGCCGAAACCATGATATTCATCCTGCGACCCGAACCTTTCAAGCACTGAGAATCGCTGTCAACGATGAACTTGGTATCCTAGAACGAACGCTGGCTGCAGCACCCGATTGGTTATCCCCAGGCGGACGGATCGCGGTCATCAGTTTCCACTCTCTCGAAGACCGTATTGTCAAGCAGGCATTTCGAAACGACGACCGCTGGGAAGTCTTGACAAAGAAACCGCTTCGTCCGAGCGAGTCGGAAGTCGCCAACAACCCGCGAAGTCGAAGTGCAAAAATGAGAGTCGCCGCCCGTAGAGCGGAGGCTGGGTCTGGGGTGCCCAAAATTCAGCTTTAACCCTTTATCCGCGAGCCTCATTTTTGTTCTACGCTTAGCTCTCTCCCGATTTAGAATTTGGAATTCGTACAACTTCTACGTTTAGGTGAACAAGTCAACCACCTCTCCCAAGCGTAGCTTGGGGGAGGTCGAACGCGGCGTTTAGCTGCCGTTCGGTAGGGGCCTCCACGTTGTGCCTCGAGCAAGTGCCGCGTGATCCCCCTCCCTCGCGAACGCCTTAAGGGCGTCACTCGACCTCCCCGGCTGCGCCGGGAGAGGTATAAGACTACGCAAGTTTCCATTACCTTTAAATCAAGCTTTTGGGCACTTCAGACCTAACTCACCACGACGTCATACTAAGCCCCAGCGGCGGCGGAGCGTCCATTCAATAACCAATGCAGCGGCGAACAGGACGAACATGAACCATCCCGTGAGTGGATCGTCGCCGAGGGTGTACTTCTCTACCACCGGCGCTTCCGCTTGTTTTCGCCGTTCCGATATTCGCTCGATCAATTCGTCCATCTGCTTATAGGTGAAAGCACCGCCACCATGCTCAGAAGTGATTTCAGCTAATTGCCTCAGGTAAACCGGGTCAGCCATCGGTGTGGCCATCTCTCGACTTTGGTCAATCACTTGAAACGCTAGTTCTTCCGTTTCCACCGCCGAACTGTTCTCGCTCGGGCTTACGCGTAGCCGGTAATAGCCAGGTTCCAACGCCGGGATCGAACCGCTAATCGATTGCAAATTCGACTCACTCTTTTCCGACAAATCGTTGATGTCGGTCACACGATTAGACTCGTCTACGATCTCGGCGGACAATCGAACGGGGTTATCGGCCGCTGAGAGCGTCGCTAGAGAAGCTTGGAACTTCGTCTGGGCATTGGTCGCAAAGCGTCGGGAATCGAGCTCGATTGCAATTCGCTCGCCACTGTCCTCTTCCCGCGAGAGCAGCCAAAGCATGACTTGCCTCCAGAAACGCCGATGCGCCTCACTTTGTCCTTCACGCCACCATCGCCAAGTCGAATCGAACGCAATCGCCGCGGTGCGTCCTCGTCCGAATTCACCAACGACCATTAGCGGTTGCTGATCGGACGTTTCCAAAAGGATTTGGACGCCAGGAGCGACTTTGGGACCGACGAAACGATTGGCTCCGAGTAGTGGTGGCAAACCGTTCCAAATTTTCGCAGCCTCCGTACTGCCTAGATTCGTGATTGGATGCGGGCGTGCCAACTCGATCTGCAACGGCCCCTCGATTTGATCCGCTGCATCGGTTTGAACTTCTTCACCGATATCCCGGCGAAGCGATGCATTCATGCGGATCGGCAACACATCTGCCAGAGGTGATGAGGCATAGCCGCCAGCGTCAAACGTGTGGTAACCACCTAGCATCAGTAGCCCCGCTCCCGCAGCGACGGCTTCGCTTAGCTCTTCGAGTTGCTCATTTCCAATGGCATCGGCATCAACATCGCCGATGATATAGATGTCATACTTTCCCACAGCGAACGCGTTGTCGAGAGGAATGGGCCATCGCGACGCGGTATCACGGGGGATCCATTGATAGGTCAAATCCAAATCAGGGAAACGCCGAAGTGCCATTCTCAAGAAACGCTGCTCGTACAGCGATTCGCCTTCGACGTAAAGGATGCGACCGCCCCCTTCGCGCACGTTCACAAATGCGGTTTGGAAATTGTTGGTTGTCACCCATTCACCGGTTTGAGCTTTGGCGGCAACCCGCAGCCGATAGACACCTGGTTTTGGAGCTGTGATCGGGATCGAAACCGATTGGACGTCGCTAGCCGTCTCGGCCAATAGTTGTCGAGTGGCCGCCGTTGTCGATTGTCCCTTGCTATCGATCCAGCTGACTTCGACGGGAACCGAGATACCAGCCAGACCGCGTAGGCTGACTTGAAAACTGACTTGAGCATCGTTTCCCGCAAAGAGAGAATAGCTTTCCGGTAACGCGTCGACCGACACGTCGCGGTTCCCAGCGGCTCCGCCCGTTTGGCCGATCGGAACGGTCCACAACGGAACGCCCCAATTCTTGAGCGTTTGAGCAACTCGCTGAGCCCCCGTTCCTTGAACTTCCGCTGTTTGTGTTCCGTCACCCATCAAGACGACACCCGCCAACGGTTGACCTTGCACGATCGAGATCGCTGAATTGACTGCGGCGTTTAAATCCGTTAACTCACCGGTCGATTTCAAATCGTCGAGCGACTCGGGATTCGAGTTCGTTATCTCGGTCGTCGTTTCATCGTAGCCGATCAAGCGGATGTTCATGGACTCTGCTAAAGGTTCTAAACCGCTCGCCAATGTTTGCCAAGCTTGCTTCTGATGCGTCCAGCGATCGGTTTGGTCATCGTCGGGAAGTGTCATGCTACGAGACGTATCGACCGCGACGACGAGTGTCGCTTCAGCAGCCGCCGTGTCGGTCTTTACGAAGCCGGGACGGAACATGGCGACGACCAGAATCAGTGCCGCAAAAGCCCGAAACGCCAATAGCCAACGTTTCTGAGTCGGGTGCTCAGTCGGCGGTGTGACCAACAACAAAACGGCAATTGCCACCGCCGACGCAACCAATGCAAAGACGGCGGAATCATAGATCGGTTCGATCTGAAAGGAGCTCATTGCTTCGCCCCCGCCGTCGCTGAGGTCAACGTCGCCGAGCCGGCGACCGAGTCTCGCCGCTGGCGGTAAAACCGATTCGACAGAATCTGTTCGAGCAAGAACACGATCAAGGCCAATAGTATTGCAGGCGAGTGCAACGACATACGCTGGGATGCCGAATCGCCACTTAAATCAATCTGCCCCTTTTCCGTGACAATTTTGAAATGGTCTGCTGAGAAAACGGAACGAAGCTGATCCAAGTCGATCCGCTCGAGCCGCGTGGATTGTTCCGTAATGTTGGCTGAAAAACCAGTTCTAAGTCCGTCCCCACGCAGCCAATAGGTGCCTGGATCTTGGATACTAGTCAATGTAATCTCGGTCGCTTCGGAATCGACATCAATCGGAACTGCCGACAATTCCCGCGGTGGAAACAATTGCAATCGGCTTCGACGCTGGTCATCAACCGAGCCGATCGCAACGGTGTGAGGATTGCCAACTTTCATGGTCATGGCTTCACCGTTTCGCTCGGTCAAATAGTCAACGACTTGACGCACCAACAAAAATGCGGGCCACGCTTCCGTTCCACTAAATAGTTCGTTCCAAGATCGAGTCGTTTCCGCCAAAGCAGGCAACGGTGTGGTCATCAGAATCAATCGCCCGGATGTGATTGCCCGGCTTTCGGTCGTGCCTTCAGCAGTCGTCAACCGGTTTCGTTCGACCATGGCCGCATGTTCGGTCCCGGCATAGATGGCTAATTCGCGATCAAATGGTTGTAGTCGAATTTGCCAATACTGATAAATGCGAAACTCATTCCATGGCACACCACTGGGTAGACTCGTCAGCGGCGATATCGCGGGATGCACGGCGGCGGTTAGCTGCAAGAAGGAGCCAGGTGTTGGGATGCGCCAACGACGAACCAGTGGCGGCATGATGTCGGTCGGGTTCGTTGTCGCTTCCGCAGAGGGACCCAGTGCTGCCAGCACTCCGCCACCACTCACTAAAAAATTTGCCAATCGCTCGCTCTGCAAGATTGGAGAGGGCGGGTCGAGTAGCAACACCGCTTCATAGTCTTCCAAATTGACGACGTCAAAATCACGATAGCCGATCATTTCCACGCGGTACTCGGCATTCGGATCGTCGATCGTAAATGGAGTGGTAATTGTTTGACCGATCACTCGGGCTTCGTCCGGGTGGTCGCAAACGATTAAGATGGGTGAAGCGGGCAAGACATTGAGTGTGAAAAAGCGAACGTCATCGAGCGAGAGCGGGTCGTCGCCTACGAGCCGGATTCGACCATGATGCATTCCGACTTGGAGCGGTGGTATGTTGAGAACTAACTCGCTCGATCCATTCCCACGAATGCGAGTGGTGGCTCGATCGACGACTCGAAAACTCGGACGTTCGATCGCTCCGTCTCGAACAATTGGCAGCGTCGGGTCTGGAACGACCATTTCAAGCTCTGCCGTAATCGGCAAACCTTCATCGGGCGGCGATGCACCGTCAAGTTCAACCGTTGCAGTAACGGCAACTGGTGTCGATACAGGAGGTGTCGAATCCGACACATTGACCACGGATAACCGGCGGTTAATTGCTTCAAAAGATCCTAAATCGAAGACGGTTAACTCGACCGTGGGATCGATACTTAGTTGCTCGCTTAACGTAGATTCGTCGACAATGTCGTTCCATGTTTGATCGCTCAGATCGCTAATCACGACAACCGCTCGGCTTGGCAAATCACTCGTTCGCACCAATTGAATTGCTGCATCGATTCTCGCTCCGATCGGCTGGGCAACGGGAAGCGGATCAGTTCCTTCCACCTGAGCGATGGCACTCGCAGCATCGAGTGCAAACGATGGGGGTGCCGACGAACGATCAAGGATGGCGATTCGGCTGGTCCTCGGCACTCGCGAAACCAACCAATCGGCCAAGTCATGGATGCGAACCGTGCGGTCGTCATCGCGAGTCTTCCAGCCTGAGGTTGCGGAGTTGTCGATGACGATCGCCATCGCAACCGGCGATTGAGAATCGATCGGCGGCGGCGTTCCCGTCGCATACGTTGTGACGCCCCAAAAGAGCGATGCCAATAGAGCGACGATGGCGGTGACGAGTAATGAAAAACGAAGTGCTGCCGATTTGGCTTGCGAGAAAGCAACCCCCGCGAACGCCAACAACCCGATACCTAAAAGGGCCACTAGCCCAATCGTTAACCACGTCAACGATAGAGATTGATGAATCATCGGACGGGCAAACGCCAATGCAACCGCAGCAATCGCGGCAACACGAAGAGCCAACAACCACCATCGCCGAATCTTTAATCGACTTCGGTTCGTCTCATATCGCTGTGTCAGAAATCGTATGGATGAAAACACCACCTTCTTTGGCTCGCGCCGCGACAACATGTGTAGCACGATCGGTGCAGTTGCGGCTAATAAACCGAACAACAAGGTTGCGTTGAGAAAAGTCACTTAACCTCTTCCTTGGCGTTGAAGTAAATACTCCGTTAATGCTTTGTCGAACGGCATGCTTGTATCGAGCGGAACGTAGTCAATCCGCAATCGGCTGCACCGCTGCTTGTAGTCTTCACGAAATTCTTCCAGCCCGCGCAAGTAGTCTTCGCGAAAACCCGTTGCATCGACGGTGATCGTTTCACGGCTCTCGCTATCTTCGAATTGGACCGGTCCATCGTAGGGGAAGCGAACTTCCGCTTCATCCAAGATATGAAACAGGATCACATCGTGTCCGCCGTGACGAAGCTGTGCCAGCGACCGATAGACCGCCTCCGGTTCATCGAGTAGATCAGTGAACAACATGACGAGCGAATGATGCCGCAGCATTGCTGCGATTTGAGTAATGCAAGCGGCTAAATCGGTTTTTCCCGTCGGTTGGATGTTTGTTAACCGAGCCATCACGTCGCTAAGGTGCCCGCGGCGACTGCGTGCAGGCAACTCGGCATTGACTTTCGATCCGAGCGTCAATAGCCCGACCGGGTCTTGCTGCATCGTCATCAAGTAAGTTAGCGATGCCGCCAAACAAGTCGCGTACTCGAACTTGTTCATACTTTGCGAATGGGTAAAACCCATCGATTTTGACAAGTCAATGGCTAAGTAGCCCGTCAAATTGGTTTCGGCTTCGAAACGTTTGATGTAGTACTTGTCCGTTTTGGCATAGACCAACCAATCAATCAACTTTGGGTCGTCGCCACGATTGTAGCGGCGATGTTCGCTAAATTGGACCGAGAAACCGTGAAAGGGACTTGAGTGCAAGCCTTGCAGGAAACCACGAATCACCATCCGAGCTCGAAGGTCGAGCCGTTTAATTTGCTGAAGCGATTCGGGTGATAATAGGGA
>JGI12048J13642_11606079_pt1 | contig 10171 bp, 10 predicted proteins | sample ElkSlonscriptome_16_FD_13642 | JGI IMG/M metagenome (IMG submission 13642)
CAAGCTCAACCACAACCTACGTCATCAAAAGCTCTGGACTACAAAATAAGATGTGTCAGGCAGCCAGGATGCAAACTTATCGTGATGACAATTGGTCGTGATGACAATTAGTCGTGCTGACAAAGATTATCGCCTCTTAAAAATGTACGATGCGTCGCACAAATCGATGTGGCTCTAATTTATTCGACGCGAGACAGTCAACACGACCGAGTAACATAAGTTCGCTACTAATACAGTGATGCTGGGGAAAATACGGTTATCTCATGCCTGATAAAGCACATACAGCCTACCTTCTTCACCTCTTTTTAAAACGTAGATAAACCTTTTATAAATGTTCTTCTCAATCAATCAAGTCAGTCATTTCTTTTGGAATGATGAGAGGAGTGAGGAACTACTTTTTGCAATTCAAGAGTGGCAATGAATTTGAGTTGTAATAGAGCTATCTTCTACACCCAATCTTGGCTTGACTTACTTTCCTGATCATGATGAAACCAAGTTCTCTAAAAAGTCAGGCAACGCAGTCTGATATTGGCGTTTACAACTGCGAGTTGCATATCAAGTTCACATTAATCGAAGAAAAAGACGCACTGTCTGAGCGCGATCGCCTATTAGAAATTCTGCTCGAAGCCTTATCATGCGGCACCGACGACTTTTTAGAACATACTGAAGTCAATGTTCAAGCTCATGAGATTCCTGAAGTTGAAGCTTCGGCTACCGTGCGGCGTCAGCTCATCCGTTTGCGTAACTCAGACTCACTTGCGTCATAGCTAATCGAAATTGTAAAAGAACAATAAATGAACTCAAGGCAAATTGTGCACGCTAACAATCTGCGTGATATTCTATAATGCCCATCATTACGCTTGTCTAGCTGTCTGGTGCAGACCATGAAACTGCCAAAATCATCCCGCGCTGCGGTTCGAGAACTCGAACGAGTCGTCGATAAAGTCCTGAGCCGCATCGATACCACTCAAGAAGTTCAAAAAGAGGACTTCGAACGATTGCTCGACGCCTTGATCCTGCAAATCGTGAAAAATCGGGGACTAGATATCAATCAAGTGGCGATCGCCACTCCTGAGGTCATTGAGGGAATGAGTGAGTATGGCCAGATGCCTGAGGAAATGCGAGGCTGGGAAAGTTTAGTCGCGTTTCTGTATCTGAAATATCACCAAGTACTTGGGATTGATACTCGAGCCTTCCAGCCATAATTTTTAGTCCTACACCACCAACTAGCTACATCATCAACTAGTTCTGAAACGTCAGGAGCGATCGCCCGTGGGTCAACAATCCGTTGCGAAAACGATCTTCCTCCTAGCTTCTATGGTGGGCTGGCTAATTTTTGGGGCAGCGCTGATGTATCTCTTTCCGTGGATTTCAGACGCGATCGTATCATCAGACCTGACTCACCGCTGGATGGAAACCCTCAGTCGGGGAGGCTATAATCCACTTTTGGGAGCGACTATCGGCGGCTCTACTCTAATTGTGACCGCAGTCGGAAACTTTGTCTGGTATCGCTATTTCAATAGCCGATTCAAGCATCCAAAACCCGACTGAAACCTAACTGATCTTACATACCGTAATTGATGCCACACATGCAGCTTGGAGTGTCTCAAGACTCCAAAGGAGCTGCCGCACGAATGGCAGTCATTGTCGTTTGATAAAAGTAGACAAACCATGCAATAATTCCTACCATCTTTGCGCCATCTTCAAAAAGATACGGATCAATATTAGCGATAGGAAATAGATCTAAACTGATAGAAACGCCAAAGAACATTAACGCTGAAACCAATACGACATATTGTGTACTCAAAATTGTATGGAGAAATCTACAGGCATAAGCCGCAACTATGCTGCCATAAAAGGTCATTATGACCTTCTCGGGAATTCCCATATTTGGGAGAAATCGTTCATGTAAAAGAAAAGCATCATCTAGCCCCAACAGAATTGTTAGTAATCCTGAAAACCATAGAAACTGCTGGAAGTTCAAAAATCGCTGCTGTACTGCAAGAACTTTAGCCCCAATAATACAAACCGTAGCCGCAGCAAACCATAAAATGACTCCTAGTTGTGACATAAAGCCCGCATAAGCGGGTAAGTCTCCAATAGACACAATATCCCGTGAGAGAAAAGCAAATGAAACATTTTTCCAGACCTTTAGGCTAACAACGGCACCAAATACAGCCGTCCCAATGGCAAGCGCCAGCCCGATAGATACCATAATAGGATTAGCTTCTGGCCTAGATGCTCGTGCTTTGGATACTGATGCTTTGAATTCTTTTGTTTTGGATGCTGATGCTTTAGATGCTGACATAAGTGAAATGGCTAGACGAGCATAAATTTTATAATTCACGCGGAGACAAAAACTAGAACAAGCTATGTTTTATCCACTACAAACACAGCCGGAAACAAAACCTAGGCACAGCATTCTTGAAGCACTGCTATTCGGTAAACTGCAATGCATTAATAAAGCGTTTGTGCATTGAGACTTCTTGCTACGGCCACTAATTTTGGGATGAGAAGTTAACTCAATCACAGAGATCTGGGCTGAGCAATGAGCAGGTCTGCTCACAGGTCTGCTTTTAGTTAAAGATAGATTAACGGAAAATTAAAGCTCTTACAATTCTGTCCGAAAAACTACATAGATTTTTTACAAAAGGTGTTAATTAAAAATTTTCCAGCGAATTTTTAGACGGCTTCATGAGAATTATCCAGAAAATGACCCTCAGCATGTGGTCATATTGCCGCTAGGCCATCGTTAAGAACAGAAATTCAGAGTGGAGGAATTCAGTGCAGTCTTTGCTCATCGACTATGTCCGAAAACGCGATGCGATCGCTAGCGTCTTTACAGCAACTTCACAAAAGCAAAACACCTGAACCGGGGCACTTGTGAATTAGGGCGAGTGAGTGAGACCTTGCTCCAGAGCTTCGACGCGTTCCTCAAGGGCAAAGACATCTTGGCGAGTTTCAACAACCAGAGTTGCCAGACGCTCAAACATCGGATTGGAGGACAACGCAGAATCATCCAGATTTCCAGGATCGGCAGCAGGAATATTCGACTGTCCTGAGGCAAGGCGATCGCCCCGTCCAATCTCACTTTCGAGTTGATTGATTTGAGATTGCAGCATCCGAACTTCAGTCTCCAAACGGGAAACCCGAAAGTTTACTTGCTGAGACGTTTGAGCTGAGCTGGGGGTCGGCCATGCCATCATGAACCCTACCAGCCCGATGAGGGCAAGTAGCCATCCTGCCATGCCGAACCAAGAAATGCTCCGACGCTGAACTGTTCGAGGCGATCGCCCCCGCTCATTCAAAAAGATGCGTCTCCTCAAAGATTGTGCCTTCGAATCGTGCGATCGCCCCATAGCAGCCAGAGCCTCCTCAAGCTAAGAAAACACTATTGCCATGCTGCCAAATAGATGTGAATGTCGAGGAACTTCTATTGCAAACCGTTGCAATCCCCATAAGAATTTTCGGCAAGGACGTTCGGCTGCGCGATTCTACTCACCGCTGACCGCATGTTGACTAATCGCCATCGCCCGTAAGACCCAGGCCGGATCAACCCAGTTTCCTTGATACTTCAATCCCCAGTGAAGGTGAGGCCCTGTCGTGCGGCCTGTCATGCCCACTCGACCAATGCGATCGCCTGCCGTGATCTCTTGTCCCTGCCAGATCTGCACACCAGCGTCCCGATCAATCAAATATTTTCGTCCGTCTTGGGTTTCGACATGACCCTGCATATGGCAATAGATGTGCATCCACTCGCCAGACTGCACCACAACGGATGTGCCACAGTTTGTGTTGTCGCTCACCTCAACAATATTGCCCGACCACCAGCTTCGGATATAGCTACCTCGGGGAGAAGCAATATCCAAGCCATAGTGAAACTCTTGACGATAGCCGCCTGTCGCCGAGCGTCGATAGCCAAAGGGAGACGTATACGCTTGAAAATTCTCAACCGGAAAAGACGCCCCAGCCCAAGCGGCAATGGCGAATTCTTCGGGAGTTAAGTTAGTGACGCTGGGTTGAGCAGAGCCATCATCCGGGGCACTGTTGATCGCTAAGGTCTTGGATTGTTCTGAAGTCGAACCTGAACGGCTTGAATCGGAAGCCGCCGCAGAATTAGAGGGTTGGAGAGTAGGAGCTGGCCCCGATGCAATGGAAGGCAGGGAGTCTCCATCTGCGCTCTGACTGTCAGAGGAGTCCACTGGAGAGACTTTTGTCGTGAGGCTATCGTTTTCAGGGGCATCGTCCATGATGGCGGCGGCTGGAGGAATTGGAGCCAGATCAGCCTCCACCGAAGGGGCGATCGCCTCTGGCGTATTTCCTTGACGCTGAGCACCAATCGCTTGATGACCCACCTCAATCGCGACTAATCCCAGTAACCCCGATCCCATCAGAATGGAGAGTTTTGCCCAAATGACAGCACTGCGATGAATCATGGCCTAAATTTCTGTCTCACACGTCATGTAAACCTGACCGAAATTTTACCCAAGTTTTATAAAAGTTGTCTCGTTTTTAAGAAAAATTGGGTGTTTTTTTGAAAATGGGGTGTTCTGGGAAAACCAGGGGCGATCGCCTCGATTCACCTTACTCCCCTCCATCGTTCCCACATCACATCTCTTAATGTCACGTAACGCATTTCGGATCGATTGCAGTGGGTTGGGCATAATGGGGAGTGCTAGTTTCAATTCTCACGCCTTCACAAGGTTGCCTCAACATTCGTTTTCCATTCGAGCCGAATTCTGTCCCGTACTGCTAGATTCACCCCCTTATCCATGACATCCGCTCCTTTTTTAACGATTGATGATCAGGTCGTCTCCGTCGCCGATGCAATTCGCTATCTTCAGGCTGGACGAAAATTTGACGCATTTATTGGCGAAATTTTGCGGCAATTTGTGATCGAGCGAGAAGTCGCATCCCGAGATGATCTCACCGTTTCGTCATCCCTCACTGAGCAAGCAATCATTGACTTTCGGCTTCAACGAGAACTGACCGAGGCTCAAAAGTTCCAAAGCTGGCTATCCAGCAACGGCATGAACTATGAGACCTTTCATCAACAAGTTGCAGCCGGATTCAAACTCAAAAAGCTCAAAGATGCGATCGCCGAACCCAAACTACAGGAATATTTCATCGAGCGTAAGGTTTTCCTCGACCGAGTCGTGCTGTCGCGCATCGTCGTAGATGATAAAGATATGGCGGAAGAGCTGAAAACCCAGGTTTTAGAGGGCACATCAGCGTTTGAGCAGCTGGCGCGGGAATATTCCATCACAGATGATCGCGTAGTCAATGGCATGGTGGGCCCAGTCAGTCGTGGGTCGATGCCTGATGTATTGCGAGTAGCGATTGATGAGGCAAAACCAGGTGATGTCGTCGGGCCACTCAGCATGGAAACTCGCTGGGGGCTGTTTCGAGTGGAAGAACTGCTGCCCGCCACCCTCGACGACGATCGCCTAAAGCAGTCGTTGCTCGATGAGCTGTTTGAGCAATGGTTGGGCGAAAAAATGCAGACCATGCCCATCAAGCTACAGGTAGATGAATGATTTCTAACGATTCGCAAGTGAGTCTGGACTGGGATCATCCACCTTTAAGCTGGCTCACCCCTGAAGAACAAGATGAGGTAAAAGCTGAAGGGACAGCCAAAACCTTTCGTCTAGGCGAAATCATTTGGTCTACAGAGACCCAGGGAAAAGAATATCTCGTGGTATCGGGTAGCGTGCGCCTGTTGCCAGAAGAAGGACAGGCCATTTTGCTGAAAGGAGGCGACTGGTTTGGCGATTTGCCCCAGTTGAGCGATCGCTGGAAAGTTCGTTCTGCCAGTCGAGAAGCGGTCGTCGTTGAGTGGAATGCGGATCTGTGGCATGACTTGACTGAGGGAGATGCAGAGGCCAATGGAGCCGCGTCTTCCGATACCCTACGTCGATTTTGGACAACCCTGCGATCGCGCTATCAGCCCGACTATACCGAAGCGCCTCAGCCCGTTGACCAGTTTCCGTTTGTAGCAAGCACCAACAGTGCTGCCGCCTGTCTCACCATGCTGAGCCAGTATCTCGAAACGCCCGTGCAACTGGAATGGACTCAGCGCCAGCTCCGCAGTCAACGACCTCGCCACGTCGTCGATGCAGCCGAAAAAATTGGCTTTCAGATGCGGCGTCTTTTGGTCAACACTTGGAAAGACCTGCAACAGCTAACCTTACCCGCTCTGTTGTTGTGGCAAGGAGAGCGATGGGTGCTGCTCTATGCCGTGCGGGGCGATCGCCTCGTCATTGCTGACCCGCTCAATCCCAATCAAACCTCCGAGAGCATTCCCCGCGATGTGGTGCGGGAAAACTGGGACGGCGAGCTGTGGCAGATCGATCTGGTCAAAAAACAGGATCAGTTCAATCTGACCTGGTTTTTGCCTGCCGTGATGCGCTACCGAGGGCTGCTCAGTGAGGTGCTGCTCGCCTCATTCACAATCCAGCTTTTAGGACTCACAACCCCCATCATCACCCAGGTCATCATCGACAAGGTGATGGTGCAGGGCAGCATTGCAACCCTAGATGTGATGGCGATCGCCCTGCTCAGTGTTGCCACCTTTGAGGCACTGCTGGGCACCTTGCGGATGTTCATCTTCACCCACACGACCAATCGTCTCGACATGAGTTTGTCGGCGCAGCTCTTTCGACATCTGCTGCGACTGCCACTCGCGTATTTTGAGTCACGGCGAGTCGGTGACACCGTGGCACGAGTCCAAGAGCTTGAAGAAATCCGCCAGTTTCTCACCAGCACGGCTCTGACTGTGATCCTCGACGCTATCTTTGCGGTCATTTATATACTGGTGATGCTGTACTACAGCGTTAAGTTGACAGGGGTTGCTTTGGCAGTGTTGCCGCTCTTTGCAATTCTGACCCTAACCACGACCCCAATTTTGCGTGGCTGGCTGGATGAGACCTTTAACCGCAGTGCCGATAGCCAGTCTTTCTTAGTCGAGACAGTCACGGGTATCCATACCGTCAAAGCTCATGCCAATGAGAAGGCAGCGCGCGATCGCTGGGAAGGTCTCTACGCTAGATTTGTCCGCACCGGATTTCGCGCCAACACCACCGCTAACATCAGCAATCACATCGGCAATTTTCTCACCAGCTTTTCGAGCCTGCTGCTGTTGTGGGTCGGGGCTCGACTCGTCATCAACCAAGAGTTCACCATCGGTCAACTCATTGCCTTTCAGATGCTGTCCGCACGGGTAACGGGGCCGCTGCTACGGCTGGTGCAGCTTTGGCAAAACCTGCAAGAGGTATTGCTAGCAGTCGATCGCATTGGCGATATTCTCAACGTTCCTCCCGAAGCCGAACCCGGTACAGGACTGATGCTGCCCCCGCTCAAAGGCGAAGTTGCCTTCGACAAAGTCTTTTTCCGCTACCACGGCGAGCAAGAACCGATCTTGCGCGGGGTATCATTTGCAGTAGAAGAAGGCAATTTTGTCGGCATCGTCGGACGTAGCGGCTCAGGAAAAAGCACGCTCTCAAAACTGATTCAGCGGCTCTATAATCCTGAATCAGGACGCATTTCTATCGATGGATTTGACATCAAAAGTGCCGATTTGGCCTCCCTGCGACCCCAAATTGCCGTCGTGCTACAAGACGATTTCCTCTTCAACGGCTCCATCCTCGAAAACATCACCCTCGGAAACCCTGATGTCACCTCTGAAGAAGTCGTCGAAGCCGCAAAAATGGCCGTCGCTCACGATTTCATTTCAGACTTGTCCAACGGCTACGAAACCAACGTGGGTGAAAGAGGAGTCGCCCTCTCTGGAGGCCAGCGCCAGCGCATTACTCTAGCGAGAATGTTTCTCTCCCGTGCGCCAATTTTGATTCTAGATGAAGCCACCAGCAACCTCGACGCCGAAACCGAACAGCAGGTACTTGAAAATTTACGCAAAATCTCGCGCGATCGCACCGTATTCCTGATTGCCCACCGCTTCGCTCCTCTCAAAAATGCAGACTTGATCTTAGCCATGGAAAAAGGAGTCGTCGTCGAGCGCGGCACCCATCTGTCGCTGCTCAACGAAAAAGGGCTCTATTATTCTCTCTATCAGCGCCAGCAAGCCGCCATTTAGCTCACGGTTCTCTCGAAACACACCCAACCCAACACTATGACCCATTCTCCAACCCCGTCCCCTTCTGACCCTGTTGAATCAGAGTCTCACTTGAGCCATGTAAATCGAGACGACTCGATCCTGTCTGGAGGACTCACAGCAGGCGATCGCGTCCGTGTCTCCGTGCTGCCGCCCTATATCAAAACTGCTGACACCATGCCAATGTTGCGCCCTGCCGCACTGTTGGCCGTGGGAGAAGAAGGCGTCATCGTCAATCGACGCTCAGCAGACTATTGGGTCGTGCAGTTCAAAGCAGGAACATTTCTCATGGAAAACCAGTACCTTGAGAAGTGTGCCAAAACGAATTCGTAGATCCAAAAATCGGCGTTGCTCAATCCGGGAATGATCGGGCAAAATTCAAGCTTGGGTTCCCTCTTGCAGAGGCATCGCCCTGCGATGCCTCTACGAAAATCGTTCTTCAAATGTGCAGCGCCCAAAAATCATCCCCAATCAACCATCCCAAATCAACCATCCCCAAACAATTTCAGGCTCCCTGGGCACAATAGCGACTGACCTGCTCAATCAGCTCTCGCTCCCTATCCGTTACCTGCTGAATTTGGTTATGCTTCGCTTCCATGCTGGACTGATTGCCCGTGCCAGCCGCATCGACAAAACCTCGCGTGGCCTGACCAAACTGGGTATACACCGAGATGAAGTAGTACTGATAGCGTCGAAGCTGAAAATCTGTGAGGCTAACCGCCTGTAGCCTCAGCATGGCCTGATCGGACAGCGTCGCCAACTCAGTCAACGTACGCAACAAAGCCTCAATACTGGCAAAGTCTTCTGCTTGAGAGAGCGATCGCGCTTGGTCATCAATCTGATTCACAATCGCCTCCAAACTGTCGCATTCAGACGCACGAGGATTGGCAGCGACTTCTGCCGATGGTCTAGACAGACGACGCTGAACCGAACGAGCATTCCTTCCCCTTTCCCGCTCACGACTTGCTTCACGACCCTCTGATACAGGAGATTCTGTAGTTCTAGAAGCCATCGATTGCTCAGCGTCGGGGCGATCGCAATTGGGTTGGCTTTCAAACACACGACCTTGATTGCGCCATCCCACAACCTGTTGGCGAAACTGCACCAAGCTTTGACGATACTGGCTCGACAGGTTAGAAAAGCCCAACATAGGATTGATGAGGCTAAGGGCTTCGTTCCAATCGTTCTGGCATACGGCATCTTGCAGCTCGGCATGGAGATCCCAAATCTCTTGAGAAGCTCGCTGGGCGTGGGCAGGCGTGTAGAGTCCTAGCCCGACATACCCGACAGAAAGCGCGATCGGAAGCGCAAACAGTACTGAAGTGATCCTCTTCATCGGCGGTTACTCGTCGATTTTTCTTAGTATTCTCAGAGTTTTTCCCGAATCCGCGCACTTTTTAGAATGCTTACAGTAACGTGGTGCGGCCTTTGTACTCATCAGGCTGCTGACTCAGCCTTCCGACAGTGACACATTACAGCAGGTCATCCATGAGTTGAATCTTTCCGCATCATTCCATGCTGTGCAACGCCCTAAATCGCTTGTGAACGGCTCAGTGAGAGGAGGGGCGGGCTGCGCCCCTCCTCAATCATTTGAGATTGCGATAGATGAAGTCATAGGTCAAAGCGAAAACCGATCGTCCTCAAAGCACAGTTGGGCTACCCCTCTTACGTTTTCTAAATCGCTTTCCACAGTGCAACATTTCCACAGTGCAACGATCCACAGTGCAACGATCTATCGCTGATGGTCGAGCCACCCAACTCTCGACGGGCAGAATGGGCGGCTCAATGGGCAGCTCAATGGGCAGCTCAATGGGCTGTTGTTTAACCGCTGGGGATGAACCTTGATGCGCCCATCCCTGGCGGTTAGCGTTTATTCAATCTGCACGGTTTTGGTGAGAATGCACATCACTTCGCCCGGTCGGTACGGGCTACGCCCAGGTAAACCAACGGTGGGCATGGGTCGGCTCCACTCGTTGGGTTCGGCGTAGCCGCGTCGATGCAGATTTTTGATCACCTCTCGAACGGCTTGCGGTGAGCCATAGAGCACATGACGCACGGATT
>JGI12048J13642_10169262_pt1 | contig 10170 bp, 8 predicted proteins | sample ElkSlonscriptome_16_FD_13642 | JGI IMG/M metagenome (IMG submission 13642)
TCCGGTGCGGATCGCAACGCCGTGGTGATCAATGATCGTTCCAATGTCGTGCGGATGAACCCCGTCTATCACGAACGACAAAACACCCGCCTTGTTGGGTGCCGTGCCCACAATGCGTAATCCGGGTACCGTTTCCAGACGCTCGGTTCCGGCCCGCAACAATTCGGCCTCATAGGCGGCAATCTGCCCCATGCCAAGACCGTCCAGATATTCAGCCGCAGCGCCAAGCCCGATCGCACCGGCGATGTTGGGTGTACCGGCCTCAAATTTACCCGGCGGATCGTTAAATTCGGTCGTCTCAAAGCTGACCTTGCGGATCATTTCGCCGCCACCCTGGTAGGGCTCCATCGCATCCAGAACCTGGAACGGTGCCCACAACCCGCCGATACCCGTCGGCCCGTACATCTTGTGGCCGGAGAAACAGAAAAATGTGCATCCAAGATCCTGTACATCAACGGCCTGGTGCGGCATGGCCTGGGCACCGTCCACGAGCACGGGAATGTTCATTGCGCCAGCCGCAGCACACATTTCCTTGACCGGGTTTACCGAACCCAAGGCATTGGACACCATGACGATGCCCACCAGTTTGACCCGATCGGTCAACAATGCGCGGAAGGCGTGCATGTCCAGGACGCCCCTTTCATCAAAGGGAATCGATTTGAGCACGGCGCCTGTCTGTTTACAGAGCATCTGCCAGGGCACGATGTTGGAATGGTGTTCCATGCGTGAGACCAGGATTTCATCCCCGGGCTTCAGCGCGGGTCGCAGGTACGCCTGCGCAACCAGGTTGATCGACTCCGTGGTGCCACGGGTAAATACCACTTCCCGCTCCGAGGGCGCATTGATGAAACGCGCGAGCCGGGCCCGGGCCGCTTCGTAAAGGTCCGTGGCTTCCTGGCTCAGCGTATGCACACCACGATGAATGTTGGCATTATGATTTCGGTAGAAATTGTCGACTGCCTCAATCACGGCCAGCGGCCTTTGCGCGGATGCGGCGGTATCAAGGTAGACCAGCGGCTTGCCGTGAATCCTGCGCTGCAGAATCGGGAAATCCTCACGCACCCGCTGCACATCAAATTGCTGCAGATCAGGTTCCGCAGGGGTTGGAGAAAGCTGGCTCATACTTTGCGCTCCAGGGCTTCATTCAGGCGAATGGTGAATGCCTCACGAGCAGATTCACTGCTCATGGCCTCGACAACGGAGCGGCAGAATGCGCCGGTGAGCATGCGGCGCGCATCCCCGGCATCAATACCGCGGCTGCGCAGGTAAAACACCGCGGTATCGTCCAGCTGACCGACGGTGGCGCCGTGACTCGCAACAACTTCATCCGCTTCGATAATAAGTTCGGGTTTGGTGTCCACCTCGGCATCGCGAGACAGCAGCAGGTTGGCATTGGACTGGTGGGCTTCGCTGTCATCAGCACCGGGCAAAACATGCACACGCCCGCTGAAAACCGCCCGTGACTTGCCGTGCAGTACACCACGAAACGTCTGATCACTGCGGCAAGCCGTGGCTTCATGACGCACGTCCAGGTGGTGATCCACATGCGCCGTCCCATCGGTGAGATACGCACCCAGAAGTTTGCAGGCAGCGCCGCTGCCGGCCAGGCCAACACCCAGGTCATAACGGGCCAGGCCGGCGCCCAGATCAATACTGGCCTGCTCAAAACGGCTGTCGGCAGCCTGGGCGACTTCCATGCGGCTGATCAGCCAGGCGCCCTGCTTATTGTCCTGCAAACGGGCATGGGTGAGGCTGCTGCCGGTATCCAGAGTCACCTGGGTGACCAGGTTCAGGACCTGGTCCAGGCACTGGTGCTCGATCCAGTCCAGGGAGGCCCCTTCACCCAATTGAATGATGACCCGGCTGTTGAACAAGGCGGGCGATTCTGACCTGCCATTGCGCCACTCTGCAACCATGCTGCCTGCATCGACACCCGGCGCGACGCGAATCAGCGCCCCTTGTGCCAGGGTTGCCGTATTCAGCGCGAGCATGGCATCGGTGGGCTGCTCTGCATCCAGGGTCTCGAGTGCTGCCTGGAGGGAACCATCATCCGTGCTCAACGCATCCGGCAGGGAAAGCACTTCCACGCCGGCAGGTAATCCGGTGGGTGTGTCCTGCAAGGCGCCATCGGTAAAAATGAGACGCAAATCGGCCTCGATATCGAGCAGGGCTTCGTCACCAGACGCGCTACCCGGTATGCCCAGGCCACCGACTGCCTCGTTCAGGCCATCCAGGGGCGTGTACTTCCACGCCTCCAGCCGGCGGTGTGGCAGGCCATGATGGCTGAACTGTGTATGACCGCGGCTACGCAGTTTTTGCGCCCATTCAGGGAGCCCCTTGCTCGCAGCGGATTCGGGTGTTCCGGCGTTGGCCAGCGCTTCGGTCAGGGTAGTCATGACGCCTCGGCCACCTCGGCGATACCACCGTCTTCGAGCCAGGCATAGCCTTCTTCTTCCAGACGCAACGCCAGATCCGGCCCGCCACTGGTGACGATACGTCCGCCAGCCAGTACATGCACATGGTCCGGCTGGATGTAGTCGAGCAGACGTTGATAATGGGTTACCAGGATGATGGCGCGGTCCGCGTTGCGCAAACGGTTCACGCCCTCGGCCACGGTTTTGAGCGCGTCAATATCCAGGCCGGAGTCGGTTTCGTCCAGGATCGCCAGCCTCGGCTCGAGGACCGCCATCTGGAAAATTTCGTTGCGCTTTTTTTCGCCCCCGGAGAACCCTTCGTTCACGGCCCGGTGCAGCAGCTCATCACCGATGTGCAGCACTTGTAACTTTTCGCGCACCAGCCGCAGGAAGGCCACGGAGTCCAGTTCTTCCTCACCGCGATATTTGCGCTGCGCATTCAAAGCGGCGCGCAGGAAGTAGGTGTTGTTAACACCCGGGATTTCTACCGGGTATTGGAAGGCCAGAAACAGACCTTCGCAGGCGCGCTCTTCCGCCTCAAGCTCAAGCAGATTTTTACCAAGGAACTCAACAGTACCCTCGCTAACTTCATAACCCTCGCGCCCGGCCAGCACATTACCCAGCGTGCTTTTACCGGAACCGTTGGGGCCCATGATGGCATGAATCTCGCCAGCCTTGACCTCCAGGTCAAGACCGCGGAGTATGTGTTTGTTCTCAACACCTGCGTGTAAATTCTTGATTTTGATCATTAATCTGATTCCACTTAAAGCTGATTCTTGGATATGGTTACGCGTTATTAAAAGTATTTTAATACGCGCATAAATATTCGTGTATTAATTATCCTACTGCGCCTTCCAGGCTGATTTCCAGCAGCGCCTTGGCCTCGACGGCAAATTCCATGGGCAGTTCCTTGAAGACCTGTTTACAGAAACCATCCACGATCATGCTCACCGCATCCTCCTCGCCAAGTCCACGTTGCAGGCAGTAGAACAGCTGATCCTCGCCAATGCGTGAGGTGGTGGCCTCGTGCTCCACCTTTGCAGTTGGGTTCTGTACCTCGATGTAGGGAAAGGTGTGCGCGCCGCAGTGCTTGCCAATCAGCATGGAGTCACACTGGGTGAAGTTGCGGGCGTTTTCTGCGCCCTTGCCGATCTTGACCAGGCCCCGGTAGGCGTTCTGCCCACGCCCTGCGGAGATGCCCTTGGAAATGATGGTGCTGCGCGTGTTCTTGCCCAGGTGAATCATCTTGGTTCCGGTATCGGCTTGCTGACGGTTGTTGGTCAGGGCAACCGAGTAGAACTCACCGACCGAATTGTCGCCCCGCAAAACACAGCTGGGATATTTCCAGGTAATGGCCGAACCGGTCTCAACCTGGGTCCAGGAAATTCGCGAGTCGTCGCCACGGCAATCGCCGCGCTTGGTCACGAAATTGTAGATGCCGCCCTTGCCGTCTTCATCACCGGGATACCAGTTCTGTACCGTTGAATACTTGATCTCGGCCCCTTCCATCGCCACCAGCTCAACCACCGCCGCGTGCAGCTGGTTTTCATCACGCATTGGCGCCGTGCACCCTTCCAGGTAGCTCACATAAGCGCCCTCATCGGCAACCACCAGGGTACGCTCGAACTGACCCGTCTCCGCTGCATTGATGCGGAAATAGGTGCTCAGTTCCATGGGGCAGCGAACCCCCTTGGGCACATACACAAAGCTGCCATCTGAGAACACTGCAGAGTTAAGCGCGGCAAAGTAGTTGTCGTGTTGCGGAACCACAGAACCCAGGTACTGACGCACCAGCTCCGGATAATCCCGCGCCGCCTCGGAAAAGGAACAAAAAATCACGCCGGCCTTTTCGAGCTCCTTTTTGAACGTGGTGCCGACGGAAACCGAGTCAAAAACCGCATCTACCGCCACACCGGCCAGCCGGGCACGCTCGTGCAGGGGCACACCAAGCTTGTCATAGGTTTCAAGCAGCTTGGGATCGACCTCGTCCAGCGACTGCGGCCGGTCCTTGTCGGACTTGGGTGCTGAGTAGTAGGAAATTGCCTGCAAATCAATGGACTCGATGTTCAGGTGAGCCCAGTGTGGTTCACTCATTTTCAGGAATTTGCGGTACGCACGCAGACGCCATTCCAACAGCCACTCAGGCTCATCCTTACGCGCCGAAATGGCCCGGATCACATCCTCATTGAGGCCCGGCGGCAGGGAATCAGACTCGATATCAGTAATAAATCCGTGCTTGTAGCGCCCTTCCAGATGCTTTTCGACGGTGCTGTTACTCGTGCTCATACGACTTCCTCGGAAAAATTACAGATGGTCTCGTTCAATGACCCTGGAAATGCCGACTCGGGAATCAGGCGCTCAGAATTGATATGTTCAGGCCGGCAGGACCACTTGGGGTCCATTGGGCCGGGCGGCTCATATCTGCCAGGCTGATGTTCTGCAGCGCACCTGCAACCGCCTGGCTGACTTTCTGCCAGTTATGCCGGGCGCTGCAATTGGCCTCCACCGAACACAGGCCCTCGTGGACACTGCACTCGGTCATGGCAATCGGCCCTTCCATGGCACTGATCACATCGGCGACGCTCACGTCCCCGGCGGCCACCTCGGCCCGGTACCCTCCGCTGGCACCCCGCAGTGACCCGACCAGCCCCGACCGGCCAAGGATTTTTAGTACCTTGCTCACCGTGGGCAGCTCCAGACCACAACGCTCAGCCAGTGACTGGGCACTGAGCACCTCGCCCGGGCTGGAACACAGTTCCACCATGACGAGAATGGCATAGTCGGTCAGTTTGCTGATTCGCAGCACCGGGGCGCTCCATGGGTTCAATATTTATATAGTACCAAATTGGTACCAATTAAACCCGCACTAATGTGAACACTGCTTGAACGAGCTTCGTTGGCCGGTTGTGGTGGGGTGTCCGGTTCTGGCCGGACGGTAGAGCAACGCAAAGGAAACGGTACAATGCGCGCCATGAATAAGCTGCCAGAGACTGTTGATGAGGCCGACCAGCGGTGGGTGGATGGCGTTGCCTGGGCTAAGGCGGAGCTCGGAATTGGTATTAGTGAAACGTGCGCTGTTGCCGGAGATGCGAGCTTTCGACGCTATCTTAGACTGAGCGACGGGCCGCGCAGCTGGATTCTTATGGATGCACCACCGGAGCGCGAGTCCTGCGAGCCTTTTGTGGACATTACCCAGCGGCTTCGTCAGGCAGGTCTGCATGCGCCGCGGCTTGAAGCGCTTGACCTCAAGCGGGGTTACCTGTTGCTGGAAGACCTTGGCGACCGTTTGTTCCGCGACCTGATTGATTGCGACAGTGCAGATCACTGGTTTCCCGACTTGTTCAAGGTGCTGGCAACATTTGCGCAGGACGTGGACACCGGGGGGTTGCCCGCGTATTCGCGCAAGCGTCTGCAGGATGAACTGGAATTGTTTCCCGAGTGGTACCTGCGCCGGCATAAAGGCCTGCAGCCGGACTGCGCCTTTTTTGACTACTGGGAATCCCTGTGCACGGAGCTGCTGGTCTCTGCCGAGGCGCAACCACAGGTTTTCGTTCACCGGGATTTTCATTCCTGCAACCTGTTGCTGGCGCCGGATGATTCGATTGGCATTATCGATTACCAGGACGCCGTGCGCGGGCCGCTGACCTACGACCTCGCCTCACTGTTGTGGGACCGTTACGAGCCCTGGCCGCGAGCCCGGCTGGAACCCTGGATGGAGGCTTTCCGTCAGCAGGTTGCGCCGGACACAGCCGCCGATGTCTGGCAGCGCCAGGTGGACTGGATGGGGCTGCAACGCAATCTGAAAATAGTCGGTATTTTTGCTCGTCTGCACTACCGGGACGGCAAGACCGGATACCTGGAAATGATCCCCCGTTTCTGGAATTACCTGGTGGATGCGCTGGCCCGCTATCCGCGCTTTCATCCCTTCCTTGAACAACTGGAGCAGTTGCAATGCGCGCCATGATTCTCGCGGCCGGCCGCGGGGCACGGCTGCGCCCACTGACTGACACCACGCCCAAACCCCTGATTGAGGTGGGCGGCAAACCGATGATTGAGTACCACCTGGAAAACCTGGCCGATGCCGGCTTCCAGGAGGTCGTGATCAACACGGGGCACCTGGGTGAACAGTTACCCGCCGCCCTGGGCGACGGTGATCGCTGGGGGCTGCGCATTCACTATTCAGAAGAACCGCCGGATGCGCTGGAAACCGGCGGGGGCATCTTCCAGGCGCTGCCCCTGCTTGGCCCGGCACCCTTTGCCGTGATCAGCGGTGACATATGGTGCGATTACCCGCTGGCGCGGCTGCGTCATGTGAAGTGCGATCGTGCGCACCTGGTCATGGTGCCTAACCCGGCGCATCACCCGGAGGGTGACCTTGCCCTGCAGCATGGGCGCCTGCGAAGCAGTGGTGAGAATCGCCTGACCTTCAGCGGCATCGCCGTGTACCACCCGCGTTTTTTCGCCAACGCCAGCGCCGGTCGATGGCGCATTACCAATCTGCTCAAGGAAACGGCCGATAACCACCTGGTTACCGGTGAGCAACATGACGGCGCCTGGTTCGATTCCGGCACCCCCCAACGACTGGCGGAACTGCGCGCCGCACTGGGTCATGCCAAGCACCCTCGAGGCTGAATGTCGAACAGCTGGTCAACCTGGCACGCGTATCAACAGTTACCGCCGCCCCTCCCTGACCCTGGTTTTGGCTTCCCGGCCTCCAGGCATTCCGTCACTTTCAAACAACCACATTGATTATTATTGTTGGCTTTAGTGTTGTACTGTGGTATAACACCTAACCATACACAGACCACTTCACCAATTTGAAGGGAACCACCTATGATAAAACGCGCGCTTAGCCTGGCCCTTGGCGGCAGCCTGCTCCTCCTCGCTGCCTGTGGCAAAGACGATGACAACCTCATTAATGCGAGCAATCCGCTGCTTGACCTGGTGCCGGCAGACACGCCATTTGTGATGGCCAATCTTGAGCCTCTTCCCGCTGACACCGTGGACGCCTATTGGGAGCGCCTCACTCCAGTCTTGCAGGACATGCAAACAAACCTTGAAGAGCTTCGCATGACGCTGCAAGACAACTCAATGGAGTCCGGGGACGAGGCCAGCGCAGCAATCCTCGAGGCTGTGCTCACCGAGCTGGATGGCAACTTGAATCGTGCCGGCATGGAAGGCATGGGCCTGTCGCTGGAGAGCTACAGCGTGGTTTATGGACAGGGCCTGTTTCCGGTTTTACGTGCCGGCATCGGCGATGCCAACCTGGTTCGGGACCTCGTGGCGCGCGTCGAGATGCGCTCCGGTCAGTCCGTACCTCAGCTGGACTTCCAGGGTGTGTCCTACTGGCGTTTTGCAGAGGCTGACACGCCCATGGCCCTGTATCTCGCCATTCTCGATAACCACATCGTGATGACCGCCGCGCCGCCGATGCATGAACCGGAGTTTCTGCCGGAACTGCTGGCGGTCGAGCCACCGGCCGATTCCATGGCAGACAGTGCCGCCCTGAGCGAACTGGCCCGCGAGAAAGGCTTCTCCCCCTATTTGGCCGGCTATGTGGATATGTCCGGGGTCGTGGATGAAATGTTCAGTGCCGACAGCGTCACTGCGCGCTGGATGACCGGTATGGGTGATTTTGACCTTGCCGCCATAGACCCAGCCTGCGAGCGGGAAGCAGGCCTGATCAGCCTGGCTGTTCCACGCCTCGTCATGGGCGCCACGGAAATCACCGCGGACCAAATCGGCATGCACTATGAAATTGAAACCAACCCGCTGCTTGGCGGGCAACTGGCAAAGCTTGTGGGGAACGTCCCACCCGCAGCCAGCGGCGGGCCCAACATGGTCAATGCCTCGATGAGTGTCGAAATGGGGGCCGTCGTCCAGTTTCTCAGGGACTCCTCAAACGCCATGGCCCAGGTACCCTTTCAATGCCCGCAACTGCGCGATATGAATGCGCAGATTCAGCAAATGGCGCAAACCCTTAACCAGCCGATGCCACCGTTTATCGGCAATCTCAGGGGCTTTCGTGCTGAACTGCTCGAGGTTGACCCGGCAAACCCACAGCCAGGCAACATGCGCGGCATGCTGTCACTGGAAATGGCAAGTCCGCAGATGGTCATCGGCATGGCGAGCATGATGATCCCCGGGTTCGAAAACCTGAATATCGAGCCCGGCGCCGATCCGGTGCAAGTGCCCCGTGACCTGATGATGATCGCGACCCCGGATATGGAGGTCTATGCCGTCATGAGCAAAAACGCAATCGGCGTCTCCCTGGGCAAGGGCCAGAACGAAAAATTGCGCGGCTTTCTTGACCAGAAAGGCGATTCCGAAACCGCGTTCTTCTCGTTCGAGTACGACATGGCCATGCTGGCTCAACTGCAGAGCGCCGGTCAGGACTGGGCAAATTATGCCGCTGCCGGTCAGGACGATAGCGACAGGGCCGGCAGTCCGGACTTGCAGGCCGTAATGGAAGACTACCAGGCATTCCTGGGACGCTCGCGGATCGAAATGCACTTCGACGGCAACGGCCTGACCATTTATAACCTGCAGACCTTCAAGTAAACCCATGACATAACCAGATCTGTAACCCTTCGGGGGCCTTCGGGCCCCCTTTTTTAACCGCAGCGCAAAGACCGGGCAACGGAAGACCGGGAAAACCGGGTCAGAGTCGGGGTGCGAAGAGCCTGTCAGCCTTTCATCAGCTGCCGGGCGAGCGGCACAGTGACCTGGCGTTTCTCCCTGAAGGCGACCTGCTGCAGGCGTGTGACCAGGCCCACGAGGGTCGCCATGTCACGCGGACCCCGTTTGAGCAGGTAGTCAGTGACTTCATCCGGCAGGTCGATACCCAACGCCCGGCCATGAGACTGGAGCACGGCTTGTTTGTCCTCATCTTCCAGTGGTTGCAGAGACAGGCGCAGCCCCCAGGCCAGGCGGGACGCCAGGTCAGGAAGCTCAAGCGGCAAGCTGCGTAAACGCTCCGAGCTGGCAATCATCAGGCTGCCATTGTGGGCTCGAAGGCGATTGATGAAGTGAAACAATGCTTCTTCCCAGGCCCCCTGGCCGGCGACAAACTGCAGGTCATCAAGACAGACCAGGTGCATGTTCTCAAGGCCCTGCAAACTGGCGGCATCAGCCTCGGACAGGCCGCGCAGACCCAGGTAGAAGGCGGTTCGACCACCCTCGCGGGCCTGCAGACAGGCGGCATTGAGCAGGTGAGATTTACCGCTGCCCTGCGCGCCCGAAAGAAACAGACTGCGATCAGCGCTGCCTGCAGTCTCACGCACCGCCGCGACCACGGTGCCGTTCGGCCCGGCGATAAACTCTTCCAGGCGCCCTGCACGCCGCGGTTCCAGCGGCAAAGGCATTTGTGGAGAAAACAGCATGGGACGGTCTATGCCGGCGAGCCAGTGTGTTGCAGCCGCAACGCTTGCAAAGGATTGACTAACAGCGCCGCGGCCGCCGCGTAAGGCCGCGGGTTTAAGTGCCCTTTGTTCACGGTGCCCCGCTGAGGGCCAGCCGATAGGCGCCAGCGGCTCCCGATGGCTCAAGTACACCATCGCTTAGCAGGGAACTCTCCAGGTAGCTCGGGTCAGCGTTCAGTTTCAGCTCCAGGCGCAGACCCTGCGGCCCGATGCCCAGAACGGTCACGCCATCAACCAGGCTCAGGGACTCAAGATAGGCCAGTGAGCGCGCATAGGCGGCGCCACTTCCCAGCCCGGTCAGCAGCAGCTCTGAGCGAAATATGCCCTGCCCCGCC
>JGI12048J13642_10124796_pt1 | contig 10169 bp, 8 predicted proteins | sample ElkSlonscriptome_16_FD_13642 | JGI IMG/M metagenome (IMG submission 13642)
GCATGAATTTTTACGATCCGCTGCAAGACGCCTGGCGCCAGGTCTGGCAAAGCGCACCGGGGTTCATCGACTACACCGGTGGCCTGGACGAGGCGGGACGGATGGTGCTGGAAGGCACGCTGCACTCGAATGCCCGCGGCACCAGCGTGCCGTTTCGCGGCCGCTGGACGCCGAATGGCGACGGCACCGTGCTCCAGGAATTCTGGCAGCGCGACGAAAACGGCGCCTGGCAGGTCTGGTTCAGAGGCCTCTACCGGCCGCGTTGAATGCGTCAGATCCGCCTGAAACTCGCTCCATGCCGAGTTATTCGGAGGTTCCCTTGTTCAGGAACGAACCGGCTGCCGGAACGGGGTCTTGTTCAGTCCGGCGCATCCAGTCCCAGGTCGAGATTCGGGGCCGAGTGGGAAATGGCGCCGATCGAAATCACGCTTACGCCGGTCTCTGCAATGGCGCGCACCGTATCGAGTTCTACCCCACCGGAGGCTTCCAGTATCACATCGTGTTCCGCAGCGCGGGCGACGGCCGTGCGGAGGTCGGCAATTGAAAAGTTGTCGAGAAGAATGCAATCGGCGCCGCCGTCCAGCGCGTCGGCGAGCTGATCCAGCCGGTCGATTTCGACTGAAATGCGGGTCATGTGTCCGGCGTGCGCGCGCGCTCGCGCGAGCGCTTCGACCACGCCGCCGCATACGGCCACGTGGTTGTCCTTGATCAGCACCGCGTCGTCCAGACCAAAACGATGGAACGCGCCGCCGCCGGCCGCGACGGCAGCCACTTCAAGTGCGCGCAGGCCCGGCGTGGTCTTGCGGGTGTGAGCGACAGCTGCCCCGGTGTCGGCGACCGCATCGACGTAGGCCCGGGTCAGCGTGGCAATGCCGCTGAGCCTTCCGAGGAAGTTCAGCGCCGTGCGTTCGGCCGCAAGGATCGAGCGCGCCGGCCCCGAGACGGTGGCGATGCAGTCGCCGGGCGCGAGCCTGGCGCCGTCTGCCAGGTGCCAGTCGGTCTCGATGAGTGAGTCGACCTGGGCGAAAACCTCTTCTGCCGCGCCCCGACCGGCCAACACGCCGACCTTGCGTGCACGCAGCTCAAAGCGTGCATGTGCGTCGGACGGAATCGTTGCCTGTCCGGTGACGTCGCCGCGCCCGCCCAGGTCCTCGGCCAGGGCGCGCGCCACGATGTCGCGGACAACGAGAACCGGAATTTCGGCGGCTGTCATGTAACCGGATGCGTGCATGTTCAGGCCGCGCCTCTTGCGCGTGTGATCGGCAAAGTCATCAGTTCAAGTCGCTCGAAGTTGAGTTCGGTATGCGTGACCGGCGCAGTCTGGCCCGGAAAGTCAGTGCGCGCATGAGCCCCGCGGCTCTCCTCGCGAAGCAGCGCGCCGGTGGCGACCAAACGAGCGGCGACCAGTGCGTCGGCGGGACCGTGTTCGGCTGTCATTGCGTCGATCATATCGAGCAGAGACTGGAGGCCGTCGGCGGTGCGTTCGACCCCGGCGTGGCGCGTCATCGCCCGGCGAAGCCTGTGCAATGCGCTGCGGGGCGTCTCCGGCGGCGGTTTTTCCGCCGGCCCGCGGGCGCGATGAAGGTTCGAATCGCTGTCCTGGATTCCAAGCGCGGTACGTCGGCCGGTAACCAGGGCGTCCAGCAGCGAATTCGACGCCAGGCGATTCGCGCCGTGGACGCCGGTGCAGCCGGCCTCGCCGACCACGTACAGGCCCGGGATCTCGCTGAACCCGTCGCTGTCGGTGGCCACCCCGCCCATGTGGTAGTGCTCGGCCGGCGCGACCGGAATCGGCTGAATGCGCGGGTCAATGCCTGCGGCCATGCAGGCGCCGAAGACGGTCGGGAAACGCTGCGGAAACTCCTGTCCGACCGCGCGGGTCGCATCCAGCAGTGCGCCTTGTCCGGATTCGATCTGCCGGTGCACGGCGCGGGCGACCACGTCGCGCGGCGCCAGTTCGGCGTCCGGGTGAACGTCCGGCATGAACCGTCGGCCGTGAAGATCGACCAGCTCTGCACCCTCGCCGCGCAAGGCCTCTGTGGCCAGCGGTGCCGGGTCTCGGCCGATATCAATGGCGGTGGGGTGAAACTGGACGAATTCGGGATCGCGGATGAACGCGCCCAGCCGTGCCGCCCAGGCCAGTGCCTGGCCCTGATTGCTCGCCGGGTTGGTGGTGGTCGCATAAAGCCCGCCCAGGCCGCCGGTTGCAATAACGACGGCGCGAGCCGGAATTTCCTGCATGCGGCCCGCACGGTCTCGGGCGAGTGCGCCGCGGCAGCCGCCGTTGCCGCCATAGCCGCGCGCGAGCAGGCCGCGTCCGAACCAGCCCTCGCGTATTTCGATATGCGTCGACGCCCGGGCCGCGGCGATCAGCGCTTCAAGAATGGCCTGACCGGCCTGGTCACCGTTGACTCTTGCCACGCGCGCTCTGCCGTGCGCGGCTTCCTTCGACAGTGCCCAGCGACCGTCGGCGCGGCGATCGAATGCCACACCCAGATCTTCCAGAGCGCGAATTTCGTCGGGCGCCGCTTCTGCCAGCAGCCAGGCCGCGGCTTCGTCGCCGAGTCCGGCGCCGGCGGCAATCGTGTCTTCGGCGTGCAGCGCGGGGCTGTCGTCGTCGCCTAGCGCCGCAGCAATGCCGCCCTGGGCCCAGCCGGTGGACGAATCGCCGCCCAGCGAATTGCCGGCCAGCAGCACGACCGGCAGTGGCGCGGCGTGCAGCGCGGTCCATAGACCGGCGATTCCGGAGCCGACGATCACGACGGGGGGCTGGGGCATTGCTTGTCCTTTGTGACTGAGACGCTGATTCATTCGGCGCGCGGTCGAACCTGAATGCTGTTTCAGGTCGAGACGTATTCGGCCGAGGCGACCGGCCGAGCGGTATCGAAAGCCGGCGCCCGGTCCGGTCTGGGCAAGTCGAGCATCGCCTGAACGCTCTGCCGTGCGCGCTCGGCGACGTCGGCGGCGACCGTCACTTCGAACTGCAGCCGGCGCAGCGAGTCGTAGATGCCGGCCAGCGAGATCCGCTTCATGTGCGGGCACAGATTGCAGGGCCGAATGAAACGCGTGTCCGGATTGTCGACCGAAACGTTGTCGCTCATCGAGCATTCCGTGATCAGGATGGCGGTCTTCGGCGAATGGTCGCGCACGAATGCCGCCATGGCGCCGGTGGAGCCCGCGAAGTCCGCTGCCTTGAGAACGTCGGACGGGCATTCGGGGTGGGTGATGATCATCGCGTCGGGATGCTCGACCCGAAGCTGCTCGATCTCGGCGGCGGTGAACCGCTCGTGTACCTCGCAGGCGCCTTTCCAGGTCAGTATCCGGATATCGGTCTGGCTGGCGACGTTCTTGGCCAGGTACTCGTCGGGGATCATGACGACTGTGTCCGTGCCCCACTGTCGGGCCGCGGCTTCGACCACCTGGACCGCATTGGAAGACGTGCAGCAGATGTCGGACTCGGCCTTGACCTCGGCCGAAGTATTGACGTAGGTGACGATCGGGTAATCCGGATAAGCCTGCCGAATCCGGCGCACATCCGCGCCGCTAATCGAGGCGGCCAGCGAGCAGCCCGCCCTCAGGTCGGGAATGAGCACGGTCTTTTCCGGCGACAGGATCTTGGCTGTCTCGGCCATGAAATGCACGCCGGCCTGGACGATGATCTCGGCATCGGCCTCTGCCGCCAGCTGCGCCAGCTTCAGCGAATCACCGGTCTCGTCGCCGACGCAATGGAAGATCTCCGGCGTCATGTAGTTGTGCGCCAGGATGACCGCGTTGCGCTCGACCTTGAGCCGGTTGATGGCGTCGATCAACGGCGCGTGCATTGGCCATTCGGCTTCCGGAATCACATCGGACAGGCGCTCGAACAGGTGATCGGTTCGGGCGCGCACGTCCGAATCGAAGCGGAGTTCATCTGAAGCCGGCCAGTCGAGCCCGGCGCTTGTTTGCGCGATTTGAGTCATGCATGTCTTTGGTTCGGGAGAGAAGGCGCCGGTGCACGATCTTCGTGCCGCCAACGCCCGTGCATCTTATCTCGGGGTTGGTGAAGCAGGTTTCAAATCGGCCGGTGCCCGGCAACCCGGGATCCTGGGCGCGGGAGTTCTCGACCGACGGGCCCGACCCGCAATGGCAGGATACACTGGCGCCGGTATACGCCCCCTGAACCGGAAAGAGACTCCATGCCGCGCTCGAAGCTGCTGGCGACCGCCAGGATTCCCGACACCAATACCGAACTCAAGCTGCACGAGCACGCCGACCGCTTCGCGATCTCGATTCCCGGTCGCGGCGAATTGATGAACAGCCGCGTGCACGGTTCCGAGATTGCGCTGGCGGAGATGACTTGCCGGCGTATCCTCGCAGCGGCGCCACCGAGCGTGCTAATCGGCGGACTTGGCATGGGTTTCACGCTGGCCGCAACGCTGGCCTCGGTCGGCAACGACGCCGAAGTGGTTGTCGCCGAGCTCGTGCCCGAGGTGGTGGATTGGAACCGCGAACTGATCGGTGAACCGGCTGGCCACCCCTTAAACGACCCCCGCGCGAATATGTTCATCGGCGATGTGGCGAAGCTGCTGCAGGAAAGCACTGACCGCTTCGACGCGGTGATGATGGACGTGGACAACGGTCCCGAGGCCCTGATCCGGCGCGCGAACGACTGGCTCTACTCTCCGGCGGGTCTTGAAGTGACTCGTCGAGCGCTGAAACCGAACGGAATACTGGCTGTGTGGTCGGCATCGCCCGATAAGCGGTTTACGGAAAGACTGATCAACGCCGGATTCGAAGTTGATTTGCAAACCGTTCGTCCGCACCGGGCCGGAAAGGGCGCTCGGCACTATTTATGGTTTGCCGCGGTCGGGCAGTGACCGGCGAGGCGCTAAAATCTGGATTTGGCGTTTAAAGCGGGAAATACGGTATGCTGGACCATGCTAAGAATACAATTTAAAAGCAGCATCCTGACGCCCCAATCATGCGGCCGGGCCCGGGCGCTCGTTCTTCGGATACATCAAAGTGATGTTGAGCAGGCCTCTTGAGGGCTCTGCATGAAAGACTTCACTTTCTAAATTTGATGGAGGACGAGGATTTTGACATCCTCGACGACCTGCACGCCAAGACTGCGGTTTATTCGGCCGGGACCATCATTCAGCGCGAGAACGGACCGATCGAGCTCACCCGTTTTATCGTTTCGGGCTGGGCGATAAAATTTCAAACCAGCCCGGCCGGCAGAAGGCAGATTCTCAGCTTTCTGATACCGGGCGACAGCATCGGTCTGTATGGCGCCTTGTTCCAGAACAGTGAATCCGGCCTGGAGGTAATTGCCGAAATTATGGTGGCCGAAATCCCCAGCGTCGAACTGATGAGTATCTTCAAAAGGTCCCCGCGCCTGGGCGCGGCACTGTGTTGGATAGGCGGCCAGGACGAGCGATTTCTCCACCATCAGATCTTACGGCTCGGCGCCCTTCGTGCAACCCCCCGTCTTGCGCATATCCTCATCGAGCTCCATCTGCGCCTGCTGAGGGTCGGGATTCCGCCGGCCGAAGCATCGATCATTCCGATCAACCAAAAACTGATTGGCGAGGCGCTGGGTATTACGCACGTCCACGCCAACCGCTGCTGCCGCGAGCTGGTCAAGATGGGCTTGATCGAAACAACGTCGAGAAGAGTGAAGCTACTGGACCCGAGCGAATTGAAAAGGCTCTGCGTCTACGAAGAAAACTGGGGCGGTGCGCAGCTACCCCCATCCTCACGCCGCTGGCTAGGTGGCTCTTAGCGCACCTCTTGCATTGAAGAGGTTCTTTTGGTCTGAAACTTCGCTCGGCGGCTATTGAGCTAGAAGTCTCCTATCGTTGTGGACCCTAACCATCTCGGCCGGCGCGGCTTTTTCAGTTGACGAAACATCACGCGGCGAATTCTTAACATATGTTAATATTTGTTGGTGATAAGAAGCCTTAAGATCGTTGGGACAATTTTTCTTAGCTAATTTTCCGGGATTTCTTCGCTGGACAGTTTGAAAAGCATATTCACTCCAGACACACTCGCATTCGCCAAAACCCGATGCAGCTCGAAGTTTTTTGCAAGGCGCGGGTTTTGATGACAAATAACACCGACTGGCGATCCTTTAGCGCCGGCGTGGCTGGTCAGCCGCGCCGCCACAGCGGGGAATTGTGTTGAAGGCTTTGTCGGCGAAACTCAGTGCTCTTGGTGTACTGGCAGATAGCGAAGCCAAGATCCTCGAACGCCTGCACCGTCAGATAATCGACTATTCAGCCGGCACCGTGGTTCAGCGCGAACAAGCGACGATCGAATCGACCGGTTTCATCATTTCCGGGTGGGGCGTCCGATTCCGCACCGCCCCGGATGGACGTCGTCAGATTGTCAATTTCCTGCTGCCGGGCGACGGCATCGGGCTCTACGGCGCGTTGTTTGAGAAAAGCGATTCCGGCATGCAAATGATTACGGATGCCACCCTGGCGCAATTTTCCAGCGCCGAGCTTTTAGACGTGTTCCATGAGTCGGCGCGCCTCGGCGCCGCATTGTGCTGGATGGCCAGCCAGGAAGAACGCGTTTTGGAACAGCAGATTCTTCGCGCGGGCGCGCTCCACGCCACATCCCGTCTGGCGCATCTGCTCGTCGATCTCCAGCTAAGAGCGCTTCAGGCGGGCGCACCATTGGCCGAGGCATCAAGCATGCCGATTACCCGGGAGCTCATTGCCGAGGCGCTGGGCGTTTCACAGGTCCACGCGAATCGCTGCTGTCGAGAGCTGGTCAAGCAAGACCTGATCGAAGTGTCCGAAACAGGCCTTAAGCTGCTCGACCCCGGTGGGCTCGAAAGGCTGAGCAGCTACTGGCGCGACCTATCCAGTTAGGATCAAATCCCGTATCATAATTCTACAGGCTCTGATTCCCAATCGCCCGAAGAGCCTTCAGATGCGCCCGACTATGTTGCTTGCTTAGTCGACGTCGAAAACAATTATTAACTTAGATTGATTTAGCCGTAGCGTAGTGATGATCGCTTGTCGCCGCGCCTGCAATTCATAGCCAAGTTCGCATATCGTGTGCGCTCCATCTGGAACCTGCATCGACGCCCCAACAGCTTTTACCTCTATCCCTAGCGTTGCCAGATTCAACACGTGGACACCGCCACTGTCGTATTCGTGGCGGTTTTAATTTCTCTGCTACTTTTCTAGAAAACAGTATGTTATAAATGGGTTTTTTAATGCCGGATTAGTTTCATGGCGTTTGGCCCGCGTTGACTTTAGGAGTTTTCCACCTAGATTGGAAATTTGTCTTCCCGCGCACCACAACTGAATTCACCACTGCATGATTTTCAACGACCCGGATGCCGTTGCTGGCCGAGTCGCGCAACTCGTCGCCTGAGCGTGCCGGCAGGGCGAATTTTAAAACAGAATGCTGGATACCGCGCGAGCCGATAGAACACAGATGATACCAATGCGAACAGGAAACTTGCCTTGCCGTGAGCCGGTGGATCAAACATCATCGATGCTATCGGCCCGCACGGTCAAAATAGGACAGAGTCAATGAGGGCGCTGTCGCAGAAACTTTCGTCGCTTGAGCTGATGACCGAAGGCGATGACACGATCCTCGAAAGCTTGCATAGCCGTACGGTCAACTATCCGGCTGGCGCCATGGTTCAGCGTGAAAAAGGCCCGACCAAATTGACGCGGTTCGTCATTTCGGGCTGGGCCCTCCGGTTCTGCACCAGCCCCGATGGGGCGCGACAGATCGTCAACTTCCTGCTGCCGGGCGACAGCATTGGGTTGTATGGTGCTTTATTTTCGCGAAGCACTTCCGGCGTGCAGGCGATGACGGACATGACGCTGGCCGAAATTCCCAGCATAGAGATGACTGACGTGTTTCTCAAGTCCGCGCGCCTGGGCGCGGCGCTGTGCTGGATGGCCGGTCAGGATGAACGGTTTCTGGAGCAGCATATTTTCCGCATCGGCTCGCTTCACGCCCGCCCGCGTCTGGCGCACCTGCTTGTTGAGCTGCAGACGCGCCTGCTGCGCGCCGGCACGCCGCCGGCGCAGGCATCAACCCTGCCGATCACTCAGAGACTAATTGCCGAAGCGCTGGGTATTTCTCACGTCCACGCCAATCGTTGTTGCCGCGATCTGGTCAAAATGGGTCTTATCGAGACATCGATGGGAAGCACGACGCTTCTGGAATCAGAGAAGCTGAAAACGCTTGGCGCTTACGATGAACTGTACAATGCGCGCATACCTCCACCGGTTATCCAGCGACTCAACCGCATAAGGTAGCTTCAAACCAATTGAACTTTCCGGAGTGCATATAAATTCCCTCCTGAATTGATTTACTTTACTGGGGCTGGGATTTCTCGGCGCCCAGATTGCTTTTTGCCGAAAGCATCAAAGCCTTGTCAGACTAAGTCCCGATAATAGACGCGTCTCTCGGGTGCCTATAATCGGGATTTGGAACAGGAGGCCTGCAATCGCCGGCTTTCTTATTTTGGGGTTCTGAAAACGAGAGCACTACGGCGCCGTTTATTCGTCGAAAACGTTGGCGTACAAGCCGCTTTCGGTCCGAAATGAATCGCCGCCGATGTAACGATAGTTGAGATCCAGATCGCCTATGCGATGAATGTCCTGGTCGTCGAGCTTGACGTTAGCGCCCCTCAGATTTGAGCGAATGTGATCCGGATCGGTCGATTTCGGAATTACGATCGTATCGCGGGCCACAGCCCAGGCAATCAAAATCTGCGCTGGGTGGGTGCCGTGCTTATCGGCAATGCTGCCGATTACGTGGTTATCGAGCAGCGAGGGTTCGTCTATGTTCTTCATCCGCTGCGGGCGGTCGCTGCTGCCTAGCGGCGAGTAGGCGGTCACAAGTATCTCGCGCTCGCGGCAGTAGGCCCGCAACGCGTCCTGATGCAGGTAAGGATGCAGCTCGACCTGGTTCATCTCCGGCTTTTCGTTAACGCTCGCGGCAAGCTCGTCTAACTTGCGCGTGCTGAAATTCGAGACCCCGGCGTGACGGGTCAGGCCCTTGTCGCGCGCGGCCAGCATCGCTTCCCAGGTCTCGGTGATTGGCGCCTGGTCGGGCGTGAGGAAATCCGATTCGTTTTCCGGAAACCCATCCAGCCCGGACTTGAAGGCCACCGGCCAGTGGATCAGATACAGGTCAAGGTAGTCGAGCTTCAGGTCTGAAAGGGTCTTCTTCAGCGCCGGCTCGATATCGGCCTTCAGGTGCGCGTTGTTCCAGAGCTTGGAGGTGATGTGAAGGTCGTCGCGATTGATTTCGCCACGCGCAAACACGCGTTCGAGCGCGTCGCCGACTTCCGGTTCGTTGCCGTAAATCGCCGCGCAGTCGATGTGCCGACAGCCGGCGTCCAGCGCAGCCTCGACCGCCCGGCCGACTTCGCCGGGATCGGATTTCCAGGTGCCCAGGCCGATCGCGTCGACAGGGTCTCCGTTGCGGAATTCCATTGTTTTCATAATCGTCCTCATGCTCGATCTCCTCATGGAGGCTGTGGGCTGAATTGATTTTTGACTTGTATCGTGTCTCACTGCCGTGTGTGAGTTGATGGTGTTTCGCTCATCTGTGCCGCTGGATCCCGGATCAAGTCCGGGAAGACGGGAAAGAAAGCCAGAGTCGCTGGATCCAGGATCAAGTTCGGGATGGCAGGCAAATCAAGCCTCCAGGCTGGTTGCCCCGGACTTGATCCGGCGCCTGGTGGTTCTGGCTACCCATCGCGATCCATCAAGGGCGTCTGCCGAGATACGACGCAAATCAGGTCCAGTTTAACGCCGTGCTTCAGCGGCTACATGTGGGGCCCTGGTCCCGGCGCAAGATCAGCCGCATTTCGAGCAGGCGGGTCTTGAGCTTTCCCAACCGATGGACCACGCTCAGGCGCCGCGTATATACTCGGAGCCTGTCCGAAATCAGGGGCTTGCCATGGCGCAGCCACAACAAGAACAATGGAGCGGACGCCTCGCCATCATCATCGCCGCGGTGTCCATGGCGGTCGGCACCGGCAACATCTGGCGCTTTCCGCGCGTTGCTGCCGAGTGGGGTGGGGGCGCTTTCCTGATCGCGGTCACGATCGCGCTGCTGATCTGGGCGATTCCGCTGTTGATGTGCGAGTTCCTGATGGGTTCGCGAAGCCGGCTGGGCAACATCGGGGCATTCCGCGACTTCAT
>JGI12048J13642_10036806_pt1 | contig 10162 bp, 7 predicted proteins | sample ElkSlonscriptome_16_FD_13642 | JGI IMG/M metagenome (IMG submission 13642)
CGTGGACCACTGCCCCGACACCCAGGCGCTGCGGGTGAAGCTCGACTGCATCGAGCCCGAGCGGCGGGGAAACGCCAACAACCTCGAGATCTGCCTCGCCTTCGCGGAGGGCCAGGGGTGCCACGTCCCGCGGCGGCGGCAGCGCTACTGCATCGATCGCTACGAGTACCCCTCGAAGAAGGGGGCCCATCCGCCGGTGATGGTGAGCGCCTACGACGCGGCCCGTCTCTGCGCCGAGCAGGGCAAGCGCATGTGCTTCGAGTCGGAGTGGACGGCAGCGTGCGAGGGCCCGGGCTTCAAGCCCTTCCCCTACGGCTTCGCGCGCAGCAAACAGAAGTGCAACATCGACAACCCCTGGATCAATCCCAGCCTCGACGCGGTACACCACCACGACGACGCGGTGCGGGGCCCGGAGCTGATGCGACTCGACCAGAGCGTCGACTCGGGCGCCATGGAGAGCTGCAAGAGCGACTTCGGGGTGTACGATCTCACCGGCAACTTCGACGAGTGGGTTCGAACGGAGTGGCGCCGGGGCAAGTCCAAATGGGCCGGACTCAAAGGCGGCGGCTGGGGACACGTCCGCAACGCCTGCCGGCCCATCACCACGAGCCACGTCGCGCACTGGTCGTACTACTTCATCAGCTTTCGCTGCTGTAAGAACCCCGTGGAGGCGGCCTTGCCGGAGCTTCCCGCAGACGCGGCACCGCGCTGGATGCCTCCCGAGCAAGTGGCGCCAGACCATCCCGCGGGGCGGCCGGTCGATCGCGGCTACACCCCTGCCGAGGGCTCCTCCCTGCCGAATCGGCCCTCTTTGCCTTGAGTCTGTGCCCCGAGAGTCTGTGCCCTGAGAGATTCAGGCCACGGCGCTGCGTCGGTCGCGGACGACGGGGTGGGCGATGGCGCGTGCCAGTCGTTCGGCGAGGGCGTTCACCCGTCGCCGCGGCGTGCCGAGCACCCCGCCCATGGTGAAGGAGCCGTGGACGAGATCGGGCCAGTAGATGTGGTCGACGGCGACCCCGTGCCGATCGAGGTGTTCCCCGTAGGCCTCGCCTTCGTCCCGCAACGGATCGAAGCCAGCGGTGACGAGAAGCGTTCGAGGCATGTGCTCCGGGGTGGGGAAGGCCATCGGCGCGAGCCGTGGATCCCGCGGATTGACCGGACCCCCGAGGTAGTGACGGGTGAAATAGTCGAGTACCTCGCGCGTGAGGATGTAGCCCTCGCTGAGGTGCTCGCGAGACGCCGTTTGGGCACTGCGCTCGATGGCCGGGTACACCAGGCACTGCATCGCGGGCATCGGACCGCCGGTCGCCAGCTGAGCTTGCGCGACGGTGATGGCGAGGGTGGCTCCGGCCGAATCACCCATCACCGCGACGCGCTCCGGGTCGATACCCAACGCATCGGTGTGGTTCATGACCCAGCGGAATCCCCGCAGGGCGTCGTCGATACCGGCGGGGAAGGGGTGCTCGGGGGCCTGGCGGTAGGGCACGCTGATGAAGGTGCAGCCCGAGCGCCGCGCGAGCTCACCGACGACGCCGTCGTACGTGGGGGCGTCGCCGATGACGAAACCACCGCCGTGGAAGAAGACCACGGCCGGACCGGTGCCGAAGGGCCGCGCCCGGTGGACCCGAAGCTCGAGTCCTTCCGCGGCGAGGGTTCGGACGGGATGCGTGGCCCGCGGCCCGAGTAGCTCGACGCCGAAGCGGTAGCTCGCCCGCGCCTGAGCTGGACTCTGGCGCTCGAGCGGGGGTTGCCCGCTACGCTCCATCAGGTCGAGCAGCACGTGCAGCTCAGGGTCGATCACGTCCCCGCGGTCATTGCGCGTCGGACGCCCCGCAACCCGCAGTCGGGCGAGGCGGGGCAGCATCGAGCGGAGAGCTGCCGCACCGGCGCGAAGCGCGGTGGGACTCGAGGGAAGAGGAGCAGGGCGCACCTGATGGACGTAGGAGACGTCTCGCGCGCTGCCAAGTCAAACCATGAACAAACCTGCGACAAAGGTCGTTCATGACCTGGATGTGCCTGGAATCGCGCGCGCGTCAGGCGCCGAGGCCATGGATGCGCACGACGTCGGCGCCGAGGCCATTGAGCTTCTCCTCGATGTGCTCGTAGCCCCGGTCGAGGTGGTAGACGCGGCGGACGATGGTCTCGCCTTCGGCCATGAGGCCGGCGATGACGAGCGACGCGCTGGCGCGCAAGTCGGTGGCCATGACCGACGCGCCGGTCATGCGCTCGACCCCTCGGACGAAGGCCGTGTTGTGGCCCTGGGTCTCGACGTCGGCCCCCATGCGAACGAGCTCGGGCACGTGCATGAAGCGGTTCTCGAAGACCGTTTCCTTGATGGTGGAGGTCCCCTCGGCTTTGCACATGAGGGTCATGAGCTGAGCTTGCATGTCGGTGGGGAAGCCGGGATGTGGCGAGGTGGTGATGTCGACGGAACGCAGCCGACCCTCCCGCGAGACCACCACGTCGTTGCCCGAGGGTTCGAGGATCACGCCGGCCGCACGCAGCTTCACGAGCACCGCTTCGAGCGCGTCGACGGGGACGTTCTCGACCGTGACCTCGCCCCCCGCCGCCGCGGCCGCCACGAGGTAGGTTCCCGCCTCGATGCGGTCGGGCATGATGGCGTGGTCGAAGGGGTGAAGCTCGTCCTGCCCCTCGATGTGCATCACGGCCGTGCCGGCGCCGCTGACCTTCGCCCCCATCTTGTTGAGCACGCGAGCCATCTCAACGATCTCGGGCTCGCGGGCACAGTTGACGAGCGTGGTGCGGCCCTTGGCGAGGGCGGCGGCCATCATGATGTTCTCGGTACCGGTGACGGTGGGCATGTCGAAGACCACCTCGGCCCCCTGCAGCCGTCCCGCCTCGGCGTAGATGTAGCCGTGCTCGAGCTTGATCTTGGCGCCGAGGGCCTCGAGGCCGCGCAGATGCTGGTCGACGGGGCGGGCGCCGATCTGGCAGCCGCCGGGCAGAGAGACCTTGGCCCGTCCGTAGCGCGCGATGAGCGGGCCGAGCACCATGATGCTCGCGCGCATCTTCTTGACCACATCGTAGGGGGCCTCCGGCGTCACGTCGCCGGTGCCCACGCGGACCAGCGGCGGCGAGGGCTCTACCTCACGCCCGATCACGCCGAGCAGCTCGGAGGCCGTGTCGATGTCTCTCAACGCCGGCACGTTCCGTAGCAGGCTCTCTCCGTCGGAGAGCAGCGTTGCGCACATGATGGGGAGCGCGGCGTTCTTGGCGCCGCTGACCTTCACCCGACCGTTGAGGGGTTTGCCTCCGATGACCCGAATGCCGTCCATGCCTTCCCATAGCTGTGCGGGTCGAGCATGCCCATGGGCAAGAATCTCGAATTTTGCCGGCGTCGCCGCCTCGCCCGACTAGGCTGCAGCCGTGATGCGTCCCGGCCCCGTCCTCGCCGAAGGCCCAGCCCTCCCAACGCGTGGCAGTGGGAGGCTGTACGGGGTCGTCGCCACCCTCGTCACGAGCTTGATCTCGGGCGATGCGAGCGCGCAGGACGTGGCCGTGCCCGACGTCGACGTGCGCGGCTTCGACGCCCCGACCGATCCCTATTCGGGCCTGTACTACGAGCCAGCGGCCTCGCCCGACACCCTCGAGGTCAACACCGGGATCTGGCTCGGCTACGCCTATCGGCCCCTCACGCTTCAGGACCAGAACGGCGATCGCGTCTTCGACGTCGTGACCCACCGCGTGGCCGCCAACGTGGTGTTCAACCTGGGCCTCTTCGAGCGCGCCGCCATCGGCCTCGACCTCCCGATGGCCCTCTACCAAGTGGGGGACGATCCCAGCCTCGACCCGGAGGCCCGGCGCGCCGTCGGGCCCTTCGATCTGTCGCGGACCGCGCTCGGTGACCTCAAGATCGTGGGCAAGTTCACGATCGTGAAGCCCACGCAGGACGAGTTCGGCGGCTTTGCCCTCGCCGTCCACGAGCGCTTTGGCGTGCCGACCGGCAACGGGGAGAGCTTTCTCAGCGAGGGTCACGTGCAGAGCACCACCCGGCTCCTCGCCGAGTACCGCTACCTCGCGATCGGGATCCACGGTGCGCTCGGGGCGCGCCTCCGCGCCGAGCGGGGTCGCTACGTCTGCGGCGACTTCTCGCCCGACGAGTGTCCCACCACCCTGGGCCACGAGCTCCCCTGGGGCCTCAGCCTCGTCTTCGAGCCGGCCGCGGTCGGGCTCGATCCCTTCGGCCACTCGGCCTGGTTCGTCGAGGCCTTCGGACACGTGCCGCTCGCCCCGGAGGCCCCCTTCACCAACGAGACGCTGTCCATGGTCCAGCTCGGCGTCGGTGCCCGTACCGGCTTGCCGGAGGACCTCCAGCTCCTCACCGCGCTCGACGTGGGCCTCGTGGGCGGTGTCGGCAGCCCGGCCGTACGCGGTCACCTGATGCTCAGCTGGTCGCCGCGCGACCATGACATGGACGACGACGGCGTCGACGACGAGCAGGACCTCTGCCCCGAGGAGCTGAAAGAGGATCTCGACGGCTTCGAGGATGAGGACGGCTGTCCGGACTGGGACAACGACGACGACGGTGTCCCCGACGACAGCGACCAGTGTCCAGGGGAGCGGGAGGACGAGGACGGTCATGAGGATGACGACGGCTGCATCGACCCCGACAACGACGGTGACGGCATCCTCGACCTCGACGACGCCTGCATCGACGTGCGCGGCATCGACAGCAACGACCCCGATCTTCGCGGATGCCCCGATCCCGATCCCGACCGCGATGGCGTGAAGGGCGAGGCGGACCAGTGTCCGGACGAGGCCGAAGACATCGATCGACACCAGGACGACGACGGCTGTCCCGATGGCGACAACGACGGCGACGGCGTGCCCGACGACGAGGACGATTGCCGCGACGAGAAGGGCTTGCCCGGCGAGCTGCGCGGTTGCCCCGAGCCCGACGTCGATGGCGACGGGGTGCCCGACGACGAGGATGCCTGCACGGACGAGGCGGGCGTCGCCAACCCCGACGACCCGGAAAAAAACGGCTGCCCCAAGCCGGGCTAGTTCAGAGGCGGTGGAATCGGGGCCGCATCGGGCGCCGCGCCAGAGCCAGCGCCGCGTAGGGCGTGCCGTCGCGGGGATCGGTTGCGGACGGCATCACATCCACGAGGGGGCGCAGCGCGAAGTCGCGCTCGCGGAGGCGTGGGTGGGGCACGTCGAGGTCGGCCGACCGGTGTGAACCGCCCTCGGCCCACAGCACGTCGAGGTCGATGGTTCGAGGCCCCCATCTGACGGGGTCCGGTCGCGGTCGCCCCAGCCCCTCCTCGACCTCGCGCAGGTGGGTCAGCAGCTGCGGCAGGCCGAAGGGAATGGAGACCCTTGCGGCCGCATTGAGAAAGGCGGGCAAGGGGCCCGGCGGCGCCGATGGATCGGGAAGGGGGAGGGCGGGCGTCTCGTAGACGGGGCTGACGGTTCGAAGGGTCATGCCGCGCTGGTGAAGAAGCCACAGCGCGCGTCGCATCGTGGCGCGGCGGGAGCCCAAGCTCGCACCCAGCCCGAGCACGACCGCACGCTCCTGGAATGTTGACCCTCTCGCGCGCACGACGTGCTAGGGACGGAACCCCACCGCGGGGTGAATGTCAATTTTTCGCCCCGCCCCCCTCCTCGTCCGTATGGTGGCCCCGATGCTGCGTGGACTCATTGCCCCCGTTGCTGCGCTCGTAGGCGCCTCTGCCCTTCTCGGCTATCTCTCCAGCTGCTCTGCCGACAAGCAGATGCCGCCGGAGGCGCCTGTGGCTTCCAAGTCCCAATCCGCCGACGGCGAGCCCGAGGGCGAGACGCCGGAGAAGGACGAAAAGCCCCCCAAGGTCGCGACGTTGAGGAAGATCGTTCCCGACATCCCGACGCCGGAGGCGCCTAAGCCGACCCCCGCGCAGGCCAACGAGATCGACCGACGGAAGAAGACGGTGGCCGACGTCCTCGACAGCGGCTGCACCACGTCGGTCGTCATGGGCCTGTCCGAGCAGATCGTGGCCGAGGCCAACTGCATGGATCCCGGCGCCTACGCTCGGCTCCCGGAGCTGCCCAACCTCACCCTCTCGAAGGCCGTCTTCCCCTACATGCAGGCGCCTGCGCGCGATGCCTTCGCCAAGGCGGTCGAAGGCTCGAAGCGGAAGATGAAGATCAACTCCATGCTCCGCACCGTGGCGCAGCAGTACCTTCTCTACGACTGGTACAAGCGCAAGCGCTGCGGCATCAAGCTCGCGGCCAAGCCAGGCAAGAGCAACCACCAGTCGGGCCTGGCCATCGACATCTCCGAGCCGGGCAACTGGAAGAAGAGCCTGCGGCGTCAGGGCTTCCGCTGGATGGGCAAAAAGGACCCGTGGCATTTCGACTACCGGGGCGACGAGGCGAAGGACCGCCGGGGGCTCGACCTCAAGGCCTTCCAGCGCCTATGGAACCGCAATCACCCGAACGAGCCGGTGGGGACCGACGGCGACTGGGGTCCAGACACCGAGGAAGCGCTCCGGCTTGCCCCAGCGGAGGGATTCGCCCTCGGCCCGCAGTGTGAAGAGGCGCTCTGATCTGGCGCGCCTGCCCGGTTGGCGAGTGGGGCTGATCCCGGGGTGACAGCCGACCGCATCGGGCCTATGACCCAGGACGATGGAAACCTACGACGCGATCGTGATCGGTGGCGGCCCGGGGGGCTACCCTTGCGGCATTCGCCTCGGACAGCTCGGCCTGAAGACGCTCTGCGTGGAGATGGAGTCTCCCGGCGGCGTGTGCCTGAATTGGGGCTGCATCCCATCCAAGGCGCTCATCTACGCCGCCAGCCAGTACGAGAAGGCCAGGGACGGCGCTGCCTACGGCATCGTCACGAGCGACGTGAAAGTCGACTCGAACGCGATGCAGGACTGGAAGGACGGCATCGTCAAGAAGCTCACCGGAGGCGTGAAGGGCCTGCTGCGTAGCGCCGGCGCCACCTACATGGAGGGCCGGGGCAAACTCACCGGTCGCGACACCATCGAGGTCGAGAAGCCCGACGGAACCAAGGAGAGCTTCAAGGCCACCAAGGGCATCGTCATCGCGACCGGGGCCAGCACCATCGAGTTGCCCGCCTTCAAGTTCGACGGCAAGCAGATCATCGGGGCCAAGGAGGGCGTGAGTCTCCGCGAGGTGCCGAAGCGCATGCTCGTCATCGGCGGCGGCGTCATCGGGATGGAGCTCGGGACCGTCTACAACAAGCTCGGGTCCGAGGTGCACGTGGCCGAGGCCATGGACCGCCTGCTCGCCGGTCACGATCTCGATTGCGTCAAGATCGTGGAGCGCAAGTTCACCAAGCACGGCGGCAAGGTCTACAAGAAGGCCTTCGCCAAGAGCTACGAGAAAAAGGACGACGGCTCGCTCGAGGTCACGCTCGAGCAGGACGGTAAGCCGTTGACCATCGAGGTCGACGTGGTCCTCGTCGCTGTCGGCATGCGCCCCAACAGCAAGAACATGGGTCTGGATGCGGTCGGCGTGAAGATCGACGACCGCGGCTTCGTGCCCATCGACCAGAAGGGCCAGACCAACGTTCCCGGGATCTACGCCGTGGGCGACGTGAGCGGGCCGCCGCTGCTTGCCCACAAGGCGAGCAAGGAGGGCGAGGTCGTCGCGGAGATCATCGCCGGCCACAAGGCGGCCATGGACTGGAAGAGCATCCCGGCGTCCACCTTCACCGACCCCGAGATCTCCAGCGTCGGCATCGACGAGGAGACGGCCAAGGAGAAGGGCATCGAGCTCACCATCGGCAAGTTCCCCTTCGCCGCGCTCGGCAAGGCCATGGCCATGCGGGAGACCGACGGCTTCGTGAAGGTGCTCGCCGACAAGCAGACCAACCAGATCCTCGGCGTTCACATCGTGGGCCCCGAGGCGAGTGCGATGATCAGCGAAGCGGCGCTCAGCATCGAGATGGCCGCCTTCGTCGAGGACGTCATGCTGACGGTGCACCCGCATCCGACGCTGGGCGAGGCCTACATGGAGGCGGCCGCCCACGCCATCGGGCAGGCCGTCCACATCCAGAACCGGCGCTGAGTGCCGGTCAGCCGCCCAGCCGGTCAGCCGGTCAGCCGCCTAGCCGGTCAGCCGCCTACCTAGCCGCAGAGTCCCTCCGACGGTGGCGCTCAGGGCCGGAGCAGGCCGGGATAGAGCCGAGCCCGGACGGATGCGGCGACGGGGGCGTTGTCGTCTTGGTCGAGCTGCACCCAGGCGACGAAGACGTCACCGTCGCCGTTGACGGCTGACTCCGCCAGCACGCCGCACTCCTCGACGCCCGGGTCCTGAACGTCTTGGGCAGGACCCTGGGCTGAGCCCCCATCGAAGAGCTGCGCCTTGAGGATGCACTCCGAGCTGATGCTGCCGACGGCGGCGGAGTAGGTGTAGAACATCTTGGTGCCCGAAATGCTGAGCCACGGGGCGTACTCATCCGTGTGAGACGAGCTCACGAGCTCGGGCATCGGCTGGATGGGCGAGGCCGGTCCGGCGAATCGACGGCGCGTGGCCCTGAACTTGTCTTCCATGGCCCCAAAGCTGCCGCTCAGGGACGAGGCCACGGCGAAGGAGCCGTCGCTGGCGGCCACGCCGTTTCCGATGAGGTTGCTGAAGCTGGACATCGCGGGCGGGGCCGCGACCTCGAAGTCCGTCCCGACCACCTGTCCCGCGCTGGAGAGCTCCTGGCCGAGGACCCTCGTGCCGCTGGTGTCGTAGCGGAGCGCGACGTAGCCGTTGTTCCGACCGAAGATGCTGCCTGCTCCGTACAGGCTGAGCAGACTGAGATCGTTGGTCCCGATCGTCTGGTTCGCGGTGGCGCCCGACTGACCGAGCTCGTCGAAGCAGCGCACGATCATCTCGTCGCTGCTGTTGGTGAACTGAAGGCAATAGCCGTCGCCGTTGGTCGCCACCGTGGGGAACAGCGCCATGTTGGCGCTCCCCTGCAGGACCACGTTGTCGAGGGTGCCGTTGATGGTGCCGTCGGGTTCGATCACGCTGTATCGCCCGTCGTTCGTGGTCTGATCGGCCCACGTGATGAGGGCGCGGCCGGCATCGTTGATCGCCAGGCTCACGCCGCCGATGTCGTTGCCCGTCGTGAGCACGAGCTCGGTTCCCATGAGGGCCCCGAAACGGTCGAAGCGGGCCAGGCGTACCTCGCTGTTCATCACATCCGTCGGACGGTGGGCGTAGGCGACCCAGAACTCGGGGGCCCCGTCTGCAACCGGGTCGAACACCGCGACCGAAGGCTGCATCAAGATGCCCGTGAAGGAGCTGCTGGGGCCGTCGGCGTCGATGGTGAAGGGTGCGGTCGCGCACGTCGGGGTGCAGGCGTCGTCGGCGCTCGTATTGCCGTCGTCGCATTCCTCGCCGGCCGCCCGGTTGAGGGTGCCGTCGCCGCACGCCACGGCCGTGCAGTCGGCGTCGCACGTCGCCGAGACTCCGGCGTCGTCGCAATCCTCCCCGGCGTCGACGGTCCCATCGCCACAGGTGCCGGCCCCGCCCGCGCCGCCGCTCCCGCCGACGTTGCTGGTGGAGCCACCGACGTTGCTGGTGGAGCCACCGCTGCCGGTCGGCGTGACGGCGTCGTCGGGGGCGTTGAGGACGGAGCAACCGGCCACCGTGGCCAGTCCGAGCAGGTAAGCGAGGGTCGGCTTCATGACCCGGCCAACATAGCCACGGACCGGGGGGCAAGAGAAGCTTCTCGCGTCCGAAGGGGATTCCCGGAGGAGACAGTCTAGCCTTTGGGGGGATGCAGCCGGGCCCGCTCGAAGCACGTGGCCGGGACGCGGCGCTTCTTTCGGAGCGCCTCGGTGCCGACGATGAAGCGCGAGGTGACGGGGTCGTGGTAGCCGGAGACGATGGGCAGCCCCTCGTCGAGGCGTCGGTAGTGGCGCACGATGCGGCCCATGAGGAGCTCGCGGACGTACTTGCCGACGAGGCTCGCCATGCCGATCAAGATGTTGCTCGCGTCCCCATCGCGGACGAAGGCGATCTCTCCCAGGCCGGGGAAGCGATAGGCGCTGCGCGCTCGTCCCTCTTCCAGCACCATGTGCAGGCGGCCGGAGAGGGGGCCGAAGACCTTGCCGTACTGCCCGAAGCCGCCCACCTTGCCGCATTCGGCAGAGATCTCCTCTCCCGCGAGCTCGTGGAGGTGGAGGATGAGCCGCTCCAT
>JGI12048J13642_10251728_pt1 | contig 10160 bp, 10 predicted proteins | sample ElkSlonscriptome_16_FD_13642 | JGI IMG/M metagenome (IMG submission 13642)
GACGCCCAGAACTCGGCGTCGTGGTAGAGGTGGAGGAAGTGGCGGAGAGGCTCGGGGATCGGAGACATGGCTCCAGAATACGCCCACCGGTCGAACGAGCGAAGGGCCCCGAGAAGGTGACCCGGCTGCACCCGTTGGGGCTGCGTTGCCGTCCTACCACAACGAGCGGAAGCCCGCTCGTGGGCCACCACCAGCTCCCATTCCGGTCGCACAGTGATCCATGGTCCCACCGCGCCTCGTCCGGTGCAGGCGCCGTTGGCTGGACCATGATGGCCGTCGGGCACCCGGGGGCGCTACCGGCCCGAAGCACGATCCGTCGTTGCATCGGACTCGACCCGCCTGCTACCGTGGAGGCCTGATTCCACCCTGGGACTCCAGGCCCGGACGCCGCCCATGCGCACCCACGCCCCCCTCCCCCGACGGACGAGCTCCACGTCGTCGAAGTCGACGACGTCCGGTGGGCCGGGTCCTGCGCCCCGGCACCCGCCCGGACCGGAACGGATCCCGAGTACCCTCGCCCGTTCGCTGGGCGGCCTGCTGGGCGTGGACGCCACCCGGGTCCGCATTTTCCCGCACGACCACGAGACCGCCCGGGCCGGGGCCAGCGCCATCACCGAGGGCGACCGGATCCGCTTCAGCCCGGGCCAGTATCGGCCGGACCACCCGCGGGGGCGAGGCCTCCTGGCCCACGAACTGGCGCATGTGGCCCAGCAGCGGAGAGCGTCCTCCGGAGAAGCTCCGGCCACCGGCCCCGCCGTCGCCGAGGCGGAGGCGGAGCGCGCCGGGGCGCGTGCGTCGCGGGGCCTGCCCACCCGGGTGACGACCGCCGCCTGGGGACCCCAGGCCCGGATGGGCTTCGAGTTCCAGGTCTCGAGCAACACCATCGAGTACGGATACGGCATCGCCGGAACCTCCCCGCGCTGGGAGCCGGCTCCACGCAAGTCGGCGACCTTCCACGGCTGGGCAGGAGCTCCCCACGTGCGGCTGGAGCCCGACAGCCGCGGCGACACCGAGTTCGTCACCCACCCGTACGTGAGCCGGCGGGGACTGATCGGGGAGGTCCAGGAAGCCCATGACCTCACCCGGCACATCCTGAGCTGGACCCGGCTGCCCGGCGAATCGAGCCATGTGCGTCTGGCCCAGCGGGCCCACGGTTCCGGGACCGGGGACGAGCGGCGGATCCATCGGGGGCGCCACTGGGCCACCATGGATCAGGTGAACCGTGAGAAGGGCGGACGACCCGCCGACGCCGTCCGCATGCGCATCGGCAACCGCCACTTCCCTGCGATGGCCCAGTCCACCGAAGGGGTCCGGCTGGAGGAGATCGAGGGCTTCTTCGCCCAGAATCTCGCCGGCGAGCCGGCAGCCGAGCGAGACGACGCCATCCGTAGCTACGTCGACGGCGCCGTCCTGGACCCAGCCTCCCACGCGGCCTTCTCCGCCCTGCCCGGCCTCTCGCAGAGACGGGTCCGGGGCTTCATCTCCATGGTCACGGCGCTGTTCCTCTACTCCCGCCGGTACGCGCCCGGGCATCCGGTCCTCAAGTCCGCTTTCTCCATCCTCCACCGCACCCGGGTCAGCGCCGTCTACGCCTCCCTCGGCGCGGCGGAGCAGACCTTCGTCCGGGAGCGGGTCTTCGCGGCCGGTTCGGACTTCCTGGCCCACCTGGGAGTCACTCGGGGCGAGCGGGTCTTCCCCCGCGGCTACGACACCGGACCGTCGGTGGCGCGGCGGGCTGCGGCGGGGCGGCCGACAACGGGCCCCCGGGTACGAGGCGCCCTGCCAGGGCCTACGGTGGGGCAGTGGTTCGACACCATCGTCCGACCGGAGCGCCGGGTGGTGCGGGACGACGGGGAGCGGAGACGGCTCCGGACCGACGCCCTTTCCCCCGTAGCAGGCGCCTCCACCTCCATGGGGGCCCTGGGGATGGACGAAGCCCCGGACGGCTCCGAGAGCCTCGTGGTGCTGGAGGTGCGGAACTGGGCACCGCAGCTGGAGGCCATCCGCCGACGAGCGTTGACGGCGGAATACAACGAGGCCGTGGAGGAAGCCGAGCGCACCGGCTCCGACCTCATCCTGGCCCCATGGCAGCCCGGGATGGGCGTCCCCAGCGTCCTCCCGGTCCAGCAGTGGGTGGAGTGGGCCCACGGAGTCCTGGCCCGGGCGCGCGCGGCTGGGCGAGCGGACAACATGCGCCCCTGAGCCCTGCCGAACGCTCTCCCGCTATGGCGTCGCCGGGCTCAGCGTCTCGGTGCGGTGCCCGAAGAGGGCGTTGCCGATCTGCGGGTGGGAGAACATCTCCGGCGGCGGATGGCCCGCTCCATGGAAGAGGACCAGCCGCCAGTTGAACTCCCAGCCTCGTTCGTGGGCCAGGTCCACCGCCGAGTTGAACCACCGCAGATTCCGGGAGTAGCGGTGCACCCCCTGATCGTAGGCGTCGCCACGGGGGAGCTGGCCGTCCTCCACGTCGTGGGTGCCGATGGCGATGGTGAGGGGGAGCGCCAGGTAGCGCTGGATCCGCGCCTCGTCGGACCACTCCTCCGGCAGCCCGCCGAAGCCCAGGCCGTAGTCGAGCTCGGTGGTGGGGAACATGGAGGATCCGGGACTCATGGCCACCAGGCGCTCGGCGTCGAAGTCCATGAAGGCCGCCATCCGCTCCAGGAACTGGGCCCCTGCGGAGTAGCCCAGCATCACGTAAGGCAGCTCCGCGTCGCCCTCCCGCGTCCGGATGTGCTCGATGAGCTCGGGCACGTAGGCGAAGGTGTGCTCCTCCACGTCGGCGAAGGCGCCGTCCTCCCGAAACACCCCGCCGAACTGGTACCTCCGGCTGGGGAAGCGCTCCTGGTCGAAGAGGGGCACCACCACCATCCGTCCGTAGAGCTCGGCGAAATGGGCGGCGTTGTCCCGGTAGGCCTCGGCGGCGCGGGAGGCCCCGTGGAAGAGGAGGATGAAGCCGTCGGCGACGTAGTTGGAGGGCTTGTAGCTCCAGAGCTGGAGCTCGGTATCCAGGATCTCGGTGGGGGTCATGGCCCGGCCCATGGGGAAGGGATCGGGCTCCGGCATCTCCTGGGCGCCCAGCGCCGGCGCTGCGACGAGGGTGAGGACCAGGACGAGATGGACGGCGACGCGACGGTGGAAGGACATGGGTCTGGGTTCTCGGAACGGGATGGCGATGGAGGAACCTGTGACGCTCCGGCACCCGGGGCAAACGGGTGGCGGGCCGCCGGGACCCACCGCACCTTCCGGGCCATGTTCCGGCCCACCCCCGCCCGTGTTCTGCTCCTCGCGCTCCTCCCATGGATGGCGGCGTGCGCCCCCGGCGAGCCGGCAGACCAGCTGCTGCGGGTCTCCGCCGCGGCCTCGCTGGGCGACGTCGTCGGAGAGCTGGCCCGCTCCTTCGAGGAGGCCCGTCCCCGTACCAGGGTGGAGCTCAACCTGGGCGGGAGTGCCCGCCTGGCCACCCAGATCCTGGAAGGCGCACCGGTGGACGTCTTCGCCTCGGCCAACCGCGCCGTCATGGAGGGGCTCCAGGAGGAGGGGCGACTCCGGGACGATCCGCGGGTCTTCGCCCGGAACCACCTGGTGCTGGCCGTACCCGCCGGGAACCCCGGAGAGGTGCAGGGCCTTTCCGACCTGGCCCGGGAGGAGCTCCTGGTGGGCCTCTGCGCCCCGGCCGTTCCCTGCGGAGCCTTGGCACGTCGGCTTCTCCAGGAGGTGGGCGTGGCCGCCGCCCCGGATACGGAAGAGCCGGACGTCCGGGCCCTCCTCACCAAGCTCGAGCTGGGGGAACTCGACGCCGGGCTGGTCTACGCCACGGACGCCAAGGCGGCGGGGGACGCTGTGGAGGTCGTACCGGTACCCCAGGCCTTGGCGCTCACCACCGAGTACGTCGTCGCGGGGGTGGCGGACACGGAGCACGCCGAAGAGGCGCGGGCCTTCGTGGCCTACCTCCTCTCGGACGCGGTTCAGGCGGCCCTTCGTCGCCACGGCTTCGGGCATCCGTGAGCGCCCCGGACGGGATGCGTCGAGGTCGACCGCGACCCCCGGCGGCGCTCCTGGGACTCGCCGCCGTCGCGGTGGCCTTCTTCGCCCTGCCGTTGGTGGGGCTCCTGGCACGTACGCCCTGGACCCGGCTCCCGACCCTCCTGACGGGGGAGGTCCTCCTGGACGCCCTCCAGCTCTCCTTGATGACCTCGGTGGCGGCCACCGGGCTCTCGCTGGGGCTGGGGCTCCCGCTGGCCTGGCTCCTGGCCCGGGTGGAGATTCCCGCCCGACGGCTGGTGCGGGGGCTCGTCACCCTCCCGCTGGTCCTTCCCCCGGTGGTGGGCGGGGCGGCGCTCCTCTTCGCCCTGGGCCGCCGAGGGCTGGCCGGCGCACCACTGGAGCGCCTCACCGGGCTGGTCCTCCCCTTCTCCATCTGGGGGGCCATCCTGGCGGCGACCTTCGTCTCCATGCCCTTCCTGGTCATCACCGTGGAGGGCGCGCTCCGGAGCCTCGACGGGCGCCACGAGGAGGCGGCCCGGACGCTGGGTGCCCGACCCTGGACCGTGCTCCGTCGCATCACCTTGCCACAGATCGCCCCCTCGCTCATGTCGGGCCTGCTGCTCACCTGGGCGCGGGCCTTCGGCGAGTTCGGGGCGACCCTCACCTTCGCCGGGAACCTGCAGGGTCGCACCCGCACCCTCCCCCTGGCGGTCTACGTCGCCCTGGAGAGCGACCGGGACACGGCGGTAGCCATCAGCCTGGTGATGGTGGCCATTTCGTTGGGGGTCCTGGTCCTCCTGCGCGACCGCTGGTGGGGGGCGTCATGAGCACCACGGTGGCTGGCGCGGTGGAGGGCCGCCTGGTGGTGCGGCGGCCCGGCGGCTTCACCCTGGACGTCTCCCTGGCACTCCCTCCCGGGCGTACGGTGGCCCTCCTGGGACCCAACGGAGCGGGCAAGTCCACCGCCGTACGGGCGCTGGCCGGGCTCCGCCCCCTGGACGACGGCCGCCTGGCCTTCGGGTCCACCGTCTGGGACGATCCCGGGAAGGGGCTCTTCACGCCCCCGGAGGCCCGTCGCATCGGGGTGGTCTTCCAGGAGGGTGTGCTCTTCCCGCACCTGAGCACCGAGGAGAACGTGGCCTTCGGACTCCAGGCCCGTGGCCATCCACCCGAGGAGGCCCGGAGCGTGGCGCGGGGATGGCTGGAGCGGGTGGGGCTCGGCGGGCGGCGTGACGGGCGCCCTCGGGATCTCTCCGGAGGGGAGGCTCAGCGAGTGGCGCTGGCCCGAGCGCTGGCGACGGATCCGCAGGTCCTCCTCCTGGACGAGCCGCTCTCCGCCCTGGACGTCCACGCCCGAGGCGGCGTCCGTCGCCTGCTGGAGGAGCACCTCTCGGCCTTCCCCGGACCCCGCCTCCTCATCACCCACGATCCCGACGAGGCCTTCCAGCTCGCCGACGAGATCCACGTCCTCGAAGGCGGGCGGATCACCCAGAGCGGGAGTGCGGACGACCTCCGGTTTCGCCCGCGCACCCCGTACGCGGCGGAGTTGGGCGGGACCAATCTGGTCACCGGCCAGGCCCGCTCCGGGGTGGTGGATACCGGCTCCCTGGCCCTCCAGGTGGCCGAGGCCGCCACCGACGGCCCCGTGCGCCTGGCCATCCGCCCCAGCGCCGTGGCCGTGCACAGCGACCGCCCTGCCGGCAGCCCCCGCAACAGCTGGTCCACCGTCCTGGAACGGGTGGACGAGGTGGGTGGTCGGGTGCGCCTCCGGACCGGCGACCCCCTGCGACTCATGGTGGAGGTGACCCCCTCTGCCCGGGACGAGCTCGCCCTGGAGCGGGGCGCCATCGTGTGGCTGGCGGTGAAAGCGACGGACATCGGCGTGGAAGCGGGGTAGGAGGACGCATGCGCCGGATGACGCGGAAGTCCATCAAGTTTCTCCATACCATGGGGTCCATAGGGTACCTCGGGGCCATCCTGGCCCTGGCAGTCCTCCATGGACTCCTCCCGGCGCCGTCGGAGCTGCAGGAGTTCGCCACCCTGCGCATCGCCATGGGCGCCATCGCCGAGTGGATCCTCCTCCCCTCCATCGGGATCGTGCTGGTGAGCGGCCTCTTCGCCATCGCGGCCACCCCCGCCTATCAGAGCGCTGGCTGGGTCGGAGTGAAGCTGGCCACGGGGATCCTGGTCTTCGAGGGCACCCTGGTCTACGTCCAGGCGCCCATGGAGCGCGCCGCCCTGCAGGCCCGGGCGGCGCTGGAGGGGGAGGTCTCCGTGGCCGAGCTCGCCGCACCTCTCCCGGCGGAATGGGGGTCCTTCTGGGTGCTGGGTGCGGTGGCGGTGCTCAACGTGGTGTTGGGGGTGTGGCGCCCCCGCTTCCGGAAGGGCTCGTGAGCCTGCGCTCCCCGAGGGCGGCCTTCCTGGCGAGCCGGTCCGGAGACGGCTCTCCGCTCCAGTACGAAATTCTGCAGGAGAAGGCGGCCTCGCTGGGACGAGCGGCCCACCGCCTCACCGAGGCGCTGGAGGCTCTGGAGGCCTTCGACCCCCAGGGTGACACGGGCGGCGATGCAGCGTCTCGACGCGACGAGCTGGTGGCCCGGGCAGGCGAGGCGGCCTGGGCCCTCACCGTGCAACGGGAGCTGTGCGGCTTCCGCGACCCGCGCTGGGTCCTCGACACCTACCGGATCCCTCCGGAGGTTGCCCGCCGGATGGCCCCCAACTCGGCCCTCACCCGCCGCTGACCCGAACCCGAGGAGCGCACAGATGGAGCTGGACGACTTCCCCATCACCGTTGAGATCGACGTGGCCTGGGGGGAGATGGATTGCTTCGGACACGTGAACAACACGGTGTTCTTCCGGTGGTTCGAAACGGCACGGATGGCCTTTCTCCGGGCCATCGACTTCGCCGGGGGCGGGGGCGAGGCGGTGGGCCCGATCCTGGCGTCCACCTCCTGTCGGTTCCGACGACCTGTGGGCTTCCCGGATCGGGTGACGGCAGGCGTGCGGGTGGCGTCGGTGGAGGAGGACCGCTTCACCCACAGCTACCGGGTGGTGCGTACCGCCACCGACGAGGTGGTGGCCGAGGGGGAGGGGCTGGTGGTCTCGTACGACTACGGCGCGGAGGGGAAGGCCCCCATCCCGGCGGAGGTCCGGGCGGCCATCCGTCGACTGCAGGCAGGGTCCGAGAGGGGCTGAGCCATCTCGACCCCGAAGTCCTCAGAAGACGGCGTGCTCCCCCCGCTGGTCCCCGACCTTCCCCCGGAGTCGCCGCCGGAAGTGGTCCTCCAACGCCTGGGACCCGAACTCCGGCGTGGCGTCGGCGTCGTAGCGGCCCCGCTCCTGGTCCCAGACCAGCATGGACTCGGTAGCATAGTAGTGGCCGATGCGGGCCAGCGCCGCCTTCTCGCGGAGCGGGGGCACCACCCTCCCCAGGATACCCAGCACCGCCGCCGCCGCCCGCAGCACCCCCGCCGGCACCGACCGGAAGCGCGGCTCCACCCCGGCGAGGCGGAAGAGCAGCTCCCCCTGCTCCCGAGGCGTGCGGGCAGGGCCGGGGCCCCCTACCGGCAGGATGCGATTCCACCGGGAAGGGTCCTCCAGACAGCCTGTCAGGTAGACCGCCAGGTCCTGGTCGCCGATGGGCTTGCAGGCCGTGCGCCGACCGTCGCCGAAGACCAGGAAGGGCTTGCCGTCCTTCACCCGCTGCACCTGTCCCGAGACGGACTTGAAGTAGGCGGTGGGGCGGACGATGGACCAGCGAAGACCCGAGTCCCGAAGTGCCTCCTCGAAGGCCAGCTTGGCCTCCTGGAAGGCCAGCCTCGGCTTCTGGACGCAGATGGCCGAGAGGAGGACGAAGTGCTCGACGCCCACCGTCCGCGCCACCTCCAGGGCGTGGAGGTGAGCCCGGTGATCCACCGCCCACGCGTCGGAAGGGACCCCGGTGCGGGAGGCCATGCAGGAGACCACCGCATGGAAGGGCTCGCCTCGGAAGCCGTCCTCCGTCAGCGACATCCGGTGGGTGGGGTCTCCCAGGCGGACCTCACAGCCCTCGGGAAGGCCGCGCCGACCGGCCTCGGCGTCATCCGGAGCGCGGACGAAGCACACCACGTCGTGACCGCGGCCCAGGAGCGCGGATACCGTGGCGCGCCCGATGGTCCCGGTGGCACCTAGGACGAGAACCCGGAGAGGCGGGGAAGTCATGGTGGGAAGTGCGGGGCCGGCGAGGCCGTCGTCAAGGATGATGGGTCACCCCACCCGTGCGTGCGGCCGACCCTTGGGCCATCTTTGGGAAGGGGGGTGGGGACGGCGGCCGTCGCGACTCCACCACCGGGTCGAACGCAGACGAGAACTCGAGTACCGGAGCCAGGGAGCGCTCGGTGAACCACCAGACTAGGGGGCTGGCGCCCGTGGTGTTCTTCGGGTACAACCGCCCGGAGCATGCTACCTGGGCGCTGGAGAGCATCCGGGCGTGCCCCGAGGCGTCCGACACGCCCATCACCATCTACATGGACGGGCCCAAGGACGACGAAGGCGCACCGGCCGTGGAGGCGGCCAGGGAGGCTGTCCGGCGGGTCGCGCCGGCGCACGCCCGGATCGTGCTTCGCGACGAGAACATGGGCTTGGCCAACTCCATCCGTACCGGTGTCTCGGAGGCGTGCGAGGAGAACGGTCGGGTGATCGTCATCGAGGACGATCTCGTGCTTGCTCCCTCGGCCCTGGCGTACTTCAACAAGGCCCTGACGCACTACCGCGACGACGAACGCGTCATGCACATCGCCGGCTTCTGGCCGGAAGACGAGCCGGAGCTGCCGCCTTCCTTCTTCCTCCGATGGCCGGCGGTGTGGGGGTGGGCGACCTGGGATCGGTCGTGGGAGGCCCTGGAGTGGGACCTGGAGGTACTCCGGGACCGCATCCAGGAGCGGGAGTTGGTGGCGCGGTTCAACGAAGGTGGGTGGGACTTCTTTTCGCAGCTTCTGGGCACCCTGGAGGGGAAGTACGACTCCTGGGGCATCCGCTGGTACGCCTCCGTGCTGCTCAACGACGGGTTGGCTCTCCACCCCCGGAACTCCCTCGTGAAGAACACAGGCACCGACGGTTCGGGGGTGCACGGAGACGAATCCCCCCACTTCGAGGTGGCGCTGGGGTCGGGGGTGCCGGAGTTCCCCGGTGTCGAGGAGGAGGACCCCCGCGCCGTCCGCGCCTGGGCTACCTTCAACGATCGGTTCGACGAACGGTCCATCCCACGACGCATCGTCGACCGCCTGAAGCTCATCGCTCGCAGGCTGCTGGGTAGGACGTAGGACGAGACAGAGCGAAGTCCGACGAAGCATGTTCCATGGTCGTCCCAGGGAGGTCCCATGAGTGTCCGCGGATGGATCAAAGCCGTACTACCCGACCCCGTCCTGGAGCTGGTCCGCCGACAGCGGGACCTGTTCCGGGCGCGCCGGAGCTACGGGGGTCAAGCCGGGAGCAAAGCCGTGCTCGACGGCGTGAAGTCGTCGGTCCGGCCCCGACATCGGATCCTCTTCTACCCCCAGGCCCCCTTCTTCCCCCATGTGGCCTTCAAGCTATGCGCCCTGCTGGGGTGCCTCATCGCGGAAGACCCGCGCAATCGGTACGACGTGGTCTTCAAGCGTCAGGGTGCCACCTTCTTCGACCAGTCCCGGCTCTCCGAGGTGGACCTCCCCCTCCATCGGATCGTCAACGCCGGAAGCGTGGACATCAGCAAGAGCAACGTCGGGCGACGCTTCGTGGAGGTCTTCGGGTATCCACTGGCGGTGGACCCGCTGACCCACCCGGGTCCCATGGTGGAGAAGTCGGACCAGAACGCCGCCCACGACGGCCGCATCCTCGTGGGCCCCATCCCGCCGGAGGAGGTGCGCCTCGACCGGGTCTACCAGCGGGTGGTGGACAATCGGGCGTCGGAGGAAGGGCTCGTCGTGGACCACCGGGTGCCCATCCACGGAGGCCGCATTCCGCTGGTCTACGTGAAGCACCGCCCGGAGGAACGGCGCTTCGGGAACGACAACGCCTACGTGCACCTGGCGGACCCGGCCTCGGTCTTCGAGCAGGACGAGGTGGAGCGGATCCTGGCGTTCGCCCGCCTCATGGGGATCGACTACGGGGAGTTGGACGTGCTCCGGGACCGCGACCACCGCATCTACGTGGTGGACGCC
>JGI12048J13642_10775498_pt1 | contig 10157 bp, 7 predicted proteins | sample ElkSlonscriptome_16_FD_13642 | JGI IMG/M metagenome (IMG submission 13642)
CGTCCCGCTCGGTCGCGACCCGCACCTCCGCGTCGATGAAGGGCAGGGGCCAGGTCTTGGCATCGGCGGCGAGATCTCGCAGCCCCTCGCCCCAAGGACACGTGAAGACGATGCCGCCGTGCTCCGTGGCCCAGTACGAGTTGATGTAGTGCCCGCAGACGCGGTCCATGGCGAACTGCTGCACGGCCGGCGACACGGGCTCGGCGCAGAAGGTCGCGGCCTTCAGGCTGGACATGTCGTAGGCGGCCATGTCCTTGGTGCTCGCGGGATCGGTCATCACCGCTTTGAGGAAGGTCGAGCCCGCCTTGAAGATCGTCACCTCGTGCCGGGCGATGATCGAGGAGAAGCGACCGGCGTGGGGAAAGAGCGGTGAGCCCTCGGCCACGATGGAGGTGATGCCGGCCGTGAGTGGAGCGGCGATGAGGTAGGACTGACCGGTGATCCAGCCCGGGTCGGCGATGACGTAGATGCGGTCGTCCGGGCCCACGTCGAAGACCATCCGCATCGAGTGGCTGAGCCCGGACTGCCATCCGCCGTGGGGATGCACCACGCCCTTGGGCTTTCCGGTCGAGCCCGAGGTGTAGATGATGAAGCAGGGGTCGTCGGCGCCGACGGGGACGGCGGGATGGCTGGCGACGAGTGCTTGCCAGAAGGCGTGATCGTCGAGCGCGAGCAGACTCTCGCGGTCGCTCACCGGATGGCCCGCCTTGCGCGCCCGCTCGACGATGGCCGCTTCGGCCTTGGCGATGAGGTCGTGGGACCACTGGTCGCGGGGCTGCTCGACGACGTCCTGCCCCGTGTAGCGAATCACCACGACGCGATCGACGATGTGGTGGGCATCGGTCAGCTCGCGGGCCACCCGGGTGCGGACCTCGGCCGTGCGCTCTGGCGACAGCGCAGCGGTGGCCAGGGCTCGCCCCAGCTCGCGCATGACGTCGCTGCGCTCGAGGGTGATCTCTCCCGCGAGGGCCTCGGCGACGCTCGAGGCGATGGTCTCGCCGGTATCCCCGAGGCGAAAGCCCTCGAGCACCCGGTGGAGCACGTCGAGCGCGGTGGGGCGCGGGATGAAGTTGTCGAGCGCGAGGTCGGTGAACTTCTCCTTGTAGGGAATGACCTCGGCGTTGCGGTAGCCGCCGTCGGCGGTGACCACGACTTTGGCGCCCGCGTCGTAGATGCGGTCGGAGAGGGTCTTGGCAGAAAATCCACCGAAAACGGGGGTGTAGATGATGCCGAGCCGCTTGGCTGCCTCGGTGTAGAAGAGCTGGTGGGGGATGTTGGGTAGGTTGAAGGCGACGCGGTCGCCTCGCTTCAGACCGAGGCTCGTGAGCACCTCGGCGCGCACCACCGTCTCGAGCAGCACCTCGCGATAGCTGAAGGTCTGCTCGAAGACCGGTCCCCCCTGGCCGTCATTCTTGGAGGGGTCCCACCGGTCCCCCTCGAAGATGAAGGCGGGGTGTTGTCCCCGTCCGCCGAGCACGTGGCGGTCGAGCTCGTTGTAGGAGGCGTTGGTCTGACCTCCGACGAACCAGCGATAGAAGGGCGCTTCGGCGTCGTCGAAGGCGACGTCCCAAGGGCGCCAGCTGGACTCGAGGTCGGGGGAGACGGCCTCCCCGGTGGTCGCGTCGAATCCGTGCCAGCGCCCGGTCTCAGGGTGGCGTCGCACCCAGGCCGCCGCGGAAGCGGCGTACCAGTGCAGCTCTGAGGCGGCGATGTCCCCGTGGTACCCGCCTGGGTCATCTTGGGCGGCTTTCGCCTGTTTCGCCTCTTGTTCGAGGTCGCGGATGCGCCCCCAGGACCCCCAGCTCGTCGACGATGTCAAAGCCCCTACTACTTAGCGGGCGGGAGATGGGTGTCAGGAGACATCACGATTTTGGGGCCACATGTCACCCGAGAAACATCTTCGTGAAGCGAGACGCCCACGGATCAGGAACGCGCCAAGTCGACTTCGGGTTGGCGAAGAGCGCCGACGGGGAGCGCCTTCTGGTGCGAGCTCGGGCGCGTCTTCACGCGTGACGAGGCGCTCATCGATGCGGTTCAATCCTTCGTGCGGGCGTCGGCGGCGCGCGCGTGAGCTTCGAGACCTTCGAGGCGGGCGAGATCGGCGGCGTCGCGGGCCAAGCCCGGGGCGGCGTCGAGTCGAAGGAAGGTGCGGGCGCGGACGAATGTGTAGACGCTGAGGCCGGCGCTGAAGCGGGCCGTACCGCCGGTGGGCAGGGTGTGGTTGGGGCCGGCGCCGTAGTCGCCGAGCACTTCCGCCGACGCCTCGCCGACGAAGAGGGCCCCGTAGGCGCTGAGCTGGGGCGCGAGCGCCACGGCGCCGACGCCACTCAGCTGCAGGTGCTCGGGGGCGAGACGGTCGGCCACCGCGATCGCCTCTTCGGCCGTGGTCACCACTGCGAAGCCCGAGCGAAGGGCCGCCCGCGCCACGTCGGCCGTGGGCAGGGTCTTCAACTGCGCGACCAGCTCGGCCTCGACCTTCGGCACGAGCGCTTCGTCGAGGGTGACGAGCACCGGCAGCGCATCGGGGTCGTGCTCGGCCTGAGCCAACAGGTCGGCGGCCACGAGCGCCGGGTCGGCGTCGGCGCTTGCGAGCACCAACAGCTCGCTTGGACCGGCGAGCATGTCGATCCCCACGTGGCCCACCACCAGCTGCTTGGCCGCCGTGACCCACCGGTTGCCGGGGCCAGCGATCACGTCGACCGAGGGCACGCTCTCGGTGCCGTGGGCGAAGGCGCCGATGGCCTGGGCGCCGCCGACCGCGAGGAGCGCATCGGCCCCCGCCACCGCCGCCGCGGCCAGGGTCACCGGGCTCGGCTTGGGACTCGCGACCCACACCTCCGCTACCCCGGCGGCACGCGCCGTGACCGCGGTCATGAGCACACTCGAGGGCAAGGGGTAGCGTCCGCCGGGCGCGTAGCAGCCGGCACGACGGACGGGCAGCACGCGGTGGCCGGCTCGTCCTCCTTCGACGGCGACCTCCACATCGGCTAGCGCGTCCCGCTGCGCCCGGGCAAAGGCCCGAATGCGCGTCGCGGTCCGCTCCAGCAGCGCCAGCGTTTCGGTAGAGACCTCGGCCTTCGCCGCTTCGAGGGCGGCCCGGTCGTAGACCAGCGGGTGGCCCTCCAGCTCGCCAAACTGCGCCCCGAAGCGTCGCAATGCGGCGTCGCCGTCCTTCTTCACCGCCTCCACGATGCGGCCGGCGCCTTCGAGAGTGGGCGCGTCGATGACATCCCGGGCCAGGCTCGTCACCTGTTCGGGGGCCAACCGTCCCAACACGACCTCGTCTTCCGACACCTGGCTCGAGCTGGGGGCTTCTTTGGCGTCGCCGCTTCGGCGGGTGATCTTCTGCGCTCGCCGGTCGAGCTCGGCCTCGACGTCCGCGAGACCCACGCCCGCGCGCGCCATGGCCACCATCGCGAAGTACAAGACATCGGCGGCTTCATGGGTCACGTCGTCGCGGCCTTTGGCCTCGGCGAGCTCTCGGGCCTCCTCGAGCAGCTTCTTCTGCAGCAGCTCGGGGTCGTCGTAGAGACGTCGCGTGTAGGACCCCGTTGGCGCCTCCGCCTTGCGTCGCTGCAGCGTGTTCAGCAGCGCTGGCAGCCCGCCCAAGTCGCCCCAGCAGCTCTCGGTGTCGAGGTGGCAAAACCCTGCGCCCTGCTGCTCGACCGTGAATCGGAGGCAATCGCGGTCGCAGTCCGCGTCGATTCGGACCAGTCGCTGCGTGTGCCCGCTGCTCTCGCCTTTGCGCCACAGTCCTCGTCGGCGTGACCAATAGACGCCGGTCTGGGTCTCGAGCGCTTCGCGCAAGCTCTCGAGGTTGGAGAAGCACTGGCCGAGCGCGCGCCCATGCGCGTCGACCACGACCGTACGCCACAACCCGTCCTCGCGGTCGGTGTTCAATGGGGCGGCGATCGCTTCGGCCAGCCCGAGCTTACCGGTGTAGATGGCCATGCCCACCTGCGCGTCGACCCCCATGGCGTCGAGGGCGGCCAGCTCCTCGGGCGTGGTCACGCCCCCCGCGATGGTGAGCTTCGCGTCGCCGGCTGCCTCGACCAATGGCGCGACGCGGTCCATGGCCGTCCCGCCCATGCGTCCCTCCTTTTCTACGAAGGTGACCAGGAAGCCGCCGACCACGTCGCGGAGCTCGGCCATACGGTCTTCGATGCGGGCGCCGGTCTTGGTCTTCCAGCCCTCGACGACCACCTCGCCCTCTACGGCATCGAGGGCCGCGATGACCCGTTCGCGCGGCAGCTGAGACAAGAGCTCGCGCGTGGCTGCGGTACCGATGACGATGCGGTCGGCGCCGGCGTCGAGCCATTGCTGCGCTGCCTCGTAGCTCCGAATGCCACCTCCGACCCGCACTCGTGCGAGGCGGCAGACCTCCCCGATGACATCGCGATTGTGGCCCTTGCCCATGGCCGCGTCGAGGTCGACCACGGCCACCTCACCCACCACCCCGAAGCGGTGCGCCCAGTCCTTCGGGTCGCCCGCCGAGAGTGCATGCTCGGCCCCGCCGATGAGCTGAACCGTCTGTCCGCCTTGGATGTCGATGGAAGGGATGATCACCGTCGTACCTCCAGGCCCGCCGTCGCGAGCGCGTCCTTGAGCTCCCCCACCGTGGTGTCTCCGTCGTGCAGAATGGATGCGATCAGCAATGCGCTGGCGCCCGCCTTGGCCGCCTCGACCAGGTGTTGCGCGTGGGCCGCGCCGCCCGAGGCAACCACCGGGATGCGCACGGCCGAGCTGATGGCCCGCATCAGCTCGAGGTCGTAGCCGGAGCGGGTGCCGTCTCGGTCCCAGCTCGTCAGCACGATCTCCCCCGCGCCGAGCTCCGCCGCCTCGCGTGCCCATTGCACGGCGTCCTTACCGGTTCGCTCGTGCCCGCTCTTGATCACGAGCTCCCAGCCTCCGTCGCGCTCGGCCGCGTCCAATGACAGAACGGTGCACTGGCTCCCGTAGCGTTCGGCCATGCGAGACAGAAAACTCGGGTCGAGCACGGCCGCGGTGTTGACCGCGACCTTGTCGGCGCCGGCCTTGAGCAGGCGCTCGGCATCGGCGTCGGTTCGCACCCCGCCGCCCACGGTCAGTGGAATGCGGAGCTCGGCCCTCACGCGAGCGACCGTATCCGTCGCATTGCCGCGTCCCTGGGGGGTGGCCGACACGTCGAGCATGACCAGCTCGTCGGCGCCTTGGGCCTCGTAGGCCACGGCGCGCTCGACCGGATCGCCAGCATCACGCAGGCCCTGAAACTTGACGCCCTTGACCACCCGGCCGCCGTCGACGTCGAGGCAGGGGAGAATGCGGGTCGTCAGCACGACGCCCCCCAACGAGCCATCAGCTCGTGACCCCAGGCGCCGCTCAGCTCGGGATGAAATTGCGTGGCCAATACAGGACCCCTTTCGACGGCGGCGACGAAGCGCTCGCCATGGTGGGTATGGGCAGCGGACCAGCCCTCGGGGACTTCGCGCAGGCAGTAGGAGTTGGCGTAGTAGGCGTAGCCGTCCTGCAGCAAGGCGCACCCTTCGTCGGCCTTCACTTTGTTCCATCCGAGCTGAGGTACGATCTCCGCTACTTCGAAGCGCTCGACCGTCGCCGGCAGCACCCCGAGTCCGGTCACGCCCGGCGACTCGGTGCTCGCGTCGCAGAGGAGCTGCAGTCCGAGGCAAACCGCGAGCAGCGGTCGCCCCGCCTCGATGCGAGCGAAGACGGGCGGCGCCATGCCCATGTCGTGCAGTCGCCTCATTCCCGCGCCGAAGGCGCCGACCCCGGGGAGCACCACCCGGTCCGCCCGCTCGATTCGCTCGGGCGTCGTGATCACTTCGGGGGTCAGACTCACCCGCTTCAACGCCGCCAGCATCGAAGCGAGGTTGGACGTCCCGGTGTCGATGACGAGAACCTTCATGGGCCTCAGAGCACGCCCTTCGTGCTGGGGATGTCGTCGCCGTCGCGGGCCACGGCCGCCCGCAGCGCGAGGGCGGTGGCTTTGAACGCGGCTTCGACGCGGTGGTGGTCGTTGTCGCCCTTGAGCACGTCGACGTGGAGCGACGCCCGGGCGGCCATCGCGAGGGATTGCAGCACGTGGGTGAGGCTCTCGGTCGCGATGGTGCCGATCCGCTCGCGCTTCAGACCCAGGTCGATGGCGGGCCACGGGCGACCGGAGAGATCGAGCACCGCGCGGGCCAGCGCCTCGTCGAGAGGAGCGTAAGCGTGGCCGAAGCGCCGGATCCCCCGCCGCTCCCCTAGGGCATCGCTGATCGCCTGACCGAGGGCGAGGGCGCAGTCTTCGGCGGTGTGGTGGTCGTCCACGTGGAGGTCACCTTTGCACCGCAGGGTGAGATCGAAGCGAGCGTGCTTGCCCAGCGTGGACAGCATGTGGTCGAGAAATCCGATGCCGGTCTCGACGTCGGTCTCGCCCTCACCGTCGATCAGCAAAGACAGCACGATGTCGGTCTCTCGGGTCTGGCGCGTCAGGCGCGCCGAGCGTTGGTCGGTGCTCAAAGCATCTCCTCCATCTCGTCCAGGGTCGTCAGTACGCGCGCCGCTCCGGCAGCGGTGAGCGTCTCGGCGTTGGCGTTGATCCCGAGGGGCACGGCGCCCGCGCCACGGGCGGCGACGATGTCGTCGGGGGTGTCGCCCACCATCCAGGCCCGTGTCGCGCCGAGCTGCTTCAGGGCCAGCGCGACGGGGGCCGGATCAGGCTTGAGGGTGGCGTCTTCCATGCACACCACCGCGTCGAAGAGGTGGGCGATTCCGGCCTGGGCCAGGAAGCGCTCGGCGTCTGGCCGCGGTCGACCGGTGACGATGCCGAGGGGAAGGCGCGCCTTCAGGCGGGCGAGCAGCGCCTTTGCGCACAAGAGGGTCTCCTTCTCGTGGAGCCCGGGTCGCGCATCGTCGCCCTGGTAGCGGGCCTCGAAGCGCGCCTTCACGTCCTCGAAGCGAGCGTCGACGCCGCGGTCCTTCAACAAGCGCTGCGTGAGCTCCCAATCGTTGTTCACCCCTGCGCCCTGCTTGGCGCGGGCGATCTCGTCGAGCGAAAGGTCGACGCCGAAGGAGCTCGCGGTCTCGACGATGGCCTGGCGGTACGAGGCCGACACGTCGGCGAGCACGCCGTCCATGTCGAAGAGCAGCACCTCGGGCTTCAGCGTCGCCTCGACCGCGTGGGTCAGCCGCTCGAACTGGGCCTCCACGCCGGGCACGGTGATGCGCATCGCGTCGCCGAGCGCAGGGTGACCCGGCCAGCCACGAACCGCGATGCCGAGACCCGCGAGACCATCGCAGAGCCAACGCGATCGCGGGTTCCGCACGAAGACGAAGTTGCCCTGCGATTCGGGCGTGGTCATGCCCAGCCGGGCCAGTTGCTCACGGAGCAGACCCCGCTCGCGTCGCACCTCGGCCACGTAGCGGGCCATGCCTTCGGTATCGTCGAGCCGTTTGTCGGCGAGGGCGAGCGATACCGACGAGACCGCGTAGGGGTTTCCGGTCCGCCGCAGCCACTCGGCCTTCTGCCCGACGCCGTAGCCCACGCGCAGCCCAGCCACGCCGTAGGCCTTGGAGAGCGTTCGCGTCATGAGGGCGTTGGGGAGGGCGAGCGTCACTTTGGTGAGCGGGTCGTCGGCAAACTCGGCGTAGGCTCCGTCGACCAAGATGAGAGCGTGGGGCACGGCTTCGGCCAGCGCGCGTACGTCGTCGGACGTGGCCACCGCTCCGGTGGGGTTGTTGGGCGTGACCACGGCGATGATGGCCGTGCGCGCGTTCACCCGTTCGAGCACCGCCTCCCGGGGGTAGGCGCCCTCGGGCCAGGGGACGCGTACGACCTCCGCGCCGGTGAGCGTTGCGTAGCGGTCGAGCATCTCGAAGGTGGGGACGGGAAGAATCATCTCGCGACCGGGCGCCAGCATGGCCCGGCACGCGCGGTCGAGGGCGTCGTCGGCGCCGGCGGTGACCACCACCCAACCCGGCTCGACCCCGAGCTCCTTCGCCAGGCGTGCCTCCAGCGTCGACGCCGACGGATACCGGCGTAGCAGCTCGGGGCTCTGGTCGACGAGGGCGCCTAGGACATCGCGCGAAGGGGCGCGCCCCTCGTTGCCGGCCAGCCACAAATCGACCGGTGCGCCGTGGCGCGGGACCCGGTAGGCCTCCGTTCCGTCGATGGCCGGCACCGGCTTCAGCTCGCGCGTCTCGCTCATGTTCACACCACGATCTGTGCGATCTTGCTCACCACGATGTCGCTCCCGCCGCGCTCCTTGAGCTGGGGGATCAGTGTCGGCAAGGTCCGCCGGGGGACGGCGGCCTTCACCGCGTAGCCTTCTTCGCCGAAGAGCGTCGCGATGGTGGGCTTTCGCATGCAGGGGAGGGCGTCGACGACCGCGTCGAGAGCGTCCCGTCCCACGTTGACCTCGAGCATCACGCGGTTGCGTGCGTCGAGCACCGATTGCAGCAACAGCACCATCGTTTCGATGCGCTCTCGTTTGGCTGGGTTCTCCAGCGCCGTGTTGTGGGCGAAGAGCCGGGTGGAGCTGCGCATCAGCTCGTCCACGATGACCAGGCCGTTGTTGCGAAGGGTCGTCCCGGTGGCCGTGTTGTCGACGATGATGTCGGCGTCCTCGGGCGGGAAGACCTCGGTCGCGCCGTAGGAGCGCACACAGATGGCGTCCCGACCGCTCTTGTCGATCCACTGGTTGGTGAGTCGCACGTACTCCGAGGCCACCACCAGCTTCTTGGAAGGGAGCTTGCCGTCGGCGTCGACGAGCTCCTTGGGGGCGGCGGCGACGATGCGCACCGGGTCGAGCTCGGTGTCGAGCAGCTCGACGATCGAGCCGTCGGAGAGTCCGAGCTCATCGACCCAGTCGGCGCCCGCGAAGCCGACGTCGCGCGAGCCGAGGTGCAGCATCTCGATGATGTTCTGGGGCTTGAGGATCTTGGTGTCGCAGTCCTCGAGCGAGACGGAGGGACGGTAGCTGCGCGACGTGTTGGTCACGCGGATCCCGGCCTCCTTCAGCAGGCTGAGCACACCCTCCTGCATGCGGCCCTTGGGCAGCGCGAGGTGCAAAGTGGATTCGGTCATGGTTTCAGCTCCGGTGAGAGCCGACGACCCAGCCTGACTTCCGATGGCGATCCCGGCGCAGGCCTGGTGGCCGGCGGGGAAGGCGTCGCCTCGACGCGGACCTCACCGCCAGCCCAAGGAGGGGCCGTGATGGTGATGGTGATGCCGCGGCGTGGTCATTCGGATAGAACATGCCCAAGTCGGAGCGGCGGGGCAACCCGCTTTGCGGTACAACCTTCGCTCGATGACGGACGCGGAGGAGCCCACGCCCGACGAGCCGGAGCGGACCGACATGGCCGAGGCACCCTCGGTCGCGGACCGCCTGGCCGTCGTCGCCGTTACGGCGGCGGTATCGGGGGCCGTCGGCGGCGCGCTCTTGGAGCTTTGCTACACGCTTTTTCGCTGGTGATCCGCCGTTGCGCGGTAGCGGGCAGCTTACCGAAACGCTGGCTTCACCGTCATCGTGGTCTCCATCAACGCCTTCTTGCAGGGGATCGCGACCACGCGTCCGTCGTTGTACCACTTCGTCAGGGGGTCATCGCCGAGCCGTACGAAGCCGGCGCCGCAGGGGACGACCAGGATCTGCCCGACCGTGCCCGCGGGCTTACCGCGAAAGTAGACCGTCGCGTCGGCCTTCGAGGCGCTCACGCGCAGTAGCCCGTGCTTGTAGGGCGGCGTCGGAAGCTCCTCGGCGCTCTCGGCCGAAGGAGCGGGCCCAGCCGAAGCCGTAGCGGCAGCGGAGGCGGTTGCGGTGGTGGCCACGGTGGGTTCGGGGGCCGGGGTCGTCGCTGAGGTCGCCGCCGATGGCGCCTGCGTCGCGGGCGGGGCTGGGGTTGTGGCCGTCGGCGGCGGCTTCGTCGGCTCATCGTCGCCCCAGCCCCGCACCACGAAGACCCCCGCCGAAAAGGCAGCGATGGCCGTGATGGCAATGAGGAGCGTGAAGGAGAGGGATGGCCCCTTGCTCTCCGCCGTCGAGCCCATCGGGGACCGGACCGGGGGGAGACCAGCCGGCGTGGGCGCGGGGGTGACGCGCGGGGTCGGATCGGCGGCGGAGCCGAGCAGAACCGGCGGGCCTCCGGCTTCGGCGGCCCGCTTGGCCATGCGCTCCTGCGCC
>JGI12048J13642_10672583_pt1 | contig 10156 bp, 7 predicted proteins | sample ElkSlonscriptome_16_FD_13642 | JGI IMG/M metagenome (IMG submission 13642)
AGCATCCAACCACCGGGCCACGCCTACGCCGACGCCGACATACCGGTGCCAGGCGACTATGCCGAAACAGCCGAGAAGGACATCACCGAGGCCAACTACGAGGAACGACTCGGCGCGCTTCAGAGTGAGATCGCCACGGCGATGAAAACGCAGGGCATGAAGCCTACCGCCGGCGCCCCCCACAGCCACGAGCACGAGCACGAGGCCGAAGAGAAGCACGCTCACCCGCACGACCACGCCCATGGCGCAGGGCACGACCACCACGCCGAAGGTCACGGCCACGAGCACACGCACGACGGTGGCGACAAGCACGCCCACCCCCACGACCACGCCGAAGGCAAGGGCCACAGCCACTCCCACTGAGCAAGCTCGAGCCTCAGAGGGAAACCAGACCTCCGGACCGGACGCCCGCGAACGCGACGCCCATTCGCTCTGCGTGCCAAGCAAACCGTTGCTCCCCCCTCAAGGCGAACGATCGTCGCCTTGCGCCCGCGCAGACGCGTCGGGCGCGGCTGGCCCCACCTCGGCGCCCCGACGGACGATCGACCCCTGCTGCCCTCAACGTACCCACACCGGCATTTCGGGACGCTCGAAGCCTGCTGCTCTCCAACGTCCGCTCGTGGCGAGAAGGCACCCGGCCCAAGACGAGCAAGCGAACACGAGTACGAGTACGACAATCCCAGGGCTCCACGGCGTCGTCGCCCCGCCGCTCGACGTTCAACCCCTGCAGGCCTTCAACGTCGACTCCCACGACCTTCGACCGCCGCAGACCCGGTCTGCTCGGCCCCAACGTCGGCTTTCGCCGCGTTCAACCCCTGCAGGCCTTCAACGCCGCCGACCCCGCCGACGAGGTCCCCCTACCTCACCTCATGGGAACTCGCACTGGGACGTGGCTAGGTTGCAGTTGGAGCCAGGAGCGACGGCGGGGCAGACGTTGCCGAAGAAGTTCTGGCAGGGAATGCCGCACGTGAAGGTGGTGCTCGTGTAGCAGAGCTGGCCGCCACCGCAGTCGGCGTCGGAGTTGCAACGACACGCGAAGTCGTCGGGGATGTTGTTGTCGTTCTGGTCCATCCCGTTGCAGCACTCGGTCAGGGCGTAGGGACTGGCGCTGCAGTCGCTGTCGCCGCAGTCGGTATCGCCGTCGCAGTCGTTGTCGATGCCATCGGTGCAGGCGGCGATGCCGAACTCAGCCGTGGGCGGGTTGCCCATCTGGCAGTTGATGCACGAGCCGAGATTCGCACAGTCGGGGTCGGCGCAGTCGACGTAGACGTCGCCGTCGTTGTCGACTTGGTCTCCGCAGATCTCCGAGGGGCTTGGGACGATCTGCGCGTTGAGCACGAAGGGTCCGTCGTTGGCTCCGAAGTTGGGGTCGATGGTGAACCCGTCGAGGAACACGTAGTAGACGCCGGGGTAGAGGATCGGGAACTCGATGAAGGCCGCGTTGGCGCTGTTCGCGCTGTCGTCGTCGCAGCCGATCTCTACGCCCCCCTCGCACTCGCCCTTCCGGAGGTAGATGACCGAGTCGAAGCTCGTCCCGATGCTGTCGAGCTGAACGAAGCTCGGCTCGGTGAGCACGAAGAAGAAGACCGCCTCCCCTGCCCCGCCGCCGCAGGCGCCGGTGTTGCTGCCGATGTTGCCCTCCGTCGTGCCCGTGTAGGTGCCCGAGCCCGGGATCAGCTTCGCCGTGAGGCAGTTCTGCTGGGCGAGAACACAAACCGGATTGTTGCTGCAGTCGGGGTCGTCGCAGTCGATGAGACTGTCGTTGTCGTCGTCGAGGTCGTTGTTGCAGAGCTCGGGCGTCGGCGCGCAATTGGGCGCGAACGCGCATGCGTCGTCGGCACAGTCGATCAGGTTGTCGCAGTCGTTGTCCTGATTGTCGTTGCAGATCTCCGGCATGCAGTTCTGGCAGAACATGCTCACCGCGCAGTTGGGATCGGCACAGTCGACGAGGAGATCGCAGTCGTTGTCCTGGTTGTCGTTGCAGACCTCGGGGGTGCCCGGCGGCACGCAGGTACAGGCCGCGGTGCCGGCGCAGTCCGGGTCGGCGCAATCGACGAGCAGGTCGCAGTCCTCGTCCTGCCCGTTGGTGCAGTTCTCCGGCGTGGCCTGGCACTGGCAGAGGGCATCGGCAAAGCAGTCGCTGTCGTCGCAGTCGAACTGGTTGTCGCAATCGTTGTCGAAGCCGTCGCCGCAGAGGGCTTGCTCGTCGGCCAGACACCCGCAGGCCTGCGTGTTGATGCAGTCGGTGTCGTTGCAGTCGACGGTGGTGTCGCAGTCGTCGTCTTGGTTGTTGGTGCAGAGCTCGCCCTGCGGGTTGGGCACGCAACCGCAGTTAGGATCGTTGCTGCACACCGGATCGAAGCAATCCGCCACGCCGTTGCAGTCGTTGTCGGCGGCATCCGAGCACTGCTCCGTGGCCCCTACGAAGACGTTCGGGTTCAGGTCGTTGCAGTCGGGCCCGCCGCAGGCGTCGCTCACCTGGCCATCGCTGTCGGCGTCGAGGAGCTGGCTGTCGCAAAACCCGCCGATGCAGCGGTTGACGGTGCAGACGTCGGCGTCGTCACAGTCGGCGTCGAGCACGCAGCCGGCGTTGCCACCGCCGCCGGGGTTGTTCCCGCCCGGGTTGTTCCCCCCGGGGTTGTTCCCGCCCGGGTTGTTCCCGCCCGGGTTGTTCCCGCCGGAGCTGTTGCCGCCAACGTTCTGGGTACCGCCCTCGCCGTCGGAGCGCGAGCCGAGCCCGAGCGGCGTGCGGCCACAGCCCGCCACGACGCTGGTCACCACGACGCCCCAGCCCAACACGGCCCTCAGGCCACCGCTTTTCGCTCTGCTCCACATCGCTCGTCTCGCTGTCGTGCCCTGCCCTGGCGGGAATACAGGCAAGCCTGAACCACCGCAACCTCGCGCCTCCGTCTTGCAAGCAACTTCTGCACCATGCGCCAGGGCTCGCGATGGCCCCCAAACCATCCCGATCACCGACGCCTGCCCTTGCTCCGTGCGCTTGCTAACGCCCGCGTGCTCAGATGACACGGCGACCGCCCCGACCCACGCCAGGGTTTGTACGCTGGCCATTCTCGGCTACAGCGCTGCCCATGCAGACGGGAGCCGACGCCGCCGCGCCCCCGGCCACCGCGACCACCACCGCGCAGCCGTCCGGGCCGACTTACAAGGTCGAGCGGCCCCCACCCGGACTGGCCCAGGGGCAGTACGCGGTTTCTCCCTGGGTGATCGCGATCGGGGCGCTCGCGCTGGTCGGCGCCATCGGCTTCTTCTTTTGGTGGCGACACCGGCAGCACGAGCGTCGAAACCGGTTTCATTCGGTCTCCCCCCAGTCGGTCCCCCCTCCCTCGTCTCGGCGGTGAGCCCATGAGCCCCGAAGCGCCCCCGCCCCCGCAGATGGACATCAACCGGCTGATCCGCCGGGTGCTGGTCGTCATGCTGGTCGCCATCGCCCTCTACGGCGGCCTGGTCCTCTACCGGGGGCTGTCGCAGGTGGGGGCCGAGTTCGCCCAGTACGCGTGGTGGACCTTCGGGGCCGCCTGTGGGCTCGCCTTCGTCAACTACATCCTGCGGTTCCTCAAGTGGGAATACTACCTCGCGCTGCTCGACATCCGCGGCGTCCCCAAGGGAGAGAGCTTCCTCACGTTTCTGTCCGGCTTCGTCCTCACGGTCACGCCCGGCAAGGTCGGCGAGGTCTTCAAGAGCCTCGTCCTCAATCAAACCCGGGGCGTGCCGTTCGAGCGCTCGGCCCCCATCGTGGTGGCGGAGCGCGTCACCGACCTCATCGGCGTCATCGCCATGATCGCCCTCGGTAGCCTCGGCTTCGAAGGGGGGCTGGTGTGGGCCGCCGCGGGCTCGGGGGTGGTCCTCGCGCTGCTCGTCTTCATCGCTTCGCCCCAGCTCAGCGGCACCATGCTCGCCCTCTTGCCCCGTATGCCTGGCCCTTTCGGCCGCATCGGGGCGCGGATCGAGCCCAAGATCGCCACGGCCTTCAACCAGCTCCGCACCCTCACGTCGCCCCGCCGCCTCATCTGGCCGACGCTGCTGAGCGTGGTGGGCTGGTCGCTCGAGGGCGTAGGGCTCTGGGTCATCCTCGGCGGTTTCGGTCAGGACACGTCACTCCCGCTCTCCGCCTTCTTCTACGCCACCGCGACTCTAGCCGGTGCGCTCATCCCGCTCCCGGGCGGCCTCGGGGTCACCGACAAGCTCCTCGAAGAGCAGCTCGCCCACCTCGGCGGCGTCGATCCGGTGGCGGCTACGGCGGCCATGCTCCTCATTCGACTAGCGACCCTCTGGTTCGCCGTGGTGGTGGGTTTCGTCGCCCTCGGAGCACTCCGAACGCGTCACCCCGGTTTAAAGCTGGCCGCCGATGGGGTAGAGGGGGAGTCGCGAGACAGTTCTTGATGCGGATGCATAAGCGCACCGCAAAAACAAGGTGGAAATTGACGACGGGGGACCAGCTTCGGCTATGTTGGGCCCGCATCGGCCGCGGCGGAAGACCGCAGCGGCCAAGGCAAGTGTCATGAAGGTACAGCGAGGGATTGAGCTCGTAGAGCGCATCATCGAACGCATCGAGCCCCACGTCGAGACGGTGGGCGCCTCCTCCAGTGCGCTCGACCAGCTCGAGTCACAGCTGATGGTGGAGCTGCCGCCCACGCTGCGGCGCTTCCTCGAGTTCGACTTCACCTTCCGGAGCTTCGGGGTCCGGTGGCAAGGCAAGCACCGCTTCGGCCGCGACGCCGAGCGCCCGCGCTCCAAGCGGACGAGCCTGCAGAAGATGGCCGAGGCGATGACCGAGTACGGCTCGACGAACTCGCGCGTCCGGCATCGGGTCGTCCGCCTGCCCAACCTCCCCGACGAGCCCTGGAACTGCATCTATCTCGGCGAAGCCCGGCGCGACGGCGAGCTGCCCATCTTGGGCCTCGTCAACGACGAGACCAACGTCTACGCCTACGTCCGCTACACCGCCTTCGACCTCTACCTGGTCGAGCAATGCGGTCTGCTCCACCTCTCGGAGTCGATGCGGCTCGACGACATCGACACCATGCTCTCGCTCAACCCCGAGCTGAGCACGCTGGTCTCGATCGACGACGACGACTTCTGAGCCACCCCGGATGCCCGGGGTGATGGAAAGCCAGCGGTTCACCGTCGCTTTCGACGAGGGACGGCAGCGCATCGACCGCCTGGTCGTGGCCTGGCTGGACGCCGCCGGGCATCCTACTCCGCGGGCCGAGGTCCAACGCTGGTTCGAGCAGGGTCGGATCCGGCGCATCACCGCCGAGGGCGCCGAGCCCCTCGACAAGAAGGCCAAGCTCGCCCCGGGCACGGTGGTGGAGGTCGAGCCAGGCTTGCCGCCCCTGAGCTCCGCGCTGCCCGAGCCCGACATCGTCTTGAGCATCGTTTTCGAGGACGCGCACCTCCTCGTCGTCGACAAGCCCGCCGGCCTCGTCGTGCACCCTGCGCGCGGTCATCGCACCGGCACCCTCGTCAACGGACTCCTCGCCCACGGCGGCTTCGACGCTGGCAACGCCGACCCCCGCGACCCAAACGGCCACCTGAGGCCCGGCATCGTGCACCGGCTCGACAAGGACACGAGCGGCCTGCTGGTGGTGGCCAAAGAGCCGCGCACGCGAGAGGGGCTGAAGGCCCTCTTCGCCGCCCACGACATCGAACGGAGTTACCTCGCGCTCGTGTCGGGCCGCGCCCGGAATCGGCGCTACGACACGCCCCACGGACGTCACCCCAAGCGTCGCCAGTGCTTCACCAGCCGCCTCCCCGAGGACGGTGGCCACAAACGCGCCATCACCGAGGCCGCCGTGATCGAGACCTACGGAGAGCTCGCCAGCTTGGTGCGGTGCACCCTCCACACGGGCAAGACCCACCAGATCCGCGTTCACATGGCCGAACAGAGCAAAACGCCCATCTTCGGAGACGCTCTCTACGGTCCCCGAGGAGGCCGGCCAGAGCTGCAAGCCCTCGGCGCCCAGCTCGGTCGGCAGGCGCTCCACGCGGAGACGCTGGGCTTCGTCCACCCCATCACGGGCGACCGGCTGGACTGGCAGTCACCGCTACCAGACGACATGGTAGCGGCGAAACAGGCGCTTCAGCGCCTCACCACACCGTCGATTTGATGTGGCCCTTCGACTTCACGAGGATGTCGATGATGGCGCGATCGTAGAAGTTCTTCTCGTAGAGCTGAGGGGCGACGCGGCTCTTGTAGTGCGCGCGTCCCTCTTCGATCTCCTCGGAGATGACGTCGAAGAGGTTGTCCTTCTCGATGCCCTCGACGATCTTCTCTTCGTTGTAGAGCGACAAGTCGCTCGCGATGGCCCGCGCCAAGCGCCGCGCGTCCTTGTCGGTTTCGATGAGCGCCATGAGCCGAAGGATCGCTCGCCCGCCGGCAGCCGTCAAATTCCCTGGCGCCCCGGGTCCGCAGACCGTGGTAAACCCGGCGGTGTGACGCGCTACGCGGTCTCCGACTACAAGATCCGCCTCGACGGGATCCGCTTCCGGGCTCGGCACGGAGCGTCCGAGCAGGAGCGCTATCTCCTGCAGGACTTCGTGGTCGATCTCGAGGTCCGCCTCCCCCTCGACAAGCTCCCGAGCAGCGACGAGCGGAGTCACGTCTACGACTACGACGCCCTCGCCTCGCTGGTCGTCGAAGAGGGCACGGCCAACTCCTACAAGTTGCTGGAGTCACTCGCGGGACGGCTCATCGACCGCCTCCTCGACGACACTCCGGCCACCGAGGCCACGGTTCGGCTCCGCAAGTTCGGACCTCCCACGACCGCCTCGGTCGACACCGTGGCCATCGAGCTGACCGGCTCTCGCTCCTGACCCCAACGGAACGCTAGCCTGACGGCTCACTGCTGCAGCTTGGTGACCCTCGCGGGACAGTGCTACTCCTCTTGATCGATGAGCCGACGGGCGCCGCACCGTACCGTGCAGGCTGCCGATCCAGATCGGAACGGTCGCCGTAAACGGTCGTGGCGACGGCGGCGCGACTGGGGCGGCATCCTCGCCAAGCTTTTCTGCGTCGCCTTCGCACTGGTCGGCCTATTGCCCCTGACGGCCGGCGCGCTCATCCGCCTCGACGTGGTGCAGCAGTGGGCAGCCGACCGCACGGCCCAGCTCATCGAGTCACAGCTCGCCGTGGTGGCCAGCTACGACCTCGAGCTGCAGCCCTGGCCCCTCATGGTCTCGATCGACAATCTGGAGGTGCCCGCTTCCGATGGCGGCGGGCCCTTCCTGGTCGCGCGTCACGTGACGGCGCGCCCTCGAATCTTCTCGCTGTTGGCGGGCAAGCTCGACCTCGGGGCCATCGAGGTCGTGGAGCCCCGGGTTCGGGCGGTGGTGCGCGAGGGAGCCCTGCAGAACCTCGACTACGACCTGCCCGACGGCGGGAGCGACGACACCAGGGCCGGTGAGCTGCCGCTCTCCTCGGCCGCCATCACCAACGGTCGCTTCGATGTGACCATCGATGGGCTCCAGATACGCACCGAGCAGATCGATCTGGATGTGAGCCTGCGACGATCCCGGGCCGACGAGCCGCTGCTTCCCACCGGTCAGGCGCTCGACGTCGCGCTCCGAGCCGGCCCGACCGACATCGACCACCGGCACGCCTCCCCCGCCTTTGCCGACTGGGAAATGATGGACGAGGACGCGCTCTGTGGGCTCGAGCTGCGGGCCTCGCTCGACGACCACATCGTGGTTCGCCGCCTCGAACTCGACGGAGCGCTCGACCTCGATCCGGGCGTCGACACGCGCCCCCCCTGTGACGTGGACGACGCCGACTGGCGCAAAGTGTCGCTGTCCCTCGAGAGCGTCGCGCTGCGGCTGGGCAAGGGGGGCGGGCCCGAGACCGTCGACGGCCGCCTGAAGGTCCGGGTCCCGGTGCCCGTCGTTCACCGCTTCGTCGACGTGGCCCCCACCACGGGTTGGGTCGAGCTCTCCCTGGAGCAGATCCACTTCGGGCCCGAACGTCGTCTCCCCGAGGCCCGCGGCACGCTGCGCGCGGCCCGGATCGGGATCGACAGCAAGATCATCGGACGCTACGTCAAAGCCGATCTCGCGGTCGTCCGCGACCAGCTCGAGGTGAGCGACGTTCAGATCGGCTGGGCGGCCGGCGAGTTCCGTGTCGCCGAGGTGAAGATCGCTCCCTTCGCCGACGGGATCCCCCTTCAGGCCAAGGACGTTCGCGCCGAAGGGGTGACCCTCCAGGCGATGCTCGACGACCTCGGTGTGCACCCGCGGGCGCACGTGGGCTGGAACCTCGCCCAGGCGGTGGTTCCCAAGTTCGGCGGCACCCTCGACCCGATCGCGCTTTCGGGGCCGATGACGGCCGACACGAACGAGTTCAACGTCTACGACCGTCCAACCGACGCCCCTGACAAGCGCACCTTCTTGCGGGTGGCCCAGGGGCGGTTGGCCGGCGAGTTCCGCGTGGGCCCCGACGCCATCGTGCTCAACGGGTTCACCGCCGATACGGGTAAATCGAACGTCCAGGCCACGGTGACCCTCGGCTACGAGAACTCTCTGGGCATCAAGGTCTTCGAGGGCTCTTACGTCGACTTGACCGACATCTCTCCACTGGTCGACATCCCGATGGAGGGCAAGGCGAAGATCGACCTGGAGGGCTACGGTCCCAACGACAACCCGGCATTCGACGGCCACGTCGCGGTCGAAGGCTTCCGCTTCGCCGGCTTCCCCATCGGCGACATCAGCCAAGCCAAGGTGCGTTTCATCCCGCTCGAGCTGGAGCTGCGAGATGCGCTGGTGGAGAAGGGCCAGAGCCGCATGTCGGTACCGCGCTTCAACCTGAACTTCTCCGACGGCGACGCCAACGTCGTGCTCGACACCGAGGTCGACACCCGCTCGGGACAGCTCCGCCTTTCCGACTTCTTCGCGATGACCCAGCTGGTTCCGGAGGAAGCCCAGGACGGGACCCCCATCAAACCCTTCAACCCCACTTGGAAGGAGATGGACGGCTACCTCCGCGGCCGGGCGAGCGCGCACTACGTGCTGGGCGGGCGCCGCGACCGCTGCGGCACCGGTGAGCTTCGCGTGCAGGCGAGGATGGGAATACGCGACCTCCGCTTGTTCGGCCTCGAGTACGATGGGGGCCGCGTCGACGTCGACTTCTTGTGGGACGACATCGAAGCCTCCGACAAGGGCATGGTGGTCGACGTGCACTCGGGGGTGCTGCGCAAGGGTGACGGCACCATCGTGGCCAAGGCCGCCCTGCGGCACGGCGCCAAGCTTCGCGCCGACGTCGTCGGCACGGCTATCCCCCTGCGAGAGCTCCAGGCCTTCCGGGATGCCTTCGACCTCATCGAGACCGACGAGAGCGAGACGGTGCGGAGGGTCGCACCAGAGGCCAAGCTCTCCTTCGTCGCTGCGGTACGCGGCAGCCTCGACAAGCTGAAGGCCGACGCCGACATCGACATCAGCCAGATGCGGATCGGGCCCGACGTGCTTCCCCCGTCGCGGCTGACCTTCGAGATGATCCCGAACGCGACGCCACCCCGCGTCATCGGTCGCACGGGTTGCGGCAACGACATCACCCCCGGCTTCGACCCGGGCCGCTACGCCGCCGACACCTCATCGGGCATCTATCAGCTTCGTGGCTCGCTCTTCGAGGGTCAGGTGCAGGTGGACGACCTGCAGATCACGCAGCAGCGCAAGTCGCTCGCGAGCGGCCGGGTCACCATGACCAAGATGGATCTAGGGGCGCTGGCCAACCTCGTCCCGGGCATCGCCTTCTCGTCGGAGGCACCGAAGGGCTGGCTCAGCGCAGAGGTGACCGTGGACGAGCTACCCCTCGACACCCCCGGGTTCGCCGAGGTGCGGATCCGGCTGGATGGCGCCGAGTTCGCCCGCTCCGGCACCACCCTGACCATCCCCGCGGTGGAGCAGCCCTTGCTCCTCAGCGGGGATGCGCTCCGAGTGCCGGTCGTGCCGCTGAAGGTGCGCTTTCCATCGGGCCTGAAGGCCCAGCTCACGAGTCAGGGCACCATCTCGGACCTGTCGCAGACGCCGAGCCTCAACCTTGGCCTCCGCCTGGCCCCGACCGACCTTGCGACCCTCGGCGTCGACCTGCCCCAGGTCTCCCGGGCGGCGGGCAGGCTCGAGGCCGCCCTCGAGGTGCGAGGCACCCTCG
>JGI12048J13642_10123611_pt1 | contig 10154 bp, 5 predicted proteins | sample ElkSlonscriptome_16_FD_13642 | JGI IMG/M metagenome (IMG submission 13642)
GGTTTAGGGACAAAATTAATGGAGCCACCAATCACCTTTCTACAAAACCCGCCCTGCCCCAATCTTTCACTGCGATCGCGGTTGCGAATAAGGTGGGTTGGGTTGTCCAGTTTTGGATTGATCGATTGCCTTTCGGTGGGGGAATGGGCGGGTTTTGTTGTTCCGTTATTGGTGGATATCTGAATTGATTCCCTAAACCCGCCCCTACATCTAATTTTTATGCCCCAAATGCCTTGGCTAATAAATTACGCAAATTTATTTTTTTGTTCAAAGTCCAATCCTTAAGCCCATAACCTTTTAATCCGGTATCCGCCGTAACCCACCAATAAATATATTAAGATTTATTTTACATTTTTGATATATTAAAATTCCATGAGTTACTTATTAAAGTATAGATTAAATTTTGACCAAAATGATACAATCATCAAAATCGCTAAATTTTGATGTAAACCCTACATCAGACTTTATTGTGCCAGATATACCTGGACTAAACTACATCCCCGATTATATAAATACCCAGGAGCAAAATCAATTACTGGAGATTATCGACCAACAAGAATGGTCAACCCAATTAAAACGCCGAGTACAACATTATGGTTATCGCTATGAGTATAAAAAACGGACATTAACCTCTGCCAGCTACTTAGGAGAATTGCCAAATTGGGCAAATCAACTGGGACAACGACTGGTTCGCGATCGCGTCACCCCAACTCCCCCCGATCAACTGATTGTCAATGAATACTTACCCGGTCAAGGAATTACCAATCATGTTGACTGCGTTCCCTGTTTTGGTAATACCATTATCTCCCTAAGTTTGGGGAGTCGTTGTGTGATGAACTTGAGCCACCCACCCACGCAAACCCAGATTCCTGTTCTGCTATTACCGGGGAGTTTAATTGTTTTGCAAGGGGTTGCTCGCTATCAGTGGCAACATGGCATTCCTGCTCGCAAAACAGATCAGTGTCAGGGAAAAAAGTTAGTCAGAAGTCGCCGAGTTTCGCTCACGTTTCGAGAGGTTTTATTTCCGTATAGATAACTGTTAAAATGATAGTAAATTCTTAGCAGGTCATCTGTTGATCAATCGAAACTATAAAATGAAATGCACCCCTGATAAATTATCTAATTTAGTTTGACCAAGCTTGAGTTGAGCGCGATCGCTGAGTTTTTTTACTGCTTTCTGTCTGTGTACCTCAGTTTTAAGTTTTAAGCAATTCCCTGGGAAGTCAGAAGCCGGAACTTCAACGAAGTAAGTTGCGGTAGTTCACTAAGGTAGGGCTTGCTGCACAAAGCCAAAACCGCAAAGCCCATCAATACTTTGAGCTTTATTGATAGAGGGTTTGATTCAAGGAAATCGGGTAGTATTCTTCATAAGTATGGCATCACCTTGCTCAGGAAAAATGTACCCTTGCTCCCCCAGCTCCCAGACGCGCCATGGCACGTCTCTACATTGCTTCCCCAGCTCCCCCTTACCACAAGACTTATTCAGCAGCCCCTAAGGTAGCGGTACCAGGTACTCTATCCCGATAGCGCTGATGAAAGCTGTATCACTATATAAGACTAAAACATAATCGAACCGGGTTCTCTATCTATAATCTCAGCCCTGACTATCGCCTTTCGTCATTAGTCACGGGTTATTGACACAAAGGGTTTTACAGAAGAGAGTGTTATGAATTATCAAGACAAATTAAGTCCGTGGAAAATTGTCCGCTTGCAGTCAAATTTGCAACATGTCATTGTGGGTCGCTTCCGTCGTCGTGGCGATGCTGAAGGTCATTTGCGTATTTTGAAGCGNATGATGCCTGACTTACAATTCGTGATTGTGTTTGATGTGGGTCACGCGGAGGAGTCTATTCCTTCCGTTTCTACGACTGAAGCAGAAAATTAATCGTGTAGAGACGTTGCATGCAACGTCTCTACGTTAACGTTATCGATTAAACCTGCCCCTACACCCCTTTGTGTCCTCTGCCTTTTTACAACAAGCGGCTAGGTTCAGGTTGAGCGGAATTTAAGCGCAAACGTTTTACCGCTTGCTGAACAAATCCCTGTAAAAATGCTGTCCGTTGATTTTGTTGGAAAACAGTTTGCAATTTCTCTTTCAGGCGGTCAAGATTTAAGGGGTGATCGGTTGCTGTCGGTTCAGTAATCTCCTGGTCTTGGAAATATTCGATTAAACTCAACCCCGCTAATCGGGTCAGATAAGCTGCGCTAACACCTTGTACCGCACCGCCAGCGATATAGGTAAACGTATTGCTTTTAAGAATACCACCGATAGTTTGGGTGGAGAGTTCAACTAGACCCAGTTTAACCATTAAGCTACCCAAGGTTTTGGCAGCAGATTGGGCTTGGGATAGGGAAAATTTTTGTTGATAAATTCCGGCTAATTCAATCACTAATTGGCTACTAATTGCAGCCGTGGCGAGTAAATCTAAAGCGGGAACCGGGTTAGCAAAGGCAGTGGCGGCGGTAATCCACTGATACTGTTCAATCAGGGGTAAAGCGCGATCGCGTCGGGCTTGATTTAAGGCGGTTTTGGCTTCAGCTTTGAGGCTGATTGCGGATCTGAGGGTGGTTCCCCAGATGAGCTGTTGAGCGTCTTCAGTTAAGATGGGGGTTAATCGTTGCGTCAGTGGGGTTATGTCCGGAGTTTGCGCCTCTAACCATTCTTGGATTGACCCATCGGATTGATGCTGGCGTACTTTTACCGGAGTGGGGGAAGCCGCGATCGCAATGATATCCTCTGCGGGGAAAAGTTGGGCAAGTCGGTGTCGCAGTTGTTGCAACACTAGCAGTCGTTCTGGGGGTAAATATTGGTCTTGTTTATTAAAGATGAGCAGAAGTCGCTGATTCTGCGTTTTCAGATGCTGCAACAGTTGAAACTCAGAATCGGTTAAATCACTGGTAATCACAAACAGGATTAAATCCGAGTTGGGGACTGTGTCCTGAGTGCGATCGCCTGGGAATAAGGCGGTAGTTTCTTTGACGCTAACCGTAGGGAATTGTTCGGATAACCCGTTCGAGTTTAAGACTTGTACTAAACAGGATTTTCCGACGCCTTTACCGCCAGTGACAAGCAGTTGCAATTCTTGTCGATCCAATTGGGTGGTTAATTGGTCAACCTGCTGTCGTAATGATGTGCTACTGTCAGGATTGTCAACCTCTGTTTCTAGGTGGGAGATAGCGAGTTCCGCTTGAGCGATCGCTCCCTCTACTGTAGCTCGATCTAGAGGCGAGGATATTGGAGATAACTCTGCCGAACTTGACCCTCGCTTCTGAAACAACCATACCCCACTACCGAGTGCGATCGCGCCGAGGAGTCCAACCTCTCCCCACTCCGCCACTGACTGATGCACCGTCTCTAGCAGCCATAATCCAAAGGATAAAGCAATACCGCCCACTAAAATAGGTCGCCGTAACTGAACCGCCATATCTTTTTTCTAACCTTACTTCCACTACGATAACGTTTTCGGGGGTTTTACAGAATCCCTACAGGCGTATTTTAGAGTTGAGATTGGGTAGGATGCATTGGTGTCGGAGAGACATTGCAGGCAAAGCCTCTATAGTTCCTGAGTTTTAATTTCTCTGAACAAGGAAAAATATTAACTCCAAGAATCCCCATTCCTCTCCATCAACGGCGGACTCTAAATCCAAACTATCCCGCCCCGAATTTATCTATTTAGGAAGAGTACAGTATAAGTGCTTCATAGCTAAAATAAAAAGTAGAATTGTTGTCGTGCTTTATCCGTCTGCCCATGTTGATCAATGAACGAAATTACGAGTGGGATTCCCTCCCTCACTCTCAAGAATATTCCAGCCCCACTTTAACGATTCAAAGTCCGTTACCCTCCAATCATAAAACTCTTAAAGACAAAGCTGATTCAAAAGTTGAAAAAGCAGATAGTCTAGCCGAAGAAGGAGACTATGAAACTGCAATCAATTATTATGATGAAGCGATAACCATTAAAACCGATTGCACCTCTGCTTGGTATCATCAGGGGGTGGCGTTGCAGCATTTAGACCGTGATGAAGAAGCATTAGCCAGTTTTGATAAAGCGTTAAAATTCAACTCAGATAATCCCAAAATCTGGAACTACCGGGGAATTACGCTCAAGAATTTAAACCGTTATGATCAAGCGATCGCCTCCTACGATAAAGCGTTAAAGTTAAATTCAGATGATGTTAAAGTATGGTACAACCGGGGCGTAGCGCTGCGGAAGTTAAAGCAGTACGAGGAAGCGATTGACTCATTCAATCACGCCTTAGCGCTTAATCCTAACTATGCGAAAGCCTGGATTGATCGGGGGAACACACTACGGAAATTAAATCGCCTGCAGGAGGCGATCGCATCATACAATCACGCCTTGGCAATTCAACCGGATGATGATAGAACCTGCTGTAATTGCGGTTTCCTGTTGTATCAGTTACATCGTTATCAAGAGGCGCTGGCATCCTTTGATCAAGCGGTTAAGGTGAATCCTAATTCAGCTAAAGCTTGGCATAATCGGGCGATGGTTTTAAATCACCTCGAACATTACGAAGAGGCGGTTGAGAGTTGCGATCGCGCTTTGGAGATTAATCCTGATTATGAATTAGCCTGGAACACTAAAGCTGTTGTACTTTTAAATTTAAAACGCTACGAATCGATGATTGAGTGTTATGATTACTCATTACAGATTCACCCCAAAAATTATTATACGTGGTATTTGCGCGGCAAAACCTTATTTAGGTTAGGGCGCTATGAAGACGCGATTGACAGTTATGATCAAGCTTTAGAACGTAAACAAGATTATCACTACTGGACAGAACGTGGAAATGCCCTGCAAGAATTACAACGCTATCAGGAAGCTATTACCGCTTACAATCAGGCGTTAAAATTGAACCCCAATGGAGATGATGAACTGTGGATGCTAAAAAACCTGGCGACTAATCGCTGGCGTTGGCAAAAATGGCATCAAAAGCTAGTGAAATTGTGGCAGAAAATTAAAGCCTTGTTTGAGCAAAGTGCAAGGGAATCATGACTGTTCAGGCTGATATGATATAACGAATGACAAATGACAAATGACAAATGACAAATGACGAATGACTTACCACGGACTACCAATCATCATAAATCCCGACCAATAATAAGGATGGGATAAATCAACTTGTCCCAACTCAGCCAATTGTGGCGGTAATGATACCCCTCCTCCTGTTCCACTCCCGCGCAATTGTCCCGCTTCAATCACGACATTTCCCCGCAACATCGATAACTGGGCTTCTCTTAGCGCCTCTGCCTTAATTTGAGTCTGACCCAGTTGATTATACAACTCAGTCATTAAAGCCAATGTCCCTTGGTCACTCACCTGCCAGACACTACCTAAAGCACTCTTCACACCCGACGCCACCGCTAATCCAGCAAAGCCTAACTCCGCCTGATTGTCTCCCACCGCCGTGCGACAAGCTGATAATACTAATAATTCTACAGGCGGATCATCCCAATTCATCTGTTGCATTTGCGCTAAAGTTAACTTGTCATTCCATAACTGCACATAGGAATTACTCGGTCCGCCAGATTTAAAATCGGCATGAGTTCCTAGGTGAATAATTTCATAAGCATAACGCTGGCGTTCTTGAATTAAATTTTCTAATGTAAACTCCTGATTGAGAAAAACTTGACCACCCACTTCTTGGGCAATCGTTGATAACTCTACCGGAACCGCTGGTAACGGATTAAGTTCCGTAAATTCTGATGCCCCCATCGCTAAGATTCGCGGATTTGTCAGCGGCTGATAATTACTATTCATCAGGCTGAATGTGGGAATCATGCTGAGGCTGTAGTTTTCAATCAAAAACTGTTCACCATCATGCAAGACTGGCATAGGTATCGTCCGCAATCCCGCATCCATGGAAAAGAGTAACGTATCAATTTCAGCCGCTTCCAGTTCCGATGCAATCGGTGCAATTAACCACTGATAAAGTTGTTGCGCGGGTTTCAAATAACCATTCCCCCGACGGCGAAATGCATCTGTAAGTTGAACTCGCAGTTCATTTGTAACTCCTAGAAGTTGGTCGCGATTAACCGGGATAACTTTAGTGACAGGTTCAGCGGCGGCGGTAAAGAGGACTAATTTCACGCCATCCGGTTCTGTCACCGCATAAATTACGGCGGAACGATTCCCGGTTTGACGTTCAATTTCTGCCAACGTCTGTTCAATACTGGCTAAGGAAATTGAATACTGAGAGAAATCTCGCCCAAAGTAATCGGCAAATTCTTTCAGTCGGGCTTGTTCTAGGGATTCAATATAGCGATTTGTTGCCCCTGCCGCATCTTGTAGGGTCAAAAGTGCAGTTGAGGCGTTTATAATCGGCAGCGCTTGAGTAACATTATCGGTGGTGTCTATAAAGGGCAGAGACTCGATAATATTGTCTGAATCAATCCCCTCATAAAGATTGTAAATGACATCCGGGGAAAGAGTTAAGTCTGGCGGAACAGGTGTCTGTGGAGAACCTGCACCAATAATTTGAATATTTCCTGTGGTTTGACCACTAGCAAAGGATTCCACTGGAGAAATAGTAGCACTACCACTGGTAAGGGCGGCGGCTATCCCATTCGTCGTTGCATCACCGATTTCAAACGGTGTTTCATTTTCTCCGCCATGGCTAATTGTAATATTGCCCCCTTCACTCCCCCCAATTGTGGAGATACTCGCAGGTATTCCATTAGCAGCGGTAAAGATATCGGTGGCACGGAAAAAGCTGTCAGTGTTAACATCAACAGCGCCGCCTGTTGTGCCTCCTTCTGTATTAATCCAGCTAACTTGAATATCATTCGGGGCATTAAGGTTAACAGTACCCCCTCCCCCAGAACCACCAGTGGTGTTAATTTTCCCAGTGGTAATTTCCCGGTTGGCTTCGATGACAACATCCCCACCATTCGTATCGCCAGAGGTATTAATATCACCTGTGATAATCGCCCCATTTTGGCTAGTTAGCGCAATCGTTCCACCATTCGTCGGTGAACTACTATCCAGGATGCCACTACTCGCATCAATACTACCGTCGCTAGTAAGCGTAATATTTCCTATCCCTTGCGTTTCAACCGTACCACTTCCCAGCAGAGAAATACCGATATTATCTGAGGCGGTTGCATCTTGACCTATACTGCTAAGCAGAATATCTCCTGTATTAGAACTTACTTTTGTCCCCGAATCCTGAATCTGAATCCCGCGACTGGAAGCCTCTGTTCCCCCTGTACCCTCTAGGGTAATATTCCCTGAACCTGTGGATTCAACCACACCGCCACTCAGCATAAAAATACCAAAGTTGTTGTTTCCCGTGGCATTTTCGGCGGCACCACTTAAGAGAATATCACCATCGTTTGAACTCACGGTTCCTGAATTTTGAATCTGAATACCTCGATTCCCATCTGTTCCCGTTCCCGCTGTACCCTCTAGAATAATATTGCCTGTTCCTGTGGATTCAACCACCCCACCCAGCATAAAAAGACCAAAGTTATCGTTTCCAGTTGAGTCTCCACCAATACCGTTAATTAAAATATCGCCATTTTCGGAACTTACCCTTGTTTCAGGATTTTGAATCTCGATACCGCGAGTCGCACTTGTCCCAGAACCACCAGTTCCCTCTAAAGTAATAGTACCTGTTCCTGTTGATTCGACAACCGCACCATTACTCAGAAAAATTCCTGTTTTCGCTGCACCGTCACTACTTCCTCTCCCGGTAATCTCAATCGTACCGTCTCCAGAATTAAGAGTTCCTCCCTGAAGCAGAACGGTTCCGATAACTTCATTGCCAAAGCTTCCCGGTTTAATCGAGATATTACCGCCATTGGTGGAAATTTGCGACCCTGAATTCATCTCAAATTGGGCAACACCTCCATCTCGCTGGTTGGCTAAAGCATTTTGATCATTAATTGTGGCACTAAAGTTGCCCCCAGCTAAATTAATCATCACATTATTAATGGTGATACTTTTGCCCGCTTGCAGCGTTAACGTGTCAATGTTACTCGCATCGATACTCTGATTAATCGTAATATCATTATTCGCTTGCAGAACCACATTCCCCATTAGGGCATTAATTTGATCCGCATCAAAGGTAACTGAGTTGCCTGAATTCTCACCAAAGGCATTATTGAGATTTAAATCATCTGTTCCTCCATCACTAATCGTGATAGTCTTCGGATCAAATAAGATAGTTCCTAGATTTCCCGATGTTGCCCCAACATCAATCAACCCTCGGAAAATCAAACTATCTCTAGCCGATATCTCCACCAAACCGCCATCACCGAAAGTTTCGCCCCCCGTGGCACTCACACTGCCAGAAAAACGGTTGATTTCATCTGCCCAAGCCACAACCAGCCCAGCATTTCCATGTTCAAGTGCATCGGCATAAATAATGGAATCTGAACTTACAAATGCCTGTAAAGCATTCGGTATTGAACCTTGTCCTTGAAACCCGCCACCAATCAAAACCGTGCCACCCCCATCACTACCAGAGGCATTAATTGTGGCATTTATGACTCCTACTTGTTCGCCGACTAGATAGACATTACCCCCAAATTGCTCACTCGACGTATCAACCACACCAGATAAAATTGTTGTTCCTGATATAGTGGGAATTACCACATCTGAACCGATGAGTCGCACCGTATTTTCTGAGTCAACAATAACGCCTGTACTCTCTTCGTCTTGTCCGGTGAGTAACTCAGCTAATTGTAATGGTGAAATTCCCTCTGCTGTGGCTAGGGAATCTTCCGCCGTGGCTGCTTCAATTTCTAAAGACAGTAACATCCCGGCTTGAGAAATTCGGACTACATTTTCTCCAGGAACCGCCGTCATTGTAATAGTTCCCCCAGGGGCGGAAAGGGTTCCTGTATTAATAACTTGACCCGCCAGCAAGGTTAAATGTTCTCCCTCACTTACTGCCAATTCACCCGCATTAATAATGCTTCCTGGCTGATCCATTGTAAACGCAAAACGATTCGGAGAACCGACCAACGATTGATAGTCTGTCTCACCACTGGTATTAAACCAACCCTGAGCAAAGCCAATTCCATTTGCCGTCGTTGCTGTAAAACTTCCTGGCACATTCAGACTGGCATCAGACCCAAAAATAAACCCCGATGGGTTCATCAGAAATAGATTAGAGTTACCCCCACCGACCTGAATTAACCCATTAATAATCGACGCTTCGTTCCCAGATACTCTACCCAGAATATTGATAATTTGAGGATTCGATAAAAAGTTAGCAACTTGATTCGCATCGAGTCCAAACTGTTGGAAACTATGGAACAAATTCGCGCCATCTCCGGAAAGCGTTCCGCCTGTAATATTAAACTGGTTCCCGTCTGCATTAATTATGGTAGTCGTTCCATCATCAGCCGCCGTTATCGACTCGGCTTGTAGCGGTTCATGCTTCAGAAATACTAATGGTATGAACAAAACAATCCCTAACCAACGGCTGAACTGAATCGGTGTAGACATGACTTTTCCCTGAACTTGAGGTAGAAATGCACTGAACTGGTTTAATGGGTTATATCGGTCAAGAATCCCCCTGTCGGGGGTAGTTAATCGACTTAGAAGAGGTTGTTATTGATAACATATCAACCAAAACTCTCCTTGGTTTCGCTTTAGTGAGGTTGCAGGGTTACTACATTTATGCCTGATTTTGTCGCATTTTTCTCTAGTATAAAGAAATAAATGTCAAGTGTCAGTGAGCTAGAAAAAAATCTAGCTAAAATGAGTTTAACTTACCAAAATAGGGTACAGCTTGATAACTGAACTTTTTATGAGGTTTTATATTATAGAGTATGTCTCAAGGATTTGTGAAATCTTGGGCTCCCTCTTTTCTCGTCCCGGATTGAGTTAGGGCGATACGTCCTATCGGACACGCTAGCGCGATCGCAGATTCAACGCCTGAAAGGGTTCTGCATCCTCATCTAGGGTGATTGTCCCCGGTTGGGCGGGTTGCTGATTGATTTGCAGCGTGAATGTCCCCTGGGGTAACTGTTCCAGATAATACACACCCGCCCCATTCGTAACCGAAAATCGTCGTTGTTCGCCATCGGCGCTAATCGCTTCTACCCTCGCCCCAGCAACGGGATTTCCTTCTGCATCAGTCACCACTCCAGAGAGAGTATAGGACAACACCAAGGAAACCTG
>JGI12048J13642_10590826_pt1 | contig 10152 bp, 6 predicted proteins | sample ElkSlonscriptome_16_FD_13642 | JGI IMG/M metagenome (IMG submission 13642)
CGGACCCAGGGCGCGCCGTAGCGCTCCTTCCCCGTCGACTTCGGCGGGCTTCGATCGAGCCACGGATCGGCCATCAGGTCCCGCATCAGGTCCTCGTCGACCTCGCCGGCCGCCGCGCGGCGACCCCCCTCGTCGAACGCCTCCCGGCCGCTCGTCGCGAGCGACACCGCCGCGTCGAGCAGCGCGTTGGCCGGACCGAGGTCGAAGGCGAGCGGGGGCAGCTCGGAGGCGGAGCCGGCCGAGGCCGACCCATCCCCCGCCGGCCTCGGCGACTTCGCCGGCCTCGGTGGCACGCGGGTGACGTTCGCGATGCCGCCCCAGTTGAGCACCGCACGGACCCGGTCGGGCGCGGCGAAGAGGATCGGGTCGCTGAAGGAGACGAGGGGCGCGCCCTCACCCCCGGCCGCCAGATCGGCGGAGCGGAAGTCGGAGACCACCGGAATCCCGGTGCGCTCGGCGAGCACGGCGGGGTCGAGAAGCTGGAGGCTGGTGCCGGGGGCCTCGGGCGCCGGGGGGCGGTGCCACACCGTCTGCCCGTGGCAGCCGATGGCGTCGATCTCCGCCGCGTCGACGCCCGCGACCTCGAGGAGCTCGAGCACCGCCTCCGCGAACCCCTCGCTCACCTCGTGGCGCAGGTGCGCGATAGCCGAGGTGGTGGCCTGATCCGCCATCGCCGCCGCGAGCTGTCTGGCGGTCCGCGGTGGCCACGGACGGGAGGCGGCGGCGCGTTGTACCAGACGTGGGAGCGCGTCGTCCGGCTCCAGCGAGCCGTCCCCGGACTCCGGTGTCTCGACCTCGAGCAGCACCGCATCCACCGCATCCGCCGACGTCCCCGACATGAGCCCGATCACCCTCATCGGTCCGCCCGGTCGAGCAGGTCGCCGATCCGTCCGTCCGCCGCCGCGATGCGCCGGTCCGCCTCCTCGGCATCGGCGTCGAGTGCGCCCATCACGAGAGCCCGCTTCACGGAGCCCCTCGAGTCGGACAGCAGGCGCGTGGCGTCGTTCCGCTCCACCTCGAGCACCTCCATCAGGATCCGCTCCCCCCGATCCTGCAGCTTCTCGCAGGTCACCTGCAGATCCACCATCAGGTTCCCCCACACCTTGCCCAGGCGGATCATGACGCCGGTCGTGATCGTGTTGAGGACCAGCTTGGTCGCGGTTCCCGCCTTCATGCGCGTCGACCCGGTCACCACCTCCGGGCCCACCAGCGGCGCGATGACCACGTCGCATGCCCCGTGGAGGTCGTCCGAGGGTGGTGTGCAGAGCAGAAAGCCCGTGCCGGCCCCGATCTCCCGGGCACGCCCCAGGGCGCCGTGGACGTAGGGGGTGGTGCCCGATGTGGCGATGCCCAGCACGAAGTCGCCCGGACGGACGCCGCGCTCGTCGATCGCCGCGGCTCCATCCTCGGGGTGGTCCTCCGCCCCCTCCTTCGCCCGCACGAGGGCCTCGTAGCCGCCGGCGATGATGCCCTGGACGAGCTCGGGATCGGTGCCGTACGTCGGCGGCATTTCGGCCGCGTCCAGCACCCCGAGCCGCCCCGAAGTCCCGGCGCCGACGTAGAAGAGACGGCCGCCGGAGCGCATCGTCGCCTCCACGAGCTCGATCGTCCGGGCGATCGGTTCCCGCTCGGCGCGGACCGCGTCGATGATGCCCGCGTCCTGGGTCTGGATCGTGTCGACGATGCCGAGGGGGTCCATGCCGTCGATCTCGGCCGTCGACGGATTGCGCTGCTCGGTGAGACGTGAATCGCGCACGGGAGTCCGGGGCGGGGGTAGCAGAATTCCGCCCGCAATGTAGAACATCCGGATGTGGAACACCCACGTCCGTGCCACCGCACCCCCCACTCGCCCCGACCCGTATGTCGATCCTTCTGGAACGCGCCGCCCCCCTCGCCGACGGACTCGTGGAGATCCGCCGGGACCTGCACCGCCACCCCGAGCTCGCCTTCGAGGAGACCGAGACCGCCGCGCGGGTGGTTCGCGAACTCGAGGCGCTCGGCCTCTCACCCCGAACCGGCGTCGGTCGGACCGGCGTCGTGGTGGACATCGGCGAGGGCGATCCGGTGGTGGCGCTCCGTGCGGACATGGACGCGCTGCCGATCCACGAGGCCAACGACCACGACTTCCGGTCGCGGGAGGAGGGGAAGATGCACGCCTGCGGGCACGACGCCCACACCGCCGGACTGATCGGCGCCGCACAGCTGCTGGTCGGAGCGCGCGCGGCCGGCGAGCTCCCCACCGGCACGATCCGGCTGATCTTCCAGCCGGCCGAGGAGACGGGCGATGCGGAGGGCATCAGCGGAGCGCCCCGCATGATCGAGGACGGCGTCCTGGAGGGCGTGCGCGCGATCGCGGCGCTCCACGTGGGTCCGCACATGGCCAGCGGACGCCTCTTCGTGGGGGGCGGCCCGGTGATGGGTGGGTCGCAGGAGGTGGAGGTCGTCGTGCGGGGTCGGTCCGCGCATGCGGCGCTCGCCCACGACGGGGTGGATGCGATCGCGCTCGCCTCGGAGGCGGTCACCGCCTGCCAGAGCATCGTCAGCCGCACCCTCGCCCCGACCGAGGCCGGGGTCGTTCACTTCGGCACGATCGAGGGGGGCAGCGCCGGGAACGTCGTGGCGGACGAGGTACGGCTCACCGGCACGATCCGCTACTTCGAGCCGGACGTCGGGGGTCGCCTCCGTCGGGGCATCGAGGCGATCTTCGGCGCGCTCGAGGGGCGAGGCGCGGAGATCGAGGTGCGCTTCTCGCCGCCGTACCGGCCGGTCGTCAACGACGACGAGCTGGCGGAGGCGCTGGGCGCCCACTTCATCGACGCCTTCGGCGAGGAGCGCGTGGCGCGCCAGGAGGCGCTGCTGACGGCGGAGGACTTCGGGGCGTACACCGAGCGCCTTCCGGGCGTGTTCTTCTGGCTGGGAGCCGCGCCCGAGCGCCCCCGGCAGCTGCACCACCCCGAATTCGACATCGACGAAGCGGTCCTCCCCTTCGGCGCCGCGGCGATGGCGGAGGCCGGCACCCTGATGTTGCGCCGCTACGGGTGAGCGCGTCCTCTTCACCTGTCCTCCGCCCGACCCCACTGCCCGACCACTGCCCGACCTCGACCCCCCCGCCACCTCGGACGACCCTCATGCGAACCATCCGCCTCCTCCCCCTCGCCACCCTTCTCGCCGTCGCCGCATGCACCGGGGCCGACGCGCCCGCCACGGACGCCTCGACCTCGGGCACGGACGCACGGACGGCCTTCGAACTCTGGCCCGACAGCTGGCGCTACGACGCCGCGGTCGAGCCGGTCCGGTCGGAGAACGGGATGGTCGTGACCACCGACGACTACGCCTCCGAGGTCGGCGTGGCGGTGCTGCGCGACGGGGGAAACGCGGTGGACGCGGCGATCGCGGTCCAGTTCGCCCTTGCGGTGGTGAACCCGGAGGCCGGGAACATCGGCGGAGGGGGCTTCATGGTGGCGCGCATGGCTGATGGCGAGTCGGTCGCGCTCGACTTCCGCGAGAAGGCACCCGCAGCGGCCACGGCGGACATGTACCTCGACGAAGACGGCAACGTCACGGACCTCTCGGTCGTCGGCCACCTCGCGAGCGGCGTGCCGGGCACCGTCATGGGCATGTGGGAGGCGCACCAGCGGTACGGCACGCTGGACTGGGCCCGTCTGGTCCAGCCCGCCGTCGAGCTGGCCGGGGGCTTCGAGGTGCGCGAGCGCTTCCTCGGGTCGCTCTCGGAGACGATGGTCGAGGCGCTGTCCGCCTTCCCCGCCTCGGCGTCCCAGTTCCTCCCGCGCGACGGCCGGCCCCCGGTGGTCGGAGACACCCTTCGGCAGACCGATCTCGCGGGCACGCTGACGCGAATCCGCGATCAGGGCGCCGACGGATTCTACGCCGGTGAGACCGCCCGTCTGATTGCGGAGGAGATGCAGCGGGGGGGCGGCATCATGACCGCCGAGGATCTCGCGAACTACGACGTCGCGTGGCGCGCCCCGGTGGAGTTCGGGTACGACGGCTACACCGTGCTCTCGATGCCGCCCTCCTCCTCCGGCGGCGTGACCATGGCCGAGTTCGCAAACATCGTCGAGCCGTGGGACTTCACCACCTTCGACGACCCCATCCGGCTCCACCGGTCGGCCGAGGCGTTCCGACGCGCGTACGCCGACCGGAACCACTACCTCGCCGACCCCGACTTCGTGGACATGCCGCTCGAGGTCCTCGCCTCGGACGACTACGCACGCTTCCGCCGCACCACCATCGACGAATCGGCCACCCCCTCGAGCACCGTCGAACCCGGCGTCGAGGCGTACGCCGCGTGGAGCCCGATGGCCGACGAGCCGGGAGAGGTGGATATCGAGCCCACCGGTGCGGACGAGGAGGGCGAGCACACCACGCACTTCTCGATCGTCGACGCCGAGGGGAATGCCGTCGCGATCACGACCACCATCAACTCCTGGTACGGCAGCAAGGTGACGGTCGCCGGCGCCGGCTTCGTGCTCAACAACGAGATGGACGACTTCACCTCCAAGCCCGGCGTCCCCAACCAGTTCGGTCTGGTCCAGGGGGAGAACAACGCCATCGCCCCCGGCAAGCGGATGCTGTCGGCGATGACGCCGACGATCGTGCTCGACCCGGACGGCGAGCTGTTCATGGTGACCGGCACGCCCGGCGGGTCAACCATCATCACGACCACCTGGCAGACGATCTCCAACGTCGTGGACCTCGGGATGAACGTGAGCCAGGCGGTCCTCGCCCCTCGCTTTCACCATCAGCACCTCCCGGACCAGATCTTCGTGGAGCCGGGCGGCTTCTCGGAGGCGACGCTCCAGGCGCTGCGCGATCGCGGCCATACCATCGTCGAGCGGGGTGGAGTATCGGGAGACGTCCAGGCGATCCGGGTGCTGGCCGACGGCTCGCTGGAGGCACAGTCGGATCCGCGACGGGGCGGCCGTGCGGTCGGGTACTGATCGCCACCCGCGTCGCCCCGGCCGCCCGCGTCGCCCCAGCCGGCCGCATCGCTCCAGCCGGCCGCATCGCTCCAGCCGCCCGCGTCGCACCGGCCGCCCGCACTGCCCCGACCACCCACGCCGCCCGAACCCGACCGCGAAGACCCCTCCCCGTTAGCTTCTCCGGATGAAGAATCTCCGCCACCTGCTTCCCTACTACCGGCCCTACCGGACCGGTCTGATCGTGGGACTCGTGTGCGTGGCGCTCGCGCAGGGTCTGGGGAATGTGGTCCCCTGGTTCATCAAGCTCGCGATCGACACCCTGGAGGAGCCGTCGGCCACCTCGGGCGATGTCGGGGTGCTGGTCGGGGCCATGCTCGGGATCGCGCTGCTCGCGGCGGTGGCGCGCTACGGGATGCGGCAGCTTCTCAACGGCATCTCGCGGAAGATCGAGGTGGACCTGCGCGAGGACTTCTTCGCGCACCTGCTGCGGCTCGACGCCTCCTTCTATCTCGAGACGCGCACCGGCGACCTCATGAGCCGGTCCACCAACGACATCCTCGCGATCCGCCAGGCGGCGGGGCCCGCGCTGATGTACGTCGTCAACGCCATCGTCGGCTTCGCGGTGTCCCTCTCCTTCATGCTGGTGATCAGCCCGCAGCTGACGCTGGTGGCGCTCGTGCCGCTGCTCGCCCTGCCTCCGGTGGTGCTGGTGTTCGGGCGCCTGATCCATCGGCGGTTCGAGCAGATCCAGGAGCAGTACTCGACGATGTCGACCATGGTGCAGGAGAACCTGACCGGTCTGCGCATCGTGAGGTCGTACGGGCAGGAGGAGGATCAGCAGCGGCGCTTCGACGAGCTGGCCGACGCCTACCGCGACCGCAACATGTCGCTGGCGCACGCCTCCGGGGCCTTCCATCCCGCGATGGGACTGATCGCCGGCGTCGGCATGATCGTCGTGCTCTGGCTCGGTGGACTGCAGACCATCGACGGGACCATCACGCTCGGCGACTACGTGGCCTTCTTCCTCTACCTCACGCAGATGATCTGGCCGATGATCGCGCTCGGGTGGGTCACCAACCTCTTCCAGCGGGGCGACGCCTCGATGGGGCGTCTCCTGGCGATCATGGAGCGCGAGCCGGCGGTCCTGGCCCCGGTCGCGCCCGGTCCGGCGACCCCCGGACTCGACGTCGGCGGCCGCATCGAGTTCCGGGATGTCCACTTCCGCTATCCGGGAACCGAGCGCGAGGTGCTGCGCGGCATCGACTTCGTGGCGGAGCCGGGCACGACCACCGCCCTCGTGGGGGGGACCGGGTCGGGCAAGACGACGCTCATCGAGATGATTCCGCGCATCCACGATCCGACCGGGGGCGAGGTGCTGCTCGATGGCGTCGCGCTGACCGAGCTGGATCCCGAGGCGCTGCGCTCGGTCGTGGGGATGGTGCCTCAGGACACCTTCCTCTTCTCGGAGACGCTGCACACCAACATCGGTCTGGGGCTGGCGGACCTCCCCGAGGATGCGCGCGGCGAGGTCGAGGACCTCTCGGTGGACCCGCGCGTGGAGCAGGCGGCACGGGTGGCCCAGCTCCACGACCAGATCGTCGAGTTTCCCGACTCCTGGAGCACCAGGCTCGGCGAGCGCGGCATCAACCTCTCCGGCGGCCAGAAACAGCGCGCGACGCTCGCTCGGGCCGTGGCGCGCGACCCCGGGATCCTCATCCTCGACGACGCACTCAGCGCCGTGGACACGCGCACCGAGACGAAGATCCTGGCCGATCTGCGGGATGTGATGGCGGAGCGCACCTCCTTCATCATCTCGCATCGGATCAGCGCGGTCATGCACGCCGATCAGATCCTGGTGCTCGAGGACGGTCGCATCGTGGAGCGCGGGACGCACGACGAACTGGCGCAGGCGGGCGGGATCTACGCCGACCTGCTCCGACGCCAGACGCTCGAGGAGGAGGTCAGATCCGCTCCTGAAGCCACTCCGGCGTGAGGCCACTCAGGTACTGAGCCAGAATCGTGAACTGGCCGGTGACCAGGAGCACACCAAGGAGAACCAGGAGCAGCCCCGAGGCGCGCTCGAGCCACGGAATCCAGGGCCGGATCCGCTTCATCGAGTGAAGGAAGCGGTCCAGCAGGAGAGCGGCGAGCACGAAGGGGATGGCGAGCCCCGCCGAGTATGCGAGGAGCAGCCCCATCCCCGACCAGATCGTGTCCGACGTGCCGGCGAGCGCCAGGATCCCGGCCAGCACCGGGCCGATGCAGGGGGTCCATCCCGCGCCGAAGGCCATGCCCACCGCGAAGGTGCCGACGAGTCCCGCGGGCTTGTCCGCCAGCTGCACCCGCCGCTCCCGCATGAGCGGCATGATCCGGAAGACGCCGAGGAGGTGGAGACCGAGAATGAGGATGACCACACCGCCGATCTGCGCGATGAGGTCGCGGTAGGTGAGGAACACCGCGCCGAGGAAGGAGGCGGAGGCACCGAGCAGCACGAAGACCGTCGTGAACCCCGACACGAAGAGGCCGGAGTGCACGAGGATACTCCTCCGGTCCACCGGATCCTCGAGTTCCTCCAGCGTCATCCCCGTGACGAAGGAGAGGTAGCTGGGCACGAGGGGCAGCACGCACGGCGACAGAAAGGAGAGAAGCCCCGCCGTCACCGCGATCGCGATCCCCAGTTCCTGATTCACCCGCGCTCGTCCGACCTCGGCACGTCGTCCTCCCCGTCGATGTCCACTCGATGTCCTGCCCCGGCGGCGTGCGCCGCAGCCTCCTGTCGCCTCGCACGACGGCCCTCCAGCCAGGCACGCACGGCGGCGACTCCGCCGAGCCATGCCAGGATCACCGCGAGCGCCCACCCGGCGACCACCGGAAAGAACCCCGCGAAGATCGCGATGGGAAGCGTCAGGACCGCGACCAGTCCGAGGACCGTTCGATCCTCCCGGCCGAGCGGCCGGAGACCGGCCAGGGCATCGCCGAAGGTCGACCCTGCCCGTACGAAGTCGGCGACCCGCAGTCCGGTTCCCGGAACCACGCCCGCACGCAGCTCGCGCTGGATCCGCTCGGGTACGGATCCCTCCGGATCGAGGGACGTCGTGGGCGTGATCACCTCACCCAGGCGACGCTTCGCGGCGGGCAGGTGGCCGGGCAGCACGATCTCCACCGAGGAGGCGAGGTCGGCGAGGAAGAGCCCCTCCATCTGCCCGGCGAAGTCGGCATCCAGCACACCGACGTCGACCTCCCAGTTCCCGAGCAGCGACCAGGCGTTGAGGTTGCTGGAGCCCACCCGGCTCCAGATGCCGTCGGCGACCGCCGTCTTGGCGTGGACCATCGGGCCCTGCCATTCGAACAGGCGGACACCGGCGTCGAGGAGGTTGCGGTACCCGGTGCGGGAAACCGTACCGACGAGGGGCCAGTTGTTGTGGGCGGGAAGGAGCACGCGGACGTCCACGCCCGCCCGCGCCGCCTCGGCCAGAGCGTGCGCCACGGGCGCCGGCGCGACGAAGTACGGGTCGGTGATCCAGATGCGTTCCTGCGCGTGGGCCGCGACCAGCTGAAGGGCTCGGTAGACGCGGCTCAGACCCGGCTCCCCCTCGATGACCCAGACCGGTACGCCGGCGTCTTCGTCGCGGGCTTCCGGGGGCATTCCCTCGGCCAGCGACGGCTCCGGCTCGCCGCCCGTCTCCTGCCAGATCCGCTCGAAGGCGCGGACGGCGGCGCGAGCCGCGGGTCCGGCCACCTCGACGCCGGTATCCCGCCACGGCGGATCGGTCTCGGTCCCCGCCCATTCGATCCCGATGCAGAAGCCGCCGGCGAACGCCAGCTCCCCGTCGATGCAGATGAGCTTCCGGTGGTCGCGCTGGAACACGCCGAAGGGATTCTGCACCCGGGGCGGATTGAAGGCTCGAACCGCGACCCCGGCCTCCCGCATGGGACGCCAGTAGCGTCGGGGCGTGGCCCAGCAGCCGACCCAGTCGTAGAGCACCCGCACGGTCACACCCTCGCGTGCCTTGGCCGCGAGCGCGTCGCGGAACCGCCGCCCGACGGCGTCGTCCCGAAGGATGTAGTTCTCGAAGAGTACGAACTTTCGGGCACCTTCGATCGCCTCGATCCACCGGTCGAAGGTGTCGGGACCCTCGAACTGGAGGCCGACCCGGTTTCCGTGGATGGCCCGCGCCCCCGTCGCCCTGGACATCGCCGACCGGAGAATGTCGGCGCGCCCCGAGCCCGACTCGAGGCCGCCTTCGCGCGCGGTTCGATTCCGCGCGGGCGACTCGCTCATCGCCCGAAGAGCGATCGGAAGCGGTAGCCCAGCATCTTGTAGACGAGTTTCGCGACCAGGAAGTCGGGCGCGTGGAGGCCCGGGGTCGGAGCGAGTTCGACGACGTCGCAGCCGACGACCCGCCGCTCCTCGAAGACCCGGCGCAGGAATCGGAGCGTGCGGTACCAGTCGCCGCCGCCCGGCTCCGGGGTGCCGGTGGACGGCACGAGGGAGGGGTCGAAGTAGTCGACGTCGAAGGTGACGTAGACCGTCTCCCCGAGCCGGTCGATCGCCTCGTCCATCCACGCGTCGGACTCCCACATGTCGTCCGCCCACACGAGGTGGACGCCGTCGTGCGACCGGGCGACCGCGACCTCCTCGGCCGACACGCCCCGCAGCCCCACCCCCACCACGTCCGCGACGTCGAGGACCCGCGCCATGGCCGAGGCGTGCGAGTGGGGACTCCCCTCGTACTCGGCGCGCAGGTCCGCGTGAGCGTCGAACTGGAGTACGGTGAGCCGCCCCCCGCCGGAGGCGTCGACTCGTGCGGCGTGGGAGCGGATGGCGGGCGCCGAGACGGCGTGCTCGCCCCCGAGCATGAGCACGAACCGGTCGCCCGACGCCTCGAGTACCCGGTCGTGCGCATCCCGCAGTTCGCGCATCGCCTCCGCCGGACCCGCCCGAGTCAGCTCCACCGGGGGGAGCGTGTGGATGCCGATCGCGGCGCCCATCTCCGCGTCCATCTCTCGATCGTACAGTTCGATGTAGCGGGAGGCGTCGATGATCGCCGCCGGACCGGACCGGGCGCCCCCGCCATAGCTCGTCGTCGCCTCGTACGGGACCGGGAAGATCACGGCCCGGGCCGACTCGAAGGCGCCCGCCGTCTCGTCCAGGCCGAGGAAGGTCTGCGGAAGGGACCAGGCCACGTCGCTCAGTGGCGGGGGCGGG
>JGI12048J13642_10641671_pt1 | contig 10141 bp, 6 predicted proteins | sample ElkSlonscriptome_16_FD_13642 | JGI IMG/M metagenome (IMG submission 13642)
CACTTTTTGAGCAAAACCCGCTATTCTATTCGAAATATTGCAAAGTTCTTACACAAATCTGTCTTATAATCGTGGACAATTGCCCAGTTACTTGATCAATTTCAATAGAAGAATAACATGAGGGAGATAGAAATGCGTCAGAATCCGCAGACATCTAACGCATTCTTATAATAGACACTAGGATTCAGCGATTTTCCACGCGGCTTTCAGAGTATTCGAGAGTAACATGGTAATAGTCATTGGACCCACACCACCGGGAACTTTGGTGATTGCACTGGCAACCTCTTTCGCCGATGCAAAATCGACATCACCAACATATTTATAGCCTTTTTCAGTGTCCGGTGCATCCACCATATTAGAGCCAACATCAATCACAATTGCACCTTGCTTCAACCAATCCCCCTGCACATATTCAGGTAAACCGGCGGCGGCAACGACGACATCTGCATCTTTCAGATAGGCTTTAATGTCTTTGGTTCGGCTATGACAAATGGTCACAGTCGCATTCGCTTCTTTTAGCATCATAGCGACAGGCAACCCGACGATATTACTACGCCCGATGACCACCGCGTTCGCACCATTAAGATCAGCTCCTGCTTCTTCCAAAAGCACCATACACCCTGTTGGTGTTGCCGGGGTAAAATAGGGTTCACGCCCTTTCATCGCCAGTAGACCAACATTCAGCGGATGAAAACCATCAACGTCTTTTTCTAGGCTCACTGCGCGCAAAATTAATTCTTCATCAATATGATCTGGCATCGGTAATTGCACTAAAATTCCATGTACTTTGGGATCATCGTTTAATGTCTGCACTGCTTTCAACACCGCTTCCTGCGTGCTGGATGCAGGCATCACATCGCCAAAAGATGCGATCCCAACACGTTCACAGGCACGCTTTTTCATACGCACATACATCGCCGAAGCCGGATCATCCCCGACAAGCACCACCCCTAAACCCGGTCGATAGCCATATTTGTCATCGAATTTCTTAGCCTCAGCGGAGATTTCCTCACGCATGCGATCAGCAACTACACGTCCATCAATAATTGTCGCGCTCATCTAACTTGCCCTCTTTTAATGAATATTTTCGGTTTAACAGGTTCATTTGACTGCCTATAGAGGCATTTGTCAACAGTTTTGAACAACTCGTACACAAACTTTAGCCCCAAATCAATGAACTATCATGTAACATATATTCAGACTGAAAGCATAGGATTATCAGACCACCCGTCAGGCAGACTGAACAAGGGTCAAGATTTATGAATGATCAAGATTTAAAACTTATGAATAATGAGCAGACCAAACCCAACGAAGAACGTGGGCAATCCATTATCGAGTACACGCTGATTTTGGCGTTGCTGGGTATTGCATTGGGTCTTGCAATAGCGGCGGCTGGACCAGCGGTGGGTAACACATTTGAAAATGTGGTATTCAACCTACTCCAGCAAACCCCTGAAGGCGAAGGACCAGAAATTGGTGGTCCGGTAGAATTCTGGTTAACGGTGACATGGCTGGCACAGAATCCACAATTGGAAGTGCCCCTGCCGACCCGTACACCAGCAGAGCCGAGTACGACACCAACCACGGGACCATCGCCCACACCTTCACCGGTCACACCAACGCGAACGCCGGTTCCGAGTAACACACCAGTACCTAGCCCAACACCGCCGGATATTACGGTAGTCGCGCCATGGATAGATGAAGCTGATCCGTACGCGAATACGGTCAGTAACCCGGAACACTGGCGCGTTGATAACAACGTTTTTGTGGGTTATGACGAGTGGTGTGGCGAATACTATCCAAACACGAACCTATCAGGTACATCTGTAGATGCCTGTAATGAAGAACTCGGTTTCCCCGGTGATGAGATTGATATGAACTGGGGCAATGGATCACCCATCGACGGTTGGCCCGCGGGCAACGTTGGCAATAATTTCTCCATTCGCTTTACACGGGACATTTATGTGGGTCCAGGAGAATCATTACCGATGACATTTACTGCCGGTGGTGATGACGGTTTTAGACTCTATATCGATTATACGGACGGTTGTACAACCTGCTTGGTTATTAATCAATGGAACAATGGTGGGTTTAGAACGCGTACTGCAACGCGTACACTCACTGGCGCGCCAATTACAGGCACAACCTATGAATTGCGTTATGAATTCTACGAGAGTGGTGGTGGTGCTCGTGCCCTCATGCTACTCTCCGCTGGTGGCACCAACCCCGATGATACGCCGGTCAACGACAGTGGTAACCCTGTTGCGGGTGCGGCACAATGTAACTGGGGACGTGACAATGACGACGATTCACTGAGTATGGAGTACCAATGGGAAGAATACGTCAACGGCGACTTCCCACGGAACACACGCTGTCACCTTGAATTCCGTGGTTACGTATACATTGCCAATGGTGATACCAACCTGGACCCAACCGAAGTTCAAAACTTACCAGATTATGGCACGGGCAACCCTAATGACCCGATCATGCTAAATCCTGAAATGGTATTCTGGGATGTGTGGGAATTTGATAGCAATCGCACGCTTGGCTGGTTAGAAATCGCTGAGTATGTTGAGGTGTCGCCGGGCGAAGCAGATCGTGGCGCAATGTCATGGACTCGTATTCCGTTACATCAAGGCAGTAACCAGAACTACAATTGGACACGACATACCGTTGACTTAACGAATGTAGGTGGCGTGAACTTCTCCGGCAAGCGCGTAGCCTTCCGCTTTGTGATGGAAAATCGCAATACGGGCAGTACGCGTCGCTGGTACATTGATGATGTTGAATTCCGCAATCGCACTATTCATGGTGAAGATGGCATCGCGCCATTCACTATCAGCAACACACCAATTGATATGAACTTACCATTAGATCAACGTGATTCTGATAACACATCGTACTGGAACCTGAACTTCATCGAGCAAACTGAAGACTTCATCACCTCACCAGAATGGCAGTTGACGGGTAGAAATGCTAATCCCGCAGATGGTGGATGCTGTAGCTTTGAAGACTCACCCGGTACACGCTATCGTGACCATGATGAAGCGCCAAACAGTAACAACATCGAAAATGCACGTATCCATTATGTAGAATTCAATGGTTGGATTGACATAGGTGGTGCACCAGCAGACCGCGAAGGTCACACAGGGTCACCGATGCTCTCCTTCTATCAGGGATACATTTTGGGACGTTACACCGGATTAGAGTTGCAATACTCAACTTCACCTTATGGTGTGGGCGAAGCAAACTGGCAGGTTGTTCCCGGTACTGATCCAGCAGACCCATACGGACGTATTCGTAACTGGCTGGAAAATGGGGATGTCACGCGTGAATCCTTAAATTATACGGAAATTCTACTTTCAGAAATTCCGGCAACGCGCTTCCGTTTACGCTTTGCGATGATTGTGCGTGGTAACGCTGGTCTCCGCGAAGGCTGGTGGATTGATACCATTCGCCTAGAACGTGAAAGCCCTCCAGGCTATCTCGACTATCCATTCTTTGATAGCGCCGAAGTTGGTCTGGAAAACTGGTTACCAGGCGGTAGTTGGTTCCGCACCAATCAGATTGCGCGTGATGGATTCCATTCATTCACCGATAGTCCAGGCGCTGATTACGCGCCAAATGCAAATTCAACACTACGTTTTAGTGATCCGATAGATATGTTCAACGACACACCGACGAACCTCGCGTTGACAGACCGCAACCCCGCTGGTGGTAACACGGCTGGAACGGCGGCTGTTGAACCAGTCATGACCTTCTGGCATAGGCGCGACCTTAGTTCAAATGATAACTTCCATGTGGAATGGCGTCGTCTGAATGAAGACGAGAATAGCTGGAAACCGTTGTGGTCATATATCTACGGCGATAACACACGTTCAAACGATAGCAATTCACGCTCCAGAACCCAACTCGGATGGGAACGTGTAGAGATTGACATGCGCTCATTGATGGATACCCTCATCAGCGAAAACGTTGGTGGTGTCTTCGACGATGATGACATTTATATTCGGTTCAGACTATATAGTGATAACAGCAATGTCGCAGATGGTGTTTACATCGATAATATCGACATTAGTGAGCGTGAGGATAATGTCTTCCGTGTGTGGCCCCTTTCTGAAAATCGTTCCGTAGGTGGCACCAGCTTTGGTAATGGTAGTGGTACACGCTTCAGTGAAGATGTTGATAGCAATGAATGGTGGCAACGCTGGCATGCAGGTGGTGGTTGGCAAGCCATCAACTGGGAACAAAACAGCGGTTTACAAGCCTTCCATGAAAGTACCAATCAACAGATTGCCGCACCATATACACCTGCGATGACGAGTTTCGTCTCTAATCGTGATCCGCAAGAATGGACATTTGCACGACAACCAGTTGTCGCCGCTGATGCTGATCTACCGTTTACACTCACGGCACACGATACGTTCAATGTCCTCGAACTAGCGACGATTATTGACCTGCGTGCGACTGATGTAACAGACAATCCTATCCTGTACTTCTGGAACCGCTTTCACGTCGGTAATGATGATGAAATCCGTGTTCAGATTTCACGGGAGCTTGATCCGTCATCGAACATCATGAACCAGATGAACAATTGGTGTGGCGGCACAAGACCGAACTGTTACGAGCACATCTATGGATGGGGCGAATGGATAACAGTCTGGGAAAAGCGTGAATGGAGTCGTACTTGGACATGGGAACGTGAACAAATTTCCCTCATCAATTACGCGGCGAGTGGTCTTGGTGCTGGAGACACCCCGGGTTCACGCATTCGCGTCCGCTTCTTGCTAGAAGCCTATGACAACGCAGACAACCGCGATGGTTGGTATATCGACGATATCGTTGTGGAAAATCGAGATACGAACATTCTAGCAACAATTTCTAGTGGTGCATTTTTCGATGATGCGAGTAATTTATCGAATTGGGTCACGGAAGGTGAATGGGGTCTTTCTCCAGAATTATTCCGTGATGAAGGCGGCGGTGGCGGTGGTACACCTGCATCGCTTGGTATCTGGAATGAAACGTGGTGGGATTGTGATAATTGTGCCAATCTTCGTCCATCAGGTACACGATGGCGGGATCGCTATGCCGCTGGTGCTGATGTCTACTTAGATGCTGATGGCGTAGGCACAGGCTTACCATCGAATCCTGTCAGTCGTCTTGTAACCGACATTAACTACCCGATGAATGGTGATAGCCCGGCGGATGTAAGTAGCTCGACCTTTGACGAAACACGCTCGTTTGTGGGACGCTGGGTCTTGGATACACCAGTTGTTGGTACAGGTGGTGTGAACGCAGGTGATTATAGCTTTATCACTGTTTCTGATGATGGTGTACGTATGAAGATCGAGGAAATCGATGCGGGCGGTAACGTCATATCACCCCCTGCTCCATCGGACTTGCTCGAGTGGAACGTCATTTATAACTGGAACGAGCATGGACGCACGGCAGACATGGGACCGGTTACTCTAGATACTGGTAGGCGCTATCGCATCACACTGGAATATTTCCAGAATGGTGGTGGTTCATACCTGACGTTGAGTCTGGGTGGGAGTAGCTTCTCCTTTACAGATAGTCCAAAACAGGGTGCCGGACCTGCATTCTCTGATCGTCCATCCGTACCGTACTCGAATTCATCACTGATCCTTGACGGTATCATCGACCTAGCCGGCACGACTGCTCCTGTAATGGAATACTTTACCTATTATGAAATCGACGGACGCGCTCGCGTTGAGGTTTCAATAGATGGTGGATTCACATGGCGGGAAACAGGTTTGCAAGATGGCAGTTTTGATGACCCAAGTTTTAACGGTGCATATATGCCAGCAAATGGTTTGTGGCGACGCAGACAACATGATCTAACACGTTATGTCGATCAACAAATCATGGTACGATTCCGCTTTGACCGACAAGGTCGTGGTGGTGGCGGTAATGGTAGCTACAACACTGGCGACAGAGATATGAGTACAGATGGTCCCAACGGATGGTGGCAAAACGGATTTAATGCGAACAGCTTATTCGTCGGCTGGTGGGTAGTTGATATTCGCATCACTGAATAACATATCCCAATAGCAACAAGTAAAATCGGGCGACACTCCACAATGGGGTGTCGCTCTTTATTACAATCATTAACACATAGCAACACCAACCATAAGCGAAGTACAATCTGACACAAAATTCGTTACTAATGTTAATCAAATGCAAATGGAGTCTAGTCTACTAAACTGATACACTTGGAACAGCATTTGTGACAAACGGTAAGAGGATAATGTGAATATTTCCAAAGAACGCCTTGGACAGCTTTTCATCCTCGTTGGTCCCGGTGGCGCAGGCAAAAACACCCTGATGAACCACATACTGGATCGATTTGGAACCCTCAAACAACTCCCTACTGCAACAACTCGCCCCATCCGCCCTGATGAACAGCATGGACGTGAACACCTTTTTTTGGATGTTGAAGCGTTTCAGGAATTGATCGATAACAATGCGCTGATCGAATATCAAGAGGTACGTCCCGGTCAATATTACGGTGTCCCGCGTGATACTGTACAGACCGCCATAGACGAAAGCAACGATCTGATTGCAGATATCGAAGTGCTCGGTGCGTCCATATTACGGGAACAATATCCCGAAAACACTACCCTAATCTTCATCACGCCACCTTCAATGAATCGCCTTGCAAAGCAAATGCGTGAACGTGGAACAGACGAAGCAACCATAAAAGATCGGATGATACGCGCCGCAATGGAAATGCCTTTTGCCCCACTGTGCGATCACATCATCATTAACGATAACCTGGACAATGCTATCGAAGAATTGCACGACATCATTGAACAAGCGCAAGGATTTGGGCAACTAGAGTCCGTGCCAAACCATGCTGTGCATTACGAAGTACGTGGTTTGTTATTCAACCATGAGAGAGATGCGATCCTCGAACCTGCTCTTCTTTTCGATGTGTCTGTGGGCAAAAAACCGCGCGACGTGTTACGTTCAAAAATTGAACAAGAACTTAGCATCACTTTAGAAATCCACCAGCTCTCACAACAATCTCCTGATGAACGGGTAAAATTTTACCCTGTCAGTATCGTTCATAATGACGACGGAATCTACATTCGTTACACCTATGCTTACGCAATGACCAATTCGACAGTAGCGCTTACATCGACATATCATTGGAAACCGATTACAAGTATGGACTTACAATAATCTCATGACCTCATTGCATGACCTATATACAGCGCACGGTGCAGTGCTTGCTCCAGATGGCATTCCACTTCATTTCGGCGATCTAAAGGAAGAATATCAGGTCGCACTCAAAAATATTGTGCTGTTAGATCGCTCTCATGAGGGGCGAATCGAAATTAAAGGCAAAGACCGCCACGAAATTTTAAACCGAATCTCTACTAATAATATTGCCACGATGACACTAGGAGATGTACGTCCGACTCTATTGACAAATGCAAACGGGCGCATTTTGGAACGTGTCATTGCCTGTGATTGGAAGGAAGATTCCTTACTTATCATCACAGGACCGGGACGGGGACAAGGCATAGCCAGCTACTTGCAACGTCAGATTTTCTTCAACGATGATGCAAAAGTCACTGATATTTCCACCAACACCTATCAATTTGCCTTACACGGACCGTCCACTAATACGCTGTTTTCTGAATTCTCTGACAATATATCACATGGGTTATTCAGTGGTGAAGATATTCATATCGCCCAGAAAGCGGTGTTTACTAGCTTGTTGAAATCGTTCAGCACACAACATCGTATAGTAATCTGTGATCGGGTGGATGCACCAATCATCTGGCAAATCCTCATAAAATCAGGCAAGGCATACGGTTTACGTCCTTCGGGCGGATTAACCTACAATACTCTACGAATCCGTGCTGGTTTCCCCGGTGCTGGACGTGAACTTAGTAACGATTTTATCCCGCTAGAAGTGGGATTATGGGATGAAGTCAGCTTCAACAAGGGTTGTTACACAGGGCAAGAAATTATTGCTCGTATGGAAAGTCGTGAGCAACTTGCCAAGACTCTTGTGCGCCTTCATATAGATGAAGAAGTCAATGCGCCGGTAGATTTGTATTCGAACGGTAAACGTGTCGGCACGCTCACAAGTAGCGTTACCAGCCCGGATGGAGAGCATTTTGGAATGGGCATTGTTAAACGATCGGCAATAGTAGAAGCCAAAACCTTAACTGTTGATGTAGACGGAAAAATACAGGTGGGTATCGGTGACTTACTGGGCACACAACCCGGTTGGGTGTTAGAAAATAATTGATATAGTCTAACCAAAAGGTGGTTCGCTATCGAAAAACAGCGACCACCACAATTCCCATGGTTCAGGCTCCGGCGGTGTAGTATCTACTGGAACAAATTCTTGAGCGCCGTCCAATTGCAGGTTAGAGGTACGCTCTTGTCCGCCAGCAGTTTCTGGCACCACGACCACAAGAACCTCACCTGGACGCACCATTTTGCCATCAGCCCGCGCCCACTGTTCCACAAATGCATCACTCAACGCAAAATCGCGCTCTTCAATAAGTGCTGACTGCTCAAGCCGTAGTTGGGCAATTTCTGTCTCTACACTATTGTAAAATGTGCGTAAGGGTTGACTAGATGCAACACGACTGCTTAAGCTAATACCAAGCACCATACCAATCGCCAAAATCGCGGCAAACATCACCTGTAAGCCGGATAATTGATTTCGGCTTCGTCGTGGTTGTGATGGCGATGGGCGCTCTTGTACCGATGTTGGTACAGCCTCATGCTGTGTATCTTGTGAATAATCGTCAGTCATTACTGTCTATAGCTATCTCAATAGATGCTTTACAATACACCGTTTCCCATGATTACGAAAGCGCAATTTCATCATCAAATTACTCATCAAACAAAGACCCTAATGCGCTTGTTTTTCCATTGACAGATAACGGCACCCATGGGGCGAAATACTCATCTGAGTCTTGCGTATCCGTCAGGCGTGTCAAGCCAGTGCCGTCTATGCTAATAGCATAAATGTCAAAATCACCCCGCTCATTGACGGACACAAAAGATAGCGTTGAACTATCCGTAGACCAGGACGCTGAATAAGACAGCAAACCCAATTCAGTAACCTGTTGTTGATCCTCACCATCACGTGTCATCACATAAATTTCGGATATGTCGCCACTCTGTTCATCAAAGGCAATATATTCGCCATCGGGTGACCATGCTGGTGCGGTTGCGCCATCGTTAGACGTCAACTGCATTGTATGCAGATCCTCTACCGTTATGGTATAGACATTACTCACGTTATTGTCAAAATCATCGGCGCTGAAGGCAATCAACGTGCCATCCGGCGACCATGTTGGAAAGGCTTCAAAAACCGCACTAAATGTCAAACGGGTAAGATCCGTGCCATCTGTACGAATTGTGTAAATCTCTGCATTATCATCACGTTCAGAGATAAATACCAGGCGCTCACCATCCGGCGACCATGCAGGAGAATAATCCAGTGCAGGGTTTGTCGTTACCTGAACAAAGCCCGTTCCATTGACATTCATAACGAATATGTCTTCGGTTCCGGTAGCACTATCAATCCCGAAGAAGGCAATTTGTGTACCATCTGGAGAGACAACCGGATCATTAACATCCACCTCAACATCAATCGCCAACGCAATTTCTTCGCCCGTCGCAACATTTAACAGGATCAGCGATTCTTGATCACCCGTGTCTAAATCATAGCGAGCAAATAAGATAAGACCGGACAGTTCAGAACCACTCGCGTCATCATCTTGCGCGATCACAGGTAAAACAACACCTGTCAACATTACAGACATAACAATTACTGTCATGAGTTGGTGTAAATGTCGATTAACTAATTTCATACAACTCTCCATAACCTCTGGCATGTAACGCAAATTGCACAATATCATCGTATTCTCGCGCGTGCAAATGTTTTGTCAGCTTCCTACAATAAATGCCGATATCGATCATTGATGTTCACCAAAACAACTTTCTGTTGCTCTTATTCTATACTATTTGTGCCACTCACATTTTCAGGATATCTCAACATGCGGGCATGGTTATCAGAATCAAAAAATCCAGGTTATACCCAGATTTTCGAGTGCCGAAGGTGGGAGTCGAACCCACACTCCCG
>JGI12048J13642_10659038_pt1 | contig 10140 bp, 16 predicted proteins | sample ElkSlonscriptome_16_FD_13642 | JGI IMG/M metagenome (IMG submission 13642)
CGGCTATTTCCACCATCGACACGTTCAATGTCGCGGTCGAGGTTTCGAATGAGCTGGCAGTCAAGAGAGCAAACTTCTGCACTACGTTCATGAATAACGGATCTGAACTAAGGGTTAGGGGTACGCATATTTGGACACTCCGCAAAAATAGCGAAACGAGAGAGTGGCAAGTAGCCAGCGTCGCTTGGGCGATTGAAGATGAAAACTCATAATCGGGTAAGGACGAGTATCTATCACGCCCTCCCCACAACACCCTGCATGCGGGACCGCACAGGGCGTTTCACTTAGGGTAGTGAAGCGCGATCCAACCATCACGCAACGAGTAAAGCCCTTCAGCTTTCAGGAACTCCAAAGATAGAGCCTGATTGATCCCTGGGGTTTTAGCGCTGCGCCAAGGCCCTTTACTGGTAATACCGCACGCCACTGCAGCCTGAACATGCACACCTCTTTTCATTAAATTACGTACTTTGGTACGCGGCTTACACCACTGCCGCCAATAGGCCATTCTCACTCTGCGCCGAATCCAGTGATCCAGATCGACACAGTGTTGATAGCCACTGGCGATGCCAAAATAGTTAATCCAGCCCCTTATGTACTGGCTCAGTTTAATGAGTTGATAGTGCATGGACACGCCCCAGTTGCGGTTCGTCAATATACGAACTTGCTGTTTAAATTTACTCAGCGAGTCCGGATGCCAATGAAGCTTATCCCACTCATCTCACCGGAAAGGGGTAGTAAGATCCTGTTTCCAGTTCCTTCACCACCTTCTTCCATTCACCCGATTTTGCCCAGGCGGGGAAACCATCAATGGTCATCCCATCGATGCCAGCTGCCCCCTTATTGGCTCGAACTTGCTTCCATGCGCGATGGAGGTTTTCCCCTCGCAACACCTGTTCGAGTAGATCTTCGCTAAAGGCTGGTTTCTTATCTGCACGTTGAGTCACGCCATCACCGGGCGGTGTTCGTGTGTTCAAGTCTGACAAGGCTCCTCCTTTTCAACTAAGTGGTCAGGCCTTCACCGTGTCCCAGCCATTACGCTGGGCATTTGGCTACTATGCCGTCTGCTGACTTCTGCTAAATCACCTGCGAGATTACCCTCACAGGCGCTATCGGTATTCATCTTATTCTCTCTCCATTGTCGATGAACTCAAAGGAGCCAAGGCATTTATAAACCAGAGCCTTACTGGTTATTGACCGATCGCATGTAAAGCAGATCTCCCCAGATAAGAGCATGAGCTTTCACTGCACTGCTGCATCATTTACGGTGGCCGGTAGATCACATGGCTTCGTTGTCTTGTGCCAACTCGCCTTCAGCCTACGCCTCATATGATGTTTTTGGGGGACGCCCAGTCTTCATCAACTCGCAGTTTTGCGTCCGGCTTCCTCCGGACCAGACCTCACGGTCAAGCCCTTGCCATTCGCTAGTAGTTAGCGTTAAATCTTTTAAGATCGAATTAACGGTGATCTTCCTACAGAGGACTTTCACCTCATTAGTTCATGCCCATGCTGGGCGTACACAAGCCAATCAACTACGCGCCTTCGGCGCCGGACAGCTTACACTGCGCTTCGCTCCGTTCCATCTGCCGGTTATTGAAGCATTACGTTGTTTGACACTGTTGCGCAACACGCTACAATATGTAAATGACCAAATCTTTCAAGCACAAGGGTTTAGAGAGATTCTTCAGGTCCGGGACTACTCGAGGGATTCAGGCGAAACATGCTAACAAGCTGCGCATGCAGCTGGCCGCGCTTGATACCGCGTTGTGTATCGAAGACCTGGACATCCCGGGTTATCGATTACATCCCCTAAAAGGAAACCGCGAAGGTATTTGGTCTATTACGGTGAGTGGCAATTGGCGAGTCACCTTTGAGTTTATAGACGGTAGTGTATATATCGTAAACTATGAGGATTACCACTAATGACCATGCATAACCCTCCCCACCCAGGCGAATTCATCTATGTAACCTATATGGAGCCATTCGGTTTAAGCTGCCGTTATTTGGCAGAAAACCTTGACGTTTCTCCATCCACACTTAATCGCATACTTAAGCAACAAAGTGGTGTAAGCCCAGAAATGGCATTAAGGCTGTCAAAAGCTCTTGGTCGTAGTCCCGAAAGCTGGCTTGCCATGCAACACACCTACGACCTGTGGAATGCCAGGAAGAGTCTTAAACTATCCAAAGTTCGCAAAGTTAAGTTAGATGCAGCGTAACAAATACAGCCAGCGGATGCTTCGCTCCGCTGCTGTTAGCGTTAAAATTCATAAGCTATGTAGTCTTGTGCTGAAATCGCAATGTCAGGAAATGTCTTCAGTAGCTTTTTGTCACCAGTAATAAATTTGCATTTCTGGCTTTTGGCCAAACAAATAAATTCAGAGTCATAAGCAGAACAGCCTGAAGCATTTGCAGTTTTCAATACTTCAAAAGAGTTCATAGAATACTCATTGTTTCGCATCAAAATTTCTGCTTGTTGTTGTATTTCTAAAGCGTCATCCATCGAAATTAAGTTTTTCCTGAGGTATAAAGTCAAAATATTTCGTAGCTCACTGCGCCATAATACCGGAGCAATCCAATCAGAGTCTTTAAGCAATAATGTTTCGACGTAATTGCTAAAGTCAGAGGGCAGATACAAGTAAGCTATTGTATTGGTGTCAGCAACAATCATTCTCTGCCCTCTGTTTTTGCGCTAGCTAAGGCTTCGTCATTTGCTTTCAAATTTGCCAACTTATTCCTCATTGCACGTGCAGACGTTAATAGTTGCTCTTTGTCAACTCGCTGCGGTGTCAGAGCCTTTTCCAAGCATACAATTAGCTCACTGTTTATACTCCGGTGGTGTGCTTCAGCAGATTGTTTTAATTGGCTGTATAAAACGTCTGGTATATTCTTAACGGTAATAGCGGGCATAGGAAAATACTCAAAGTTGCAATATGGTTTCAAAATGGTTGCACGAATAGATAATTTTAACAAGCACCTGCAACGGACAAGTTTTACTGTCCTCTTTTTTGCGCTGTGCTGGCAAAAAAGCCGCCAGCCAAAATTTGCTCGTTGAGGTGGGCGTTACCTGCCCGAATAAGGCGTTGCATGGAGTCCGTGAATCCGTTATTCTCGGTATATGATTGCATCGTTTGGCGACCGTGGTACTTCTGACCTTTTTCATGGCCTGTCCAGCCGTTATGCCAGAAGGCTTCCCGCCCAGATTCACGAACTCGCACTGTACAAACTCGATGTTCTGAATGCTGCGCAGGTGCTTGATGACCTGCGATCGCCTCCTGGCAATAGGCTTGAGCCATTGCGGGGCAATCTCAAGGGCTTCTATAGCATTCGTATTAATTCCCAGTGGCGCATAATTTTCCGCTGGACCGAGAATAGCGCGACTGATGTCCAGATCGTTGACTATCATTAGCAGTTTGGAGGTATCACATGATTCCTAGCAATAGAGTCGCAACCCATCCAGGGGTCATTCTTCTCAAAGAGTTTTTGGAGCCAATGGAGTTGACGCAGAAAGCACTAGCCAATCATGTAGGCATTCCTGTGCAGCGCGTTAATGAAATTGTTCGTGGCAAGCGTGGCATTACTCCAGAAACAGCTTGGCTTTTTTCAGAGGCATTGCGAACAACACCTGAATTTTGGCTCAATCTTCAATCTCTATATGAGTTGTCAGTAAATCGCCCGGATCATCATGTCGAACCATTGGTCGCGGCGGACTTGTAACAAGGCCATGTTGCGGACAACTTTCAGTTGCCGCAAATGGCTGCGTTACACATCGAATTTACATCTTGCCAATATCCGGCAATGCCGTATAATTGATCGGTATGGTTTTTATAGAATCCACCACTTTTACAAAACTGCTTTCAGATTATCTTTCTGATGATGAGTATCGTGGTTTGCAGTCCTATTTACTCAATAAGCCTGATGCTGGGGATTTGGTAAGAGGTTCCGGTGGAGTGAGAAAAGTACGATGGGCTCCATCAGGTAAAGGTAAAAGTGGTGCTGTTCGGGTTATCTATTACTGGAAACGTACAGATCATGAAATTTGGATGCTGACTATATACAGCAAGTCCGAAAGGTCAACTATCCCAGCCCACGTATTGAAGCAAATCGCGGAGGCAATAGATTATGAGTAAACGAAATATCGGTGCTGAAATCCTGGATGGTATAAATGAGATTAAGGAATATAAAAAAGGAAAGCTCCAGCTTAAAACAACTCATCTTGCTGAACCATCACCTCCGGAAGTAATAAGGTCAAAGTTAAAGTTGTCGCAGTCGGCTTTTGCTGGTTTGTTGGGTGTGAGTACTCGAACGCTGCAAGATTGGGAGCAGGGACGCAGGTCACCTCAGGGGCCAGCTATAGCACTTTTACGTATAGCAGAGCAGCATCCCGAGGTTTTCTCTGAGCTTCAGTAATGTGAAATACGCTTTGGGCCTTCGGCCCTCCGCAGGACAGGCACTGCTATGCGCCGATTGTGCTTCGCTTCGCTCAGTTTATCACAACCGTCACCTATCAGTGCCTGCCTTTTAGCATGGCGTTATGCTTAGTTGGAGAAACCAGTGGAAACTCCACAGAAATTGCAGAACCTCGGCCTGGTCCCATTTTTTATCCGCCAACTCACTGACCCAAACCTGCTGGAAGCCCGTCTCGCACGTGTGACTTCAGTCCAGCGCTCCAGAACCACCGTTATCTGCGAGTCAGGCGAGCGAATTGTCGAACTGTCGCTTGCCTTGCAGAAATCCGCGTCGGTTGACAGGCCGGTCGTGGGCGATTGGATAGTACAGGATGAGTCACTTTCCCGAATCGAGCAGGTGCTGGAAAGGAAAAGTCTGTTCAAGCGCTTGGGTGCCGGCAGTGGCAATGAGATTCAACCCATCGCCGCCAACATCGATATTCTGTTTATAGTCACATCCTGCAATGAAGAGTTCAAAGAGTCACGTCTGGAGCGCTACCTGGCATTGTGCGCGGACGCTGGTGCAATGCCGGTGATTGTTCTGACCAAAGCCGATTTGGCTGAAGACCTGGATGTGTTTATCCAGCGCGCCCGCCGTGTGCAGGCCGGTGTACCCGTGGAAACGGCTAATGCACTGGATCCAGCTACGCTTGATGGGGTGCGCGCGTGGATTGACCGCGCATCGACGGTGGCACTGGTCGGCTCCTCGGGCGTGGGCAAGTCAACGCTGCTCAATACCCTGGCCGGGAACACATTGGCAGCGACCGGTGATATTCGGGAACAGGATAAGAAGGGGCGTCATACCACGACGCATCGCGAGCTGCACATCCTGCCCTCCGGCGGGCTTCTGATTGACGTGCCTGGTATGCGGGAACTCAAAGTGGCCGAGCTGGATCAGTCAATTGGTGCGGTATTTGAGGACATCCAGTTGCTGGCCAGACAATGCCGGTTTGTGGACTGTGAACACGGCAATGAACCCGGATGCGCCGTGCTTAAAGCAATACAGAATAAGCAGCTCGATGAACGCAGGCTGGCCAATTACCGCAAGCTGATGCGAGAGAACGCCCTGGCCACAGCCACCCTGGCGGAAAAGCGTTCCCAGGGACGCGAGTTCGCCAAGATGGTCAAAGAGGGTAAACGTATCAAGCATGACAGAGTTAAAACGTGAGCAGTCATTCAGTGGAATCTATCCGCTTCAGGTGGCTAATTGAGGTGCTCAGATGACACCGATGACGATTGTGATTACAGGACTTATTGTGGCCGCTTTGGCTCTGTGGGCCTGGCGCTTGCTTGATCACCGGGCTGACTTCAAGGCCATGCGCGAGCTGACCGGCAACCAACCTGCACAACCTGCAACCTTCACGACCGACAGCGTCGCGCACCTGCCTGAAGCGGCGCGACGTTATTTTCTGTATACGATCAAACCGGGTACGCCACTGTGGTCGGTGGCCCGCATCTCTATGGTCGGGCGTTTCGGAATGGGCAACAAGGACAAGCCCAACTATCTGGATTTTAAGGCAAGCCAGGTTCTGGCTGTGCCTTCCGGGTTCGTCTGGAAAATGCGTGCGCGGCGTGGATTGATGACGCTGTCCGGGTCTGACAGCCAGCGCTGGACACGTTTCTGGCTTATGGGTTTGCTGCCAGTCGCCCGCCTGGGTGGCGACACGGATCATACCCGTTCGGCGTTTGGACGTTATGTGGCTGAAGCCGTTTTTTGGACACCGGCAGCCCTGCTTCCCGGCCCCGGTATTGCCTGGGAGGGCATTGCGCCTGATCACGCCCGGGTAACCATCAATTATCAGGGCCTGTCACAGTTGGTGGAACTGACCGTGGGGGCTGATGGTCAGCCGACACAGGCCAGTTTTCAGCGCTGGAGCAATGCCAACCCGGAAAAGCAGCACAGGCTGCAACCGTTCGGTGGTTATCTTTCCGGTTTCCGCGACTTTGGCGGATTTCGCCTGCCGACCCATGTGGAAGCGGGAAATCATTTTGCCACGAACCAGTATTTTCCATTTTTCGTGGCGGATGTGACGGCGGTCGAGTTTCCACATGACTGAATCCAACCATCATTTTGGCGCTTTGCGACAGTGGCTTATCTCTCACCCGCTAGTGAGCTTTCCGCTCTTTTATCTTGGGTGGGCCTATCTGTTCTGGGTGCCGGTGCTGTTGTCCGACGAATCTGTTTGGGCCATGCCGAACCTGTTGTGGTTTCTGATCGGAGGGGCTAGCCCATTGCTTGCAGGACTCGGGCTTGCGGCACTGACAGGCGGTAAGGCGCAGGTTTTTGACCTGCTGCGACGGCTGGTGGATTGGCGACGGATCCCGCTCCGGTGGTGGCTGGTAATTCTGCTGTTCTGGCTGGGCTTTGATCTGGCCATGGCTGGCATTGCAATTTGGCTGGGCATTACAGCCTCACCGCTTGATGTGGACACCTTCCTGTTTTTCAATCCGGGTATGCTGCTGTTTCTCCTCCTGTTGTCGCTCGTATTTCCGGCCATCGAAGAAATAGGTTTACGGGGCTCCTACCTGGACTCCTTGCAACAGCGCTTTGGTCCTGCAATGTCGGGTTTGATAAACGGCGCGGTGTGGGCTGTCTGGCACGCGCCGTTTGTGTGGTTCCCCGGTTACTATGCCAACACGACGTTTAACCCGGAACTAAGCTGGTGGCTGCCGATGATCGTCTGCCAGACGCTGTTGATCGTGCAGGTCTATAACCGTACCAATCGCAGCATTCTTGCAGTGTTGATCTTCCACGGCATGATGAACTTTACGGGTGAGTGGCTAAGAATCTCGCCAGACATGTATCCCTTTATGCTGAGCGGCAATCTAGTGGTGGCGGCTCTTCTGATCCTCTGGTGGACTAGAAAGAAGGTCTGACTTATGTCTTGGGTGGTGATACTTTCACAGGTTTTGTTGCCAGTGGCACTGCTGGCATGGATGGCGTTTTTCCCGGCAGCCGGATGGCTTGCATGGGGACTTCAGCTCATCTCGGTAATGGCAGTTTTGCTGGGCATTGGTCTTGCCTCGCTCTGGGCTGTGCCACCTTTCTGGGTGCCTTATGCCTATGGCCTGATACTGCTGGCTGTTGTGGCTTCTCAACTGCTTAGAAAAGGTACGCCCGGCCCCGGACTCTGGCGCACGTCCCCGGCGGGCTCTCTGATCATCCTTGTTGCGGCCGCGCTGGGCATGCTTGGCGGCTATTTGTCATGGCACGCATTGAAGGGACGGATGCTTCCCGAGGAAACGATAGTCGACATCGCGCCGCCCTTTCCCCCAGGGGATTACTTTATTGCCCACGGAGGGAGCACGCAGATGATCAATGTGCACCTTGGCACTTTGAATCCGTCAGTCGAGCGGTTTCGCCCGTGGCGCGGTCAGAGCAAGGCGCTGGATATCTTCCGAATTACCCCTCTGGGCTTTCACAAAAGCGGCTGGCAGCCAACGGATCCAGCCAGATACACAACCTTTGGCGTGCCTGTGCTCTCGCCATGCAACGGCACAGTGGCTCTGCTGGTCGATGGGATACAAGACATGCCGGTTCCGCAAATGGACCGTGACCATATGGCTGGCAACTATGTCGCAATCAATTGCGGGGATTTTTTCGTGATTCTTGCGCATTTACGCCAGGGCAGCATCGCTGTGACAACCGGAGATAGTGTGCCAGCAGGTACTTTCCTGGGTGAGATGGGCAATTCGGGGAACACCTCAGAACCACACCTGCATCTGCATGCCCAGCGCGGGCTGCCAGCGGAAGCGCCTCTGTCTGGCGAGCCGCTGTGGCTCACCATCAATAATCGATTTCCGGCGCGTAATGACAGGATTCGTATTTCTTCGGATGGATAGCGGGCCCTACCGACGTCGAGGCAAACCCTCCACCCGCACCTTCGACGGCCGGGTTCCATAAGAGCCGACCTCCGGCATCTGCGGTTCGCTCCGGCAAACTGAATGGGTTGTCCGGCGCAACATAGCCAATGGCGAGGCCCGGGAGATTGCGGCGATCCGACGGTAAGGTGCCGGAAAGTTTGAGCGGATCAAGAAAGCGCTCGCGGACGCTGTCGGTCCAGGGCGCACCCGTGACATTCACTATGACAAGCCCGAGAAGGAGGTAGCCGGTGTCGCTGTAGGACCAACCAGTGCCAGCCTCGAACAGGGGAACCGTGCCGGCCACCAAACCTATGAGCTCTTCATAATCGACCATGGCATCTCCGGTCGCGATGTTCGACCACCAGGATTTGAACACGGGCAGCTGGATGTGATCGGGCACTCCCGCGCTGTGATGCAGCAGGTGTCCGATGGTGATGGTTTGCGCATTGGGCAGGTCGTCATACCACTGTCGGTCATCCAGATGATCGGCCAAAAGATCCGTACGTGCCAGACGTCCCTCGCTCTCCAGGGCCAGCACTGTTGCGGCGACAAAAGTCTTGCCGATGCTCGCTGCCAACATCAGGGTTCCAGGCGATATGCTGCGGTTGGCCTCCAGATCGGCAAGACCGGCCGCTACCGTTGCCACGGTTCCGTCTGGTAAAGCGATCGCCGCGGTTGCGCCCGGAAAGTCGAAGTGCGCGCGAAAGTCTGCGAGCGTTTCCTCCAGCCGCGCCTCAAGATCGATAGGGTTCTGTGCTGTTGCGGGCGTGACAGTACTTATGATTGCAACCATGGCAACTGTCATGAAGATTCTTCGCATACCTCTACTCCGCAGCCTTGCCAGGGTGAACGTTGCTCACCGGCACGACTTCTGTCATCGCACCCTGACGCGTGAACATCGTGTCTCGATTCCACCACACGACGACCACGGCCACGACGACTAGAATGGTCGTGTCCCAAGGCTGTGCGTCGGGCCAGAACGGGTTGATGAGCTGCCAGTGGAAAAGTATGGGCCAGAGCAGGCTGCCTCGGGCACGATTAAAGATCGGCGTGACCAGTACTGCCAGCGTCACATTGCCGATGAAAAACGGGAGGAAGTTCCAGTTGGCATATACGGTGGTGGACAGGAAGAAAGCTGGCAGATGCCACAGACCCCATGTCGCGCCGATGATCAGGCCTGCCCAGATCGGCGCGATATGGCGCTGAAGCAGAGGCTGCATCATGCCGCGCCAACCGAATTCTTCGATTGGGCCCAGCATCAGCATCATGAACAAAACCGCCACGACCGAACCCAGCCCCTCGGGCGGCAGTGGTGCCAAGAGTGGACCGCCCTTAATGAGGGAGCCTGTCACAAAAACCAAGGGCAGAATAAGCAGAATGAAAGCAGCCCAGCCTGCGGAACACCGCCACAGCAGTAACCGGGACAGGAAGGCTTTAACGCCGGATATGCCTGAATAGAGTGACACGACCACAAAGGCAGCGATCGCCGGTGACCAGGTGGCGAGGAAGAAAAACGGATGTGATCCGCTGATCTCCCCAAAGGTCGTGGCGGCAAAGTTCGGGGCAAAAATATAGCCACCTATCAATCCCCAGGTGATGAAGAAAGTAATAATGAGAAATACGAAGAGCGCGGAGGTCGGTATTATGGCCTCTTCTGTCGACTGAAGACCGATCTGCATAGGGGAAGCTCCGAGCACACTGAATTCCAAGATACCACACTGCCATAACTAAGCGGAGGCATTGTTGATCAATATCAAACGGACACAGGCCATTGCGGTTAATGGCTAGCAGCGAATCTGCTTCAGGTTTGGATAGTGACACTGTTGATCTAGAG
>JGI12048J13642_10400384_pt1 | contig 10139 bp, 10 predicted proteins | sample ElkSlonscriptome_16_FD_13642 | JGI IMG/M metagenome (IMG submission 13642)
TGGTGCCCATGGCGATTCAAATTTAGGTTGTATTGATTCTTCAGCAATCTCCTGTTCCCTGGTTTGGAGACTTCGCATCACATTGGCGGCAAGTCTATCCATCGAGGTTCTGGAGTATTCCCCTATTTCCTGAGATGATTCTGATGACGGGTTTGGCTTGGGTTGAATCGAAAAATGTCCCAACTTTGATGGACTCTTACCCTTTTTCTGTACCGTTGAGGGAGTCCAGGAAGAATTTTTCTTCTGTGGGGGTTCATACATGATGCCACCTCGGTCGCCATGAAATTGGAAGTATCCCTACTATAGGCGTAACGAGAGCGATCGCACCCAACTCCATCAAAAAACTTGACAAAGCGCGATTCTTTCCCGCTCCCAATCATCCCCCCTTTCTCACCACTCGCCACGCAACCTGAGCGCCGATTTTCCCCTCTCGCACAAACAGGAACGCTCCTCTCGTCCATTCCTCCCCTCTGGGTTTTGCCCCGGTGAGCGCCTGAACCTCTGAGGTGCTGAGAATATAACCCCGTTCAGCCGCCAAATACAACCTATCCCAATGACTGATAGGATTCGGTGGACTAATCGCCCCGGCGATCGCGAAGCGTGTCCGCAGGACGTATCGCTCCCACCATCTCCAGCCAATCGGGGGTGTCTACTGCAGAAGTCTACTGATTGATGGACAAGGTTAGATGAGGTATCAATTTCAATGTCCATCACAGGGGTAAAGCTGGCGATAGTCCCCCCCTTGTCCAGATGTTCTTTAAGCTGATCCAACTGCTCAACCTGTTCAGGTGTTGCGTAAGCTCGATTGCGCTCTCCCTTGTGCAGCTTCAGGTTCAAGCCATCGCACCACTGATAAATAGATTGCCTGGTTTTGAGGTTGTACCTCTCCATCAAGTCTTTAATCGTGTATTGCTCCATCTGAGCCGCCGCTCCAACTGTCTACCGCTCACTATACAGTAAAGGAGAGCGATCGCAATTTTTACGGGATACTTTAGAGGAGAGCGATCGCTTTTGTTTATTTGTCACCAGATTTTGTCTGTGCTATTGTGACTCTTCACCCTGTAATCCACCGAGACTAGTGACAACATCTCGTAAACTTTGTAACCTCGCTTCCCAATGCCGTTTTTGTTCCCCCATTTGAGAACTGGCAGCATAAATAAATCCGTAGCGAGTTAAAAAAGTATTCAGTGTTTGTTGATTGCCACTATGTTGTGCCATTGTATAGCCAATACCTGAATCACGAGTGTAGTTTACTCTGCTTAATGTAGAATTGGCTGCATTTTCAATAGCTGAAATTCTCTGCACAACAACTTCTGTAGGGGGAATGGCACCTATAGCACCAGCAATTCGATTGCGTGTTTGTGAGTTGCCACCACCCCTCCTGCCAGCAACTGCGGCAAGTGCGTTGTAGGCTGCACGACGTCTAATCAAGGGAGCTTTAACTGCTTGACGTGCCGTATCTAAATCCGAGAGTGCTGTCCTAACTCCAGCCTGTGCGTCTTCCAGTGCTTCTTGTCCAACCTCGATACGAGATCCTTGCACTCGTGCAATCGATTGATTGAGTTTGGTCTTCGCTCTGCTAATCTGTCTTGCATAAGAAGCATCTACGATCCGACTAGCTGCGAGTCCAGCAAGATCCCAAAGAGAACTATTATCTCCACCGCCTAAGGAAACCAGCCCTTTAGTTAAATCAAGTAAATCTTTTACATCTGATTTCATGCTGTCACGTGCCTTAACTGCACGATCATAATCTCTTTGCGCGTTCTCTTGTGCATTTTCAGCTTGAGCTAGTTGTAAGCCAGCTTCGGCTGTTTCAACAGCTTCTAAAGCTTGTGCGACAGCATCTACCTTCGTCTGCACGTCAGAAACTGCTGTACGGACATCCGCATCCGCTGCCTGACTTTCCAATACAGCCTCCTCTACAGCAGAACTGCGGGATGCACGATCAATTGCTCTTTGATCTCTGCTATTTAAATTGAGATCTGTACTACTTTCATTTGCAAACAACGCGCCTAAAGTAGTCCCAGATGCTCCTGTTCTCGGAACTTCTTGCTGTTCCGCTAAGGCGGCAAGATTACCACTTTCTCCTTGGTCAAAAGCTTGTATTCCCATTTCAGGAGTTTGTAGGGTGGAATCATTTTGGGCGTTGTTATAAGCCGTAATTAATGGGACAAGTCCATTCCAACCCGTCGCGACATTAGAAATTTTTTCTTGAATACTTTCCCAAGCCGTTTGTCGATCCAGATAAAGCGATATTTCCTCAAAATGGCTTGTATCAATTTGTGGTCTTGGTGAATAGTGACAGTTTCCAGATGGACAATTAGGTGTGTTAGGAGACTGTAGTGTATTGTCTTGCCGAGTTGTACCCTGAGGGGGAGCTGGAACCTCCTCTGGTAAAGCAATTTGGATTTCTGTAGGCTGTTGCGGTATCTCTAACATCATGCCCAACATCAATCCACTCGTGTTCCAGTTGGTTTCTACCATGTCTGGAGCATTCCAATTGTCAGCTGTGCTAAGCTGAGCAATCAGTGCTTCCCACTCAGGATTATCTCTTTGCACAAGACTGTGGTTTGAGCCTGGTACATGTGTAATGCCCGAATCTATTACTCCCCCTTGCTTCATCTGCAAAGACCGATTCATTACCGGATTCACTCTCTGAATCGGGGGTGGATTCCACCCCCCAAGCATCCCTTGTTTCCTCTGAACTGGTCGCTGTGATGTTTCCGGTGCATGATTTTGGATATTAGCAGCATTGTAACCAAACTGGGCTGCCCCTTCCATCTGTTCTTCAATAGAACGAGTTTCCTGCTGTTGGGATAACCCCTGGCTCGGAGTTCCAAAGGGGCGTGTCTGCAACGGATTGCTCTTAGGTAACTGGGCATTTCTTGCCTGGATGCCTTTACCGAACCCCCTGGTTTTCAACGGATTTAATGGAGTGGAAGTAGGCTTCAAGGATGCTCGTTTTCTGATGTGCCGTTGGTTACTCATAACCACCTTTTATATGCAATTGTCAAAATAGGTGCTTTGATTTTCGCATTTTTTCGGCTTTTTGAAACGTTTTAAATATAACTTTATGTTACAGATGATTCACCTGTAAAAAGCAAGAGAAAAGGTGGTTCTTTTTTCCTCCCCTTATTCCCTGTCAAAACGGTAAACGCTGCACCGCCCGTCGCTTCACCTCTTCCCCCCGTCGGTCATACTTCGCGGTGGTGGCAGGAGACGCATGACCCGCCAGCTTTTGCACCGTGACAATATCCACCCCGGCGTCCAACAAATCTGAACAGAACGTCCTGCGAAAATCATGAGGACTAAACGACTCCACCCCCGCCTCTGTTGCTCGTTTCTGCACAATCAACAACACCGCCTGGGGAGTCATCCGCCGCCGCTGTACCATTCCCCCCTTACGAATCGGACACAGCAGCGCTCCAGGTTTCCGTCCCCTAATCTCCAACCAACGCTCCACAAACGATAGCGCCCCATCTGGCAAATACACCAACCTATCCTTCTCCCCTTTCCCCCGCCGAACCTCCAGACGCCCCGTCTCCCTTTCAAAATCCTTATAATCCAAATTCACCGCCTCAGCCCGACGCAACCCAGCCCCGCGTAAAATCGCAATCAGCGCCGCATCCCTCACCCCTTGAGCCGTTTTATCCAGCTCACAAACCTGAAACAGAGCCGCAATTTCCTCTCCCGTTAAAGCACGACCCCGGAGATTTTTACTCGATTTAATACTCGGTAATTCCACCGCTTGTGTATAACTTTCAGCATCCATAAGCCCCAACTTACGCGCCTCTTTTAACACCCGCCTTAAAGCACACATCATCTTTTGTGCCGTCGCCGGAGAATAGCGCTGCAAAAGCGCCACTCTCACCGCTGCGGTCTGCTGATATTTTAACGCTGCCCAATTCAAAGTATAAGCATCACAAACGCCATTTGTTAACAGAGACGCCATCGCGTTTAATGACTGTTCCATGGTCGATTTTGACCCATCGGATAGGCTCGACAGATACACCGCCGCTGGGTGAGATGTCAGGGGAAGGGGGTGATCCAGTATCAAGTCGTCAACAATCGTCTCGTTCATTGATAGTTTTTACTTATTTAAAGGGGCATTCTAAAAAGCAAATTAAATCGACAGTTAGAAATGGAAAAGTTTAAGAGTAAATCAATGAATTATCCTTTTATAAATGAGTGATGAACTCCCCCGTGTTTTACAGGCAATCTCTACCATCAGGTCATCTGTAGAGAGTTACCCCGATGGATATGGGCAGGGTGTGAGTTTATGATTATTAAGTCGAACCGGGACAACTTACCGCAGGGTCCGCCAATCCTTTATATCATGCGAGGGTGCGATCGCTCTCTGTTCCTCTTCTGGTTACTCCCACATTTTTTGAGATTTTTGAGGGAGTAAAGGCGGATCTGGGGTTTACGTCATTCTGGTTGGAGTCGCCAACAGCACTAAGTTCAAACAAGAGCCAGCCCCCTGGATTGACCTCTCTTAGAATCGCAACTGGGCGAAATGCTAGGGAAGCTATCATGAACTGCAAAGTAAACGGATAAGATTATTGTCCCTCCAAAAGCTAAATGTGGGGTGTGGTTGGGTCGCTTCGCTGATTTTGGCGCGTGTGGTCACGCTGGATCAAACGTTAAATGACTATCGGCAAGACTGAGCAGACGCGCGATCACACGTCCGCAGAGCCGCCAAAATCCCCCAACCATTGCAAATAGTCAGAATAAATCAAAAGTTAGCAGGGCATTAAGTCTATGGCAGACCGCGTCGGTTAAAAAAACGGGGCGAGATCTGGGCTTCGCTGTTACTTAACCTCCTGCACCACAGTATTGAAAATCATGCTGCATTTCTGAGAATGTATAAAGACCGTGTAGAAAAATTTTCTTATTCCGGAGTCAGAGAGGATGGTCAGTGTAGCAGTGAGTCCCTGGCTGTGCCTTCCTTCTTAGCTGGCGGTGGCATCGTTGCGTTTTGCGTTCCGCTCGACTTTGACTCCTTGAGTGCCGGGGGCGGCGCAGCCGCCCCTGGCACTTTAGAACAGTGAGAGCTGCTTAGGCTCAGGCTGGGTTAGCCAGTCCGGGAGTTTCCAGCCGTCCGTCAGGGGAACTACCTCGATCGCTATCCCGTAGTGTTTCGCGAGTGCCACAGTTCCCCAGGTGCCGGAGCCTTTGCCTGAGAAGCTTTTCGAGGGCTTCACTCCCTCCGGGCATGGTTTATTCGGAAATGCGATTAGTTTGGCGTTTGGTGTTTGTGCGATCGCTCGTACCATTCGTTTACTGCGCTCTGCGAGTTGCCAGGGTTGCCGCCCCTCGGCGCGATACACCTGACACCGCAGGCTGTTGCGTACCACGGCATCTGGCGTGAGCCTGTGAATGCAATGTGAGTCGTCATTGGGTCGGATTCTTGATTAGGTTCTCTTCTATTTTACTACTGTTTACAAATTGTTAAAAGCCGATAAACCCTTACGCCATAATTGTTTACAATAGTAGAATAGATAACCTTTAAAGGAATCCGACCAATGTACAACGACATCAGCCACCTTTATGGAGAGCAGCCAGGGACAATTTTTGACAATTACCGCCATTCAGAACTTGATCTGATGATGCAGCGCCAGGATTGGAAAGCCCTTTACTCAATCCTTACGACTGACGAGCGAGTGACGATTCGCAACTATCGCTCCCATGTACGCGGAGAGTGTGGTTTGTATGCAGGGTGGATACAAGGCATAGAAAAAGCGATCGCTCACATTAACGAGCATTGCTGGCAACAGCTCAATCAGCGACTCGCCATCTATGACCGAATCGAGAAGCGCTACTGGTCATCAATTACACCCCCTTACTGGTGTAAGACCAAACGGCGGTGTCTGATTTTTCTGTTGGAACAACGCGCTTGGTTACAGGCAATCTGCGATCGCTCGAATAAATCCGTAGGAGAGCGGCGTTTCCTGGTGGTAAGCATCGATGCCACCAAACGGCTAAAGCTCCAGAAACCCTTCTAACTCCTTAATCTCCTTCTCCCACGTCTCAACTAGCGCCTGATCCGGGCGCTTTCCTTTTAACTGTGCCTTGAGTGCGACTTGTTTTTGGGCGATAGCCAGAGCGATCGCATCCCGGACTAAGGGGTGAGTGACAGCCACATCCTCCGGCGGCTGCTCATGATTTTGCTGATCATTTTGCTCATTGTCCTCGTCCTCCTCATCCAGTCCGAGCATACAAGCCACTGCCTCATCACACCACTGTTGTTTAGTCAGTCCCCGTTGCTCAATGTCTGCTTTGACCGCATCGTAATACTCTTTTTGCACTCGAAACGCGAAGACTTCAGGCGCTCGAACTGATTCAACGACCCCGGCTGAGTAGCGGTTTTTTCGCTTGTGACGAGAAGGGTTTTTCTGTCCTTTCTTGCCTGCCATTTTTTTCTTCAACTGTATACGCTTTAACTATATCAAATTCTTCTAGTGTATACGTTGACTTTTGCTTGTAAACAGTAGTAGAATAGACATATAAAACAAAGCCACAGGGCGAATCCGACCAAAGACCTACCCTGCGGCACCCCAGATCGAGGCACATTTATTATGACATTTCATATCAGCTCTGCATTAGCCAGCCAAACAGCCAGCAAGACCGCTGCATTAGAAATTCTGCAAAAACTGGGCAAACGCCCCGCTAATTTGACAGATAACCAGTTTCTCAAGCACCACCAGCGCACCACAATTGAGCATTGGTGGTCAGGGGTTAAGGTCGTGATTCAACCGTTTTGGGAGAGTGGGAAGCACGTCATTGAGGCGACTTTCCACAAAGGAATCAGCACAATCCTCTCGTGGAAACACTTTGCTTTGAGGCTATGGGAACGGGCTGGTGATAAAGCGTTCTGCCTCAAGACTCGCCGCATTTCTGAAACCCGAATCAAAGTTGAGGGAACGCAAGCCGTTACATAAAACTTACACAAACCTACCAATATTTTGTAAAGTTTGCTGTTTACTTCCTGCTTCACTCTGGCGGTGTCGGCACTCAACCAGTCCACAGGCTAACACCACCTAACTGGCGGCTTGCTCTAAATTAAACGATGCGTTCAAATCTCGGTCACATTCAAACCCGCAGTTGTCGCACCGGAAAACCCGCTCAGATAAAGGCATTTCGTCTTTCTCTGTGTGGCACTGGGAGCAGGTTTTGGTTGAGGGATACCATCGGTCAACCACGATTAAGGTTGACCCGTACAACTGGCACTTGTACTCTAACTGGCGTTTGAATTCCCCAAATCCCATATCCTGAATGGCTTTAGCTAGTTTGTGATTAGCCATCATGCCGGATACATTGAGGTTTTCTATTCCTATTCTGCTGTGGTTTTGGGCTAAATAGGATGTGAGCTTGTGTAATGTATCTTTGCGAATGTTGGCTATTTTTCGATGGAGTCTAGCTATCTTGTTCGAGGCTCTCTTCCAGTTGGCTGAACCAATTTGTTTATGACGATTCAGCCATTGCATACGTGAGAGTTTTTTCTCGTACTTACGATAGCTCTTAGCGCCTTCTACCACGATACCTGTAGATAAGACGGCTAGCGCTTTTATGCCTAAATCGACTCCTACTACAGGGTGAGGTTTGGGGCGGTTGACTGGCTCATATTCCAGCTTAAAGCTGATAAACCATCTGTCGGCTGTTCTGGAAATGGTCACAGATTTGGGTTGAAAACAAACGGGTAATCGTTCATACGTCCTCAACCAACCAATGATAGGAACTCTAATTTTAAAAGGGTCAAGTTTGATTGAACCATCTAGGGTGAAGCTATCACCCCGCCCTTTTTTCTTAAATCGAGGTGGCTTACTTGTTTTCTTGAATGCCCGTTTCCAGGCTTCAGCTAATTGTCTTAGTGCATACTGAGGAGCGCATTTGCTCACCTCATAGTACCAAGGACATTCCGGCTTGACCAGTGCCACCAGCCACTTGTGCAGGTCAATCGCTGTCGGAAACTTGATTTTATCCTCTGGATTATCCTGATTGTGGTCAAGTATCTGTTTGGTCAAACCTAGTCCCCAGTTCCAAGCATGACGGGCAACGCCTGCGTGTTTGGCTAATGCCGTTCGCTGTTTGTTGTTCAGTCTTAACTCTGTCTTGAATCCTAATAGCATATTTGCCATGGTTCGTGTTTGTTGAGGACAGTTCCCCACCCTCGCTTAGGTGGGGAATGAGCAACTAAGCTAGATCATAAATCGCAATCTTTGTTAGTAAAGTTGGGGCAATGGTATCCATTTTCGGCGACGGAATAGAGGTTTGTTTTCTCATCACTTGGCTCGATAAAATTGCCAAAAATTACATTAGTATAACTGTCGATTGGCTCAGTTAAGCCGAGGTGTTCTGAGTAGAATTCCTGGGTAGCGGTGGCGTGGATGATTTCACTCATCTCGCGTTCCGCCTCTAGTACCTCTTGTTCTTTAATTTCGATAATTTGCTCAATTTGTTTGTTGATAAAATTCCTTTGGTAGAACAGAATTGAGCGGAATATATAGCGGCTGATTGGGTATGCACCGTTGGTGAGTTTGACCCACACCATATCGCCTTGAAGACAGATGGTTTCTATGTCATTGGGGTTAAAGGTTCCGTTGATGGAATCCCAAGTCAACACTGAGGCGATGGTCACGCGGTCAGCATAGCTTAGGGCTTCTGTCCGTTGGGTTTTGAGTAATGTCTGTGTCATGATGATAATGATTTTGTTGATTCCCGCCCTGATACGTTGCAAGTTTCGGGGCGGCTTTTTCTTTCTCTGCTTCTATTATTACGCATTGCGTAATACGTGTCAAGTATTGCGTAATAATATAAACTGAGAGATAATTCAGGAAGGAGCAAGTCTATAGATTTGATGAAAGTGATTATTGAAGTGGAGCAGAAAGGCTTAGGGGATGCGCTCAAGAAGGCTAGGGAGTCTTCTGGCTTAAGTCTAGTTGCTGCGGGATCTCTCGCCGGAATGAGTGGCGCAAACTTTAATCGGATTGAAAATGAGGATGTAAAAGGGGTTCCATTGGCAACCTTGACTAGAGCTGCTAACGCCGTTAATCTAGATTTGGCGGAATATTTAGGTAAGTGGATTACCTCTGTCCCTGGTGTTGACCTAACAGAGGATGAGAAAGGCTAATGATTGAACCATCCAGTATCAATCCCTTGACACTACCTTCAGTACCTCTGGAGAACCGTAAGCAACTACCAGAGACACCATCTATATACTTTGCGATCGATAGTTTGGGAACTATCCAATATATAGGGCGATCAAAAAACCTCAAACAAAGGTGGGCAGGGCATCATCATTGTAGTGATCTGAACAAGATTGGTGGGGTCAAGATCGCTTGGTTAGAGGTGAGCGATGAGAGTCTGCTTGATCCGATAGAAGAAGCATTGATTGGGTATTTCGAGCCGCCTTTAAATAATGGCGTGTTTTACACCATTGATGGCAAGTTTGCGGTAAAAGGCGCTTTTCCACTAGGAAAGCGGATCAGCGTTCGGTTGCCTAAACCAGTAGAAGAGAAACTAGAGGCGATCGCAACCCAGAATGGTGTCAGTTTATCTGAGATGTTGCGATGGGTTGTAGTGGACTCCCTGATGGGAGAAGGGAAATATTTAAAGCTAATTGAAGAAGACAGTAAAGATAATAGTTGAATGGGATAAATTCATTCATTGATACTTATCTCTATGTTCCTGGCAGTATTTGTCAACTTCTTTAACCCAAGCTTCATACCAATACCAAGTTCCAGAAACTTCACAGCCAAATCCTTTACCAGGCTCTTTGGCTTTCTTGTCTTTCCATAATTTTGTATGCTCATGCATATTGAAGCGAGAAAATCCTTTTTCATTCATTTTTTTTACAACATCACTAGGTCTAAATTTTGCCTTTTCTTTGTCTTTTATAACCGCGTAAGTCTTGTTGACTGTTTCAGCTAGTGGAGAATCCGCTTTAATAAATTCGATAACTTGATCTGCTTGCCCCGGTCGATTTGCCATTTTAGCAATAAAACAAACTCTGTAAGCAAATTTTGGACTATTAAATTCCTGCTCAGATAGTTCACCGTCAAAGCCTTCAATAAACCTTTTGATGTTTTTAGGTAGTTCATCTATCTTTGCAAGTTCATCGGATTGTTCTTCACTAATTG
>JGI12048J13642_10098219_pt1 | contig 10135 bp, 8 predicted proteins | sample ElkSlonscriptome_16_FD_13642 | JGI IMG/M metagenome (IMG submission 13642)
GATAGATGTAAACTGAATTCCTGATCAAGCAGAAAAAGACTCCACATGATGAAAACAATTGCCACCGGTACTACAATGGCAGTCAGACTTCCTTTTTTTGCGGGCGTTGAAGTCAATTTACTTGATTTTTCTATTCTTCTTGATGGTTTCGTAGGCTTCCTGAACTTTGACAAACTTTTCTTCTGCTGCATCTTTGAATTCCGGGCCCAGATTACTCAATTTATCGGGGTGGTATTTAATGGCCATTTTCCGATATGCTTTTTTCACTTCATCGTTTGAAGCATCGGAAGTAATTTCCAGCACTTCGTAGGCACTCTCTGTATCCTGGCCAAACATAGCCCGGATTGACTGGTAATCCTTCTGACTAATGCCGAGATATCTGGCTATCTCTTCAATTACGCGTACCTCAGACCCATCGAGCATTTTATCTGCATTTGCCAGTCCAAAAATATAATGGATGAGTTGCAGACGCATGGGGTGATCCATGTTTGCCTTGATTTGAAGGCATATTTCGCGAAGTTGAAGCGGTTGTTTCAGAATGCCCCGCAAAAGCACCATTTGCTCTGAAGCGATGGCTTTGCCAAACTGCTTCACGAAAAAGTCGTTTACATAATTGAGCTCTGACTTCATGATTTTGCCATCGGCCTTCATTACAGCTGCTGAAAGCACCAGAAGGCTGACCATAAAATCATTCGGAGTAGTCCTGTAGGTTCTTCTATTCCTGGTGTAAGGGTTTCCTTGCTTAGTTATGGCTTCGGTATTGTCTATCATGGAGCCTACGGCAAAACCCAATATGGCTCCTATCGGACCACCCAGGACCCAGCCCATACCACCACCAATCCACTTTAAATATTTTTTCATTGATAATTTCTGTTACCAGCTTCCTCCGGCTCCGCCACCGCCGAAGCTTCCACCGCCAAAACCGCCGAAGCCACCACCGCCGCCGAATCCGCCGCTTCCACTTGAAAATGAATTCCAGGAACCTGAATGACTCCTTCTCGATGAACTCATGAGCATGAGTGCTGCCCAGAAGCCCAGATCATTGTTTCTTGCATACGAGCTGGTTCGTCTATATGTAAGTAAAAACCAAATACCGATGAAAAAAAGGATGGGTAAGAGACCCAGGAGTCCGGCGCCTTTTTTCTTTTCAACTTTTTTATTGTAATCGGCGTAAGAATATTCGCCCGAGGCAAGAGCTGAAATGCGTTTCACAGCTTGATCAAGTCCGGCAAAATAATTTCCGTTCCTGAATTGTGGAATCATTTCATTGTCTACAATCAATTTTGCAGTTGCATCCGGAATAGCTCCTTCCAGGCCGTACCCGGTTGCGATGAATGTTCTTCGTTCTCCAGCACCGCCAGATGATTTTACAAGGATTACTGCACCATTGTCAAATTCTTTTTGCCCTACTTTCCAGCATTCGCCTATTTCTATTGCCGTCATTGATGCATCACCTGCACACAATTCAGCAATCGTAACGATTACAACCTGATTACTTGTTTTGGAGTTAAGCGTGCGCAGTTTGCCTTCAAGAATATTTTCCTCGTTATCTGTCAGGATATCTTCTTTGTCTACTACCAAACGATTTGGAGCAGGGCCATAGCAATCGCATTTATTGCTTTGAGCAAAACCGACTACCGCAAAAGTCATGAGTAGACAGACTGCAAGTACTTTATTCATCTTTTTTTCTGCTTTTACCGAACGAAATTTCATTACTCAACTCGTTCACGTCATCTGTTTGGTAGGGGAAGTGCTTTTTGAGCTGTTCACCGGCCATTAAGATTCCTTCGCTCAGGCCACCGGCGTAGTTCCCAATTCTAAACTCTTTTACCAGGTGTTCTTTGATATCCTCCCAAAAGTTCTTAGGCACCACTTTATTGATTCCAGCGTCTCCCAGGATAGCGAGCTTATGATCCTGATAACTCACATAAAACAGAACCCCATTACGGAGTTCTGTTTTATGAATTTCTAATTCTTCAAATATAAAAGCAGCGTGATCTAAAACATCTTCTTTACACTTTTCTTCAATGTGTACTCTTATTTCACCGCTCGTCTGAAGCTCTGCTTTTTCAATTGCTTCAATAATACGCTGCTTATCTGCTTCACTAAAAAATGCTTCAGCCATTCTAAAAGTCCACTTTTGGGGCATTTTCGGTTCCCGGATCTGACTCGAAGTATCCTTTCTTTTCGAAATCAAACATTCCAGCAACGAGATTCTTCGGAAACTTTCGGATGTATGAATTATAATCCTGAACAGCTTCGTTGTATCGATCTCTCGCAACAGCAATCCGGTTTTCGGTGCCTTCGAGCTGCGCCTGAAGTTGACTGAACTGTTGTGATGCCTTTAAATCGGGATATCGTTCTACAGTTACCAAAAGCCTGGAAAGCGCCCCGGTTAATTGACTTTGAGCCTTTTGAAAATTCGCAATAGCTTCAGGTGAAAGATTACTCGGATCAACTTGTACGCTCGTCGCCTTAGACCGCGCTTCTATAACACCCGTAAGCGTCTCTTTTTCAAAGTCGGCATAACCTTTTACTGTTTCAACTATATTGGGTATCAGGTCGCTTCTTCGCTGGTATTGCGTTTCAACCTTTGCCCATGCAGCTTCAATTCCCTCTTCTTTTTCAACCATGGAATTATATCCACAGGAGCTCAGGGTTACAGCTGCCAAAAAGAAAATGATTAATCTTTTCATTCTATTATTTAATTAAGTCTACGCTTCTCTTGATGAATTTACTGAGCGCTTCGCCTTTGAGCATATTTTGCGATAACATGGCAAGATCTACAACCTGGCTTAACAACTCTTTCTTTTTGGATTCATCAGATTCACTTACAATTTCTCCAATTACCGGATGATTTGAATTGACGACAAGATTGTACATTTCGGGCATTGCACCAAACATATTTCCACCACCGGTTGCTTGCTGTTCTTTCATCCTTCTCATAAACTCGGCTTGAGTGATGATCATGGGCTGGTCTTTTTCGCTCATAGACTGGAACTGCACAGTAAATTTCTCTTTTTCTATAGCGTCTTCAATAAGCGGTTGAATAGCCTGTTGCTCTTCTTCCGAAAGTTTGGATGGAAGGTCTTCTTCTTTTTCGATGAGTTTGTCAATTGTGTCTGCATCAACTCTGGCGAAACTGAAGTTTTCTATTTTTTGTTCCAGCTTGCTCACTAAGTGGCTGGTAAGAGGGCTGTCTAGAATCACTACATCGTACTCGCGGTTCTTAGCAGACTCAATAAAACTATGTTGCTCTTTTTCATCGCTCGCGTATAGGGCTACGATTTTCTTGTCTTTATCTGTTTGGTTAGCTGCAATCTTCTCCTTGTATTCGTCAATGGTGTAAAACTTACCATCTACAGATTTGAAAAGGTAGAAATTCAATGCTTTTTCGTAAAACTTCTCATCAGTAAGCATTCCAAATTCTATGAAAATCTTAATGTCTTCCCATTTTGATTCGAAGTCCTTGCGGTCTTTCTTGAACATGGAGTTCAGCTTATCAGCGACCTTTTTCGTGATGTGCGAAGAGATTTTCTTCACATTTCCATCTTCTTGCAGATAAGATCTGGAAACATTCAGTGGAATGTCTGGAGAGTCTATTACTCCGTGAAGCAGTGTTAGGAACTCCGGTACGATATTCTCAACATTATCGGTAATAAAAACCTGATTGCTGTAGAGGCTAATCTTGTTCTTCTGCATCTCAAAATTCTTCTTCAATTTTGGGAAGTACAGAATACCGGTAAGGTTAAATGGGAAATCAACATTCAGGTGGATGTGGAATAGCGGCTCTTCAAAAGTCATGGGGTAGAGCTCGCGATAGAAGGAATTGTAATCTTCGTCCTTCAACTCTGTCGGAGGTTTTGTCCATGCGGGTTCCGTGTTGTTGATGATGTTGTCTTCAACAATCTTAGTCTCCTTTCCACCTTCTACTTCTTTGCCTTCTGCGTCTTTTTCTTTTTCAGTTCTTTCTGTGGTTCCGAACTTAATTGGCACGGGAAGAAACTTGCAGTATTTATTTAGAATTTCATTGATTCTGTTTTCAGAAAGAAACTCTTCAGAATCTTCTGCAATGTGAAGAACCACGTCTGTACCCTTCGTTTTTTTGGAAGTTTCTTCCATTGTGTAGTTCGGACTTCCGTCGCAAACCCATTTTACCGCTTGTGAATTGGCGCGTTGTGATCGGGTAATAATCTCAACTTCCTTTGCCACCATAAAAGCCGAGTAGAAACCCAGACCGAAATGACCTATGATGGCATTTTTCTTATCCGAGTCTTTGTATTTCTGAACAAATTCTTCAGCACCCGAAAAGGCAATTTGATTGATGTACTTCTCAACTTCTTCGCCGGTCATACCTATTCCGTTATCTCTAACGGTAATCGTCTTGGCCTTTTCGTCAAGTATTACTTCCACTTTAAGATTTTCGGTCTTCCCTTTAATCTCCCCAAGTGAAACCAGGGTTCGAAGTTTTTGGGTTGCATCTACTGCATTTGAAACCAATTCTCTCAAAAAGATCTCGTGATCAGAATAGAGAAACTTCTTGATGATTGGAAAAATATTTTCAGTTTGTACGTTAATACTACCTTTTTGCATTGTTATTCGTTTTAGCTGTATCGGCAGTGTCCAATTGGTGTGCCAAGTGCTTATATGTGCCAATTTGACAAAGACTCTCCTAACATTTGATAATTTTGACAGCATATGAGTCAATCATTTCAGGAAGTAGGACAACTAAAAGGACACTCAGGAGGTATTTATTTCCTAACGCACAACGAAGACAGTTTGGTTTCGGGAAGTGGTGATGGAATTCTGGCTTCTTGGGATGTTGAATCCATGAAAAACCTTCCGAGATCTGTTAAAGTAGGAGAACCTATTTTCTCAGCCTGGATGGATGATGCGTTATTGCTTATTGGGCAGGATAAAGGTGGAATTCACGTCATAGACCGAAAGGAGAATAAAGAGATCCGGCACCTCAAGTTTCATTCAAAAGGCGTATTTGATATTTCCTTTAATCCGTTAACAGAGCACTTTTACAGTTTAGGCGGGGGAGGGAGCCTGGCTGTTTTTGATCGAGAAGAGTTCAGACTGCTCATTCAGATTCCGGTAGCAGAAACCAAAATGCGAACTTCTCTTATTTCTCCCAATGGAAAATACCTACTAACGGGTGGAAGCGATGGCTGGATACATTGTTTCGAAACAGCGTATTTCAATGAGCTCTACGCGCTCAAGGCTCATGACAAGGGTACTTATGCTATGAAATGGCTGGAAGACGGAACATTAATAACGGGTGGAAGGGACGCTCACTTAAGGTTTTGGAACTTTAGCGATGATGGACTTAAACTCGAAAGTGAAATCGCTGCGCACAACTTTGCTATTTACGACATAGCCGTCTTACCCGATGGCAGATTTGCTACAGTTAGCAGAGATAAGATTGTGAAATTGTGGAATGTCAATGATCTCAGTAATCCTGTCAGGCTCATTAGCAGGGGAAAAACATCTCATGCCCGCTCTGTAAATGCAGTTTGCTGGTTTAATAATACATTGGCCACAGCGGGAGATGATCGCCTCATTAAACTGTGGAAGCTAAATTAACTCAACTTCATCATGGTAAGTCCGCTTCTCAGTTTTGGCTCAATATAAGTGCTTTTGGGAGGCATAACTTCACCTGCGTCTGATACGGCAAAGAGCTCTTCAGGACTTACGGGGTAGAGTGTGAAAAGCACCGAGTAGAAGCCGTTATCTATGGCCTTCTCAAAACTATCTATGGGATCCTTCCCCGGAATAAACGATATCCGCTCGTCTGTTTTTTGATCGTAGATATTAAAAATAGGTTCGAGAATTTGATTGGTTAGCACCACCGGATCTAATCCATCAATGGCTCGTTTTCGCTCAATTTCGCCTTTTAACTTAAGTGTATACCAACCAGATTTTAATCGCATTCCGAATTTATGTGGTTCATCCGGTATAAAGCAATTTCCGCAGGATTGAACTTCGAAATTTTCGCTGAGTGTTTCAATAAACGAATCTTCATCTATTTCTTCTTCTAATTGCAAGATGCGATGAAATGACTGGATGCTCAAAATATCATCTGGAATAAGCATTGCGAGCGCAAAATTGCAGATATGATCTTCTGTCCATGAGTTTCGCGCTTTTCTGTTTTCACCGAGATTAACCGAGCTGGCCATTCTGTGGTGCCCGTCTGCAATGTAAAGGCTATTGATGGTTTCAAATTCCTTTTGAATTTGGGTGATGTCCTTATCATCTGTTATTACCCAAACCTCGTGGCGGTTCATGTTGGTCGTAGTAAAGTCATATTCCGGCCTTTCGCTAATTGTATTTTCAATAAGGCCATGGAAATCTATTTTTTCCCTTGGAAAAGTTAGAAGTACAGGTTCGGCATTGAAATCACAGATATCCAGATAATTTGTAAATGACTGCACTCTGCTGGTTATTGTGTGTTCGTGAATCTTAATATTTCCTTCTAGATATTCACGGATATCCACCCCGCAAACAATACCTGTAAAAGATTCTTCTAAGGTTGTTTGTCGATATATATAAAACGATGCTTTTTCTTCCTGAAATAGATATTCCTTTTGTAAAAACTCTTCGTATTTAGCTCGCACTAGTTTAAACCTTTCTGGTGAATTTGGAACTGTCCGCAATTCTTCTCCAAACTCAGGGTTTATGATGTGAATAAAAGAGTAAGGGTTTTCAGATAGTTTTCTCTTTAGTTGCTTTGGCTTATAGCTAACGTAAGAACGCGAAGCAACAAGATGTACTTTATCGCGCGGAGGCCTAACGGCTCTGAAAGGTATAATCTTTGACATGTAGATTCAGTAGTGGTGGCCGCGAAATTAAGTTATTCGCTCGCGGTTCCCAATAGTAAAATCAATAAAAAAAGCCGTTCCAGATGGAACGGCTTTGATCTTTAAATCTGTGAAAATTTAATCTTCAGACTTTTTATCCGACTTTTTGTCGTCTTCTTTCTTTTGATCGTTTTCCATTTCCTGCTTAAGGTCTGCAAGAACATTCAAGTCACCAAGAGTTGTTCTTTCCTGCGATTTCTGCAGGTTTTTAACAGCTTTATTGGCAGCTTTGGAATGAGCTCTTCGCTCATTCTGCTCCTTGGCCTTTGTAAGCTTCGGATCTTCTTCAAAAGTTCGCGTGTGAGAAACCATGATTCTCTTGCTGTTCTTGTTAAATTCAAGAACCACAAAGTTTAGCTTCTCATCTACTTTTGCAGTAGAGCCATCTTCTTTGCGAAGATGCTTCGCAGGGGCTACAGCTTCAACTCCATAAGGCATTGAAATTATAGCCGTGTTGTTTTCTACTGAAGTAACGGTTCCTTCATGCGTTGATCCTTCGCCAAATACAGTTTCAAAAACATCCCATGGATTTTCTTCCAACTGTTTGTGCCCGAGGCTCAACCTTCTGTTCTCTTCATCTACTTCCAGAACAACAACTTCCATTTCATCTCCAATAGAGCAGAATTCAGATGGGTGCTTGATCTTCTTAGACCAGCTCAAATCAGAAATATGAACAAGACCATCAACGCCTTCTTCAAGCTCTACGAAAATTCCAAAATTGGTAAAGTTTCTCACCGTTGATTTGTGCTTGCTTCCAACGGGGTACTTTTCCGCGATAGCAGCCCAAGGGTCTGGCATCAATTGCTTGATTCCTAAAGACATCTTGCGGTCTTCGCGATCCAGGGTTAAAACAACTGTCTCTACTTCGTCGCCAACACTCAGGAAGTCCTGAGCTGAACGCAAGTGCTGAGACCATGACATTTCACTCACGTGAACAAGTCCTTCTACACCAGGGGCAATCTCAACGAATGCACCGTAATCAGCAATAACTACTACTTTACCTTTTACTTTGCTTCCAACTTCAACATCTTCTGGAAGCGTATCCCATGGATGTTCGCTCAATTGCTTCAATCCAAGTGCAATTCTCTTTTTGTCATCATCGAAATCGAGAATTACCACGTTGATCTTCTCATCGAGTTGAACAACTTCTTCTGGGTGGTTAATACGTCCCCAACTTAGATCCGTGATGTGTATTAGTCCATCAACACCGCCAAGGTCAACGAATACTCCGTAAGAAGTAACATTTTTAACGGTACCTTCAAGAACCTGTCCTTTTTCAAGGCCACCGATAATTTGTTTCTTCTGCTCTTCGAGCTCAGCTTCGATAAGCGCTTTGTGCGAAACAACTACGTTTTTGAATTCCTGGTTGATCTTAACAACCTTGAATTCCATATTTTTTCCAACGTAGATATCGTAATCTCTGATAGGCTTCACATCTATTTGCGATCCAGGAAGGAATGCTTCCAATCCAAATACATCTGCAATCAAACCACCTTTGGTTCTGCATTTAATGTGTCCGGTAATCACTTCGTTTTTCTCCAAAGCTTCATTCACTCGCTTCCATGCCTGGTGCATACGAGCTGTCTTGTGAGAAATATTTAATTGTCCTTCCTTGTCTTCAAGAGATTCTACAAAAACATCAACTTCATCTCCAACGGCAAGGTCTGGATTGTAACGAAATTCGTTGGTGTTAACGATTCCTTCAGATTTGTAGTTAATGTCAACTACAACTTCTTTTTTCGTTACTTCAACTACTTTTCCTTTAATTACTTCACCTTCCTCAACCGCATTTAGCGTATTATCGTAAAGCTCAGTTAATTCTTTATTTTCTTCGGCGTTTGCTTCAAAATCGTAGTCTTCTTCAAGCGCGTCCCAATCAAAGTTCTCAAGATCTACTTGAAATGGGTCGTCTTGCGGCTTATCACCACCGTCGTCATCATCATCATCTTCAGAATCATCCTTAGATTCTTCTGACTTCGCATCCTTTTCCGCTACAGCAGCCTTCTCAGCTTCTTTTTCTTCGGTTTTTGGTGCATCTTTCTTCTCTGCCTTCGCAGTCTCTTCCTTAGACGCCGTAGTTTCTGCCTTCGCATCTACTTTCGCTGATTCATCAGCTTTTGAATCGTCTTTTTTAGCTTTAGTTTCTTCCTTGGACGCCGTAGCTTCTGCCTTCGCAGGTTCTTCGGCTTTTTCTTCCTTCTTAGGCTCTTCTACCTTTTTTTCAGCTTTCGGAGTCTCCTCTTTCTTTGTTTCAGTAGCCTCATCTTTTGATGTCTCGGTTTCTGCTTTTGTTTCCTTGGAGTCTGAAGCTTCTGCCTTCACATCGGCTCCGGCAGATGATTCTGCTTTCGCTTCTTTGGAGTCCGAAGCTTGAGCGGCGGACTCTTCTTTTGATTTTTCTGTTTTTGCTGTTTCTGCCTTAGCAGTTTCAGCTGTTTTGGTTTCTTCTTTTTCTTCAGAAACCTTTTTTGATTCTTCGGCCATCTAGGCTTTAAGTTTGTATCTTACTTAGTGGAAAATAAGAGTGGTTAACAATTAAAACGCGAGGCATCCACTTGCCTCCTTAAAATTTTGGACGGCAAAGGTAGTGTTTTATTTAGAAAATACCTATCAATCAGTTCATAAGGTCAATGGTGTGTTTTGGCTCATTTTCACAGCCATGTAAATGATTTTGGTGACAAATTACTCAGTGAAAAATTTACCCCACCTTTATTTATGCAATACCTGGTGACATGGTTAGAAAATCACCGCAACAAATCCATACTTTTGTGGTTAGAACGTTATGAAAAAGTTTGATATTCCTGAGCATTACAGGTCGCCGGTTATTGGAAAATTGAAAGCGGCAAGAAAAGTGGGAGATCCCCGTAAGAAGGATTTTTCGCCATCTGCAGTTGACTTTGGTGCGGTCAGCTTTTTGATTCCTCGTCATTTCGGGTTTTGTTATGGCGTTGAGAATGCGATTGAAATATCTTACAAAGCCCTGGAAGATCATCCCAAGAAGCGAATTTTTCTTTTGAGCCAGATGATTCATAACCCGGCAGTAAATGACGATTTGCAAGACCGTGGAATGAAATTTATTATGGATACGGAAGGCAATCAGTTCGTTGATTGGGATGAGATAAACTCAGACGATATTGTCATTATTCCTGCATTTGGTACCACAATAGAAATTCAAAATCTTTTAAAGGAAAAAGGAATTGATACGCTTCAATACAATACAACCTGTCCTTTCGTAGAAAAGGTGTGGAAACGCTCTAAACAGCTTGGAGAAA
>JGI12048J13642_11196207_pt1 | contig 10135 bp, 9 predicted proteins | sample ElkSlonscriptome_16_FD_13642 | JGI IMG/M metagenome (IMG submission 13642)
CACCACCTCGGCATAATGGTGGGTGACATTACTTTTATCGTCTTTCTTTGTCAATCCCTCTCTTGGCGATTTTCCTGCTCAATGGTATGGTGCCCTCATTCCAATACGAGACTCAACCTAGATGGCAAAAAAAGACCCTGTATCAACCGATCCTCATGCCGCCCGTGAAGCCCAGCGCTACGATACCCCCACGGCCAGCCGGGAGTTCATCCTTTCCTTTCTTGAGCAGAGCGGCAAACCAATGACGCTGGAAGAGCTGGCGCTTGGGCTTGATATGACTGAGCCTGAGACTCATGAGGGTTTGCGTCGACGCTTGATTGCCATGACCCGCGACGCGCAGTTGATCTGCAATCGCCGCCAGCAGTACGGATTACCGAAAAAAATGAATTTAATCCGGGGTCGGGTACAAGGGCATAAAGATGGTTATGGCTTTGTCATTCCTGAGTTGGGTGATGACGATTTATATCTCACCTCCCGGCAAATGCGCCGGGTGTTTGATGGCGACATCGTTATGGTGAGAGATGATGGTAAAAACTACCGTGACAAAAGGGAGGCGGTGATCGTCGAAGTTGTAGAGCGGCGAACCAGTGACGTGGTGGGTCGTCTTCATTACGAAGATGGGGTTGCCTTCGTTATTCCTGATAACAGCCGCATTACCCACGATATTATGGTGCCGGGACACGCGTTAGGCGGTGCTGCCCATGGCCAGTATGTCACCGTTAAAATTGTTCGCCAGCCTGAGTTTCGTGCCCGGCCCATGGGACATATTACGGAAGTGCTGGGTGATCATATGGCGCCGGGTATGGAAATTGATGTTGCCTTACGCACTCACGCTATTCCATTTCGCTGGCCGGATGCGGTCGAACAAGAAACAGCCGGGCTGCATGAAGAATTGCTGCCTGAAGACAAACTTAACCGAATCGATTTGCGTGATTTGCCATTGATTACCATCGATGGCGAAGATGCCCGCGACTTTGATGATGCGGTGTTTTGCAGTAAAAAACCAGGTGGTGGTTGGCGGCTGTATGTGGCGATTGCCGACGTATCCCACTATGTGTTGCCCGGTTCGGCTTTGGATCAGGAAGCTATTCAGCGTGGCAACTCCGTTTATTTTCCCGATCATGTGGTGCCAATGTTACCAGAGGTACTATCCAATGGGCTGTGCTCTCTGAAGCCTCATGTCGATCGCGCCTGTATGGTCTGTGAAATGACCATCAGCGACAAAGGGCGCTTAAGTGGCTATACCTTTTATGAAGGGCTGATGCACTCCAAGGCCAGGTTAACTTATACCGAAGTGGGTCAAATGCTGGCAGCCACGGCTGAATCTGCATTGGGTCAAGGGGATTTTAAATACCCTGATTTAGTGCCCCATATTCTCGAGTTGGAAAAACTGTATGTGGCTTTGCGCCAGGCCAGAGAAGCCCGTGGTGCCATTGATTTTGAGACCGTTGAAACCCGCATCTTATTTGACCGCGAGCGCAAGATTGAACGGATTGTTCCGGTGCTACGCAATGATGCTCACAAGCTGATAGAAGAGTGTATGTTATGTGCCAACGTGGCGACGGCGAAATTTTTCAGCAAGTATAAAATTCCAGCGTTGTACCGGGTCCATAAAGGGCCTTCGGAGCAGCGTTTAGAAAAGTTAAAAGCCTATATCGCTGAACTCGGACTATTTCTGCCCGGTGCAACAAAACCGACCACTAAGGACTATCAGCAACTCTTTCAAATGATCAAAGAACGGCCCGATGCGGCGACGTTACAAACCGTGATGCTGAGATCGCTCAGCCAGGCCGTTTATACCCCCGAAAACGAAGGTCATTTTGGTTTGGGTTACAAAGCTTATGCCCATTTTACCTCACCGATCCGCCGCTATCCTGATCTGCTGGCCCATCGTGCTATCCGCCACCTGATTCGCAGCGAACGCGCTTGTAAACAAGTACGCCGCCTGGAAGGCACCGCCGCTTTGGCTAATGCTGATGGCTATCTGCAAGCAGATCAGCAGTTGGCGATGCTGGGTGAGCATTGCTCGATGACAGAGCGACGAGCTGATGAAGCAACCCGGGATGTGATGAGTTGGCTCAAGTGCGAGTATTTGACCCAGCATGTGGGTGAACAATTCAACGGTGTGGTCACGGCGGTGACTTCTTTTGGCTTGTTCGTGGAGTTGAATGATCTGTACGTTGAGGGTCTGGTCCATGTGTCATCACTACGCAGTGATTATTATCAGTTTGATGGTGTCCGACATCGCTTGATCGGAGAGCGTTCGGGAACCGTTTTCCGTTTAGGCGATGCCGTAAAAATCCGTGTGGTCAGGGTAGGGTTAGATGACCGGAAAATCGATCTTGAGTTGTTGGGTCAGGCTCATGCTCAGTCCAGTAAAAGGCGTGGAAACAGCCGCCGGGCCGATATTATGGCCGAATGGAATGCTGACTTTGCGCGCCGTAAAAGTGGGACCGGAAAAGCTCGTAGATCCTCGCAGAAGAAAAACAAGGGTGGCGGCCCTGCTGGAAAAGTCACTACCAAGCCCAACAATACTGCCGCAGCCAAGTCCATTAAAACAGGGGTAGAAAAGCCATCTAAACCGGGTAAGTCAAATAAGTCGGGAAAGGCAACTAAATCCGCTCATGTTGGCAAGTCCGGAAAGTCGGCAAAGGCTGGAAAAGCGGGATTATCTTCTCGTCGTAAGTCTAAGAATACTAACAAGCCTAAGAATGCTGGATAGCAGAAGTTAAAAATTGACTGGGATGACTTCAGGGCAGACTAAGTAATGGCAATGGATCGCTTCGTTGAGTGAGATGATTGCAGAATAGTGTTCATTTTAGAAAAAAGTCATTGCAAATTGAGTAACGAAAAGAGTGGAGAACGGTGGTTAAAACAGAGAGTAGAGAACGTTGAGTGATAAGTCTCCCATAGTGCCGGGTATCCATGCAGTCAGCGGTTTGTTAAAGCGGCATCCGGGAAAAATTGAGCGAATCGTACACCTGCAGCAACGACACGATCATCGAATCAAAGGCTTGTTGGATTTGGCCCGGAAGGCCCGTGTCGATTGTGTCGGCTTAGGTAAGGCTGAGTTTGATCAAGCGCTCGGCAGCGCTAACAATGAGATGGCCCATCAAGGTGTGGTGGCTTTTATCAAGCCCGGACGTATCAGCAATGAAAGTGATTTGGACGATTTGTTGGAACAGGTGACGGAGAGTAGTCTGTTTTTGCTGCTGGATGGTGTCACTGATCCGCAAAATCTCGGCGCTTGTTTGCGTTCAGCCAACGGCGCCGGCGTCAGCGCGGTGATTCTGCCCAAGGATCGTTCGGCACCCCTCAATACAGCGGCGCGGAAAGTGGCTTCCGGAGCGGCAGAACTGACTCCATTGATTCGGGTGACCAATCTCGCGCGAACGATTAAGCATATGCAATCCTACGGCATCCATGTGGTCGGTGCTGCCGGGGAGGCTGAGGATGATATTGATCAAGCCGACCTTACTGGTCCCTTAGCCTTGGTAATGGGGTCTGAGGATAAAGGCTTACGCAGACTGACCCGCGAACACTGTGATACTCTGGTGAAAATTCCCATGGTGGGGGAGGTGGGAAGTTTCAATGTCTCTGTGGCCACAGGAATATGTCTGTTTGAGATTTTACGACAGCGCCGCAATAGATAGCCACGGGCATCAATTAGTGCCCACATTATTGGTTGTTTGCTTAGCCTGCCTCCCTTTCTTATCTGTATAACTCTAGTGGGAGTAAAGAGGTTCAAGCAGGAAATACATAGCAGATAATAATAAAATCAAATAATTAAGAGAAGCATAAAATCTGCCTGACAACGCCTTAATTGCTTGAATATCGGTCACAACGAGAATACACTGCTGCGCTGGCTAATAGCCAGATGCAGATTGTCTGCCATTAATCAATAGATTATTCACTCCTTGCCTTGATGTTGCGGCAGCGTTGCCAAGAACGACAGCAGCCAATAAATTCAAGGCTTTATATCCGAAAGGAGATTAAATGCGTCACTACGAAATTGTGATCATGGTTCACCCTGATCAAAGCGAACAAGTTCCTGCTATGCTTGAGCGATACACCTCCAGTGTATCTGGCAGCGGCGGTACCGTTCACCGTTTAGAAGACTGGGGACGCCGCCATATGGCCTACCCAATTAATAAGATTCATAAAGCCCATTACATCTTGATGAATGTGGAATGTTCGCAAGAAGTAATAGACGAGCTCTCTCATAGCTTCCGCTTTAATGATGCCATTATTCGTGATTTGGTCTTGCGCAAGAAGGAAGCGGTGACCGAGGTTTCTCCCATCAAGGCAGCAGAGACCCGTGAACAACCCACTCCACGTCGGGAAGCCCCGGCCCCGGCCCCGGCCGCGACTGCTCAGGAAACCGATAGCAGTGCTCAAACTGATTCTGAAGCCACCAAAGAAGAGTAATTGACAGGAGATTAAACTATGGCTCGTTTCTTTCGTCGAAGAAAATTTTGTCGATTTACTGCTGAGGGCGTGAAGGAAATCGACTATAAAGATATCGAAGTTTTAAAGGGTTATGTTACCGAAACCGGTAAAATAGTTCCCAGTCGAATTACTGGAACCAAAGCCCGCTATCAACGCCAATTGGCCACGGCAATCAAGCGTGCTCGTTTTCTGGCATTGTTACCCTATACCGATCGTCATGGCAGTTAGTAAGTGAGGTACTCAGAATGGAAGTGATTCTTCTCGAAAAAGTCACCAACCTTGGCGGTTTGGGCGATAAAGTAAAAGTGAAATCAGGTTACGGGCGTAATTACTTAGTGCCTTATGGAAAAGCCGTGCCAGCCACAGCCGACAACGTGAAGCAGTTCGAAGCACGACGCGCCGAGTTGGAAAAGGTAGCGGCTGACAAATTAAGCAAAGCCAAATCACGTGCCGATTTAATTGAGGGCAAGGAAGTGACCATCGTCGCTAAGGCTGGGGATGAAGGTAAGTTATTTGGTTCTATTGGCACCCGGGATATTGCTGAGGCGATTAGTGCGCCTGGTGTGGAAATTGAAAAATCTGAAGTCAAATTACCCGAAGGTGCCTTGCGCTCAATCGGTGAATATGACATCGATATCCAGCTCCATACAGATATCGTTTCTAACATTAAGTTGATTGTGGTAGCCGAGTAGTTTCGACGACTTCCGGCCAGCAGTTCTTTCTGCAACTGCACATTGAAGCAAGCATTCGCTTGCTTTTTTTGTTTTTTTGTCTTTTTTTTTGAAAGCACTGTCTCTGCCAGACCAAAGCCCCCTTCTCGAGCAGATGGATTTGATCTCAGCCGCTTACAACGGTGTTATCTTTTCCGCTTATCTGAACGTTACTGGTCAAATTAAATCAGGATTCTTACCCTTAGCAGAATTTGCTGGCTATAGATAGATTGATGGTTTACTCGTTTTATTGATAATAGAATGCTGTTCGCGAAGTCTGATAATCGTCCTGAGTCGATGGTAATGTTCAATGAGTGAGCCACAAAGCACATCCGTCACGTCCATGGGAAATGTTACAAAATCCGATCAAGCATCCGCGCTGCGCCTGCCTCCCCATTCTATTGAAGGAGAACAGTCCGTATTAGGCGGGGTGATGCTGGATGGCGAGTCGTGGGATAAGATTTCTGATGTGGTGACCGCTGTAGATTTCTACCGGCAAGATCATCGTATGATATTTTCTGCGATTGCGACGTTGGCTGAGGATGGTAAACCGATGGATGCCATTACTGTTGCCGATCAACTCACGGTGCTAAAGCAAAGTGAGGCCGCTGGCGGGCTGGGCTATCTCAGTGACTTAGTCAAGAACACTCCTAGTGCGGCCAATATTAAAGCTTATGCTGAAATCGTACGGGAGCGCAGTATGCTGCGCCAACTCATTACCGCTACCAACGAAATCGCCGCGAGTGCTTATGAAACCGAAGGACGTAAAAGTGCGGAGATTCTCGATGAAGCGGAGCGCAAGGTTTTCAATATCGCTGAGGCGGGACCTCAACAGGGCGGACCAGAGTCGCTGAATCCTCTCATTGCAAAGACTTTGAAGAAAATTGATGCACTATTCCATGCTGATGGTGGCATCACCGGCGTGACCACTGGATTTCGTGACTTGGATGAAATGACCTCTGGCATGCAAAAGTCTGATCTGATCATTCTGGCGGGCAGGCCCTCGATGGGTAAAACTTCGTTAGCGATGAATCTGGTTGAAAATGCCTTACTGAAGACCGAACTTCCGGTGTTGGTTTTCAGTATGGAGATGCCCGCTGATTCACTGGTGATGAGAATGCTGTCCTCCCTCGGGCGTATTGATCAAACTAAAATCCGTAGTGGTAAACTGGAAGAAGAAGACTGGCCGCGCCTGACATCGGCGGTTAATATGCTCAAGGGTAAGCCGCTTTATATTGATGACACGGCGGCATTAAGTCCCACCGAACTGCGTTCCCGCTCCCGCAGAGTGGCCCGTGAGCACAAAGGTCAGCTAGGCTTGATTATGGTGGATTACCTGCAACTAATGCGGGTGCCAGGATCTACAGAAGGCCGTACCGCTGAAATTTCTGAAATTTCCCGTGGCCTTAAAGCCTTGGCTAAGGAATTGGAATGTCCGGTCGTAGCCTTGTCTCAGCTTAACCGGAGTCTTGAGCAACGGCCTAATAAACGACCAGTTAACTCTGATTTAAGGGAGTCTGGCGCTATTGAGCAGGACGCGGATGTGATCATGTTTATTTATCGCGACGAAGTATATAACGAGGACTCCACTGACAAAGGAATCGCTGAAATTATTATTGGCAAGCAACGAAATGGTCCGATCGGTACCAGGAAGCTCGCTTTTCTCGGCCGCTATACCAAGTTCGAAGATTTGGCTCCAGAATATCAACGTAGTTATGATGACTAGCCGAGATAGTGTTGATTATGAGAGAAGGAGCCTGATAGTGATGGTTGGGTTTTGTGCTGACGACTCCGGGCAATGTAAAGCAAGACAATCGAAGACAAGACAATCGAAGGCAAGAGAATGAGGCCGCTCTGTGCTGAAGTTGACCTCAATGCTATCCGCTTTAACTTTGATCTGTTGGCAGCAAAAGCAGGTCGCGCGAAGTTAATAGCTGTAGTGAAAGCTGACGCCTACGGGCACGGACTGGTTCCGGTAGCGCGGGTGTTGTCTGAAAAAGCGGCCAAGTTAGCTGTTGCCTGTCTTGATGAAGCCATGGTGTTACGAGCAGCGGATATCCGTTGCCCTATCGTAGTGCTGGAGGGTTTTTTTTCGGCGGAAGAACTACTGGCAGGCGAATCCTTGGGTGGCATTGAATGGGTGATTCACGAGGAATATCAGTGGCATTTACTAAACACGGCTGCTTTGCAGCATGCTCACAAAATCTGGCTTAAAATCAATACGGGGATGAATCGGCTGGGCTTTCCGCCTCAGCGTTTGAGCGTTTTGCTGGGTGAGGCAAGGTCGTCGGTTCAATTATCACTGCAAGGGGTCATGACTCATTTTTCCTGTGCCGACGAAGAGGATACAGAGGGTTTTAGGCAGCAGTTGAAGCAAGTGCAACAACTATGCGGACTGTTACCCAAGGGGGTTGATTTTTCGGCTGCTAATTCGGCCGTCGTTTTACTTCACTCTAACCTTTGCTTTCAATGGGTGCGGCCGGGCATCAGTCTGTACGGCGGATCTCCGGTTGGCGCGAGCCAGGGAGAGCAGTTTGGCCTGCGGCCAGCGATGAAATTAGTTTCAAAAATTATTGCCTGCCGTGATCTTAGTCAAGGCGATGCGGTTGGATATGGCGCAAGCTGGCAGGCTCCGGGTCCTTTGCGCATGGGTGTGGTGGCGGCGGGCTACGGAGATGGTTATCCCCGGCAAATTGGTAGCGGTTCGCCAGTATGGGTGGATGGTAGAGAAACCCAGATTATCGGACGGGTTTCAATGGATATGGTAACTGTAGATTTGACGGGAATACCCTCAGCGACTGTGGGTTCGCCGGTGCTGTTGTGGGGAGGAGGCTTGTCAGTTGATCGGGTAGCACGTTGCGCGAATACTATCTCCTATCATTTGTTAACTGGCGTCACCAGACGGGTCCCACGGCGCTATCAGGGTGCAGGCTAATCGCCAGATTTTAGTTGACTGGATGGAGTATCGAGTGCTGATTTGTTTGACCGGAGTAGATTTACCAATAGGACAAATGGTAAAGCAGCGGCTTGTATCCCAAGGTGTTATCGTAGAAGGCGTGAGTAATGCACTGACACTGAGCAGCGAACCCAAGGTGCTAGACGAGTACCTGGCTACAATCCCTAAAGTGGATTTCGTGATTCACGGTGCGGAACTGGATTGGCAGCGAGCGGAGGAAAATCCTGCACAAGCTCTGCGCCAGAGTGTTCTGGCCTGTTCTACTATTGTAAATTTCGCCAACAACAGGGATGTTCCTCTAATCCTCCTCTCTAGTTTTATGGTCTTTGATGGCAGCAAGAAAAATCCCTATATCTCAGCCAATAGCGGCCAGCCCATTAATGCCTACGGTCACGCAAAGCTAGCTGTAGAGAACTTTGTTTTGGAAAACTACTCGCGGTCTTTACTGCTAAGGCTGGGGTGGCTTATGGATGAAAGTGCCACGGGTTGGTTGGGTTGCCTGATGCAACAGTTGTTAACCGGACAGACAGTCAGTGCTTATACAGATATTGTGCTCAGTCCCACCGCAACGGTTGATGTTGCCCGCGTTATCGATGCTATTCTCAAGCAGTTAGCCTGTGGTATTGATGTTTGGGGGCTTTACCATTATGCGGGGACGGAGCCAGTTAGTCATGAGAACCTGGTTAAAGCTATTCAATATCAGGCGCTGGGACAAGATTTGCAGGAATCTCAGATAGTGGTCAACGTTTTCTGTCCATCGGAGCAGGGCATACAACTGCCTAAAAACGCTGTTCTTGGGTGTATAAAGCTAAGAAATACTTTTGGTATCAAACAGTTGCCATGGCGTCGCTATCTGCCTGCACTGGTGGAAAAACACTTATCAAATGCTGACAGTGGCCGCGAACAAACAGTTGCCCATTAATGAACTGCTCCCTTCAACACGTGGCCAGCTGTTGAAGGATAAATTCGCAGAATATTGAAGGATGGTATAGTTAGTGGTTTTTTTTAGCCATCTTTCTTAACGGGTAGTTGGCCAGTTTCTCAGGTCCCGGATTTGGCAGATACTTCCGGACATTTGCTTTCATGTTTGAGTAACAGTTGTAAATTGGCTAAATCAAGGATCTCTACTTCCCGACCCTGTACTTTTACCAGGCCCTGATTTTGGAAGCGGGTTAATACACGGCTCACAGTTTCTACTGCAAGCCCGAGGTAATTGCCTATATCACTGCGGGGCATGGGCAGTTTGAAGCGCGTTTCCGAAAGGCGACGGCGTTGAAAACGGCTCGATAGTGAGAGTAACAGTGAGGCAATTCTTTCCTCGGCTGTGTTCTTACTGAGTAACATACTGAGCTGTCTGCTTTCCTGAATTTCTTTGCTTAGCAACGAGAAAAAGTGGTGTTGTAAACTAGGTATGCGAGTGGAGAGTTCTTCAAAACGGTCAAGCGGAATTTCGCAAACACTGGTTCTTTCCAGAGCGACCGCTGAACAAGAATAACTGTCCATGCTCACACTGTCCAAGCCAATGATCTCCCCCGGAAGATAAAAGCCAGTGACTTGCTCTTCACCTTCTTCGGATAGCGTAAAGGTTTTGATGGCACCACTACGAACAGCAAAGCAGGATTTGAAGGCCGTGTGTTGCTCGAAGACATAGTCGCCCCTTGAGTGCATGCGACCTTGCCGGATTATTTCTTCGAGCCGGCTGACCTCATCGGCTCCTACTGCAATAGGAATGCAGAGTCTGCTAAGACTACATTCCTGACATCCGCGATTGATAGTTACTCCGGAAGAGCTGATATTTTGATTCTTTGCCATGGTACACCTCGCCCTGTGCAAGTGAGAGAATAACGGAACCCAAGGTAAATGCAAATGCGCCAAAGGTTCAAGCGGGCGATTAAGGTATGGTAATTAGTTGTAGAGCAAAGACAAAATGGTTGTCTGAGTTAGTGCTCATCCAGAAACGCAGTTTTTGATGGGCACTAACGCAGTACAAGGAAGTACTGCCAAAATCAATCGCCTAAGC
>JGI12048J13642_10480496_pt1 | contig 10129 bp, 6 predicted proteins | sample ElkSlonscriptome_16_FD_13642 | JGI IMG/M metagenome (IMG submission 13642)
CATGGCGTCCCATGTTTGGGTCAGTTTGTCGGCGGTTCCGGCGAGGGTGAGTTTGACGCCGTCGGGCAGTCCTCCCGCCCGCAATTTATCGATCACCTCCGACTGCACGGTTTCCATCGCCACTTCCAGCGGCACTTTCGCCGCCGGTCTGACCTCGATGGTCACCGTGCGCTCCCGTTCCAGATGGCGGATTTCCGTAGGGCCGGTGGTGACCACCACGTCGGCCAGGGAGCTCACCGGAACGATGGTGCCTGAATCGGTGACGACGGGAAGATCGGCGATCCCCTGGGTTTGCGAAATGCTCTTCTGCGGACCGGAAAGGGTGAGGTCAATCCGCTGTCCGTCGACGGTGATTTCGGCGACGCGAAGCCCGTCGTTGAACGCATCCACGGTCGCGCCCAAATCGCGAGCGTTGAGGCCGTTGTCGGCGAGCCGCACCGGATCGGGGTAAATCCGGATCTCGGGCGCGCCCAATTCCAGACCGGGCTTCGGCCGGAGCTGATTGCCCTGATCGCGGGGGAGAACGGCGCCGACCAGGCCCACCGCCTGCTGGGCCACGTCGAGAACCTCTTCGAGTTCCGGTCCGGACACATTCAAGTCGATGGACCGTGCACCTCCCACGGCGCGTCCGAATATCGACGGCTGAGAGATGACGCCAAAGGTGCCCGGTTCCTTGAATACCGGTTTTTGGAGGACGGGGATGAGCTCGCCGACGCGTTCGGGCTCCATGGAACTGGCGCCGAAGAACGTTCCGGCGGGGCGGGCGACATAGAAGAAGTGGTGCATCTTCGGCGGTTGTCCCGGGTCCGCTTCAGGGCCTGTTTCCGTTGCCCAGAGATGTCTGATGTCCTCTTCCACGCTCTTGCCGATCTCGGTGGCGGTGGCCAGGTTGTAGCCCGGCGGCGGCAGCAGGGCGCCGAACACGAGGTTGCGGTTGCCTTCGGGCAGGTACTCAAGCTTCGGCAGAAACAGCCACGTGGCGATGGCTGCCGTGCCGCAGATGACCGCCACGGTGCCGAATGCCATCGGTTTTTTGGACACCGTGCGTTTGGTGAAACCGACGATGGTCTCGACAAAGCCAGACGCCAGACGGTCGACGCCCGGAAGGCGCCGCTTCTCAATGGTTTCCTGAACCGGAGCGCGAAGCAGGCGGTTGGCCAAAGCCGGTATAACCGTTATGGCGACGATCAGCGACAGCACCACCGACACGGAAATGGCGACGGCGATGTCCCGGAACAGCTGACCCACTTCCACTTCCAGCAGCAGGATGGGGATAAACACCATCACCGTGGTCAACGCCGAGACCAGGATCGCGCCCCAGACCTGGCGGGTGCCTTCGTAGGCGGCCTGGGCGGGCGGTACGCCGCGCTGGCGGAGACGATAAATGTTTTCGAGGACAACGATGGCCGCGTCCACCACCATGCCCACGGCGAAGGCGATACCGGCGAGCGAAATGACGTTGATGGACCGGCCGAGCGCGGCCATGGCCACGAACGAACCAATGACGGAGACAGGGATTGCCAACGTGATGATCAACGTGGCCGGACCCGAGCGCAGGAACAGAACCAGGATCAACGCCGCGAGCGTGCCGCCGATCCAGATGTTCTGACGCACCAGTTCCACCGCGGAGTCGATGTAGACGGTCTCATTGTAGACCTGAATCAAGGTCAGCCCTTGGTCGGGCAGGACGGTGGCGCCCAGGTCCTCGATGGTCGCCTGGATGCCATCCATGGTTTCGATGACGTTGGCGCCGGTTTCTCGCACCGCGTTGAGCGCGAGCGCGGGTTTGCCGAGGATGCGGATCGTCGAATCCGGTTCCTTGTAATCGAATTCCACATCGGCGATGTCGCCGAGGGTGACCCGCGAGATCCGTCCGGTGGCGGGATCGGCGATGGAGCGCAAGAGAACGGCGTCAACCTGTTCGGGTGTGGTGAAGTCGCCTTCGCTGCGAACCACATACCGCCGTTTGCCTTCTTCCACGTCGCCGGCGGAGACGGACGCGTTGGCGTCGCGCAGCGCCCCGACCACGGCTGGAACGGTAAGGCCGTATCGGGCCATTTTCATGGGGTCGACGACGATCCGCAGTTCGCGGGTGTTGCCGCCGAACACATTGACCCGGCTGACACCGGGGACGCGCTCCAGACGGTCGCGGATGACGTCGCGGGCGAAGTCACGGTAGGTGTGGATAGGGCGCTCGTTGCCCTCCGCCCGCCCCAGAATGAACCAGGCGATGGGCTGATCGTCGGAGCCCGAGGTGTCCAGCGTGGGTTCGTCGGCTTCCTCGGGATAGCCGGTGACTTGGTCCAGGCGATTGGCCACCAGCAACAAGGCCTTGTCCATATCCTGGCCAAGCCCGAATTCGAGGGTCACGGAGGCCTTGCCGTGTTGCGACCGGCTGGTCATTTCTTCGAGCCCGTCGAGACCGCGAAGCTTTTCCTCCTGGCGAATGACGATCTCGCGTTCCACTTCCGCCGGGGCGGCTCCGGGCCAGTTGGTTTTGACGACGATAATCGGTTTGGTGATGTCGGGGGTCAGCTGGATGGGGATGGTTCGCAACGCCACCAGACCGAACATAATGATCATCAGCACCGCCGCCAACACGGCGATCGGCCGATCGATGGCCAGGCGGATCAGGTTCATCCCTCTGCGCCTACCCGCACCTTAGCGCCCTTTGGCACGTTGGCGCTTGGCGGGACCTTGGCGCTTGGCGGTACCGTGGTCGTTGACGGGGCCCGCTCGTTTGATGGCGCTTCCTCTACTGTGGGAGGTGCAGGTGTATCGGTTTGCAGCGCACGCACCTTTTGTCCGGGGCGCAGGCGCTCGTTGCCGCGCACCACCACGACATCGCCGGGTTCCAGCGCGTCGAGCACCTCGAACCGACTGCCGACGGCGGCGCCGAGGCGAACCGGCCTTATCTCGGCCGTGTCATCGGCGACCACAACGGCCATGGTGCGGCCCTTGCGGTTGAGAATGGCGTCTTTGTGGACGGTAACCACGGAGCGCGACGCGCCCGCCGGCAGCTGCACGGTGACGCTCTGGTTGGCGGCGAGATCGGAGAGCTCTCCGAATTCGGACGCGAATCGAACGGTCCGAGTGCGGGTCTGGGGGTTCTCCTCGGGAACAACGGCGCGCACGGTAGCGGCCACCCGGCCTTCGGCGAGATCCACTTTGACCGGCGTTCCCGGGGTCAATCCGGCAATCCGTTCAGACGGCACGTCGGCCTCGACCTCAAGATGCCGGTCGTCGATAAGGCTGACCACCGACTCCCCTACGTCCACATGGGCACCGACCTCGGTGTGACGCTGGGTGACGACGCCGTGGTAGGGGGCGCGGATATTGGCATCGTCGAGGCTGATCTCGGCAAGGCGCAGTTGCGCCTTCGCCCTCGCCAGCGCCGCTTCGGCGACCACCACCTCGCTCTCGGTCATCACCACTTCCTGACGCTTGTCTTCGAAACTGCCCTTGCTGAAAGCCGGGGACGTGCGCAGTCCTTGGATCCTCTTCAGTTCCTGGCGGCGCAGGCCGAGTTCGGCGCGGGCCGCGGCCAGCGACGCTTCCGCCGACGCCACCTCCGCCGCACGAAGGTCTTTCTCCGACGACGGGCGATCGCTTACCAGCACGGCGATGATGTCACCCTGTTCGACCCGGTCGCCCACGTCGACGCGCATTTCACCCACCGGGCCGCGGGAGCGCGCGGCGACAACGCCGGCACGGCGCGACACCAGCCGGCCAATGACCTGGACCGTCTGCTTGAACGCCTCTTCGCGAACCGGGTCGACGCCCACCAGCGCAGCCTGTTGCGCCGCGGCCGGAGACGTGGCAAGGCCCGGGAGCATCGACAGCCCGACGAGCAATGACAGCGTTGCGACGCTTCTCGCAAACGTTGGATGGCACCTCGATGTTTTCTTCATGGTAGCAGAGATAGTCTCCTGCCTTGGATCAATCCACTCGGACGATATTTTTGGGCCCCAAAAATTTAGACTAGACCGTCCAGTCTAATCTAAACTAGAATCGGCACCGAAATCAATTATTTGCGAGGCACACATGCGGCAGGCGTCGATGAGGAAGGAAGCAGACATGGCGGACTCTCCGGCCTCGAAACGCGACGCGATCCTGGCGGCGGCGACCAGGGTGTTTCTCGATCAAGGGTACGGGGCGGCCAGCATGGATGCGATCGCCAGGACCGCCGGCGTTTCCAAACAGACGATTTATGCTCATTTCGGCGGCAAGGCCGCCCTGTTCGAGGCGACCGTGCTCGAGCGAAGCAACCGGCTGCTGGAGCCGTTTCCCGCCGAGACCGATTCCCTTCACGATCCGGAAGCAGCGCTTCGCGCCATCGCCCGCCGCTTCCTCGACTTGATTCTGTCTCCGGAAACCGTCGGGCGTTTCCGCGTGATCGTGGCGGAAAGCGGCCGGTTTCCGGAATTGGCCGAGGCGTTCTACCGGTCGGGTCCCGAACGGGTCGGCGGCCGGCTCTCGGGGTATCTCGCGGAGCTGCATCAGCGCGGGATTGTGCGGGTCACGGACCCCCGCACTGCGTCCATCCACTTTTTCGGCATGGTTCGCGGCGATCTCTTTTTGCGCCAGCTCCTCGGTCTCGGCGAGCCACCCCTTGCCCCGGAACGCAACCGGATTGTCGACAGCGCCGTGAAAGCTTTTCTGTCGGCGTACGCACCAACGTAACGCCAACAGGTCGCGCTCCGCACAAGTTGCGCGCGTTTCAACCATTTCTTCTTGGCAATCCCGGACTGCATCCATCACAATGGACACACTTTTCCCAGTAAGACGAGGGGGAAGAGCGCCAAACATCGTCGTAAGGTGTGCCAACAAAAATAATAAAGGTGTACCAACAATAAAAGAATGGAGGAAACCTTGGGGACGCTGCTGTTCACCCATCCGATCTGCCTAGAACACGACATGGGATCGTGGCACCCGGAAGCTCCGGCGCGATTGAAGGCCATCCTCGATACGCTTGGGGACGATCAGTTCGCTGGCCTGGATCGCCGCGAGGCACCGCTCGGAACCATGCAGGACATCGAACGGGTGCACGCCGCCTACTATGCGGAAACCATATTCGAAAATGTCCCGAAATCCGGTCACGTCCATTTGGACGCCGACACGGCCATGAACTCAGCCTCCGGCGATGCCGCTCTGCGCGCCGTGGGCGCTTTGTGTGCCGCCGTCGACTCGGTGTTGAAGGGCGAAGCCAAGAATGCGTTCTGCGCGGTTCGGCCTCCCGGGCACCATGCCGAAGTGGCTGCGGCCATGGGCTTTTGTCTATTCAACAACGTCGCCATCGCCGCCGAGTATGCGCGCCAGGTGCATGGACTTGAACGCGTTGCCGTGATCGATTTCGACGGTCACCATGGCAACGGAAGCCAGAACTACTTCTTCCGCTACCGCGACCTGTTCTACGGATCCAGCCACCAGTATCCGGCTTACCCGGGCACCGGCATGGAACACGAAACGGGGGTGTTCAACAACATTTGCAATATACCGCTGAAACCCGGAGCGGGTACCACGGAGTTCCGCGAAGGGTATTCCGAAAAGGTATTGCCGGCGTTGCGCAACTTCGCTCCGGAATTGTTGCTCATTTCGGCGGGTTTCGATGGGCATGTTCGCGACCCGCTACTGCAGCTCCGGCTGGAAACTGAGGATTATGCCTGGGTCACGCACGAGCTTTTGGAGGTCGCCGAGACATCGTGCAACGGCCGCGTGGTGTCCACTCTGGAAGGCGGATATGACTTGTCCGCGCTGGCCGCCAGTGCCGGCGTTCACGTCAAGGTCATGATGGAAGCGGCGGGAGCGTAGGAAAATTCAGAAAGCGTGTTCCGTGGGCAACACCCGTGGAGAGCAGGGTTTTCGGGCTTGGAGCCGGTTAATTGGGCTTTAACGGGCTTTGTGACGGGGATACGCACACTTGTGTGCGGGTTTTCTCGCAGAATTCTGCTTGCACATAACGCCTTTTCCCGCTTAGACCAAGTGTAAGCGGACTGTAACGGTCGGGTAACGGCCGCACATTCTTGCCAGGGGCGGGAAATGCCCTCTGCCTTGGGTTATTTGTGAGGGGGCGATGGATCAGGACGCACCAGAACGCAATATCGAGGATCTCAGCTTCGAAGAAGCGCTTTCGGAGTTAGAGACACTCGTTCGGCGCTTGGAAGACGGAAAAATCACGCTTGATCAGTCCATTCGCGGCTACGAGCGGGGTACGGCGCTGAAGCAGCGCTGCGAAAAATTGCTGCAGGAAGCCCAGTCCCGGGTCGAGACCATTGTCGTCCGCCCCGACGGCGTGGTTGCCGCGGAACAATCGGATTTAGATCGAGGCCCAGGTGACAAAGATTAAGGCGGCGCTAGCCGAAAACGCACGCAATGTCGACGTGATGTTGGACGCTCTGCTCCCGATTCATGACGACCCCGAATGCCGCTTGATGGAGGCGGTACGCTATTCGTGCCTCTCCGGGGGCAAGCGCATCCGCCCTTTTCTGGTGACCGCCAGCGCGGAGCTGTTCGGGGTCGATGAGGAGCGTGCGCTGCGGGTCGCGGCGGCCGTCGAAATGGTTCACTGCTATTCGTTGATACACGACGATCTCCCGGCCATGGACAACGATGACATCCGGCGCGGGATGTCCACATGTCACGTCAAGTTCGACGAAGCCACAGCCATTTTGGCGGGCGACGCTTTGTTGACGCGCGCCTTTGGCGTGCTGTCGGAATCGGCCACCCACGACGATGCCAAGGTACGGAGCGATTTGGTCTGCGAATTGGCACAGGCCGCGGGCCGGGAAGGGATGGTCGGCGGACAGATGCTCGACCTGCTCGCCGAGCACCAGGAACTGGCGATGGCCGAGGTCACCCGCCTGCAGCGCATGAAGACCGGGGCGCTCATCGCGTTTTCCTGCGTGGCCGGCGCCATCCTCGGAAAATCGTCCACTTCGGCCCGTCATGCCCTACATAACTATGCACATGACCTCGGGCTCGCGTTTCAGATTGTCGACGATCTTCTCGACGTGGAGGGAGAAACCGCCGAGGTGGGGAAGAAAACGGGTAAGGATAAGGAAGCGGGCAAAGCGACTTTCGTATCGTTGCTCGGCGTCGAACGAGCACACGCCCAATCGGAGATGCTTGCCGAGCAGGCGGCGAATCATCTTGAAATTTTTGCCGAAACCGCCGACCCTCTGCGGGACCTGGCGCGGTTCGTGGTGAACAGGCGAAGTTAGTGAAACTATTGTGAGTGTTGGCGCCAGGGTGGTGCCGATGTAAGGAGTTGAGAATTGAACGAGCACGGGACGACGCCAGTTCTGGATCTCATTCACGATCCCGATGACCTGAGAAGTTTGCCGGAGGATCAGCTCGAACAGCTGGCAGTGGAATTGCGTGAGGAGACCGTCCGGACCGTGTCCATTACCGGCGGCCATCTCGGCGCCAGCCTGGGCGTGGTGGAACTGACCCTGGCGCTGCACTACGTGTTCGACACACCGCGCGATCGGCTGATCTGGGATGTGGGCCATCAGGCTTATCCTCACAAGATTCTGACCGGCCGGCGGGACCGCATGCTGACCCTGCGCCAGGGCGGCGGCCTCTCGGGCTTCACCAAACGCACCGAGAGCGAGTACGATCCCTTCGGCGCCGCTCATACGTCGACGTCGATCTCGGCCGGTCTGGGTATGGCCGTGGCTCGCGACCTCGATGGCGAAGACAACAACGTCATCGCGGTGATCGGTGACGGCGCCATGAGCGCCGGCATGGCCTACGAAGCCATGAACAACGCCGGTTCTATGGACTCGCGGCTGATCGTGATCCTGAACGACAACGATATGTCCATCGCGCCGCCGGTGGGGGCCATGAGCGCCTATCTGTCGCGGCTGATTTCGTCCGGCCCGTACCGTTCCATCCGTCATTTCGCGTCAGAAGTGTCAAAGAAGTTTCCGCGCAGCCTCAGCGAGGCCGCCCGCAAGGCCGAGGAATACGCGCGGGGCCTGGTGACCGGCGGCACGCTGTTCGAGGAATTGGGCTTTTTCTATGTGGGTCCCATCGACGGCCACAACCTCGAGCACTTGCTGCCGGTGTTGCGCAATCTTCGTGAGGACCGGGCGCCCGGACCGGTGCTGTTGCACGTCGTCACCCGGAAGGGTCATGGCTACACTCCGGCCGAGGAGTCGGCGGACAAGTACCACGGGGTCGGCCGATTCAATATCGTCACCGGCGAGCAGGTCAAGGCCAAGTCCAACGCGCCGTCCTATACCAGCGTCTTCGCCCGCTCCCTGATCCAAGAGGCCGAAGTGGACGACAAGATCATCGGTATCACCGCGGCCATGCCGGCGGGAACCGGGATCGACAAATTCGCCGAGCGCTTCCCCGACCGGAGTTTTGACGTCGGCATCGCCGAACAGCACGGCGTGACCTTTGCAGCGGGTCTCGCGGCCGAGGGCTACAAGCCGTTCGCGGCCATCTACTCCACGTTCCTGCAGCGGGCCTACGACCAGGTCATGCATGATGTCGCCCTGCAGAGCCTGCCGGTGCGTTTCGCCATCGACCGCGCCGGACTGGTGGGCGCCGACGGCGCCACTCACGCGGGTGCTTTCGATCTCGCCTATCTATGCTGCCTGCCTAACATGGTGGTGATGGCGGCGGCCGACGAAGCCGAGTTGATGCATATGGTGGCCACCGCGGCCTCGATCGACGATCGTCCGAGCGCATTCCGCTACCCGCGGGGCGAGGGCCTCGGCGTCGAGATGCCGGAAAAGGGCGTGCCGCTGGAGATCGGCAAGGGACGGGTGGTGCGCGAAGGAACGACCGTGGCCTTGCTCAGCCTGGGAACGCGGTTTGCCGACGCCTTGCAAGCGGCGGAGGAACTCGCATCTCGGGGCCTGTCCACCACACTCGCGGACGCCCGGTTCGCCAAGCCGCTGGATCACGATCTGATCCGCCGTCTGGCCCGCGAGCACGAGGTGATGATCACCGTCGAGGAAGGGTCCACCGGCGGCTTCGGTTCCCATGTCATGCAGTTCATGGCGGCGGAGGGGCTGCTGGACAACGGGCTCAAGTTCCGGTCCCTGGCCTTGCCCGATGTGTATCTCGACCAGGACAAACCCGAATTGCAGTACGATCGCGCCGGGTTGACCTCGCCGCACATCGTGGCCACGGCGCTTCGGGCACTGGGGCGCAGCGAGGAAGCGGAAGCGGCGGAAGCCGCCTCGGCCTGAGCGTGTTATACCCACGGTGGCCGATAATCACCCATTGTGATCGCGTTTCCCGCATCCTCGGCAGGACGGTCCGCGCTGGCGATGGGGACCCATCGTCAAACGGTCCGGACGCCCCGAGGATGCGCGAAACACGACCCTTCGGGCGGTCTTTCGGGGTTTCCGGACGGCGTCCCGCGGCGCTGATGATGCTCCCGCATCACGGCGCACCACGCTCCTTGCCGGAAACCCCGAAAGACCGTCACAATGGGTGATTATCGGCCACCGTGGGTATTACCTGTTGGCCGGTAAAGGCGGTGCCAAGCGCCGCCTCGACCAGCTTCTCGTGGATCGCGGACTGGCGGAAAGCCGAACCCGCGCCCAGGCGATGATCCTGGCGGGACTGGTCTACAGCGAAACCCGCCGCCTCGACAAAGCCGGCCAACAACTGCCCGAAACAACGCCTCTTTCCGTCAAGGGACGCGAGCACCCGTGGGTGTCGCGCGGCGGCGTCAAACTGGCCCACGGCCTCAACCACTTCGGTATCGATCCCGCGGACAAAGTCTGTCTCGACGTCGGTGCATCCACAGGAGGTTTTACCGACGTATTGCTCACGGAGGGTGCCGCCCGGGTCTATGCCGTCGACGTGGGGCGCGGCCAACTGGCCTGGAAACTGCGCCAGGATAATCGTGTCGTGGTGCTTGAGCGGACCAATGCGCGCGACCTGACCTCAGAGCTTGTCCCCGAACCCATCGATCTGATCACCTCCGATGTGAGTTTCATCAGTCTCGAAAAGGCGCTGCCCGCGTCGCTCGCGCTCGCCGCGCCCAACGCCATGCTCGTGGCCCTGATCAAACCGCAGTTCGAGGCCGGAAAGCACGCCGTGGGCAAAAGCGGCGTGGTCCGCGACCCGGAAGTGCGCCGACAAGTCTGCGAGCGAATCCAGA
>JGI12048J13642_10307867_pt1 | contig 10120 bp, 6 predicted proteins | sample ElkSlonscriptome_16_FD_13642 | JGI IMG/M metagenome (IMG submission 13642)
TCAGCATGAAACGTTGGGACGCAATCGTTATCGGGGCCGGTCACAACGGCCTGACCAATGCGGCCTACCTGGCCCGCGCCGGCCTGGATGTTCTGGTGGTGGAGAAGAACGACTACATTGGTGGCGCTGCGGTGTCGCGCGAGATTGAACCGGGCTGGAAATATTCGAGCTGCTCTTATGTGTGCAGCATGATGCGCCAGTCCATTCACCGGGATCTGGACCTGAGTCGTCACGGGCTGATGCTGGTGCCGTACCTGGGCACCATTAACTATGGCCATAACGGCCAGGTGCTCCTGTCGTACCACGATGAAGACGCGAACTACAACGCCTTGCGGCAGCTGTCACCACATGATGCGGACGCCATGTCACGCTTTGAGACGGACCTGAGCCGCTACTCCCAGCTGATCCGTAAAACCCTGCTGCGCACACCGCCCGATCCGTCCACGTTCCGCATCCGTGATTTCAAGGAAATGCTGTTTCTGGCCAGGCAATTCTGGGGCCTGGGGGAGCGTGAGCTTTACGAATACATCCGCTTCTTCACCATGAGCGCGGCAGAGTACCTGGAAGACTATTTTGAAAACGATCTGATCAAAGCCTCCATGGCAACGCCGGGCATTATTGGTACGGCGCTGGGCGTGGAATCTCCCGGGTCTGCCTACATTCTGCTGCATCACGTGATGGGCGATGTGGATGGCAGCATCGGTGCATGGGGCCTGGCGCGTGGCGGGATGGGGGCGATCTCCAACGCCATTGCGAGTGCCTTTCAGGCCGAAGGCGGAACGATCCGTACAGAGGCGCCGGTTGAGCAGATTCTGGTTCGCAATGGCCAGGCAGTCGGCGTTGTTCTCGAAGGCGGTGAAGAAATTGAGGCGGGTATCGTGGTCTCCAACCTGGATGCACGGCGCACCTTCACCCACATCATGGATCCGGCAGACCTCCCGGCCGAGATTGTTCAGCGGTCCAAAAACTTCAAGATTCGCGGCTCCAGCGGCAAGGTCAATATTGCCCTGTCCGGCCTACCCAAATTTATCAATGTGCCGGATAACCGCTATGTAAACCGGGGCGGGCAGGCCTTTATCGGCGACATGGCAACCCTCGAGCGGGCCTATGACTGCTGGAAGCGCGGCCGCTGGTCAGATGACCCGTTTATTGAGTCCGTGATTCCTTCGGCCTGGGACCCGACCGTGGCACCACCGGGCTGTCACTGGATGTCCAATTTTGTGCAGTACTGCCCGCCGGAGCTGGAGGACGGGCCCTGGACCCCCGAGAAGCGGGACGCCTTTGGTAAGGTCGTGGTCGACAAGCTCGAGCGTCACAGCCCGGGATTCAAGGACCTGATTGTGCACATGGAGGTCCGCACGCCCTGGGAGATCGAGCAGGAGATCGGGCTTACCGAGGGTAATATTTTCCAGGGTGAGCTGACCATTGATCAGTTGCTCTTCAACCGGCCCTTCCCGGGTTACGCCCAGTATCGAATGCCGGTGAAAAGCCTGTATATGTGCGGGTCTTCGACGCACCCCGGCGGCGGTGTTTCCGCAGCTTGCGGTGCCAACTCGGCCCGCGAAATCCTCCACGACCTGAAACGGCCCAACACGGTGCCGGAGGACGATTGCTACGATGAGTGAATCAGCCACGCCAAACCAGACACCCGGCAACAACGGCGGGCCACAGACCCCGGGTCTGGCAGCCGACCCCTATGCCGGCGAGCGGCTCAAGGAGTCGCCATTCCATCCCCGCCAGGCCGCTCTGAACCTGCGTGAGGCCTGGTCATCCTGGAACGGTTACCGCTTCGCCGAGCATTACTACGACCCGGAATACGAATACTTTTGTATCCGCAACGCCTGCGGTACGTATGACATCTGCCCCATGCAAAAATACCGAATCAGCGGCAAAAACGCCGAGGCCATGCTGGACCGCCTGGTGACGCGCAGTGTGAAAAAGCTGGGCGAGCACCGGGTCACTTACGTGGTGTGGTGTAACGATGAGGGCCGGGTAATCGATGATGGGACCATTTTCCGGCTCGGCCCGGAGACTTTTCTGCTGACCTGCGGCAGCCCGTGCCTGGCCTGGCTGAAGAAAGCCTGTTTCGGCTTTGAGGAAGTGCTGGTCGAGGACTGCAGCGACAGCTATGCGGCGCTGTCTTTCCAGGGCCCGGCGACCTGCAGTGTGCTGCAGGAAATGGGCCTGGAGGGCATCGAAACCCTCAAGCCGTTCGGTATCCAGATGCACGCCTATGAGGGCGGGCAGCTAATGGTGTCACGCACCGGTTTTACCGGTGACCTTGGCTATGAGTTATGGATTGAACCGGAGCGGGCACTCACGCTGTGGGACCATCTGTATTCGGTCGGGGCGCGTTACGGCATTCAGCCCTATGGCGAGGAGGCGACCAATATGGCGCGCCTTGAGGCCGGGTTCATCATGCCGTACATGGAATTTAATGAGGCCTTAAAAACCGTGCATTTTGAATACGATCACACCCCTTTCGAACTGGCGCTTGGCTGGCTGGTCGACTTTGACAAGCCGCATTTCAATGGACGGCGTGCGCTGCTGGAGGAGAAGCAACGGGGCCCGCGAATCGTGTTGACCAAGCTGGATATCGAGGGTAGCAAACCGGCGGAGGGTTCCTGGCTGTATGCCAACCGGCGCTGCACCAAACCCATCGGCTACGTGACCTCGGCGATGTGGTCACCGGCGGCCAAGGCCAACATCGCCCTGGCAATGATTGAAGCGCCCTACCGGGATGGTAAAATCTGGGCCTGGATTGACTATGAAAAGGAGCTGCGCCAGCTCAGCAAGGTGGCGCGCTGCACGGTCAGCAAAAAACCGTTCTGGACACCTGACCGGGCCCGGGCCACACCGCCGCCGCCTCTCTGACCGGAGCCGGGACGGCCAGGCATCAATCACGGGTCAATTGCTCTGCAACGCAATCTTAAAGCCCGTCTTTTAAACCCCTGAAGGAGTCTTTTTAATGAAACGTTTGCCCGCTCAATTCATCCTCGCCTTCTCCCTGGGCCTGTTCCTGATCGCCACCGCCCAGGCCAGCACCTCGAACAAATGGCGTTTGCAATTCTCAGGTGGCGCCAATTCCGATGGTGTTATCATCCTTCGTCTTTCGCCGAAGGGCGGCGCCCCGCAGGAAGTATCCATTGCGATTGAGGACGGACGCGGTGAAAACGGTGTTGCCAAGGATGTTACCGAGAGCCTGAAGGCTCAACTGCCCGGGGACATCTATCACGTGGAACGCGACGATGGCGAAGACGTCCTGATCAAAAAACGTCGCGGCACGGCTGATTTCGGCGTTGAAATTCTGTCCAATACCGTGGAAGGTGTGCGCATTAACCCGGATCGGGAGTAGCTTAAACAGCCCGGCCGATTCCCGTGCCGGTAATGCGGCCAGGTAACGATCGGGGCGACGTAAACAGTTTCAGTCGTCGGACTCGGGCTCCATGCTCTCAAGCTGCTCAAGCAGGTTGACAGCAATACCAACGAAATCGGTGTCGGTGATGATACCAACCAGCTTGCCATCATCAACAACCGGCAGGCAGCCGATCTTGCGCCGTTCCAGAAACAGCGCCGCCTGGCGCAGGCTGGTACCTGAAGAGACGGTATCCAGGTCGGTTACCATCGCGTCCTCGACGGGAAACAACGCCGTTTCCAATTGCGAATCGCGATCTTTGAGAATCGAGTCGGAAGCCGCCAGCACATCCGATTGGGTAAGCAGACCGACCAGCTGGTCGCTGCGGTCCACAACCAGAAGGTGCCGGATACGCTTTTCATTCATCAGTTCGCGGGCGTGATACAGGCTGGATGACGGGTGCACGGTGACCAGCTCCGTGCTCATAACGGTAGAAATCTCGAACATCAGTCTTTCTCCTTGGTGTAGTTGAAGATGGTAGCCGACCCTGCTGATGGCGTCATGACACGGATCAGGTAAAGCCGTGGCAATAAGCCTGCAGGGGTCTGTTAGAATGCAACGCTTTTTTCGTTCCCGGAAACCGTTCCCTGTTCATGTCAAAAGTCCAGCAACAACTTGAGCGTCGGCGCACGTTCGCCATCATCAGTCACCCGGATGCGGGCAAGACCACGCTGACGGAAAAACTGCTGTTGTTTGGCGGCGCCATCAATATGGCCGGTGCCGTCAAAGCCAAGAAGGCCGCGCGTCATGCCACCTCTGACTGGATGAAAATGGAACAGGAGCGTGGCATCTCCGTGACCAGCTCGGTCATGCAGTTCAGCTATGGCGACCGCATCGTGAATCTGCTGGATACCCCGGGGCACGCGGACTTTTCTGAAGATACCTACCGCACGCTCACCGCGGTGGACTCGGCGCTCATGGTGATTGACTGCGCCAAGGGCGTGGAGGAACGCACCATCAAGTTGATGGAGGTCTGCCGCCTGCGCCAGACACCGATCTTTACCTTCATCAACAAGCTCGACCGCGAGGGCCGTGAGCCCATCGAATTGCTGGACGAGGTAGAAGAGGTACTTGGCATTGCCTGCGCGCCGGTTACCTGGCCCATTGGCATGGGTAAACGCCTTAAAGGGGTGTATCACCTGCTTGATGACGCGGTGCACCTGTATGAGCCGGGAAAGAATTACGTGACCCAGAACGCGGAGATCATCCAGGGACTGGATAACCCGGTCCTTGATGAGCGTCTGGGCCGCCAGGTTGCCGAATTCCGCGAGGAGATTGAGCTGGTGCAGGGCGCCAGTCATAAATTCGATCCGGCCGCCTATCTCGAAGGGGAACAGACGCCCGTCTTTTTCGGATCTGCGATCAATAATTTTGGCGTCACGCCCTTGCTGGATGCCTTCGTAAAATATGCCCCGCCCCCAGGCCCCAGCGAGACCACCACGCGCACGGTGGCGCCAGATGAGGCCAGGCTGACCGGTTTTGTGTTCAAGATCCAGGCGAACATGGACCCGGCGCACCGGGACAGGGTGGCCTTTATGCGTGTGTGCTCCGGCCGCTTTGAGCAGGGCATGAAGATGTTCCATGTGCGCCTGGGCAAGGACATCAAGATTCCGAATGCACTGACCTTTATGGCGCAGGACCGCGACTCGGTGGAGGAGGCCTGGCCCGGCGATATTCTGGGGATCCACAACCACGGCACCATTGCCATTGGCGACAGCTTCACCATGGGCGAGTCGCTGCAGTTCACCGGCATTCCCAACTTTGCCCCGGAACTGTTCCGTCGCGCCCTGCTGAAAGATCCGCTGCGGCTCAAGGCGCTGCAAAAAGGCCTGAAGCAGCTCTCTGAAGAAGGCGCCACCCAGTTTTTTCGTCCTACCCTGGGCAATGAGTTGATCCTGGGCGCGGTCGGCGTACTGCAATTTGAAGTGGTGGCCTATCGCCTGAAACACGAATACAACGTGGAGGCCATTTTTGAGAACGTGAACATCGCCACGGCCCGCTGGGTGCGCTGCAAAGATCCAAAAATGCTGCGCGACTTTGAAAATCAGCTGGGCAACAACCTCGCACGCGACGCGGCTGACCAGCTCGTCTACCTGGCCCCGACCCGCGTCAATCTCCAGCTCACGCAGGAACGCTGGCCCGATATCACCTTTGCGCAGACGCGCGAAACGGTCAACTACGCCGAATGACCTGCAGCCCCCGTCGATGAGGCAACTGGCCGTCTGGCAAAGCCTGTCCCGACTGGTGCCTGAAGCGCCGCGCCGTAGAGCAATCTGGCCCCTCGCGCTGCCCATCATGGGCGGCATGATGTCGCAAAACGTACTCAACCTGGTGGATATCGGCATGGTCGGGCGCCTGGGCGATGCAGCCCTGGCCGCCACCGGCCTGGGCGGTTTTGCCAACTACATGGCGATTGCCATCATTATCGGGCTGTCAGCCGGCGTTCAGGCGCTGGCAGCGCGACGTCTGGGTGAAGGCCGCGATCATGAGACCGCCGTACCGCTCAATGGCGGCCTGCTTCTGGCCTTGATTATTGGCGTACCCCTGTGCGCGGTGATGTACCTGGCCACACCCTGGGTCTTCCAGTGGCTGACCACCGACCCGGCGGTTGCGGAACTGGGCGTGCCATACCTGCAGGTGCGCCTGCTCAGCATGGTCGCGGTCGGCATGAATTTCTCTTTTCGCGGCTACTGGAGCGCCATTCACCTGACCGGGATTTATCTGCGCACCCTCCTGATCATGCATGCGGTGAATATCTTCCTGAACTGGGTGCTGATTTTTGGCAACCTCGGCGCCCCCGAGATGGGCGTCTATGGCGCCGGCCTGGCCACGACCATATCCCTGTACCTGGGAACTGCCGTGTATTTCTACTTCGGCTGGCAGCATGCGCGCGAGCGGGGATTTCTGGATCGTGTTCCCACCCGCAGCACGCTGTGGCAGCAGTTCACGCTTTCCCTGCCCGCGAGTCTTCAACAGCTGTTTTTCTCCGCCGGACTGGTCGCGCTGGTGTGGATTGTCGGTCGCATTGGTACAGCGGAGGTGGCGGCAGTCAATGTACTCACCACCTTTCATATCACGGCCCTGCTGCCGGCCTTCGGCATTGCGCTGGCCTGCACCACGCTGGTCAGCAATGCCCTGGGGCGCAAGGACATCGAGGATGCCGTGCGCTGGGGCTGGGACTGCGCAAAACTGACGTTTATCTACGGGACGGTGCTAAGCCTGTTGGTCATGATCTTCGCCAAACCACTGCTGGCATTGTTCCTGACCAACCCGGAAACCCGCGACCTGGCCTACTGGCCGTTCATCATCTGGGCCGTCGTACTGGGCATGGACTGCGCCGGCATGGTGCTGATGAACGGACTGATTGGGGCGGGCGATACGCGGCGCGCCATGTGGATCAGCACCCTGTCGCAATGGGCATTCTTTTTGCCACTGGCCTTCCTGGTGGGGCCGGTGATGGGCTTCGGGCTGCTTGGTGTGTGGGTCCTGAACGCCATCTACCGTCTGGGCCAGGCCATGGTCTGCGCGCAGCAATGGGCAGGCCGGAAATGGGCCAGTATAGAAATATAAACAGCCGGCGCGTTTGCCTGCACTGGCAACGCAAGCTACATTGCCTTCCCAAGAGTGGGCGGTTCCGCCCCTGCCCCGGAGTCATTGGATGACAAGCATCGCGTTCGGAGTATTCGGACTCACTGTATTGCTCGGCCTGGTCTGGTGCCTGTCCATGGACCGGCGCAATATCAACTGGCGCCTGGTTGCCGCGGGCATCGGGCTGCAGCTGGCCTTTGCCATCTTTGTCATCCTCGTGCCCGGCGGGCGCGCCCTGTTTGAATTCCTCTCGGCAATCTTCGTTAAAGTCATCAGCTTTGCCATGGTCGGTTCCAGCTTTATTTTTAACGACATGGCAGATCCGGCAAAGTTTGGCTTTGTATTTGCCTTCCAGGTCCTGCCAACGATCATTTTCTTTGCCTCGCTGATGGCCGTGCTGTATCACCTGGGCATCATGCAGTGGATCGTTAAGGGCATGGCCTACGTGATGCAGAAGGTCATGAACGTATCCGGCTCCGAGTCCCTGGCCGTGGCCGCCAACGTGTTTGTCGGACAAACCGAGGCGCCGCTGGTGGTACGGCCCTATATCGCCCGCATGACCGAGTCGGAACTGCTCACCATGATGATCGGGGGCATGGCCACGATCGCCGGCGCCGTGCTGGCGGCCTACATTGCCTTGCTGGGCGGGACCGATCCGGAACAACAGCTGTTCTATGCGCGACACCTGCTCGCAGCCAGCGTCATGGCCGCGCCGGCGACTGTCGTGATTGCCAAGATTCTGCGCCCGGAAACCGAGGAGTCTCTGACCAAGGGGACGGTGCGCCTGAACGTGGAGAAAACCGCCGGCAATGTTATCGAGGCAGCCGCCAACGGCGCTGCCGACGGCCTCAAGCTGGCGCTCAACGTGGGCGCAATGCTGCTGGCCTTTATCGCCCTGCTGGCGATGCTGGATTGGCCACTCGGCGTGCTGGGCGAGGTGACCGGGCTGGAAGCCACCCTGGGGCAACCGCTGTCCCTGAAACTGATTCTTGGCTACCTTCTGGCACCCCTGGCGTGGGTCATTGGCGTACCTGGCATGGACGCGGTAGCCGTTGGCGGACTGATCGGCGAGAAAGTCATTGCCAATGAGTTTCTTGCCTATTCCAGCCTCAATGAGATCAAAGACACCCTGCAGCCGCATTCGGTTCTGATTTCCACCTATGCGCTGTGCGGCTTTGCCAACTTTTCTTCCATTGCCATCCAGATTGGTGGAATCGGCGGGCTCGCGCCGGAGCGGCGCGGCGATATTGCCCGGCTGGGACTACGCGCTGTTTTCGGCGGCACCATCGCGACCATGATGACCGCGACCATCGCGGGTGTGCTGACGACCCTGGCAGGTTAAACCAGCGCAGTGTCAAATCGCTCACAATTCAGCCTGTTCGGCGAGCGGCGCTTCGCGCCATTTTTCGCGGTGCAGGCGCTGGGCGCCCTGAACGACAACATTTTCAAAAACGCCCTAGCGGCGCTGCTGGTTTTCAAGGGCGCGCAACTGGCAGGGCTGAACACCGACCAGCTGGTCAACTTCAGCGCCATGGTCTTTATCCTGCCTTTTTTCCTGTTCTCGGCCCTGTTTGGCCAGTTTGCCGACAAGTTCGAAAAGTCCGTGCAGATTCGCAACATCAAGCTGTTTGAGGTCATCATCATGGTGCTGGCCAGCATTGGATTCTGGCTCGACTCACTACCGCTGCTGTTCACGGTGTTGTTTCTGCTCGGTGTTCAGTCGACGGTGTTCGGGCCGATCAAGTACGGCATTTTGCCGCAGGTGCTTGAGCGTCGAGAGCTGGTTGGCGGGAACGCCCTGGTCGAAATGGGCACCTTCGTGGCCATTCTCGGTGGCACAATCGCCGGGCCGCTGCTGGCGGGTATCGACACGCCCTGGCCCTACTGGGTGTGTATTGCGGCCCTGGCCGTCGCGGTGGCCGGCTGGCTGGTCAGTCTGCGTGTGCCGCAGGCTGCTGCCGTTGATCCGGAACTGAAGATTAACTGGAATGTGTTCACCGAAACATTCCGCAATCTGCGCATGCTCAGCGGTAACCGCACGGTGCTGCACGGCGTGCTGGGCATTTCCTGGTTCTGGTTTTTTGGGGCCACGATCCTGGTGCAGGTGCCAAGCTATACCCAGAACGTCATTGGTGGCGATGCGGCGCTCATGTCGACACTGCTCGGCATGTTCATCATTGGTATCAGCAGCGGTTCACTGCTGTGCGAAAAACTGTCCGGTGGCGATGTGGAAATCGGCCTGGTGCCGCTGGGCTCCATCGGACTGACCGTATTTGCCCTGGACCTGTATTTCGCCAGCCCGGCATCCCCTACGCCCGGGCTCACACTGAGCGCATTCTTCGCTGCCCCGGAAAACTGGCGAATCATGCTGGACCTCACCATGATCGGCGTGTTTGGCGGCTTTTACATCGTGCCGCTGTATGCCCTGGTGCAACAACGTTCTGACGCCGCGCGGCGATCCCGGATTATCGCCGGCAACAATATTCTCAATGCGCTGTTCATGGTGATCTCTGCCTTGTTTGCCATGCTGTTGCTGGGCGAGGCGGGGTTCAGCATTCCCCAGCTGATCATGGTGACGGCCATACTGAACGCCGTTGTGGCCTTGTACATCTACCTGCTGGTGCCCGAGTTTCTGCTGCGTTTTCTCGGCTGGATCCTGATCCACAGCCTGTACCGGGTGCGCGCCAGCGGGCTGGAAAACATTCCCGAGGAAGGGCCCGTGCTGCTGGCCGCCAATCATGTGAGCTTTGTCGATCCCTTGATCATTGGTGGCATGGTGCGGCGCCCGGTGCGTTTCGTGATGTACCACGGCATCTATCGCACGCCGCTGCTGCGCTGGGTGTTCGATGCCGGCAAGGCGATTCCGATCGGGTCGCAGAAAACCCATCCCGAGGTATTGGCCGAGGCCTGGGAGCGCATTGACTCAGAGTTAGCCAGTGGGGCGCCGGTAGGTATTTTCCCCGAAGGCGGCATCACCACAAGCGGCGACATCGAACCGTTCCGCCCGGGGATCGACAAGATCATTGCGCGGCGACCGGTGCCTGTTGTGCCCATCGCCCTGTGCAACCTCTGGGGTTCCTTGTTCAGCCGCAGCGACCCGCTGCACAAGCGCCGCCC
>JGI12048J13642_10568081_pt1 | contig 10120 bp, 7 predicted proteins | sample ElkSlonscriptome_16_FD_13642 | JGI IMG/M metagenome (IMG submission 13642)
GGGGCCTTCACGGCGCTCTCGCCGAAGTCGGCGGAGGAGTCCTCTTGGGCTGCAATCATATGAAATCGTTTGATAAACCTATTGGTTCCAGCGAAGTGAGAGCGGCGACGACCATAAAAAAACCGGCCTCCCAGCTGGGAACCCGGTGGCAGCCTCGCGGCCGTTGGAACCGGCGTATCGGCGCGAGGGATACGCGATTTCCGCCGACATGGCAAGTCAGCATGTGTCCGGGTCAAGCGAGGTTGGGCAGCGGCACCACATCGACGTGGAAGACCTCGCCGAAGGCGCGGATCTCGTTGAGGCAGTCATCGCCGGGGCGACCGGAGATCCGTAGCTTCGTGCAGGCGGCCGACGAGCCGTCGAAGACGTGGTTCTTGATCTCCTCGATGTTGAGGCCGTGACGCTTGATGACGCCAAGCACGTTGGCGAGCACGCCGACCTCGTCTCGCGACCGAAGAATGATCGCGTAGCGGGACGCGGTATTGCGCAAGACGTTGACCACATTGGGAATGTCGGTCTCGGTGAGGAAAGCACGTACGATGCGTGTCACTTCCGTCGCGATGGCCTGCTCCGCCTGACGCGTGGCCCCCGCCGAACCCCTCGTGGCGTAAACCAGGCCCCCGTCGAGCTCGGGCGGGGTCGCTTCGGGGGCCATGGACAGATCGAGTCCCAGGCGCAGGCGACGCTTTGCTCCCAACTCGGCCAGGGCCGCGGGATCGACGAGCGCTGGATGCGAGCAATTCAACAGCACGGCCCCGTCAGGCAACGCACCGAGGACCTCGGCGTCGACGATGTGGCGCGTGCTCGGGGTGAGCGGAAGGTGCAAAGAGAGCGTGTCCACGGTGCTCGCTAGAGCACGGAGGCTGGCGGCACGCTTGACCCCGAGGCGCTCGGCCCGGGAGGCGGTCAGCCCGCGCGACCAGGCGTAGACGTCCATGCCCATCCCCGCGGCGGCAGCGGCCACCCGCTGGCCCACCCGCCCGATCCCAGCCAGGCCGATCCGGCGACCGTACAGGCCACGCGCAGCGGCTGTGGGCGGGCCCTGTCCGTGGCGTAAGGCCGTCGTGTGCTCGACCAGCTGTCGGTCGAGCGCGAGGAGCATCCCCATGCTGAGTTCGGCGACCGCAGGCGCACGAGGGGTGGGACAGTGCGCTACGTAGATGCCGTGCCGGGAGGCAGTGGCCACGTCGACCGTCTCGGCTCCTAGATCGGCACGCACGATGAGATTGAGTCCCGGCGCCGCCTCGATGGCGGCGGCCGAGACCGGCGTCTCGCGCACGACGAGAATGTCGATGTCTCGCAGCGCGCCGGGGAGGTCCTCCGGCGTGAGCGCGGGGTCGTGCACGAGTTGCACGCCCAGAAGCTCGAGCTCATCGAGGGGGGCGCGGTCTAGGGCATCAGCAACGAGCAAGCGCATTTGGGCGCGAGACGTTATCAGAAGGCCCCGCGATGACCAATGCGGCTATTCGGGAACGGGCGGCGGCGGCGGAGGTGGCGGCGGCGGCGGCGGCGGCGGCGGCGGCGGATCATCGGTGACGATCCGCTCGGTCCATTGCCCGATGTGGTTGGAGGTGCCCAGGTCCTGGAAGGGCAGGTAGAAGGCTGGGAAGCTCCCGTCCTGACCATTCATGACCGCGGTCGGGTCGATGGCGAACATCCACAGGAGCTGACGGTTGGGGCTGTCGTTCCGCAGCCCCGCTCGGCGGCGCGAAGAGACCGTAACCCAGTAGACCTTGCCGCTCTGGTAGGCCGCCTCGAAGGGAGAGCTTCGCGGGAATGTGTCGTGAAGATCGGTGTCATTGCCGTCTTCCACGCCCGGGGCGGCCGCGTTGGCGAGCAGGACTGGCGTCGCCCCGGCCTGGGGCTGCACGGCCCACGTCTTGGTGCTGGGGTCGTCGTCCCCGTCGCACTGATTGGAAGTGTTGTTGTTGTTCGGGCACGTGGACTCGGAGTAGACGACGAAGCTCGAGTCCGGGACGAAATCGGGGTTGAAACGGTTGAGCCCCGACTGGATGGGCACCACGGTCGAGGACGCGCTCCAGGCGCCGTTCTGCTCGTCGATGACCTCGATGCCGCAGTTGAAGGGGCGCTGGGAGGTCTGGTGGATGCCCACCCGGCTCATGGCGATCTTCTTGCCGTCCGGGGACCAGGCCGGGTGGTCGGGCTCGAATGGGAGCTGGAAGCTCTCGCTGGGGATGCGATCGCCGGTGGTGCCGTCGTGGAACCAGAGCGTGTTGCGCGCCGGCGCCGCCGTGTCGCCGTAGATGGCGACGAACCGGTCGCCCATCGGATTGAAGGAGGCGAACTGGATCCGGTTGTTCGGGTCGCCGTTCTTGGTGAGGAAGGTGGGGTCGGTCTTGGGCTTGGTGAGGTCATTCACGAAGACGAGGCGCCCGTCGTTCTGGCCACCGAGGGAGGCGACCACCTTGGTGCCGTCGCGAGAGATGGTGTGACAGCCTACGCAGGTGCTCCCGAGGCCGTCGGCGTTGGGCTGGAGGAAAACCTCGGGCTGGGCGTTCGTCGCTCCGAAGTCGAAGCGCATGATCGCGGTGCCGTTGGAGGTCGTCCAGTAGTAGAGGCCTCCAGAGACGTCGTCCCCGGTAAACTGCAGCGTCTGGCTCGCGACCCCCACCCCGCTCCCGGTGTCATCGGTCGCGCGCACCTCGAGCGTGACCGGACCGTGCCCTCGGTTGCTGTTGGCGAGGTAACGGTAGCCGTCCTGGTCGAGCTCGAAGCCGCAGCCTCCGTTGATGGTCGGTCCGCAACGGACGAAGTAGGCGAGGTCGACCGTCGGGCTGCTGAAGCTCACCTCGTAGAGGGTCGTGCCGGCCTCGGGGCGCCACTGAACGTCGAGGCGGTTGAGGTTCGGCGGCAGCATGACCCCTGGGTTGGGGTAGACGATGGTGGGGTCGAAGGCGGCGTTGGCATTGCCCGTGAAGAGCGTCTCCGGATTGGCCGGCACGTCGAAGACGGGGTTGCCATTGGCCCGGGGGTCGGTGAGCGTCGTCTCCACCTCGAGGGTGAGGCTGGTATCGATCTCGCTGATGGTGCCGTTGGTGTTGGCCGCCCGGGCACGCACTGTGAGCACCCCGCCGCTCGGCGCGGTGGCGTCGGTCGCGAAGACGGGCCCGTCGTTGGCGAACGCCCCGAGCTCGTAGCGATCGGGCACGTAGAAGACCGCGCGGTCGGTGATCTCCACCTCCTCGGTGGATCCCTCCATCACGCCGAAGACCCGGTAGTTCACGGTGGTTCCCACCGCAGGGTCGAACGTCACCGCCGCGTCTGCGGGCTCGATGCGCATGCTGGCGAGGTTCTGAACGGAGCCCGGTCCCTGAGCTCCGCCCCCGCCCTGACCGGCCCCGGGGTCGAATACCGCTCCGCCCCCGCCCTGCCCGTCGCCCGTGGAGCTGTCACCGCCCGCGCCGGTGGACGGAGAGAGAGAGAGCTCTCCGTTTCCACCGCATGCGCCGAGGAGCACCGCGAGGATCAGACTCAACCACCATTTCAAACGTATCGTCACCGCACCCATGAACGGCACGCTATCGCTGGATCTTTATGCTGTCGACGGAGGTGTTCGACCTACCATCGGACACATGTGCGGTGCCATGCGACGACGATCATGCTCGCTTACATCCTCTCCCGGCTTCCTGGGCGCGAGGTCGCACCTTGTAGTAAAGAGGAGTCGTGCGCTCGGGCTTTCCATCGACGCCTCCCTCTCAGCCGTCGCCGTACCGGCAGCTCGGCTCGGGCGGTCAGCAACCCGTTCGGGTGCAGATGATCATCGGCCTCGTGGTGGGGCTCGTCCTGGTCGCCATTCCTCTCTACCTCTGGCGCCGACCCGAGCAGGCGGACGCCACCGCGACCCCCGAACCCACCGCCACCGGCTCCGCGGCGGCGAGCGCGAGCAGCGACTACGTCCCGCTCGTCGACCCAGACGAAGTACCCCGGGTCAAAGTATCGCCCTACCGCACCATCCGCTGCCAGGACCGCGGACCGGGGAAGACTCCACCCGAGCGCTGCGACCACGTCACCTACTTCGAGGACGCCCTCACCCGGGCCATCCGCGAGAACGCTCTCTGTGGCCCGGAGACCAAGACCGGCGCGGAGATCAGCATCGTGATGGACGTTCACTTTCGGAAGAAGAAGCTCGAGATCTTCCGCGGCAAGTCGAGCAGCATCCCCGCGACCCAGACCACAGAGCTGTTCAAGTGCCTCAAGCGGGCCATGCCCAAGCAACCCAACTGGAGCAGTATCCCGCACCAGCACACGCGCTACGTGGTCAACGTGAAGGCGACCTACCCGCCCACCGAAACCTTCTGAGCGGCTGGCTACTCGAGGAGGCTCTTGGCTGACTTGCCGGGCTCCCACTTCACCAGGGTCGCCACCAGCTCGATGGTGTCGGGCAGCAGCCCCCGCACCTGAGAGACGACCTGCTCGACGACGTGACGCGATTCGTCGAGGGAGGGGCCCACCATCGAGACCACGAACTTGAGCGGGCCGGTGCGACCCGCCACGACCGGGAGCAGCGAGGTGCTCGCGAGCTCAGTCAGCTCGATGACGCGATCGGCCGCGCGACGGAGCGCGAGCATCTCGAGGATGGTCGGTCGGTCGCTCACCTGCCGGTTGGGACCGCGGAGCTCGTAGCGGGCAACCTGCATCGGCGCCTCGTACCACTCGGCGAAGGCGCACTCGTTGGTGATGGCCTTGACCAGGTGCTCCTTGATGAGAAGCCCCGTGAGCCCATCGCGCTGCGCGAGGTAGTCCTGGGCACGCTTGTGATGCTTGGACTGAGGCTTGAAGCTGACGAGCTTGAGGCGGCACTCGCCGACCTGACCCTCACCCCCATGGATGATGGTGAGCTTCTTCTTTCGCTCGTAGTCGTGGTCGGCGTAGGTGCCGTTGGTGCTTCCCACGTCTTCGAGCTCCCAGGAGCCACTCTGCCAACGCAGCACGGCGTGGTGTCCCGAGACGGTGGCCTCGGGCAAGCAAATGTCCTGGCTCGACTGCCGCCCCAGCGACATCTCAGGTCGCTCGAGAGGGAAGAGCTCACTCACGATCTCGGGCGTGTTGGTGGCGTAGGTGATGAGCAGGGCCTGCACGTCGGGGTGGAAGCTGGTCTGTTGGCCACGACCGAGAGGGGGGCCCGCGTTGAGGCGGGCGCGCGGCACCTGCATCGGGCTTGTGGTCAGCTGCACCGGGTTGAAGAACCGCAGGTGACGCGCGGCCGGACGCAGGTCGGGGTCTGGCGCGAGCCCCATGAAGATCTGCTTCACCTCGTCGATGGAAAGGCTGGCCGGTACGTCGAACATGATCTGCTGACGCATGGGCTTCGCGCGCGGCTTGTATCCGGGCTCGGGGACGCGGCAGGTCCACATCTCCCAGAGCGTGAGCGCCAGGGCGTAGAGGTCGTCTTCGACGCTGGCGCCGCCGCTACGGAGGCGCTCGGGCGCCATGTAGTTGGGCGTCCCGCCGTCGGGAGGGGCGCCGGGTCGACGCGAAGCCGCGCGGGCACGCTCTTGGGCAAAGCCGAAGTCGAGGATGATCGCGCGATCTTCGGTGACCATCACATTGCCCGGCTTGAGGTCACCGTGCACGAGCCCCTGGGCGTGGATGGCGGCGAGACCGCCGCAGACCTCGGACGCGATCTTACGGAACTCGTCCGCCTTGTAGCCGCCGTGGGCCTTCTTGCGGCGGATGTGCGTGTGCAGGGTCTGCCCGTTGATGTGCTCCATGACGAGCACCGGGCCCCAAGGACTGGGCGCCAGATCGTGCACCCGACAAACGTTGGGATGGCCCACCGACCGCGCGATCAGCGCCTCCTGGCGCAACGCTTCGTCGTCGCCGGGGAGCCGAGACTCATCCCGAACGACCTTGAGCGCCACCGTCTGCTGCGTGGAGCGGTCGAAGGCGAGGAACACCTCACCCATGCCTCCCTTACCGAGGCTCTGCCGAATCTCGTAGCGGTCGTTGATGACGGTCCGTTTACGGATCGGTCCTGGCGGCGAGTAAGACGTGCGAACCTCCTTGCCGCCGGGAAGTTAGCAAATGTCGTACGCGACGGGAAAACCTGTTTTTACCGTGGCCGCGAAGGGGCCCTACGTGCGCGTGCTGCAGCTTCTGCGCCAATCGTCCGGGGCGCGTGATAGCCTCGGTCCCGGGTATGACGCACAAGAGCTGGCTTTCGGGCATGGTTCTCATCGGCTTCGGCGCGGTGGGCTTGGGATGGTCGGGCTGCGCGGCCTCCGAGGTGATCGAGCAGGACGACGGGGGCCCCTCGGGCTCGTCGACCAGCACCAGCGGCGGGGGCGGCAACGGGGGCAGCACGGGCCAAGGCGGCGACGGCGGCGACCCCATCAACAACCCCTGTGGCGAGGATTGCTCTCTCATCGATACGCCGCAGTGTCTGAAATCGGTCTGCAACGACGGGAGCTACCCGGGTGCCGTGGGCTCCTGCGTGGTCGTCCCCGACGACGCGGGCATCGCGTGCGACGACGGTCAGTTCTGCACCGTCGACGACACCTGCAACGGCATGGGCGTATGCACCGGCGGGCCCCAGAACACCTGCGGGATGACCGGGACCCCTTGCGAGGACATCACCTGCGACGAGGACACCGACGCTTGCGGCACGACGCCGCTCGCCAACGGCACCGCCTGCGCGCCGACCGACCTCTGCGAGACGGGCGGCACCTGCACCGGCGGCACCTGCGTCGGTACGCCCAAGGACTGCTTCTTCTCGCCTACGCCGAACGAGTGCTTCGTCGCGCAGTGCAACCCGATGAACGGCCTGTGCGAGCCCGTCATCGGCAACGAGGGCGGCTCCTGCACCGACCAGAACGACCTGTGCACGGAGAACAAGACGTGCGCCTCAGGCGTATGCACCGGCGGCACCCCGAAGGACTGCAGCAACCTCACCCAGGGCTGTGTCAACGGGGTCTGCGACACCGCCACCGGCCAGTGCATCACCATGCCGGTGATGCCCGGCGGCAATTGCGCCGAGGGCGACGGCCCCTGCACGCAGGGGATCTGCGACATGAACGGCATGTGCCAGCCCCAGGCGATCAACGAGGGCATGACCTGCGACGACAGCAACAGCTGCACGACGGGTGAGACCTGCACCACGGGGGTCTGTGGTGGCGGCAGCGAGCCAGCCTGCGGCCTCAACGACGGCTGCTGCCCCACCGGCTGCACCCAGGCTCAGGACATCAACTGCGGCTGCGGAACCAACCTCGCGCTCACCGCAACCCCGACCAGCAACGGCGGCGGGAGCAACCAGTTCGGGCCCATCAACTGGAACGACGGGGTCGACCAAGCCCAGTGCGCGATGATGAACGCCACCTGCAGCCAGTGCTTCGGCTGGATCAGCAACAGCACCACCGCCAACGGGGCCTTCATGCAGTACACGTGGCCCAGCCCGGTCCAGGTCGGCTCCATCTACGTCGACGGCCCCGACTGCTCCTCGGGCAGCTGCGCGGGCCGAACGCTGGCTGACGCCGAGCTTCAGTACTGGGACATGGTGAACAGCCAGTGGGTGACCATCACCACGTTCACGGGCATCAACACCGACATCGCCTACTCGCTTCCGGCCCCGGTCTCGACCGACCAGATCCGACTCTTCAACGTGACGGCGGGTTCCGGGTGTGGGCAGACGAGCAACACGAAGATCTTCGAGTGGCACGTCTGGACCGGTTCGGGCTGCATGCCCTGAGGCGCCTCCGGCCGTACGCGGGGCAAAGTGACGACAAGCGGCTCTAGGGAGGGTCTCACGGGCAGAACCGTGCTGGTTTTCTGCATCTCCCAAAACGCCCGTGCTAACTGACCTCCCATGAATCGCTTTCCTCGCCGTAGCCCCGCCTCGGGCCTCGCCAAGGGCTTGCTCCTCTTGGCCGCCACCGCCACCACGACCGGTTGTGCCGGGCGCGCCGCGCCTTTCGACAAGCTCGACCAGGCGCAGGTCACGATCATGCGCCTACAGCAGGCCCCCGCCCCGGCCGCCGCTCCTGCAGCGCCGGTCATCCCGGGCTTGCCTCCAGAGTTCGCGGCTCTCGGGCAGCAGGCGCTCCAGGCGGCGCAGCAGGCCGGGATCATTCCGCCCAACATCAACATCCCCGGCATCACCCCGGCCCAGCCGGCCCAACCGGCGATGAATCCCTTCCCCCGCGAGCCGCGGTGGTCCATCGCCGACCAGCGCCCCGTGGTCGACGAGGCCCTGCGCGACCAGCTGCTCGACATCTTCGGCAGCGACGACAGCTTCTCCGGCACGCGCCAGGGCTGCTTCACCCCCTCGATGGCGGTGAGCTTCCAGTCCCCGAGCCAGCCCGAGACCGTCGACGTCGTGGTGTCTTTCTCCTGCAGCGATGCCATCGGATTCGGCTTCCAGTGGCCCCACGATGAGAGTGGGCTCACCCCGGAGAGCTCGAACGAGCTCGCCGGCATCCACCAGCAGGTCTTCGGCGTTCCGCCCACCTGAGGCTCCCGACCGGAGGAAGGCCCGCCCCCGATGGGCATGAACGGCGACCGTCGGAGGTTTCGTCCCCGGATGACGGGGCTCGAGACATGACTCCGGCGCGACCTTGGATCTCGGCCGTGCTCGTCGTCGCGAGCGCGGCCGTCGTATTTGCGGCCTCCGCACGCAGCCCGGTCGTCGCCCCCAAGGGCCCCGCGGCAAGCGTCGCCTTCGATGACCTCGCCGGCGCCGTGTGGGTCAGCCCCAGCGCGACCGCCACCGCCTCTGCGCGTCCCATGGGTCCCCCCGTGGACCCCGAAGTCGACGAGGTAGGCTGCGCCATCGGCGACCGGGGCATGGGCGACTACGGCGAGCCGGTCGCGCTCTCGAAGGGCAGCATCATCGTGCCCAAGGGCCTGAGCGGGAGCTACGACCTCGTTCTGCACCTGCACGGAGGCGGCGCCGCCCAGCGTGTGGTCGCGCCCGCGAACCTCGGCGTGGTGCTTGCCACCGTCGACGCGGGGGTGGGCTCGCGCGCCTACGCGGGAACCTTCGCCGAGCCCGACGTGCTCACCACCCTCTTGCAGGAGGTCGGTCGTGCGACGGCCCCCGCGCGGCTGCGACACCTCGTCATCTCGTCGTGGAGTGCGGGCTACGGAGGCGTCCGGCAGATCTTGCGTCAGGCGCCGGCATCCGTCGACGCGCTGGTGCTGCTCGACTCGGTGCACGCTTCGTACGACGGCCAAGGCGAGGTCGATCCGGCGGGGCTCGCCCCGTTCCTGCGCTTCGCCAAGCGCGCGCGCGTCGGTGATGCCACCATGGTGCTCACCCACTCGGAGATCCGTCCCCCGGGGTACGCCTCTACGTCGGAGGTGGCGGACCACCTGCTCGGCGAGGTCGCCGGCCAGCGTCGCTACGCGGGCATGGTGCCGTTCTACGGGGTGGAGCTGAAGACGACCTACGACGAGGATGGCTTCCACGTGCGCGGCTTCACGGGCGCCGGCAAAGATGCCCACTGTGCCCACGTCCGTATGCTCCCCGACTTGCTCCGCACGGAGGTCCTACCCACCTTCGGGGCCCCGTGACTGGCCTGGGCGAGGGCCTGTGCTAGTTTCGCCTCGATGAAGCGCGTGTTGTCTTTGGTTCTGGGCGCCTGGCTCGTGGTGGGAGCAGCCCTCACCGGCTGCAACAACTCCGCTCCGGCGCCGAAGAAGGACGCCGCCGGGCAGCCCTCAGCCCAACCGGCCGCGGCCGCGAAGACGCCCGAAGGACCCGAGGTGGTCGACGCATGTCCCCACGGCCACGATGCCTGTGGCGACGCCGCCACGTCTCCTGCCGCGTCCGACCAGAAGCACTTCGGGAAGCCCTTCGCCCTCACCGATACCAAGGACCTGTCGTCGGTCGCCGAGGAGATGGGCGACGAGCCGGCGGTCGTGCGGGTGCGAGGCAAGGTCGACAAGGTGTGCAAGAAGAAGGGCTGCTGGATGACCATCCGCGACGGTGACGTCGAAGCCCGCATCGTCACCTACGAGGGGGGCTTCTTCTTCCCCACCGACGCGGCCAGGGGCCGAGAGGCCGTGGTCGAGGGTCGGCTCGAGCCCAAGATCGTGACCAAGAAGTTCGCCCGCCACCTCGCCAAGGACGGGGGCGAAGACCCCGAGAAGGTCGACGGACCCC
>JGI12048J13642_10080617_pt1 | contig 10119 bp, 8 predicted proteins | sample ElkSlonscriptome_16_FD_13642 | JGI IMG/M metagenome (IMG submission 13642)
AACACTCATCATTTATCTAGGGTTCACCATCAACCCAATAGAATTTATTCAGTAGAAGGCATACATCCTACAATACCGTCTCAAGAAACCTCGGGGCGATTCTTTATTTATCTTCCTAAAGAAAATGCTGTTCGCAAATTGACGATTAAAGAATGTTATAGAATTATGGGCTTTCCTGAAAACTTTAAACTCCACAAGAATTTAGGAGAATGTTACAAGCAAGTGGGAAACTCGGTCTGCATTCCCATGGTTTCTGAAATTGCTCATCAATTAAAAGAACAAATATTTCTTGGGAGTCAGGAAGAAGAAAATGGAAATGATTTTATAGCTGAAACTCAAGAGAAGTTTGTTCAATGTTTAATATGAGAGTTATAGTGGATTGTTTAGAATAGCTTTTTCTCTGTTACCTGTCCTCGTTTGTATTGGGCAATGGAGCGTTCTAAGTGGGCGGCATTGGCTGGAGATTTTAACAAATGAACGGTTTCGAGCAAACTATTGAAATACTCAAGGGACATAACAACTGCATCATCAGCATCCCGTCTGGTGATTATAGTATAGTCAGCATCATTAACCACCCGATCCAAAATGGCTTTCAGTTTATTTCTAGCTTCAGTAAACGTTACGACTTTCATTCCTAAAAGCTGTCTATTTAATTGTACAAGTCTAGCCTAGCTGATCTGAGCTAAGCACGTCAAAGTCAAGTGTCAAGTTGAGATTGTGTCTGGGATTTGGCGATCGCAACCGCCTGTTGATTGGGTAGAGTGCGATCGCGTTTCGATTTTCGCTACTCAATACTCCAATGATTGTGGGAGTTTTGCATTTCTACCTCGAATAAAATAGTAGTTTACAAAAGAGCAATCGCACGAGTTTTATCCCTAATAATGATAGCGACAAGAAACAATCGTTAGATAAAAGAACTGTGTTATAGACGCGCCATGGCGCGTCTATAACATAAATGATGTGTACTAAACGCCTTAGCAGCTGCTATAAAGAAGCGCTTTCACCCTAATGCTTTTAGTGATGTGCGTTTTACATTTAATTCGTCCCACCTACTTAGCTGATCTGATTAGACAAAGATACTGGAGAGATTGTTTTGGATGACACTAGCTTGCGTCCAATTTACCACAGCTAGGCGATCGCTACCAGCAAAAATTTCTGCTCCATTTGTGCTATCAAAGATAGACAGATCATCTGTGGTTAAACCTGCTCCGAGTTGGAAGATGGTTTGATCCAGTTGGAAGTTGTGGATGCTATCGAAGCCATCGCCTAATTCTAGGATAACCGTATCTTGACCGCCACCGAGCCAAATAGTATTGTTGCCTAAACCACCATAGATGATATTGTCGCCATTACCCACGTAGATGGTATCGTTTCCAGCACCAGCATCGATGAAATTATTACCGTCACCAGTGTCAATCCGGTCAATTCCAACACCACCATAGATGATATTGTCGCCATTACCCACGTAGATGGTATCGTTTCCAGCACCAGCATCGATGAAATTATTACCGTCACCAGTGTCAATCCGATCAATTCCAACACCTCCATAGATGGTGTTATCACCCTGATTGGCGTAGATGGTATCATTTCCAGCACCAGCATCAATGAAATCATCCCCATCACCAGTGTCAATCCGGTCAATTCCAGTACCACCATAGATGATATTGTCGCCATTACCCACGTAGATGGTATCGTTTCCAGCACCAGCATCGATTAAATTATTACCGTCACCGGCGTCAATCCGGTCAATTCCAGTACCACCATAGATGGTGTTATCACCCTGATTGGCGTAGATGGTATCATTTCCACCTAAACCATCAATGATATCGTTGTCAGGAGTACCAAAAAGGATATCCGATTTTTCTGTCCCGACAATTTCGAGAATCTCGTTTCCATCGGTGACACCAATTGTAAATTCCTTCCAGAAAATGCCACCATTACCATCAGAGGTTTGGACGCGAATGTTATAGGAATTCTGGGTTTCGTAATCGAAGGAGGCTTTGGTTTTTAGGGTATTGCCGACAATTTCAAATACGTTATTGTCCGTATCTCCTGTGCCAGAAACTAAACTATAGGAATGGGTTTCTCCTAACTCAGAATCTACAGAAGAAAGAGTACCAACGGCTACACCAATCGGTAAATTTTCGGCGACTGCAGTATTCGTCAGAGCAATATCAGTAGGATCGGCGCTGAAGACAAGTGCTGTATCAATCTGGTTTTGTAAAGCTGTACCCGTGTTCTCTTCTATGGCTTGGGTAATGGTTTTATTTCCGTTGAGAACATCTTGGATATCTTGTTTGGTTTCAGCCAATGCTACCTTTTCTACTTTGGCAAATTGCACTTCCAGAGATTCTATGGGCAACGTATTCGCAAAATCCTGAATACTTTGGTTGGCGGCGGCGATGATTTGAGCGAATCCTTGGATAAGGCTGGTGTTTCCAGATGGAATTCCGGCGCCATTGGTGATAATCGGTTCCAACTGGGTAGGATTCGTTAAATCTAAGGGTATACCACTTTGGATTTTATTGGCGATTGCCCCTACCAGATTATCCAGGATTTGACTTGGGGAGGCGTTGGCGAAGTGTGAAACAATGGTAGTCGCTTGGCTGATTAAGATGGCGATTTGGCTATGGGCGGTATAGGCGGTAACGGCATCAGTTTGATTATTATTGATCGCCTCTACGGGATTGAAGGTATTGATGTCAATGGTATTCGGAATTGAGAAGGCGTTAGTGAATAAATCATTGGCTTGCTGTTGCGTCAATCCGCGTCGGATTAATTCAGCGATGACAGTAGTTAATGGGGTTACTACAGAGGCATCAGGGCTGGCGATTAAAGCGGTGTCTTGTGTTAATCCTGTGGCGGTGTTAATTCCACCCAGGGAGACGATTTGACCTTCCGAGATGTCGAGGATGCCGTCACTATTGGTGTCATAGATAAGCAAGTCATCGGTAAAGGTAAAGTTACCTTGGGCATCGGTGATGGTGAAGGATTCGTTGTTGTCTAATTCTCCGTTACGATTGGCGTCGAAGAAGACTGTTGCACCAACAATGTCGTTGTTGGTTACTTTTCCACCCCGATTAATCGTAAACTCAAAAGTATCTTGGACATCAAAATCTATACCAGTCGGATTATTAGTCGGATCTGAGTCAGATACTTCAACACTAACGGTATAGCCTCCGTTGAACAAGAACCCGAAAAATGGTTTAAACTGAAAGTCAACTGAGAGCCAGGTAAGAATTTAGCACCACCTTCAGAACTGGAATATTCTTCTAAAATGGCTGTATTGGTAATGATCGTCTCGTTGGCAAGATTATCATCTACTTCCAAGTCGTAAGTTATGACTACAACGTTATCGCCACTGGTAGAATTATAAGCGGCGATCGCACCTGTAGTAGAATCATTTAAGCGAATCCCATTACCAAAGAGATCATCAGGAGTACCGTTTATTCCGTCAGGACCACCACCTAAAAACTCAATGTCACTGGAATTAATAAAAGCACCATTCCCATAAGCCACTTGAAGATTTAGCCCACTCATGGGTATATCTAATCCTGTGGGCAGATTATCTTTAATCAGTACATCAAATGCACCATTAGGACTTGTGCCAGTGTTTTCCAGAATAATGGCATAGGTGACTAAATCCGTTATTGAATTATTATCTCCATTATGCTCTAGATTACTACCCAAAGCATCACTCAAATCAGCCGTTATATCACTATCTAAATTGAAATAATCAGTGGTGCTAAGAGTCTCGGAGTTAATTGTTCCAGTGAATCTTACCCCTGGGGTTCTAGGAGCAGTAAATCCAAGGGTGGGAGGATTGGGAGAATTTCCAATAACAGGGAAAAATTCGCTAAACACAGCCTTAGCTTCGCTGGTTGCGACTACACCCTGAGTAATCTTGAGTTCTGGTTGCCCTAATTCAAGTAAGGCATATTTAGCAAAGGTGCGAGAACCACCATTGGTACTACCCTCTTGTTGATAAACCAGATTAGTTAGTAACAGGTTATTTTCGGTTACCTGATCTCCTACTTCTAAGGTATAGAGAAGGTCAATAGTTTGGGGTGCAACGGTGCCAGGATCGTCAAAGTTTCCGTAGTTGAACAGCAAAGAATTGTTTTGACGCCCAACAGAAAGATTTGGACCTGTCGAGGGTATGATTGGATTGACGCTACCATAAAAGGTATTAAGCGTATCCATCGGACCATAAACGATTTGCTCTAAAACAGGTGGTCCACTGTGTACCGTTGTTATATCTAATCGACTGAGACTTTCATTGAAAACAGGTAAAGGAAGGAAAGATGTAAATTTTAGCTGTTCTATGTCGGCAAAAGGCAGAGTATATTTGATCCGATAAGTAACTTCATCCCCAGCTACAACAGTATTACCAGTTTTCAGATTCCCATCACTGTCCTTAATCTGAAAAACGCTTACTTCATAGCCATCATCTTGTCCCGAATTGCTATTAAATTTACCACGAGGTAAGTAGAAGTATGTGCTACTAGAATCTGACTCATTGAAAGGTAAATTATTTCCAGTGTCGATATGAGGAGCGAAGTTTTGACCAGGATTAACATTTAAAACATCCCCTGTAATTGTGGCATCATTCCTGAAAAAGTCACCATTGTCAACCGATGTATCAGGAAAACTTCCCGTAAAATCTTCCTGTATTACTGTGCGGAATTTTATTTGCCCTGTAGTTGCACCAAAAGTAGCGCCATAACCACCCTGGGCAAAAATATTTCCACCTAATAATTTATCATTAGGATTAGACTGTTGAGGTAATGACAATAACGCTTGAGAAATATCTAAGTTAACTGTGCCACTACTTCCCCCACTTGGATCGACAAAAGTGAAGTCTCCAGAGTTGGTAAATGAACCGGTAGTAACGACATTATGCTCGTTAATTGTAAAAGTCGGGGTGAAACTGGTATCAAATTTCTGACCATCGGAAAATATATCATTGATATTGACATTCCCGAAGGCGAAATAATCAGACACCTGGAAATTCATGGTGTATTCAATCACATCTCCCGGACTTAATCCTAGTGCTTTGTTATCACCATTTGGTAAGACTCGATTCCAGGTTTTTTGAATAGCGAGTGACCGATCATTTAGAGTATGAGTTGCATTGGGTTCAATGAAGGTGGTGGCAGTATTATTATCTCGTGGATCTAGCGGATTCCATACAAGACTTGGATCTAATTTAGCGATATCAGTTGAAGTAACTGCATTCCCAGTTTGAGGGTTGATAACGTCAGTAGTACTGTTGTCTAAGAGTGGGATATAGAAATCAAAATTGAGGCTGGCATTACCTGTTACAGGATTAGGAAAGGCAGCAATTAGAGTACCACCTGAACCAGGGGGAGTTTTAGTTATAGTAGGTGTACCGCCACTCGTACTAACAACACTCTTATACTGGAGATTATCGGGCAAAATATCCTGAATTGCCAGGTTATCGATTGTCTGTCCCGGCGCAATACCCACTGAGATATTGTACTGTTTACTGAAGTTTTCTCCAGTGACAGTTTCGTTTTCCGGACCTAAGTAGTTTTTCCTAATTCGGTACAGCAGCGGTTTTAAATAATTTTCGGTAACGTCGTCATTTGATTCCATTATTGGATCAATTGGCTGACTGTTCGATACGGCATTTGCACCCAACCGGAAACCACCGCTAGTAGAGAGTTTGAGCGGCTGATTATAGTCAGCTAAATTACTGATCTGAACGTCAATTTCAAGTTTAGCATCGGGTTGATCTGGGGTAAAACTACCTTGAGGTAAGGGTATTACATATAATGTATCTCCTTGATTAAATCCTGATGGAACTTCGATTGTGCCAGCATAAGGATGATCTACTACAAGATTTCCTGCCAAAGTTCCACTGATAGCAAGATAGATAGTTTTTTGTATTGGTGTTATCCCTAAAACACTCAGAGGAACCGAATGCAACCCATCGCTAATCGTATTACCAGTATCAGGGTCAACAACCGATGAAATATCTTGGTCAAGAATGTATCGTATGCCGTTAGGAATCAGGGTAAGACCATCATAAGTATCTGTCATTACCCCATTGTCATCAGCCATCCCATCAGTACCAGTGGTATCGAGGTACAAATTGACAAAAGGAGCATAACCGACATTTCCGGGAGAAGAGGCGACGTTGTCGAAGCTAACTATAAATGTGCGCTTTTCTCCAATTAAGGGGTAAGCACCTGTGATATCAACAACGGTTGTGTCTGGAATGGGTTTATCGGTTTCTTGACCAAGGATGACATAAGTAGTACCCGCACCACCGTTAGTACCGGATGCGCCAATTAAGAAGTCATCAATTCCATCACCATTGACATCTCCGGCATCACTCACTGAAAACCCAGTTAAATCATTATCTGCAAGACCATCAATTTCAACGAACCAACCCTGATCTGGTGCTAAACTATTAAGATCAAGTTTTGGATTTGAGCCAAAGCCTCCTTGACGACCATAAACTACATATACTTGACCAGAATCGGTGAGACTATTGGTATCTTCATAAGGTGCGGCAATCAGGAAATCATCAATTCCATCACCATTGACATCTCCGGCGGCGCTAATTGCGTCACCTAAGAAGTCATTGTTATTCAGACCATCAATATAAAAGCCATCTGTACCAGTACCAGTAATTATGCTGCTAGTAGTCAGAGTTGATGGGAAGCCTGAGTTGTTGCCATAGATGACATAAGCGCGACCTTGAAGATTGAGAGCTGGTGAAGGTGCAGAAACAATGAAGTCGTCATAGCTATCTCCGTTAATGTCGCCGGCGCTACTGACTTTCCAGCCTAATATTTCTTGTGAAGCGGCTTGAAATATAAAACCATTGGCACCAGTTAAACTTGTAGTAGACGTAGCTATACTCCCGCGTGTGCCATCGCCAAAGACTACATAAGTTTCCCCATTGAAATTATTAGTATCAGGCGCACCGATAATTACATCATCTTTATTGTCTCCATTGATATCTCCACTTCCCACTGATGATCCTAAACCTTTTGGGTTAGGATTCAGACTAGGATCGCTAAAGGTCAGAAAATCGGTAGGAGGAGCAGTACTAATATCGAAGGTGCCTGAGTGACCACCACTAAGAGTTGTACCGAAGATGACATGAACATTTCCATTATTAGAATCAGCAGCAGGATCTCCAATAATCACATCATCTGTGCCATCACCATCGATATCTCCGCTACTAACTGACCATCCTAATAAGTCTGAAATATTTGCATTACTATCGCTATTAACAATAGTAAAGCCTTGCCCTGGCGATAAGCTAGTTACATTGGTAGCTATAGACCTACTTATATCACCATAAAGGACATAAGTTTGACCTTGATTATTTGTGTTGCTAGCAAAAGGATCACCAATAATGATGTCATCTGTGCCAGAGTGGAAGAAGTGGTTAAATCATTGCTGCCAAAAACGACATAAAGTTGACCCAAACCAGCTCCCGGCGCACTAATCAGGAAATCATTAAACCCATCTCCATCAAAGTCACCGTTACCTTTGACTACAGAACCGAACCCAAATAGATTGCCGAGAATTTCATCAATGACGAAACCGTTGGGTATAGTGGATGGTGCGATATTGATAGGCATGCGTTTATTTATCCAAAAATTAGATTATTTTGTCTGCCACTATCCCCCTTGGGATTGCGATATCGTTATAGTCGTATTATCCGGAATATTTGCAGAAGTTTACGCATTTATTACAAAAGTTTACAATGCCTTAGTATTTTGACGGGGTTGTGGGTTTTCCCTGATAATTTTTTACATCCACAAATTGGCGGGATTATCCTTGTCGTTTTCCCACTTAGCCGGATTATTGATAATATAGTCTCGAATTCGGTCTAATGAGCCATCAGCGCGAATGATGTGGTCATAAAATCGCGGTTGCCAACTAAAAGATGAATAATTATTCCTTTTACACCACTGACTAACGGCGGCTTTGTATGATCGAATGATGGGATTCAACCCGATATTTGTTTTATACAGGGTTATGGGTTTTCCCCGATCATGATGTAGAGACGTTGCATGCAACGTCTCTACAATGGTCATGTCACTGACTATAACATCAGCGCAGAAAAATGTGCGATCGCGGGTACAGATGGTGAGGAGATATCAACAGAAATGCCCCTGTTATGTTAATGGGATTCAACCCGATATTTGTTTTATACAGGGTTATGGGTTTTCCCCGATCATGATGTAGAGACGTTGCATGCAACGTCTCTACAATGGTCATGTCACCGACTATAACATCAGCGCAGAAAAATGTGCGATCGCGGGTACAGATGGTGAGGAGATATCAACAGAAATGCCCCTGTTATGTTAATGGGATTCAACCCGATATTTGTTTTATACAGGGTTATGGGGTTTCCCCGATCATGATGTAGAGACGTTGCATGCAACGTCTCTACTACCAAATGGACTCAAGATTCAGGACAAATCCAGGTAGTACTGTTTCCCCTGAGAGAATAGACGGAGATTCAATCACTTCAATCTCTTGACCGGAGCGATAAATTTCCACTTGTCTAAGTTTTCGATTAATTAACCAACCTAAGCGGACACCATTCTCTAAATACTCTTTCATTTTATCCTGAGTGTCTTTCAAGCTATCACTTGGAGAAAGTAACTCGATCACAAAATCAGGACAAAGAGGAAGAAATCTCTTTTGTTGCTCAGGAGTTAAAGCATTCCAGCGTTCCAATTTGACCCAGGAAGCGTCAGGAGAGCGATCCGCTCCATTCGGTAGTTTAAAACCGCCAGAATAATCAAAAACTTTACCGAGTTTATTTTGCTCATTCCAGATCCATAGTTGAGCAGTTAGTCCAGCATTACGGTTGCTCGTTTCTCCCCCAGCAGGTGGCATGATAATTAATTCCCCTGTAGCAGTACGTTCAAATCTGAGTGTTTCATTGTCCTGACAGAGTTGATAAAATTGCTCGTCTGTTAGTTGAATTATCGAGTGTATATTGAGGGTTAAAGCCGTCATGGTGATTGTGAATTTCAGATTGTTTAATCCTTGTATAAATTTTGCGGCTACCCACCTAAGGCGGGACAAAATTCCAGATAGATTTGCTGAACCCCTTGCATGAAAATCTTTTCCCCTCGGCTGTCCTGTGGTAGCCGCAAAACGTCCTCTAGTTGGTGCTTAAGGAGACGTGAGTGCAAATTATCCGATTACATCCACAAATTTGCGGGATTGTCTTTGTCATCTTCCCACTTAGCCGGATTATTGATAATATAGTCTCGAATTCGGTCTAATGATTCATCAGCGCGAATGATGTGGTCATAAAATCGCGGTTGCCAAGCAAAAGATGAATAATTATTCCTTTTACACCACTGACTAACGGCGGCTTTGTATGATCGAATGATGGCGCCCAGAGAACCTGCTTTCGGAGACATTTGTGATCTTGCCCGATATAACTCCCTGTCACCACGGAATGTAGAGACTTTGCATGCAACGTCTCTACATGATGAATTAGGTTTATTAATAATCACAATGCCATGTAAATGATTGGGCATGACTACATAAGCATCCAGATCAGTATAGGCACAATGATCAGGAATATCTGCCCAGAATTGTTGGGCGATTTGCCCAATCTTGGATAGGCGCATTTCTCTTGATATGACATCACCGAATAAAAATGTGCGATCGCGGGTACAGATGGTGACGAAATACCAGCCATTTGCGCCATAGTCTCTGTGGGGTAATCGGGTGGATTCAACCCGATATTTGCCTTTGTACAGGGTCATGGTTTTGTCCCGATGATGGTGTAGAGACGTTGCATGCAACGTCTCTACATGATGCATTTGGGTTATTAATTATCACAATACCATATAAATGATTGGGCATGATCATATAGGTATCCAAATCAGGATAGATACCATGATGAGGAATATCTGCCCAAAACTGTTTGGCGATTTGCCCCATCTGAGACAGGCGCATTTCTCCCATTATCACATCAGCGCAGAAAATGGTGCGATCGCGGGTACAGATGGTGAGGAGATATCAACAGAAATGCCCCTGGTGTGTTAATGGGATTCCACCCGATATTTGTTTTGTACAAGATTCTGGGTTTTCCCCGATCAT
>JGI12048J13642_10896722_pt1 | contig 10116 bp, 11 predicted proteins | sample ElkSlonscriptome_16_FD_13642 | JGI IMG/M metagenome (IMG submission 13642)
AGCGGGGGGACCTTCCGCGTCACCGGCACCGGCTCCACCGACGGGTCCGGCGGCACCCTCGAGGGCAGCTCCGGAGCCGCCGTCGCGCTGAGCGCCGCCGCCGACGTCAGCCTGGCCAACATGATCCTGGGCGACGGGACGGCGACGGCCGGCCAGGCACCGGACGGCACCAACGACGTCGGTGGGAACGGCATCAGCGTGTCCAATGTGGACGACCTCACCCTGGACAACGTCTTCATCGCGCGTACCGGCGGGTCCGGCATCGGCGGGACCGGGTTGAGCGGCGCCACCTTCACCGACGTCACCATCCTGAACGCCGGAGACGGCAACGACGAGCACGGCATGGCCTTCGACGGCATCGGGGCGAACAACCTCGATGGCACCGTGGTCCTGACGGACGTCGTCATCGACGGTGCCTTCAACACCGGCCTCTTCGTGCAGAATTCCAGCGGCTCCCTGAACCTCACCATCCAGGGCACCTCCGTGGCGGCCTGCCGGATCGCCAATACCACGGGAGCCACCTTCGGCGACGACGGGATGCTCCTGGACGCCCGCGGATCGACCTCCATGACGGTCACCGTCGACCAGTGCACCTTCGAGGACCTGGAGAGCGACGGCATCGGGGCGCTGGCCCAGGAGGGCGGCGGCGCCTCCCTCGACCTCACCGTCTCCAACTCGACCTTCACCGGGTGTGCAGCCGGGACCTGCAGCGCCACCGGCAGCGACAACGCCCTCTCCATCCGGACGGCCGGGAGCGCCACCCTCGACTTCGATGTCACGGGCAACCAGCTCGGTGCGAACAACGCCACCGTCCTCGTCCAGGGCAACAACACCTCCACCCTTCGCGGTACGGTGGACGGCAACACCATCGGTACCGGCGCGACGGATTCCGGATCGAGGAATGGCCGCGGCATCGACATCTTCGCGGACGACGCCTCCGTGGTGACGGTCGAGGTGAGCGGCAACACCGTCCGCAACACGGACTTCGAGGGGATCTACGGCCTCGCCAACGACGGCACCGGGCTCTCCCCGACGCTGAACGCCACGATCCTGAACAACACGGTGGCCACCCCCGACGACAACAGCGCCTTCCCGCTGGGCGTCCCCAGCATGGAGGTATCGGGGCGGAACCAGGCCGTCGTCTGCGCCGACATCCGGGGCAACGACGTGGCCATCGGGACCGACGGCGGCTTCCCCCCGGCCTTCTCCGCCATGCGGATCCGTCAGCGGGACGCCTCGACCTTCTCGCTGGAACGGCTCACCGCCGGAAGCCAGACCGCCGGCGCGGCGGAGACCCACGTCGCCTCCGAGAACCCCCTGGCGGCCAGCGTGACCGCCGCCGCCGACGCGAGCTACACCGGCGTGGCCGGCGGCACCTGCCCCACGCCACCGTGATCCCTTCCCGGATCGCCCCCGGAGCCGTGCCGCAGCCCGCACCCTCCACCCCGACTTCACCCACCACGAGGAGTACTCCATGGCCGAACCGTTCCTGAGTGAGATCCGAGCCTTCGGATTCAACTTCGCCCCGCGGGGGTGGGCCGCCTGTGACGGGCAGGTCCTGCCCATCAACCAGAACCAGTCCCTCTACTCCCTCCTCGGAACGACCTTCGGCGGGGACGGACGCACCTCCTTCGCCCTGCCCGATCTCCGAGGCCGCGTCCCGGTCCACGAGGGGAACGGAGTGACGTTGGGGGAAGAGGGCGGTGGGGAGACGCATTCGCTCGCCGTGGCCGAGATGCCGAGCCACACCCACACCCTCGGGGCTTCGTCGGCGGCCGGAACCCAGCCCGTGCCGCAGGGCGGCCGTCTCGCCAACGGAGGCTCGGACAGCTACGGCGCCGCCACGGACCTGACCTCCATGGGCCCGGCCGTGATGAACGCCGGCGCGGGCCAGGGCCACGAGAACATGCAGCCCTACCAGGTGCTGAACTTCTGCATCGCCCTCCAGGGCCTCTTTCCTTCCCGCAGCTGAGGAGTCGATCCATGTCCGAACCCTTCGTCGGCGAGGTCCGAATATTCGCGGGCAACTTCGCTCCCCGGGGCTGGGCCCTCTGTGACGGCCAGCTCCTCGCGGTGTCCCAGAACGACGCCCTCTTCTCCCTCCTCGGCACCATCTATGGAGGCGACGGCCGAACCACCTTCGGGCTTCCGGACCTCCGGGGGCGCGTCCCGGTCCACCAGGGCACGGGGCCGGGGCTGACCGACCGCCGGCTGGGCTCGAAGGGTGGGGCGGAGAGCGTCTCCCTCAACGACCACCAGCTCCCGGCCCACACCCATACCCTCCAGGCTTCCGCGGCGCTGGCGTCCGAGGAGGGGCCCGCGGGACAGGTGACCGCCCAGACCGAGACGGCGCTCTACGGGACCGACGCACCCCAACCCATGGCGCCCGACTCGACGAGCGCCGTGGGGGGCAACCAACCCCATCCGAACCTGATGCCCTACCTCTGCATGAATTTCATCATCGCGCTCGTCGGCATCTATCCGTCTCGCCACTAGGAGCATCACCATGTCCGAACCCTTCGTCGCCGAGGTCAGGATCTGGGGGCTCAACTTCGCTCCGCGGGGCTGGGCCTTCTGCAACGGTCAACTCCTGCCCGTGTCCCAGAATACCGCCCTCTTCTCCCTCCTGGGCACCATCTACGGAGGGGACGGCCGTACGACCTTCGCGCTGCCCGACCTCCAGGGGCGGGCTCCCATGCATCCGGGCTCCGGGCCCGGGCTGAGCCACCGACGAATCGGGGAGAAGGGGGGCGCAAACACCGAGACCCTCACCCAGGTCCAGATGCCCAGCCACCGGCATGGTGTCCAGGCCTCCACCCGGCCCGGGGAGGAGAACGACCCGGGGAGCCAGGTGTGGGCCCGCACCACCGGGATGCAGTACGCCGCGGCATCCGCGCCGGCCGATGCGCAGCTCGCCGCGGAGGCGCTGCCGTCCACCGGCGGCTCGCAGGAACACGACAACATGCAGCCCTACCTGGGTCTCAGCTTCTGCATCGCCCTCCAGGGTCTCTATCCGTCGCGCTCCTGATCTCGTGCGCCGAGAACGAACTGCCATGGACACGGTGGTGGGCTCCCCACCCACCGTAGCATTCCGCCCCGTCGAGGACGTGGATCGGCCCTTCCTGGCCCGCCTGTATGCCTCCACCCGCCAGGAGGAGCTCGCTCCGGTCCCCTGGAGTGCGGCGGAGAAGGAGGCCTTCCTGGCGATGCAGTTCGACGCCCAGGACCGCTTCTACGCGGAGCACTTCGGCGACGGAGACTTCCGGGTGGTCCTGGTGGACGGCGAGCCTGCCGGCCGTCTCTACCTGGATCCACGCCCGGACGAGATCCGGGTGGTGGACATCGCCCTGCTCCCGGCCTTCCGGAGACGGGGCATCGGACGCGGGCTCATGCGGCAGGTGATGTCGAAGGCCGCCGCGTCCGGCCGATGCGTACGGATCCATGTGGAGCGGAACAACCCGGCCCTCCGCCTCTACCGCCGGCTCGGCTTCCGGGAGGTGGACGACCAGGGGGTCTACCTGCTCATGGAGTGGAGTCCCACCGCCACGAAGGAGGGAGCCCCATGAGCCCGCCGCGCTCGCTGACGCTGGACCACTTCACCCCGCATGTCGGGGAGCGCCTGCCGCTGGTCCTCAAGGAGGGGGAGCGCACCGACGCGGTTCTCCTGGAGGCAGCGGCGCTCGAGGAGGTCCCGTCCGCCGGGGCCGAGGAGGGGTTTTCGCTCCTCCTCCATGTGCCTGCAGCCGAGCATCTTCCCCAGCGCATCTACGAACTGGAGCACCCGAGGGAGGGGACGGTCTCCCTCTTCCTGGTCCCGGTGGGGATGCGAGACGGCGGGATCCTGCTGGAGGCCGTCTTCAACTAGCCCCGCCGTCTCGTCGGAGGACGGGAGCCCTCCTCGAGCCGGGCATCCACCGCCGCCGTCAACTCCTTGGGGGTGTAGGGCTTGGCCAGCGCCCCGGTGCGGTCCGGGTCGGTGATGACCTCTTCGATGTCCCGGAGGGCCCGGCCGGAGGTCAGGACCACCGGCATCTCCGGGGCCGCCGCCAGCAGTCGGGCCCTCAGTTCCTCGCCGCGCATGTCGGGAAGGCCGAGATCCACGATGGCCACGGCGATGGCCTCCCGCTCCTCTGCCACGGTGGCCAGGGCCTCCGCTCCGGAGTCGGCGGACAGGGTCCGATACCCCTCTCGTTCCAGGATCCGGCAGGTCACGCTCAGCAGGGCAGGCTCGTCGTCTACCACGAGGATTCCCCGCGGCCTGTCCCACCCGGGGGGCTCTGGGGCCCGGGCCTGGTCGGTCCGACCCTCCGCCGCCCCATGCTGCCGAGGCCCGTCCGGGGCCCGCCACCGGGTCGCCTTCTGCGACGTCGCTCCGTCGCCATGCAGCGGGAGGTAGATGCGGAATTCCGTTCCGTAGCCGGGCTCACTGGAGAGGGCGATCCGCCCCCCGTGCCCCTCGATGATGCTCATGACGTTGTACAGGCCGAGCCCGGTGCCCTCGCCCCGGGCCTTGGTGCTGAAGAAGGGCTCGAAGATGTGGTCCCGGACCTCCGGATCCATCCCGATCCCGGTGTCCCGGACACGGAGGCGGGCGTACCGGCCTGCAGGGACGGTCGTAGCGCCGTCGGAGTAGGTCCGGGGCGCGTGGAACGGCTCGAGATCGATGGTGAGGGCACCTCCCCCGACCATGGAGTCCCGTGCGTTCACGGCGAGGTTCATGAGGATCTGCTCCAGCTCGTCCGGATCCCCCAGCACCTGGAGTCCTCTGCTGAGGTGGTACTCGATCTGGATGTGCTCGCCAATGAGCCGGTCCAGGAGCTCCCCGGCCTCCATGACCACCTGACCCACATCGATGGGCGCCCTCGGGTCGGGTCGCCCGTTCCGTCCGCTGTAGTCCAGCAGTCGGGCGGTGAGGGCGGCGCCTCGACGAGCCGTCCGTTGGATCTCGTCCAACTCCATCCGACGAGCCAGGGTCGGGTCGTCCTGGAGGAGGGACACGTAGCCCTCGATGGCGGTGAGGAGGTTGTTGAAGTCGTGGGCGACCCCTCCCGCGAGGCGGCCCAGGTCGGCCATCTTCTGCTCCTGGCGCTGCTTCTTCTCCCGCTCGCGCTGCCGGGTGACGTCCACCGACGTCCTCACGAACCCCTGGGTGACCCCGTCGGGCCCCACCACCGGTGAATCCTGGATGAGGGCGGTGAAGGTGGAGCCGTCCTTACGCCGCACCGTGAAGTCGCCCATCCAGGCCATGCCCTCGTCCACCTGCCGGATGATCGCTTCGGCACGATGCTCCTGATCCGGGGGCACCAGGACGGTGACGGGCTGGCCCTTGAGCTCCTCTGCGGTCCACCCGTAGAGACGTTCGGCGTGGCGGTTGACGTAGGTGACGATCTGGTCGGCGTCGGTGACGATGACGGCCTGTTGGATCGCATCCAGCACATGGCCCAGATGGGCGAGCTCGTTCTGACGCGCGTATTCCTCCGTCACGTCGCGGGCTGTGGCGAAGACGCGATCGACCTTCCCCTCCTCCCGGGTCGGGATGGAGACGCCGTAGATCGTCCGGGGACCGTTGTGAGGCGTCTGGAGCGTCACGGTGAACTCGAGCCCCTCCCCGGAAAGGGTCCGTTGGAGTCCTTCCCGGATTCGGGGCACGTCCTCGTCGCTCACGAGGTCCACGATGGGAGTTCCCTTCAAGTTCTCGATGCAGCGCCCCGTGAGGTCGGCGGCCGCTGGATTGGCCTCCCCGATCCGGCCGTCGGCGGTGACCTCGTAGATCGCCACCGGGCTGGACAGGAATATGGATCGATACCGCTCGGTGGGCCCCGGGGGGGGGTTCTGGTGGAGCGTCCTCATGGGGTCACCTCAGGACCACGATCAGCCCGGCGGGAAGGTGGGTGGAATTCCGCCACCCAGGCCAACAACGCACGGATCTCGAGACCCTTGTCGAAATGAGCCGAAGCCCCGGCCGCCGTCGTGCGACGGCGGACCTCGGGTTCGGCGTGATTGCTCAGGACCACCACCACCGGTCGGTCCGGCCGCGACGTCAGGCGTCGAAGGAATTCCAGGCCTGTCATGCCGGGCAGTCCGAGATCCAGGACCACGAGGTCCGGAACGACACGGGGCAGGTGCTCCCATGCCTCTTCGGCGCTGCCCACCGCGACGACCGAATCCACCGTCGGGAGACCCGACAGCAGCTCGGAGAGCTCACGACGGACCGAGGGCGTGTCGTCCACGACCAGGATCCGGAGGGCGTCGGGCGTATGCATGGCTGGTTGGACTGGGGTGGAGCCGCGGGGAGCTTCCCCAGGCGGCTGACCCAAGATCGGTGGGGTCGCCGGACGAACGCATCGGAGAGGGGCGGGATCGCCTGTCGGACCAGGCCGCGACCCGATGTAGGAGGAGTCCTACAGGCGGCCCGGTCCAGGTCGGGCGCTACTCGGCCAGCTCCCGTTCCAGGGCGTAGCGGATGGCCTCGGCGTCGTTGGAGAGGCTCAGCTTGTCGAGCATCCGGGTGCGGTAGGTGCTGACCGTCTTCACACTCAGGTGCAGGGCCTCGGCGATCTCGCCCACCGAGCGACCCGACGCCAGGAGCCGCAGGACCTGGAACTCCCGGTCCGAGAGCTGATCGTGCGCGGGGCCCGCGCCCCGACCCAGGGCGTCCGCGAGGATCCGCGCACCTGCGGCGGTGATGTAGCGCCGCCCGGTGGCTACGGTCCGCACGGCGTCCCGAATGTCCTCCGCCGGCCGCGCCTTCTCCAGGTACCCCGAGGCCCCGGCGCGCAGCACCCGCACCAGGAACTGGTCCTCCGGGTAGGTGCTCACCACCACCGTGGCCACCTCGAGGTGACGTTTCGCCAGCCGGGACAGAGCGTCCAGGATGTCCCCGCCCGGCATCTTGATGTCCAGGAGGAGGACGTCCACGGAGATGGCGTCGTCGTCCAGGACGGACCAGAGGCCCTCGAAGCTCTCCGCCTCGCCGGAGAGCGCCATGTCCGGGGTGTCCCGGATCAACTGGGTGAGCCCCTGACGGACGATGGGATGGTCGTCGACGACGAGGACGTGAATCATGTCGCCACCTCGTGCCGTACCGGCTCAGGCGTCGGGGCAGCCCCGGGCAGGCGGAGCACCACCGTCGAGCCCTCGCCCGGTGTGGAGTCCATCTCGACCTCACCGCCCAGGATCCATCCACGCTCCCTCATGTTGAGGGTGCCCAGCCCTTTCGGACCCTGGCCAGAGTCGAACCCCCGCCCATCGTCCTCTACCCGGAGGACGACCTCGTCCTTCTCGGCCCGGAGCTCCACCCGCACCGTGCTCGGGTCCCCGTGCCGGAGGGCGTTGGTGAGGGCCTCCTGAGCCACCCGGAAGACGTGGATGGCTCGCTCCGGCGGAAGATCCACCGCCTCCTCGTCACCGGTGTCCAGCGTCAGGGTGCCGTCGAAGGCGTCCTCGAGGTCCCGAACCAGCCACTCCAGAGCCGCAGCCAGGCCCAGCTCGTCCAGGATCCCGGGACGGATCTCCCGGGCGAGGTTCCGCACGGCGCGGACGGTCTCCTGGAGTCCATCGTCGATGAGCTCCGTGAGCTCCCGGACGTCGGCGGCGCGCGGGTCGTCGTGGAGGCGACTGACGGCCATCCGAATCCCGGCCAGGTTTCCTCCGATGACGTCGTGGATGTCCATGGAGATCTGACGGCGCTCTTCCTCCCGGGCATCCTGGAGGTGGGCAGAGAGCGCCTTCAGCTGGGCCAGGGCCTCTTGCAGACGCTCCTGCGCCAGGGTCGGCTGGGTCACGTCCTGGATGGTCCCCAGGAGTTGGGATTCGCCCCCCGCGCCCCGCGTCACCCGCGCCATGGTCGCTCGAATCCACCGGACCTCGCCGTCCGGACGGAGGAGGCGGTGGGTGATGTCCACCGGTCCGCCCGTCTCCATGGCCTCGTCCACCGCCTGGTTCACCCGCTTTCGATCGTCGTCGTGCAGGAAGGAGTGCGCGCCGTCGGCGTTCAGGTAGAAGCGCCCTGGTGGGACGCCGAAGATCCGAACTGCCGCTCCGGACCAATGGAAGACACCCGTCTCGGGATCGAGGGACCAGTGGGCCATCCCCGCGACCTCCTGGGCCATGGCCAACTCCTCGCCGAGCAACTGCGCTCGCTCCGCTTCCTGGTCCCGGGCGAGTCGGTACCACTCCACGAGGATGTACACCAGCGCGGCGGAGAGCCCCACGAAGAGCCACCCCTTCACGGTCTGGAGGGCGGCGGCGGCCTCTGGTGGGGCGAGGGCGTTCACCAGCGCATCTGTCCCGACGATCCAGACGCACCCCACCGCCGCATAGATGAGTGCGATTCGGAGGGGAACGCTGATGGTCCGCATGGTACCCGAAATATGAAGGGGGGGCGGGGGAGGTGCCAAGGGAACGTTCGACGCGCCGAATCCTGGCCAGGACGCCGCACCTCCCGCCGGCTCTCGAGTACAACCGTCCATGAGCGTTCCCGTATCCCTCCCGCCAGCACCCCACGCGTCCGTCGCGAGGTTGGTCGAACCCTTGGTGGACTACCTCCGGGGGCGGCGGGTCCTCGTGCTTTCGGGAGCGGGATGCAGCACCGAGTCGGGCATCCCCGACTACCGTGGTCCCGACGGCAGGCTCCGGCACCGCGAGCCCATGCGCTTTCAGGTCTTCATGGGCAGCCCCGAGGCGCGGGCTCGGTACTGGGCGCGCAGCTTCCGGGGATGGCCTCGTTTCGCCCAGGCCCGACCGAACCCGGCCCACCAGGCGCTGGCCGGCCTGGAAGAGGCGGGGATGGTGGCCGGGGTCGTCACCCAGAACGTCGATGGACTGCACCAGGCCGCCGGCTCCCGGCGGGTGGTGGACCTCCACGGCCGTCTGGCCCGGGTCCGCTGCACCCGTTGTCGGGTGTCCCTGGGTCGCTGGGAGATGCAGGACGAACTGGAGGAGCTCAATCCGGATATCTCCGCCGCCGTGCAGCACCTCTCCGCCGACGGCGACGCCCAATTGGAGCCCGGGGCGGAGGAGGGCTTCACGGTCCCGGCCTGCCTGGTCTGCGACGGGGTGCTGAAACCCGACGTGGTCTTCTTCGGAGAGTCCGTCCCCGAGGAGCACGTGGAGGCGGCGTGGGCTTTCTACCGGGAGGCGGACGCCGTCCTGGTGGTGGGCTCGTCCCTCGCCGTCTTTTCCGGTCGGCGCTTCGTCCTTCGCGCCGCCCGTGAGGGTCGGCCGGTCGCCATCCTCAACGTGGGTCCCACGCGAAGCGACGAGGGGGCGACCCTCAAGGTGGAGGGCCGGGTGGGGCAGGTGCTACCAGAGGTGCTGGAGCGGCTCGAAGCCGACGGCTAGCTGTCGGCCGCCAGGAGTTCGTTCCGTTCCACCAGCAGCGCCCGCATGGCCAGGGCGTCTCGGATGGCCACCTTGAGGAAGGTGAGTTCCACCGGCTTCACGAGGTAGGTCCGGGCTCCGGCGTCGAGGCACTCCACCGCCACCTCCGGCGCGTCCACCCCGGTGAGCATGATGACCGCCATCTCCGGATCCCGCTTCATGGCCCACTGGAGGAATTCGATCCCGCTCATCCGGGGAAGTTCGATGTCCAGGAGGCAAAGGTCGAAACGCTCCGACGTCATCCATTCGTCCGCCTCCTCCGCCGAGGCCGCCGCCTTCACGGTGTGCCCCAGGCGCGTCACCAGACGCTGGATGGCCAGTCGGGTGTCCTTCTCGTCCTCCACCAGGAGGATGCGACCCTTGGAGGGGGCCGAGTCGATCAGGGCGGACCAGCCGAAGGTGTGTTCGGTCATGGAGGCGTGCAGGTGGCTCGGGGCGAGGTAGCAGGGAGGGCAGGGACGTTACCGATTCCGGTTCGCCTCGACCTCCTCCATGCGCCAGATCTCCAGCAGGGCGCGGTTCACTTCCCGGGAGATGTCCAGATCCGCGGCCCGTTGCTGGACCGCCTCCTCCTGGAGACTCGTCTGGGTCGGCTGATCCTGCCGGCCCAGGGCCCACCCCACCGCGCCGGCGACGAGGACGGCCAGGATGAATCCCAGCAGCACACGGCGAGAACGAGCCGAACGCTGCCTCTCGAGGGAGCGGACGGCTCGGGCCTCTTCCCGTTCGCGGACG
>JGI12048J13642_10601842_pt1 | contig 10113 bp, 6 predicted proteins | sample ElkSlonscriptome_16_FD_13642 | JGI IMG/M metagenome (IMG submission 13642)
CCCGCCGGTTCTTCACGATGCTGGGCACCCTGGTTGGGGGGCGGATCAGCGTGGGGGCGGCCGGCGTCACCGCGAGCAAGGTCGCGCTCGCCACCGCGGTTCGCTATGGAGCGCTCCGGCGTCAGTTCGGGCCCGAGGGGAGGGGCGAGACGAGCGTGCTCGACTACCCGGCCCACCAGCAGCGGCTCATGCCTCAGGTGGCCGCGACCTACGCGCTTCACTTTGCCAACGCCGATCTACAGCGGCGCTGGCAAGCCCACGAGGGCGACGACATGCGCGAGATCGAAGCCCTCGCGGCCGGCATCAAGGCGCTCAGCACGTGGCACGCGATCGACGCGACCCAGGTTGCACGCGAGTGCTGCGGGGGGATGGGGTTCCTCTCGCGCAATCGGATCTGTCAGCTCCGGCGCGACGTCGACGTCTTCGCCACTTTCGAGGGCGACAACGTGGTCCTGCTCCAGCTCGTGGCCAAGGGCCTCTTGTCGGGCTTTGCCCGCGAGCTGAGCCACAACCTCTTCGGGACCATCATCACGGAGATCGGCGAACGCGCGAAGCGAGCCCTCATCGACCAGAACCCGGTAGCGCGCCGGCGCACCGACGATGAGCATTTGCTCGACGTCGACTTCCACCGCGACATCCTCCGGGCCCGGACCCACAACTTGCTCGTCTCTGCGGCCCGCCGCATGAAGAGGCGCACCGACGAGGGGCTCGACGCCTTCGAGGCCTTCACGGCCATTCAAGCTCACGCGGTCGCTTTGGCCACCGCCCACATCGAGGAGCACGTGCACGACCGCTTCGCCGCCGCCATCGCCTCCATGTCCAAATCGCCCGAGCGCGACGCCCTCGAGGCGACCCGCGCTCTATGGGCCGTCTGGCGCCTGCACGACGACATCGGGTGGTTCCTCGAGAACGACTGCGTCGAGCCCGGGAAGGCGCGCGCCATTCGAAAGCTCCTCGGTCGGCAGTGTGCTCGGGTGCGCGAGATGGCCATCCCGCTCGTCGACGCCTTCGGCATTCCCGATGAGATGCTCGGTCCCATCGCCTTCGAGCAGTACGCCGAGAACGCCATGCTCGGCGCCTGACGAAAAAAGCGAGGCCGTGGCCTGCGCCGCGGCCTCGCCGGCTGTTGGAGGAGGAAAGTGCTCCCAGAGGGAGCCAAGACTCACGTGCCTTCGAGCAGCACGCCGTCGATGACGTGCACGATGCCGTTGGTGGCCCCCACGTCGGTGATGACGATTCCAGCGGTGGTGCCGCCATTGGTCACCGTGACGCTGGGCGGGGTGGCCGCCGTGTCGAAGGAGAGGTCCGATCCGGCAAGAGGCGACACGGTGGTGGCGGTGTCCCCGGGCAGGTCCTGAGCCCGCACGGGAAGCGCACCGGGGATCACGTGCAGACCGAGTACGCCGAGGATGGTCGCGTCCGCGCCGTTGCCGGTCGGCAAGCCGCCCGGGAAGGCCGTCACGAAGGCATCATTGGTCGGGGCGAAGACGCTGAGAGGAGCCAGCGTGGGCTGGCTCAGGGCATCGAGGACCGACACGTCGTTGGGCAGCCCCGTGAGCGCCGAGGGAATGGGTGCGGAGGCCGTGACGGCATCGACGAGGGTGCTGAAGCCGCCGGCGAGCGCGACCTGCGCCACGTTGAGCGGGAGGAGCGTGCCGTCAATCACGTGCACGTATCCGTTGACCGCGCGGAGGTCGGCCACGGCGACATCGGCACCGAGCTCGGTGGCTCCGTCCCCGGATCCGCCGTTGATCTTGACGCCGTTCGAGGTGTCGAAGAGCAGGCTGAGGTTGTAGCTGCGGGTGGTACCGCCGTCGGTGAAGGACGCCTCTGCTGCGCTCGGACCCGTGACGGCGGGGATGCTCCCCGAGTCCACCGCGCCGGTGACCACGTGGTAGGTGAGGATGGTCGAGAGGGCGGGCTGGGCCGGCGGCGTGTCCGGGAAGGCCTCGTCCGTGGGGGCGAAGACCGTGTACTCGGTCACGGTGGAAAGGTCGTCGGTCAAGAGGTCGACGTCGAACAAGCCCGTGAGGTTCTCAGCGTCGAGCGCGGTGGCGAGCTCGCCGAGCTGGGCGTTGTTCGACTCGATGGCATAGCGGGCGAGGTCGAGGATGTCCGGCGGGAGCAGGACGCGATCGATGATGTGGACGATGCCGTTGTCGGCGTCGATGTCCGGCGTGGTCACGTCGGCGCCTCCGTCGGTGGTGGTGTCGGCGCCGCCGTTGAGCTCGACCGTGTCGGTCGCGTTGTAGAAGAGCGTGTAGCCGCCGTCGGTCTGGGCGAAGCCGGGACCCGTGATGGCGCTCGAGGGCACTTCACCCGCGACGATGTGGTAGCGCAGGATCGCGGTGAGCAGGGCCTGGTTGCCCAAGAGCTGATCGGCCGTGAGCCCGAGGTCGGTGAGTGCTTGCTCGAAGGCCGCATCGGTCGGAGCAAAGACCGTCAGCTCGACGTCGGGGTCGGCGAGCGTGTCGAGCAGGCCGGCCTCGGTGGCAGCGGCGACGAGCGTTTGGAGGTCATCGTTGCCTGCGGCGATGTCCGCGATCGTGTTGCTCGCCGTCTCGCCTCCCATGCCCGAGGTGGTGGTAGTCGTGGTGGTGGAACCTCCAGCGCCGGTGGTCGGCGTGGGGTCGTCGTCGTCTCCGCATGCCACCGCTCCAAAGGCGAAAGCTCCGATGATTGCGGTGAGGCCCAAGTTCTTCGTGTAGGTCATATTTTCTCTCCGTCGGGCGGACATCTTCGCCGCCGGCACAAGGGTTATAGGGGTCCTATCCCGCTTGAAAAGCTCGAATTCTCGATTTTACGAAAATTCGTCGACGGTAAATCCGAACGCACTGCGAGCTCGAAAGCTATGGCTCTTGCGGGGCTTTGCGCTCGCCGATAGCGGTGCGCCTGCACCTGTGCCTATGGCGTCGCGACCTGTGCTCTCCGGGCATTCGCGTGCTCTCCAGCCATTCGCTGAAATCCTCGTCGGCCGAGAAGGGCTTGCGCTGCGCCCGCGGCTAGCTCGCCTCCGAGCTCCAAGGCCACGCAGTCTTACTGCGTCCCTATTCTATCAGCTCGCGATAGGCGTCGCAGATGCAGCCCTGCTCACTGGTGAAGACGATGCCGCGTGCAGCCCGCCCGAGCTCTTTTTGGCAGCACGCCCGACACTCCTCGATCGACGTCTGGCCTTCCAAGCAGCGAAAGGGCACATCGCAGAGGCAATCGCCGTCGTCCATCTCGTATTGGGTGTCGCAGCAGTCCGCGCACGACTCGTCGGTCAGGGCGGTGTCGAGGCATGCGTCGGCCTTGCCGCCCATCGCGGCGATGCGCTGGTCTACGGTGCCGCCGAGCCCCGTGAGGTCGACCTTGGCCTCGAACGGCCCCCACCAGTTGATGGCCAGCGCGAGGGGGAAGACCAGCCAAGCCATGCGCTTGGACGTGTCGGCTGCGAGCTCGGTGTCATGGTCGAGCGCCAGGACCGCAAAGATGCGCCAGCCGCCGACGACCATGGCGGCCAGCAGGGTGGCGTCGAGCCAGGCGCCCAAGAACCAACCGCCGTTGCCGTAGAAGATCGACTGGCCGCGCCAGATGCGAATTCCGGTGAAGAGCGCGCCGACGGCGAAGAGCAGTCCCGCGCCGATCCACTCGCGCGACGACGGAGGCGAGGCCGGCATGGAACCGGGGGCCATACTGCCGATGGGCGAGCCGGCGGCGGGGGTTCCCACCCGGCCCATGGCGGGGGCGACCGGGGTTCCCGCCGCCGGCGTGCCGGTGCGCGCGACGGGGGTGCCGGCCGGCGGGGTGCGTTGGCGGACAGGACTGTCGAGCTCCATGGCCATGGGGGCATTGGGCGACGTCGTAGGGACGACGACGGGCACCTCCCGCGGTGGAGCCTCCGACGGCGCGGGAGATGCGGCGTGGGCCGGACCCACCGGGGCCTTCGGTTTCTCGGAGGCGCCAGGAGGGCCGGAAGAGATCGGGCGCCCGGAGCCGACCGGTCGGTCGGTGTCGAGCTCCCAGGCATCGGGCGACATCGACGGGGGGGCCTCGTCAGCCGGTAGCGCACCGGGGGCGGGGATCTTGGGCAGCGGCGGTCGAGCTGGCGTGAGGGCGGGCGGCGCCGACGAGCTTCTTTGGGGCCGGAAGAGTCCACCCGGCGGCTCGGAGCGTGAGCTGGAGCCGGCGATGCGGGTTGCCGCGTGGCGCCGCCTCAGAGCCTGGACCGGGACGGGCGCATCGGGTCGGCTCTCCTCGGGAGGGATGAACTCCTGCGGCTCTTCCGCGGGACCGGGCGGCAGCGAGTCGACCGGGAACTGCGAGCTGGCCGGGAGTTCCGAAGCGCGCGGCGAGGCCGTGGACTTCGGGATACCCGAAGTGCCAGGCGGCCCCGAGGCCCCGGGGACGAGCGACTCCTCGGGAGCGAGCACGCTCATGGCCGGCGCCCGGGGTTTGGGGGGTGGAAGCTCGGAGCCGGTGACGGCCGGTATCATGCCGCTGGACTTGCGGGCCGGCCGAACCATGACCTCGCCGCCGAGCTTTCGTAGGGCCCGCGCGATCTTCTCGCCTTTGTCCTTGGGCACCCGCCGCTTCACGATGCGGGGGACGGTCTGCTCGAGCTCGCGCGCCTTCTCCTCGTCGAGACGGAACGTCCGCATCAACCCCGGCACCGGGTCACCGGCATCGGGCGAAAAGCTCATCACCCAGACGTCGTAAAGCGCCAAGGCTCAGGCTCCCCCTGCTCCCCTGCGAACCATGTTGAACCAACTTACTGCAAGCGAGCCCGCGCGTCGTCATTCTGACGGTATCGCCCTCGAGGCCCATTCCCGCGAAACGACGACCCGGCCGCTCCACTCATGGGAGGTCGTCCGCCATCATCGTGGGATCGGACGAGGCCCAGGGTCCCTCTTGCGGGCGTGTAGGTCCCGGTGGGATGTTGCCGGTCTGGTTCGCTGGGGTGCTGTTGATCCATGTCAACGCCGGATAGACTGCGTCCGAGGTGCGTGAGCCGTTTGCCACGGCCGTGGTCACTATAGGGGGGGCGATGGGTATGGCCGCAAAGCGCGAGGGCGAAGTGTCTGCTCCCCCGGCCTCGGGTCCGGGGGCCAAAGTGCTGCGTCCGGCCGCCTTCCAGCTCGACGATTCAGGCCTGGTCGAGGAAGCCCTCGACGGCAACGAAGCCGCGAAGCGACAGCTCTTCGATCGGCACGCGCGGCACGTGGAGCGGGTGCTCATGCGGCTGCTCGGTGACGCGAGCCAGATCCCGGACGCGCTCCACGACGTGTTCGTACAGGTCTTCCGGGACCTGCAGAGCCTGCGGGAGCCCTCTGCTCTCAAGGCGTGGCTGACGAAGGTGGCGGTCTACGTCGCGCGGGGCCGCATCCGTCGTCGCACGCGACGGAGGTGGCTGAAGTTCATGTCCCCCGACGACCTGCCCACCCGCGCCGCACCCGTGGCCGGGGAGGACGTGTCTGAGGCGCTGCGCTCCGTCTACATGGTCCTCGACACCTTGCCGGCCGACGAGCGCATCGCCTTTGCCCTGCGGATCATCGAGGGCATGGAGCTCAAAGAGGTGGCCCAGGCGTGCGACTGCTCGTTGGCTACCGTGAAGCGGCGGATCAAGCGCGCCGAGACAGCCTTCGTGACCGCGGCGCGAGAGCACGAGAGCCTACGACCCTGGTTGATGGGAGGGAGCCGATGGACCACGGAATGACACCGCTCCGCGAGTTTGGTGCCGCGGTGGCCGCGGCCCAAGATCGCGAGGCCACGGGAGCCGTCGACGAGGCCCGCGTGCGACTCTTCGAGTCGGCTCCGTCGGCCCGACCCGCATGGCGGATGCGTTGGCTCGCGGCGGCGCTCGCGCTCGGGGCGCTGGTGTTCGCGGTGGCTTGGGGCACACGCGGCCCCGAGACCACCAACCTCTCGTTCAGCGTCGCGGGCGCTCCGGGCACCCCGGAGTCCTGGTTGACCGTGCCCGATGGCGCCTCCTCGAGCATGTCCTTCTCCGACGGCACCCAGATGTGGCTCTCCGCCGGGACCCGGGCCCGGGTGGGTGCGCTCGGTTCGCACGGCGCCGAAGTTCACATCGAGCGGGGCGGCGCCCACGTGGCCGTCGTCCATCGCGACGAGACGGCTTGGCGCTTCGAGGCGGGTCCCTACGACGTCTTCGTCACCGGGACCGAGTTCTCGGTGAGCTGGGATCCGACGCAGGAGCGGTTCCGCATCCAGATGGTCGAGGGCAGCGTCGAGGTGGCGGGGCCGCGCATCGACGGACGCCGCGTCCTGGTGGCGGGCCAGAGCCTCGATCTGCGCGCCACCCCGCCCCAAGCCGCGGCAGAGCCCGTGGCGACGAAGTCCGCGCCGGTCGCCGACGCCTCACCGGCCGCTCTCGCGCCCGACACGCCAGATTCGACCCCTGCCACCGAAGCGAAGCTGAAGGTCAGCCCCGACGCGCGTACTTCCACCAACGAAGCGGACGGCTCGGCCAACGAAGCGGACGGCTCGGCCAACGAAGCGGACGGCTCGGCCAACGAAGCGGACGGCTGGCGCGCGCTCGCGTCCGCAGGAAAGTACCCCGAGGCCTACGCCGCGGCTGCCCCCGCCTTCGACTCCATCCTCCAGTCGGCCTCTGCGTCCGACCTCATGGTGCTCGCCGACGTGGCCCGCTACGCCGGCCAGGAGACGCGCTCGCGGCAGGCCTACCGCACCCTGCGCAGCCGCTTCCCGGGAACGTCGCAGGCCGCGCGGGCCGCCTTCGCTCTCGGTCGGTCCGGTGACGGCGCCAAGTGGTTCTCGCTATACCTGCGCGAGTCCCCGGATGGTCCCCTCGCCCGCGAAGCGCTCGGTCGCCTCCTCGAGAGCCAGCGCGGCCAGGCCAGCGGCGAAGCCACAGCCCGGCGCTACCTCGCCCGCTACCCGGACGGACCCCACGCCCTGCTCGCTCGCAGCATCGTCGACCGAGACTGAGCCAGCCACCGGTGCCGGCACCCGCATCGACCGGGGCCGAGGTCCCGTGGACCGGTGGCGCGTTCGCGACGTGCAACCGGTCCGGTCTGAGCCTACCCTCCTGCGCATGCTTCGCACCGTGCTCAGCGCCGGCGTCCTCCTGCTGGTTGCCACGACCGCCTGCTCCGGAGACAACGCCGACGGCTCGGGTGGGGGAGGAGCGAGCTCCTCGTCGGCCGGCCCGTCCGGCTCTACCTCGCAGAGCTCCACCGGCAGCGGCGGCGCCCCGAGCGGCACCTACTTTCCGAATGGCTCCTGGATCTACGCCGACATCTCGAGCGCTCCCGTTCATCCGGAGTCGGACGCCATCACCGGCTGGCTCCAGAGCAATGGCAGCTGGGGCACGGGGGAGATGCGCATCGACTTCTCCATCGAGGTGCTCGAGGCAGACGCGTCGACACCCAAGCAGACCTTCGAGCCGACCTCCGAGCACTACGTCCCCGCCTGCGACCTCGGGCCGGTGCCGGTCCCCGATGGCGGGGCGCTCGAAGGAGAGTCTGGCTACGAATGCACGACGGACGGCGACTGCCACCTCATCGTGGTCGATCGCTCGACCAACCTCCTCTACGAGATGTGGCGCGCGGACATCAGTGGCGGTCAGTTCCGGGGCGGCTGCCTCGCCGTCTGGGACATGATGCGGGTCTATCCGCCCGAGGGGCGCGGCGAGCAGTGTACGAGCGCAGACGCCGCGGGCTTCCCCATCGCTCCCATGCTCTTCAGCGCCGACGAGGTGGCCGCGGGAGAGATCGCTCACGCCATCCGCTTCATCCTCCCCAACAGCCGCATGCGCGCCGACGTTTACACGCGACCGGGGACCCACGCCGGCGCCCCGAGCGGTCCCTCTCTCGCCCCAGTCTACGGCTCCCGATGGCGCCTCAAGTCGTCCTTCGACGTCGCCTCCTTGCCCACCGAGGGAGCCCGGGTCGTGGCCCGCGCGCTCCAGCGCTACGGCATGGCCCTCGCCGACGGCGGCAACATCGCTCTCACCGGGCAGAGTGACCGGCTGACCACCGCCAAGTGGGATGGTTTGCTCGACACCCGTGACCTCGATTCAATTCAACCCACGGACTTCGAGGTCATCGACACCGGTCCCAACATCGCGCTGACGTACGACTGCGCCCGCACGCCAGAGTGATCCGCCGGAGGTAACTTCAGGCTCATGCGGCGGCCCTCGTACGCGGTCACGTCGAGACGGAAGACGGCGCTCCTTCTTCGGCTCGTCGTTCTCCTCTCCGTCCTGCTCGGGGCCGCTTCGGGGCGGGCGCAGGCGTCTGGCCCTTCCGATGACGACGCAGGGTCCGCCCCCGCGGCCTCGGCGCGGGTCGTCGTCGTGGTCGAGGCCGCGCGCGCGCGGCTCGGCCAGCGGCTGCGGGCCGAGCTGACGGCCCTCGGCTTCGAGGTGACGATTCAGACATCCGAGGCCGCGCCGGATCGCGCCCGGCTCGCCGAGCTTGCGAAGAACGCGGAGGCGGTCGCAGCCATCCAGGTCAGCGGCCAGGCCGAGGGCATCGACGTGTGGGTGACCGATCGGGTGACGGGCAAGACCGTACTGCGCGAGGTTGCCGTCCCCACGGAGACCGACGATCCAGACGAGCGCTCGGCCCTGATGGCCATTCGGGCGGTGGAGCTGCTCCGCGCGAGCCTGCTCGAGGTGGCGAGCAACGAGCCCCCAGACGCGGAGGTGGAGGCCCCTCCGGTGGTCGAGCGCATCGCCGTCCGCACCATCGCACCCGAGGCGGCGCGGGCCCGCCTACTCGAGCCCATGCTCCGAGAGCCCTCGCGCTTGCGCATCGGGCTCGGCCCCGCCCTCGGCCTCAGCCCCGGCGGCGTGCGTCCGCTCGGGCACGTCCAGCTCGGGCTCACGGGGCTGCCTCATCCGCGGGTTGCGCTCGAGGCCTTCGCCATCGCGCCGCTCTTTCCCGCCGCCCTTCAGGGACCGGAAGGACTGGCCGAGCTCACCGTCGGTCACCTCGGCGGCAGTGTCAGCGGTCGCGCGACCGGCGCCGGCCCCATCGACTTTCGCCTCGGGGCCGGCGTGGCCCTCACCTGGCTCCACGTGGAGGGCACCGCCGCCGAGTCCTTCGTCGCCACCGACGAGGACACCTTCGTCGCCTGGCCCTTTGCGCAGGCGCATCTCGGCTACGCCCTCGGCACGACGGCCGTCTTTCTCGACGCCCGGCTCGGACCGCTCGCGCCCGAGCCGGTCATTCGCTTTGCGGACCGCGAAGTGGTCCGCTGGGGGCGCCCGGCGACGGTGATCGCCATGGGCAGCGAGATCGCCTTCTGAGGCCCGGACCACCGCCATAACCTGAAAAATGGTTCAACCTGCGCTACATTGGAGACGTCAGGGATGAGGTCTGAGAGAAACATCTTCGTGGCGAGCTGCTTGCTCGCCGGCGTGGCGGCATGCGGCGTCACGGAGATCGACCCCATCTCCACGGGCGGAGCCGGAGCGGGCCAGACCATCCCCTCGACGTCGCAGGGCGGTCGAGACGCCGTGCCCACCGTCGATGCCAGCTCGTCCGTGTCCTCGTCGAGCGGCGGGCCGGGATGCAACGGGGTGGTGGTGGAGACCGAGCCCCACGTACGAGACGTGGACGTCATCATCGTCGTCGACAACTCCCCCTCCATGGTCGACGAGATCGCGGCCCTCGAGCAGGAGCTCTACCCAAACTTCGCCTATCGCTTCGACGCCCAAGCGGTCGACGCGCAGATCATCCTGCTCACCGATCACGGAAACGAGCCTACCGAGGTGTGCATCGGCCCGCCCCTCGCAGGTCCGTCGGCCAGTTGCAACGGCCTGCCCGGTGACGTCTCCGGTCGCTTCCACCACTACAGCGCCCCCGTCGGCGACCACGACGGGCTCTGCCGGCTGCTCGACAGCTATAACGGGGTGCAGGACGGCGCGACGGCGGACGAGTTCGGACTCCACGACGAGGGTTGGAGCACGTGGCTGCGCAAGGACGCACTCAAGGCCATCGTGGTCCTCTCCGACGACGGCCTCTCCTGTACTTGGCGGGGCGAAGTCTTCGACGACGCCGACGACCCGAGCCTCACCCCCGCCACGAGCCAAGCCGCGGTCGCGGCGGCCGACTGGGATCGGCAGCTGCTTCAACGGGCCTCCTT
>JGI12048J13642_10679973_pt1 | contig 10107 bp, 9 predicted proteins | sample ElkSlonscriptome_16_FD_13642 | JGI IMG/M metagenome (IMG submission 13642)
GGGCGTATCTGTTTGGGGCAAATCTGGGTGCGGCTGATTTAGACGGAACAGATTTGAGATGGACAAATCTTACAGGCGCAAATCTCCAAGCCGCTAATCTCAAAGGCGTTAGCTTGGCAGGCGCTCATCTTGACAAAGCTAACCTGACAGGGGCAGTTTTAGATGATTTTACCCTAGAGGGTGCTAGTCTCCAAGGGACAATTTTGCCTGATGGGACGATTCATAGATAGGGGAGATGGGGAAGCAGAGGGAGCAGGGGGAGCAGGGGGAGCAGAGGGAGCAGGGGGAGCAGAGGAAGCAGGGGAAGCAGAGGGAGCAGGGGGAGCAGGGGGAGCAGGGGGAGCAGGGGAAGCAGGGGAAGCAGGGGGAGATGGGGGTGGGTTGAGTCACATCAGGGTGACAACAAACAATCTCTGATCGAGTGCATCCCAGACACGCTACGATAATTGACAACCGGGATAATTGGGAAGCAACTATGCCACGAACACAGCGTAACGATAACTTTGTTGACAAAACCTTCACGGTAATGGCAGATCTCATTCTTAAGGTTTTGCCCACCAACAAGAGAGCGAAAGAAGCGTTCGTCTATTACCGCGATGGGATGTCGGCTCAGGGAGATGGCGAATATGCTGAAGCTTTGGATAATTACAAGCAAGCGTTGGAGTTAGAAGAAGATTCCTATGACCGCAGCTTGATTCTGTACAATATGGGGTTGATTTACACCAGCAACGGTGAGCATGAGACAGCATTGGAGTACTACCAGAAAGCCCTCGACTCTAATCCCCGTCTCCCCCAAGCGCTGAATAATGTTGCTGTCATTTACCATTTCCAAGGTGAGAAGGAAAAGGAAGCGGGAAATGATGAAGCTGCGGAAAAGTTGTTTGATCAAGCCGCAGATTATTGGAAACGAGCGATTCGTTTGGCTCCTAATAACTACTTGGAAGCGCAAAACTGGCTGAAAACCAGTGGACGTTCAGCCATTGATATCTATTTTTAGTGTTCGTCATTTGTCATTTGTCATTGACTAGGGAATAATCAAAAAATAACAATCAACAACTATGATTGACCTTGAACAAGTTCGCAAAGTTGCTAATCTGGCTCGTTTGGAGTTGACTCCTGAAGAAGAAGAGCAATTTTTGCCGCAGCTTAATAGCATTTTGGAATACTTTCAACAGCTTAGTGAATTGGATACGGAAAATGTTCCGCCAACGACCCGAGCTATTGATGTTAGTAATGTGACTCGACCTGACCAACTTCAACGGTATCCGGCGCGGGATGCTTTATTGGCAGAATCTCCTGACCAAGATGGGGACTTTTTTAAAGTGCCGCAAATCCTCAGTACGAAAGAGTAACGCTGAATTGCTCCTTTGTCTTTGGTCATTTGCCGATTTTTTTTTGAGCATCACCAAGGGCGAAGGAGGATAAATACCAATATATAGTAGGGGCGGGTTTAGCCATTTAGGTAAGTTGGTTACTAATAACTTATCACCAAAACCCGCCCCTGGCTCAAAGGAAAATTTGTTGTCCCCAGGGATGAATAAATATTAAGTTTTTTTGAAAATATGAGGAAAATGACGAAATAGAGAATTGACAAACCAAAATTTGGGATAATTAACCAACAAATAGATTGGGATAGAAAGAAAATATGGCAACTGGAATGCTGGTGAATGGACAATGGACGAAGGAACCTTACCAGCAAGACCCTGAGGGGCGATTTAAGCGAAATCCGACCAAATTTCGTAACTGGGTGAGTGCTGATGGTTCTACAGGGTTTAAAGCTGAGTCTGGACGCTACCATCTCTATGTCTCTCTGGCTTGTCCGTGGGCGCACCGCACGCTGATTATGCGGAAGTTGAAGGGTTTGGAGGAGGCGATTAGCCTGTCCATTGTTGACCCGTTTATGGATGAAGATGGATGGGAATTTTCTGAGGCTCCCGGTTGTATCCCGGATACGGTTCATGGATCTCGTTATCTGCGAGAGGTTTATCTAAAAGCAGACCAGAACTGTACGGGACGAGTGACAGTCCCTGTGCTTTGGGATAAACAAAAGAATACGATCGCGAATAATGAATCCCGTGAAATTATCCGCATGTTCGATACGGAGTTTGAGGCGATCGCGAAATCTCAAGTTAGCTTCTATCCCGATCATCTGCAAGATGAGATCGATCGCGCGATTGACAGAATTTACCAACCAATCAACAATGGCGTCTACCGCGCTGGGTTCGCCACGACTCAGACGGCTTATGACGAGGCGGTAACCGAACTTTTTGAAGAACTAGACTATTGGGAAGGGGTTCTATCCCAGCAAGCTTATCTGTGTGGCGATCGGATCACGGAAGCGGATTGGTGTATGTTCACTACCCTGTTTCGCTTTGACCCCGTTTACTACGTGCATTTTAAGTGCAACTTACGTAGAATTAGTGATTATCCCCATCTGGGAAATTATCTCAAAGATCTCTATCAGCAACCGGGCGTTAGCGATACCTGCAACCTTGACCAGATCAAGCAACATTATTACCAGAGTCATCCCCACATTAATCCCACTCGCATTGTACCCAAAGGTCCTGTGATTGATTGGGTGGCGGGGTAAGTGTTGACTGTGTAGGGGCGGGTTTAGGGATTTTTTGTTCGCTGTTGATGATAACATTTGTACAAAACCCGCCCTGACCAACCCTTCCTTGCGTTCCCTCTGCTCCCCCTGTTTCCCCAGCTCCCCAAATTCCTACCAATAGAGTAAAGTCTATTCAGGAGCAACCATAATTTAGTATTATTGTCAATATTATTTATACAAGGATCTTGAGATCGGTAGAGTCTAATTTGAGCCATCGGTAAGGTAGCATCTGAGATAGTCCCCATGGATTGATCACAGCTCCTGACCCCCTTTCACCACCCGACTAGCAAGAGAAGGCAAGCTGTCAAGGCGTTTACACCAGGTTGCACTATGATTTCAAATTTATCTGAACAGTCCCATTATCCAGAAAGTGCGAGTAGCGGATTACAAATTGCCAGAGGATTAAAAGCTAAATCACAAAACTATAAACGATTGCTGGTTGAGGTGCTGAAATGGACAGGAGGACAACCCTTCCTCACCCAGCAGCTTTGTCGCTTAATCGCCCAAGCCCCTGATGCGCCGTCGAAAGGAACAGAAGCGGAATGGGTGGAAAACTTAGTGCGATCGCACTGGCTGGAGAATTGGGAAGAACAACCGGAACTGATGCATTTGCAGACGATCCGCGATCGCTTGCTCAGACGTAAACACCGCAGTCTGAAGCTGTTGCAGGTGTATCAGCGAATCCTCCAACAGGGAGAAGCGATCGCCAATGACAGTTCCGAACACAAGGAACTGCGGATGATGGGGTTAATCCTCAAGCATCAAGGAAAAGTTAGGATTCACAATCGCATCTATGAATCAGTATTTAACCAAGAGTGGGTCAATAAGGCTTTAAAAACCATCCAAGCTGATTTAGAACCAGGCGACTCGGAATTTCTCAAAGCCTTAGCCGAATTAGAACGCAAACTCCTGGTTTCCCAGGTAGAAATCCTATCCAAAGCCGATACAGAATCCGAGGATGAAGGTTCGGCGCAAGCCCTTTATGAGGTGCTGCGCGATGTTACCTCTAAAGTCGGTGAATTACTCGGTGCGGATCGCGCCACCATTTTCTTACTCAATGACGAGAAGACAGAACTCTGGTCATTAGTGGCGGAGAATGAAGAAGGTGAATTCCTAGATATTCAAGTGCGAGTCGGGGAAGGGATTGCGGGTCATGTGGCTGAGGATAAAAAAGTAATCCATATTCCCGACAACGTTTATGAAGATCCCCGCGCCGCACTGGTTAAGGAATTTGACAAAAAATATAATTACCGCACCGAAAACATCTTGGCATTTCCGATCTTAAGTGAAAACAAAGAGGTGATTGCGGTAATTCAGTTACTGAATAAGTTACCGGGCGATGAGCAATCCGACAAACGACCCAAAGGATTCACCACCCTCGACTTAGAACGATTGGCAAAATGCGTGGTTCCGGTGCGGCGGATTCTGGAAAGTTGCCAATCCTGTTACAAGGTAATGAAGAAGCTGCGGGCGACAGCCGCCTTAGCCGAAGCCACGCGATCGCTCGATCAGATTAACTTAGATACTAAGGCGATTTTGCAACGGGTAATGAATACCGCCAAGAAGCTGCTGAATGCCGATCGCAGTACCTTATGGTTAGTGGATCGCGATCGCGGCGACTTATGGACGGAACTTCCTGGAAAAGGAGAGGTACGCTGCGAAGTGGGTGTCGGTTTTGCGGGTCAAGTAGCGCAAACTCGCCAACCGATGATTATCCCCTTCGATCTCTATGACCATCCCAGTGCAGAAAATGCCAAAAAAACCGACGCACAAACCCGTTATCGCACCTGTAGCATCCTCTGTATGCCTGTTGTTAGTCCAGATGGGGAATTATTAGGCGTCACCCAACTGATCAACAAGCGCAAACCCGGGGATCATCCAGAGTATAACAAAGACGAGTGGCCCCACGTTCCCAGTTACTTTAAGGCGAGTTTTGATAAAAATGACCGCCAGTCCATGCAAGTCTTTAACGAACGAGTGGGTGTTATCCTGCAATTCGTTAAGACTCATGAAACGTTAAAACAGCTTGCTCAAATTGAGCCAAAAGAATCCGTTTATAACACCCTGGCAATTCTTAGTAATTCCGTTGCCGATCAGAGTGATGAAGCGCTCTACAATGCCCTGTATTATACCTTAAGCTTTGTCACCAACTCGATTAACAAACTCTTGGGCGCAGAACAGACCACAATTTTCCTCCTAGATGCCGAACAAAGCATCTTTTGGTCATTAGTCTGGAACTCCAGAACCCTAAATGCTCAAGAAATTCGAGTGTCCGCCACTCTAGGAATCGCCAGTAAAATGGTTGAATCGCGTTCAGTCAAAGCCAGCAAAAACCCCAGCAAACTGAATGATCTGATCATCCACATGGGGTTAGAACCTGATGCGATAAACACTGTGGAAAACATGTTGTTATTCCCGGTTGTGGACTCGAAAGGGAAAGTGATTGCCATTATTCGGTCGTTTAACAAATTCCTCTTTACCTATGAATCGGGGGGAATGTTATCCGAAACAATCGAAATCAATGGCTTTACCCAAGCCGATGCCCAGAAATTGCATGAACGCATGGCATCCACATTGCCCATTCTGCAAGGCTTCCAAGCATTTCACCGGGAAATCCGCAATCTTCAGGAACAACGCAAGGCGATCGATCCCCTCTATCAAGCGATTAGTTTAGTCAGTAGCAGTAGCGGCGGAAATGCTGAAGAAGTCATCCAAACGGTGATGCAAGCCGCCAAACAACTGACCCATGCAGATCGCACCACCCTTTGGTTAATTGATTACTCAACTCAGGAATTATGGACAAAAATTCCCCAAGCCGATGGATCATTAATGGAAACACGAGTACCTTTAGGAGAAGGATTTGCTGGGAAAGTTGCCCAAACCGGTCAACCCTTAAACATTCCCTTTGACCTCTACGAACATCCCGATTCTGATATCGCCCGCCGAACCGACGCCAAAACCCATTATCGGACCTGTAGTCTGTTATGTATGCCGGTTTTAAGTTGTGATGGTGAGTTACTCGCTGTTACCCAACTCGTGAATAAACGTCATGGTGATGATACGACAGAGTATGAGCCATCCCAGTGGCCCCAAGTTCCTGAGTACTTTAAAGCCAGTTTTGATGAAAATGATCAACGGGACATGGAAATTTTTAACAATCAAGTGGGTGTTGTACTTCCCGGTATCATGCGTTAAGTCAGTTTCAACAGACATGTCATGACACCTCTGTTTTGACCGTTCACCACCTTCGGGGAACCTGATTTGTAGGGGCGGGTTTAGGAATTTTCGGGTCGCTATTGATGGTAATCTTTGTGCCAAACCCGCCCTGACCGATCCTTCGCTTAAGGACATAATTTTGAGGAACCCATGAACAATTTTTAACTGCTAAATACCTGAGCCAAATCTTCATTGGACGTTCCCAAGATACGTGCTAGTCGATTCAGTTCGCTATCACTGAATCCATCCCGTACTTCAATTAACTCTTCCACGGATTTTCCTAAGATTCGGGATAATGACTTAAGCTGGCTATCTGGAATATCTTTACCTTGGAAAATATCTTTAAGTTGTTGCGGTGCTAATTTGTAAGAGGCACAAAACCGAACAAACTCTCGATTGCTGATATCGAGAGCTTGCTGTCGTTCTCTGAGCAAGAACGCGATCGCGCGAGTTCCATGTTCCGGACGTTTGGCTTTGTCCAGATAGTCCTGGATGCGCCTGTCGAGATGATTCATGCTAATCCCAGCTTGTTTAAGCAAGTCGATACAGGCTAATTTTAAGGCTTTGTTTAACATTTCATTTTCTTCATGGAGTCGTTCGTACTCATTAAAGATTTCCACCATCTTCGCCGCAAATTCTGGCGTACAAAACCCAACTTCCATATCCTCGCAGGAAATGGCAATATAGGAGCGGTAGTGATTCAGTTGTAAACGCAATGTCTGGTTATTTGGGCGCATAAGTCCAACGTTTTTAGTAAAAAAACTATTCTAGGGGAGTTATTTGACCAATTGTGCCAAAGTATAGTTCATACCGATAGTGGCGTAGAATGCAAGAGTTAACAATATAGCGCCTCCGCCAAAAAATTGGTGATCTTGCCCTCCAACCTGACTTAGGGTGAATACGATATTCTAGTACACCCTGTTTCCCAATCAGGAGATAACCTGATTGTCTGTTACATCGACATTTTGACATACTACCCCGCTAGACGACTGTTAGCAGGGGAGATGGGTGAGGGGGAGATGGGGGAGATGGGTGAGAATTCAATGTGTAGGGGCGGGTTTCACTACTACCTTTTCGATTGCACCCATAAGTGACTAAACCCGCCCCGATTTTCGCAGATTTCCAGACGCCCCGTGAAAAGTCAGCCCCCTGCAGATGGGTCAGGGCGGGTTTTGTACAAACGTTATTATCAATCGTGACAAGAAAGCCCCTAAACCCGCCCCTACACACTCAAAATTTTCTCAATCACGTCGGAGAATCTTGATTGCAGAGACGTTGTAAGGTGGTGGTAAAGTCAGGGTAGGAAATGGTTGCGGCTTCAGCGCCGTGGATGGTGGTGATTCCTTGGGCATTGAGAGCCGCGATCGCCAGACTCATGGTAATCCGATGATCGGTATGACTGTCAACCTCTGTACCCGTTAGCGGCGTGTTTCCGGTGATTTCTAATCCATCAGGGAGTTCTGTAATCTGCGCCCCCATCCGGTTTAACTGAGACGCCATAACCGCGAGGCGATCGCTTTCTTTAACCCGAAGTTCGGCGGCGTCGCGAATCACAGTGGTTCCTTGGGCGAAAACCGCCGCAACTGCCAAAATGGGAATCTCATCAATCATACGGGGAATTAAATCCCCAGAAATCTCACAAGCGCTGAGACGACTATAGCGAACACGGATATCCGCCACGGGTTCTCCCGCTACTATCCGTTGATTCTCCAACTGAATATCCGCATTCATCATCGCCAATGCGTCTAAAATACCCGTGCGGGTGGGATTAACCCCGATATTTTCAATTAATAAGTCAGAATCCGGGACAATCGCCCCAGCGACTAACCAAAAGGCGGCGGAACTAATATCTCCGGGAACAATCACCGTTTGTCCCTGGAGTTGCGCTGGACCCGTGACTGTAGCACTGTGGGTGTCTGGGTCAACAGTGATTTTAGCACCAAACGCCTTAAGCATCCGTTCACTGTGGTCACGAGACAAAGCAGGTTCTGTTACCGTTGTCTCCCCGTCTGCCATTAACCCCGCTAACAGGATACAGGATTTAACTTGGGCAGAGGCGATCGGGGAATGGTAATGAATCGGCTTAAGCTGTTGTCCCTGAATCGCCAGAGGCGCTAATGAACCATTCCCCCGCCCCCAAATTTGGGCACCCATTTGTTGCAGAGGATGAACCACACGAGACATGGGACGCGATCGCAAGGAATGATCCCCCGTTACCGTAAAAAAGCGTCCAGGGTGGGAAGCTAAAAGTCCCAGCATCAGCCGCAGAGTCGTCCCAGAGTTGCCCGCATTTAAGATATCCAGAGGTTCTTGTAATTCTCCCACACCCACGCCCTTAACGATAACCTCGTCGGCGTTCAGTTCTGAGATAGTCGCCCCCATCCCTTGGAAACAACGGGCGGTACTGCGCGGATCATCGCCCAGTAAGAGTCCCTGGATACGGGTTTCCCCTTGCGCGATCGCACCCAACATTAAAGCACGGTGGGAGATAGATTTATCACCGGGAACCTGGATATTCCCTTTCAGGAACAATCCCGAAGGCGGGCGGGTGATAATTAAATCCAGTTGAGTTTCGATTTGCTTCAGGGTGACAACCGTAACAGGCATAGGTATGGAGGGCTTTAACCAGGGCAACATAAAATTGTATCAAAGAATTGTATTAGGGGAGTGTAGAGACGTGCCATGGCACGTCTGGGATCAGGGGAAGATGAATGATCCATGATTATGTAGGGGCGGGTTTCACAACTATCGTTTTTTTCTGCCCTAATGTCACTAAACCCGCCCCGCCCAAATGATGAATACCCTGTTCCCTGTCCTCTGTTCCCTCTTTTTTAACCAATGACTAACTCAAAATTCTGGAAACCCGTTTATCAACTGTTTAAACCTGAAGAACCCTTGGAAAAACCGGAAGATATTCGCGATTTTTACGTTTCGCGATCGGATAGTCCTGTTGAGCATTTAGTCAACGCCTTAGAAATGGAAGATGACCCCGCCAAATTTTTACTATCGGGTCACACAGGTAGTGGGAAAACCACAGAATTACACCGCGTTGAACAGTGTTTAGCGGATAACTATACCGTCATCTGGATTGACACCGCTACCGCCCTTGACCGTTATAATATCGGTTATGCCGAAGTTGTTGTCTTAATTGGTCAAGAAGTTTGTCGTCAAGCCATTAAACCGGGGTGGTGGTCACGCAAAGATGACCGTTTACTCAAGGATTTAGAAGATAGTCTCAAAACTGTTATTTATCAAGATAAAACCAACGCCACTGAAGGATTAGCCCTACCCGATCTGCTGACCAAAATGGGCATGACCCTAAAATTAGGGCTAACGCGAGAAATGACAAGAAGCCTGAATATTCGTCCACTGTTAAGTGAAATCATCGCCAAGGTGAATGCAATTATTCAAGCCGCAGAAAAAGATAGGAAGCAAAAACTATTAGTTATTGTCGATGGATTGGATCGTCATGATCAGATGACCGCCTTGGAAATGTTTGCCAGTCCTCTGCTGACAGAACTCAATTGTCATATCATCTACACCATTCCCATTTCCCTGCGCTATTCTCCCAGTTTTCGCCAACCGATGCAGCGATTTCAAGACTGTTTAGACTTGGCGAATATTCCCGTATTTGAATGTGACGCCAATTTATGTCCCACAACCCAGCCGGATCAGATGGGGCGACAGCTACTGAAACAGGTAATTAACAAACGATTAGCGCGATTAACCAACTATAATACCCAGGACTTGTTTACCCCAGAAGCATTAGAACTACTGTGTAAAAAAAGTGGCGGAGTAATGCGAGATTTAATTCGTTTAGGGCGAACAGCCTGTCAAGTCGCGGTGAAACATAAATCCCCTTTTGTGGGAGCATCCCATTTTAGAAACACCATTCCCAAAAGCAACGATATTTCAAGGGTTTCAGCCCCCTAAAAAAAGCTAACGCGCCAAATTAGGATGCTCCCCCTTTTGTGGATCAAGCTGTGGCTGAACAAGCGGTAAAAGAAGAACGACAAGCGTATACCATTAGTGATTATCAGTTCCCGGAATTAGCCGCAATTCATCGAACTGGACGATTAACCACAAAAACCCATACCTTGCCGAACAAAGGAGAATTTGTAATTAGCGATGAACTCATACAAAATAAATTTCTTTTAGGCTATTACGACAAGAATCAAAATCCTTGGTTTGATGTGAATCCGATATTGATTGAAGACTTACAGCGATGGCAAGCAACTCAAGGGTGATTTGTTATTCGTCATTCGTCATTCGTCATTCGT
>JGI12048J13642_10701871_pt1 | contig 10107 bp, 7 predicted proteins | sample ElkSlonscriptome_16_FD_13642 | JGI IMG/M metagenome (IMG submission 13642)
CCCCCCCCCCACCCCCCCCCCCCCCGCCCATCTCCCCGAACCCGTCCGCCGCGCCACCGACCGCGCCCTCGCCGCCCTCCGCGACGCCGCCACCGACCCCCGCAGCACCAACGCCGCCCTCCAGGCCGCCCTCGCCAACGCCCACCTCCTCGACATCCACCCCCTCGGCCCCCTCATCCCCTCCTCGCGTCTCCCCCACACCGACCTCTTCCGCTCCCTCGTCGCCCGCCTCGCCGACGAACCCGCCGCCCTTCTCGCTTTCAACCGCGCCGTCGCCGCCCACCCATCCGCAGGCGTCGCCCCGCTCGCCGGCGTCCACCACGACCGCACCGACCACAACCCCGAACTCCCCCTCTGGCGCCTCGACCCCCACGGCCGCCGCCTCCCACTCCGCCTCGACCACCTCGCCTCCACCCCCCCCGACCGCCTCCGCCCCCGCGCCCTCCTCATGACCGGCCTCCTCCGCCTCGCCGCCTGCGAGCTCTTCATCCACGGCACAGGCGGCGCCGCCTACGACCGCGCCACCGACCATTGGTTCCAACACTGGCTCGGCTCACCACTCCCCGCACCCGTCCTCACCGCCTCCGCCGACCTCTACCTCCCCAGCGAACCCACCGAACCCGCCACACCCGCCGACCTCGCCGCCGCCGACTACCTCGCTCACCACGCCCGCCACAGCCCCGCCGCCCTCGACCTCCACGCCGACGAAGCCGAACGCCGCCGCCTCGTCGCCGCCATCGACGCCGCACCCGACGAACCCGCCCGCTACGCCGCCTTCCGAAACCTCCACGACTTCCTCGCCAACTACCGCCAGCGTCACGCCGACCGCCTCGCCCTCCTCGACCGCCACCGCCGCCGACTCCACCACATCGCCCGCTGGCGCCGCTCCAACCAAGGCCGTACCTGGCCCGCCTTCCTCTACCCCACCCAACTCCTCAACCAACTCGACCAAGCCATCACCAACCACCTCGCCTAACCCCCCAGATCACGCCCACACCCCCGCGCCCCCGCGGCGCCTCCCCCGCGCCCCGCACCCCCCGCGCCCCGCACCCCCCGCGCGCCCTCCCACCCCCCAAACCCACCCCACCATCCCGTAAACTCCGCCCCCGCGCCCCACCCCTCACCCCAACCACCTTCCCCGCACTTCGTCTCTTCGTCTCTCCGTCTCTCCGTCTCTCCCGCCCCCCACCCCAACCCCAAAACCCTCAAGGACCACCCCCATGCCCATGGAAGCCGGCATCGTCGGCCTGCCCAACGTCGGCAAGTCCACACTCTTCAACGCACTCACCGCCGCCGGCGCCCTCGCCGCAAACTATCCCTTCGCCACCATCGAGCCAAACGTCGGCATCGTCGAGGTCCCAGACCCTCGCCTCAACACCATCAACCAGTTCATCACCACCGAAAAGATCATCCCCGCCGCACTCCGCCTCGTCGACATCGCCGGCCTCGTCGCCGGCGCCTCGAAGGGCGAAGGCATGGGAAACAAATTCCTCTCCCACATCCGCGAAGTCGACGCCATCGCCCACGTGGTCCGATGCTTCGAAAAAGCCCCAGGCGGCGAAGAAGTCCACCACGTCGCCGGCTCCGTCGACCCGCTCCGAGACGTCGACGTCATCGAGCTCGAACTCATCCTCGCCGACCTCGAAACCGTCGAAACCGCCATCCCTAAAGCCGAACGCGCCGCACGCGGCAAAGACCGCGACGCCGTCGTCCGCCTCGCCGTCCTCAACAAACTCCTCCCCATCCTCGCCGAAGGCCAGCCCGCCCGGAAACTCACCGAGTCCCCCGACTTCCGCCTCGGCTCACCCGACGAACGCGCCGCCGTCCGAGGCCTCGGCCTCATGTCCGCCAAACGCGTCCTCTACATCGCCAACGTCGACGAAAGCGACGTCACAGGAACCGACCCCCTCGCACAAGCCGTCAAACAACGCGCAGCCGACGAATCCATGGAGTGCGTCCCCGTCTGCGCCAAAATCGAGTCCGAACTCGCCGACCTCGACCAAAACGACCGCAACGAAATGCTCCAAGACCTCGGCCTCGAAGAACCCGCCCTCGACGCCGTCGCACACGCCCTCTACCGACTCCTCGGCCTCCAGTCCTTCTACACCGCAGGCCCCAAAGAAATCAGAGCCTGGACCATCAAACAAGGCGCCACCGCCCCACAAGCCGCCGGCGCCATACACACCGACTTCGAACGAGGATTCATCCGCGCCGAAACCTACTCCATCGCCGACCTCACCGAACTCAAATCCGAAAAAGCCATCCGCGAAGCCGGCCGACTCCGCATCGAAGGCAAGGAATACACCATGCGCGACGCGGATGTGGTGCATTTCCTGTTCAATGTGTAGTAAGGTGTCAACGATGCGTTGCCCGATCGTCGTGGATCTCTTCTCCGGGGTGGGCGGATTCTCGCTGGGAGCAATCCAAGCGGGTTGCCAGTTGGTCGCCGCGGTGGACAACGATCCCATCAATGCAAGCGTTCATGCACGAAACTTTGAACACCCTTTTGTTCAGTTCGATCTGTCTTGTTCGTCGAAGCGGTTGCGTGCTGCATTGCCCGGGTTGGCGTCTGCTCCAGACCTTGTTATCGCTGGTCCACCGTGCCAAGGCTTTTCCGTTGGAGGGCGTCAAGACCCGTCTGATCCGCGGAACCTCTTGCTGCAACACTGTGTACGGCACATTATTGCGCTGTCGCCGACAGCATTTGTCATAGAGAACGTCGCGGGCTTGCTCAATCGTCCGTCACGACCGGTCTTGGCAAGAGCTTTGCGGAAACTGCGTAAAGCAGGCTTTGCCATCTCGGAACCGATATGCATGCTTAATGCTGCTGACTTTGGACTGCCGCAACGTCGCCTCCGTGTCTTCGTGCTAGGCGCCCAAAGAGGTCACCGTCTCCCTAGTTATCCCCGGGCGCAAGCGCAAGTCGTGACGGTGAAGGACGCGCTGCATGACCTGGCCACTTCCGGGAAGCGTCCGGGTGCCATCAAAGCTCGACATTTGCGGCCCGCCTCAAGCTTCGCACAAGCGATGTTGCATCATGACCCGGACGCCATGATAACGGGACTGGAGCGAGTTGATCATTCGCCTGAAGTGACGAGGCGTTTCGAGTCAACAGAATTAGGTCGACAAGAGTCTGTTAGTCGGTTCTATCGCCTCGATCCGGCGTCTGTTGCGCCGACGCTCCGCGCGGGCACTGACCGATCAAACGGTAGTCACACTGCGCCGCGCCCGATTCATTATATAGAACCCCGTTGCATCACGGTACGCGAGGCGGCGAGGCTCCATGGCTTCCCCGACTGGTTTCAGTTTCATGCGACAAAGTGGCATGCCTTTCGCCAAATCGGTAACTCAGTCCCACCGCCTCTCGCCCGGTCGGTACTTGTCGAAATGAAAGAGTGTCTACAATGATTCCGCCTTCCAAGATAAGTGCTGAGCCATATAAAGATTTTTTTATATCGATGCTCACAAGGGACATCGCTCTCGATGATGCGATACTCGACCTCATTGATAATGCTCTCGATGGCGTAGTGAGAGAAATTGGTAAATCTGGACTGAAGAGAAAAGACCCTTACAAATCATACAATGTTGAAGTCACAATCGGCCCTGACAAGTTTTCTGTCCGAGACAATTGCGGCGGCATCCCCCCAAGTCGCTATAATTATGCGTTCCGCATGGGCCGTCCAGAGCACGATCCGGATCGAAAGCTTCCAACAGTTGGAACCTATGGTATCGGGATGAAGCGCGCTATCTTCAAAATAGGGACTAAGGCTACTGTCGAGTCGAGGCACAATGATGGTGCTCTACGAGTACATTTTGAACCGTCCTTTCGTCAGACAAGCAGTTGGGAACTCCCGTCGGACCGAAAGGTCGGATTTCGCAAACCAGGCACGCGAATCGTGGTTTCAACGCTTTCGGCGGATTCTGCGGAGATGTTTGCGAATAAAGAGTTCCAACGACAGCTCCGCCGCAAAATATCGATTTACTACGCCACGATCATTGACAAGGGATTCTCAATATCGATCAATGGTGAGCCCGTCGCCGGTTACCCGATCGTGTTGCGTTTTTCGGATCGTAAGAAAGGCGGAATCAGGCCCTATATATTCACCCAAAAGAAAGACGGAGTTGAGGTGTTCCTGGCGGTGGGCTTTACGAGGCCGATCCCTGACGTCGACGAGTCTGCGGAGCAGGAGGCTGGTGGGGTGCCGCGGTACACCCAGCTGGATGCTGGGTGGACTATTGCCTGCAATGATCGCATAATTCTCTATTGCGACAAGACTGAACTAACAGGATGGGGAGAAGCGGGTGTGCCAAGATATCATAATCAATTCATCGCGATATCAGGATATGTGTCCTTTTCATCGGATGACGCTTCTCGTCTTCCGATGACCACGACAAAATCCGGTATTGACGGCTCGTCTCGTTTGTATCTTCAAACTAAAAATAAGATGCGAGAGGGCTTGAAACTATTTACGAGCTACACCAACGAGTGGAAGGGCCGCGAGTTGGCGCCGCAGGGAAAGAAGCATATTGAACAGGCACGCAGCATGTCGATCCGTGAGATTCAAGGTAAAGTACCGAGCCTTCGCTTGAATCGGGCGATCAATTTGGAGGGTGCCAAGCAATATAGGCCTGCTCTTCCGAGTCCAAAGTCTGGGCGGAGTTCGTCTGGTGCGATGCAAGTCTGTTTTGCTGCGAATAGCGAAGAGGTCGAGCGAGTCGGGTTATTTGTGCTCGGAACACGACGGGCCTCGGCGTCGCGCATTGGCCGCCTGGCATTTGATCGTGCTCTCGATGAAGCGAGAATCGCAGGCGTCGACCAATGAAAGTACCGTTCCATTTACGCCCTAATAAGGCAGTAGACCGATTTCTCTTCTTTGAGACATTGTCCAGGCTGTCTCGCGGGATTGATATCGAGAGCCGTACCTACATTGGGTTTGGAGGCCCGTTTCTTTCTGATGTCAAGCACTTGCTTGCGTATTTTCCCTCGATGCGCGCGGTTTCGATTGAGCGAAAGGACAGCGTCTATCGGCGCCAACAGCGGCATCGCCCTGCTCGATTGGTTGAATGTCGCAAAGAATCGCTTGAAAGCTATGTTCTCAATGCATTGCCGGATGTTCGACAATGTGTTGCATGGCTCGATTTTTGTGGTGTTTCGGCTGACGATGTCGGGGACATTTGTAGATTCGTGGCAGCTTGTCCGGTGGGTACGCTGTTGCGAATCACCTTTCGTGTTGGCATACCGACTCAGTACGGCGAGTCTCGTGAACAAAGTTGGTCGCGCATTCGAGAGCAATTGCCTGGTTGTCTTCCAATGATCTCGTCCGCAACCCCTGCCGATCGAGATGCAGAATACAAGGTGATTCGAGAAGCTTACAAAAACGCGATAGATGCGGCACTGCTCGCGCGCGACCCTTCCATCTCGTTTGTTCCCTTGCAGGCGAGCCAATATGCGGATACCGTGCAGATGTATAGTATTCTTGGAATTATTGGTGATTCTTCGGCCTCGTCCGAGGCTGTTGGGATGCTGCGGGGCTGGGAGTTCTACAGCAATAGCTGGGACGACGTGCATCCTGTCCAGATGCCAATCTTGAGCAGTCAAGAACGATTATTTCTGGCGCAGCGATTGCCGCAGCCGTCGGGTACGGGCCGAGGGTTGCATCGTGATCTTGGGTATCGGGTCGGAGATTCGGAAAAGGAAAGCGTCAAATTGCTGAATTGTTTCCGGAAGCTCTCAGCGGGTTGTCCCCATTTTGGCCAGATTGATATCTAGTTGTTTCATATCATGGATGCTGGGCGACGTACTGGGGTGAGCGACATTTTTTGCCCTCCCCCCTTCTCATCGACCTCCACCTCCTCAACCCCGGTCAGGTCCCCGGCTCCGACGACGAGACACGCCGCGCCCTCCGACTCGCCCGCCTCGACGATAATCTCGCCAGCCTCACCGCCGCCGCCGCCGCCGCCGCCGACCGCTGACGCACGACCTCACCGAGCCAGCCCCCATGCTCCACCACTTCCCGCCGGGCTCCACCGCCGTCGCCGTCGAAGACTACGACGCGCCATACCCCGACCCCATCGCCGTCCGCGCCGGCGACACCGTCATCCCCGACCACGAACGCACCCGCGAAACCGACTTCATGGGCTGGACCTGGTGCCGAGGCCCCCACGGCCGCGAAGGCTGGACGCCCAACGCATGGATCCACCGCACCCAACACGCCCGGACCATGCGCCGCGACTTCGACGCACGCGAACTCTCCGCCCGACGCGGCGACCGCTTCACCCTCATCCTCAGCGAAAGCGGCTTCATCCTCGTCACCAACGCCGCCACCAACCAAACCGGCTGGCTCCCCGACGCCGTCCTCCAAGCCGAACGCTAGCTCCCTCACGCCCCCGCCCATCCCCCCGCACCCGGAGATCCCCCAAAACGACACAAGCCCCGGCAACGCCGAGGCTTGAGCAAGTACCCCCCTCAGGACTCGAACCTGAAACCCGCTGATTAAGAGTCAGCTGCTCTACCGATTGAGCTAGGGAGGCGGCAATTCATTTGTCACGCGGCAACCCGCGCCGGAGACTCGCTCCGCACCGCAAATCATACCACCACCACAGCCGCCAAGCCAAGCCCATCCCAACCCAAGCCCATCCCCCCCAAGCGCCACCCCCAACAGCGAACCCCTCCCCTCCCCTCGTCACCCTCCCCCCTCACCCCTTCCCCCGTCGCCCCTTCCCCCTCACCCCATTTGTCACGGCGTCAGCGTTACGGCGCCGGTGGGGCTTGCGAAGTGGGCGCGGACTAGATCGTCGTCGAGGCGGAAGAACTCCAAGCCGGCCGTCGAGGTGTTGTCGTCGGTCATCCGCGAGGCGTGGCCGAACGTCGTGTGCCGCACGCGCGCGCCGACCAGCGCCGGCTCGCCCCCGGCTTTTTGCAGCTCCAGCACCGCCCGGCTGCCCTGCAGAAACGGCGCCGCGCCGCGCAGGCACATCCCGCCGCGCGAGACGTCCACCGTCCGCGCCTCGAACGGCGCTCCAAGCGGCCCGTCCCCGGCAAGCATCACCAGCCGCACCGGCCGATCGGTCGCGTGACGCGGGTGCTGCCGCCGCTCCTCGGCCTCGCCCGGTCGCGCGGGAATCTCGGCGAACGGGTCCGTCGCCGCAGCCGCACGATCAGGCTCGCCCTCGGTCGCGCTCCCCGTCGGGGCGCTCGCCTCTTCGTCGGCCGGCAGCAGTCCGAGTTCGTCGAGGATGTCGCTTGGCGTGAGATTCATCGCGGCTCCTTGCTTGGGCCGGTCCGGGCGGCGGGCGCTCGCCCCAGCGACGCGCACCGCACCCGTCGGCCCGCGACGACAACGCGCCGACGCGACCGGCGTCGTCACCGCGTGCGGAGTTTCCCGGCACGACCGGCCCGATCGCTCGCCGGCCCCGCCGTCGCGGCGGCGCGCGTCGGCCGACCGAACGACTCGGCCTCGTTCGCCCGGCTCGGCAGGAGCGTCAGGAGTCGGCGGCGTTCGTCGAGCGTCAGCGGCGACCGCCCCGAGTTCTGGGGCGGGTCGTCGAGCAACTGAACGGCCTCGTGCAGGGCCGAGGTGCTGAGGAGCAGGGCGACCGGTTTGGCTTCCACCGCGGCGGCGAGGCGCCTGACCAGCCGGCGGGTCCGCCGGTCGAGCTTGAAGCGGTTGGCGAGCCCGTCGAAAGCGCGTTCTTCCGGCGGCGCGAGCGGCGTGCGTCGGCGACCGAGTCGCCATCGGCGCACTCGCGGCGGCGAGAGTTCCGGGTCGGCTGAAGACCGCCTCGATCGGGGACGGTCGGGGTGAGCTTGGGGGCCCGCTGGGTTTGCTGGGTTGCGGGAGCGGCGTTTGGCTCGGTGTGCTTTGAAGGCCGAGGCGATGAGAAGCGAGCCGAGGACGGCGAGCGTCGGTGCGGCGGCCCAAGCCAGCCAGAGGGGCGGGGGTGCGGCGGCGGTCTCGGCGGCGGCGGTCGCCGGGGCGCTCGCGGCGAGCGTCGCGGCGAGGATCGAGAGCGGGGGGGTGAGCGGGGTCATGCGGCCGGCCTTTGGTGCGCGGTCTCGGCGGCGGCGCGTCGGGCGAGTTCGCCGGCGCGGAGGCGGCGGGCGCAGCGGAGGGCCCGGCGGCGGATCCGTTCGTCGTGGTCGTGTTTGGCGAGGGCGACGACGGGTCGGAGCAGGCCGAGTCGGTTGGTGCGTTCGACGGCCCAGAGTGCGGAGCGTCGGTGTTCTGGTCGTGGGTCGGCGAGCATGGCGTCGAGAGCGACGATGCCGAGGGCGCCGTGGGGTCCGTCGGGTTTGGCTTCGAGGAGGACGCAGGCGGCGGCGGCGTTAGCGCGGACGCGTGGCGTGAGGTCGTCGAGGAGGGCGTCGAGTCCGGCGGCGGTGGATCGGTGGGCGCCGAGCGCTTCGACGGCGGCGGCGCGGACGCGGGGGTCGTCGTGGTCGAGGAGCGCGGCGGTGGCGCTTCGGCGGATGGCGGCCTGGGCGTCGTGTGAGGCGTCGTCGTGCTGCGGTCGGAGGAGACCGGCGCGACCGAGGGTGAGGACGGCGGCGGCGGCGAGGTAGGGGTCGTCGGCGGCGAGGAGGGGTTCGAGGTGTCGGGCGGAGCGGTCGGCGAGGTCGAGCCGGGCGACGAGGCGGAGCGCGGCGAGGGCGCGGCGGCGATCGCGAGCGGCGATGGCGGCGTCGAGCTCGGCGAGGAAGGTATCGGGAGAAGCGGCGAGCCGGCGGCGTGCGGCGACGGGGCAGAGCCAGGCGGCGCGTTCGGGGGGCGGCGGTGCGAGGGGGTCGGCGTCGGGTCTGGCGGCGGCGGCGAGTGCGCGGACGGCGTGGTGTGGCGACTCGGCGAGCCGTTCGAGGGTGGGTGCGAGTGCTGCGCGTCGATTGAGGCCGGAGGCGGCGACGAGCGATCTGGCGGCGACGGCGGCGGGGAGTGGGTGTTGGTCGAAGGCGAAGTCGGCGAGGGCGGCGTCGCGAGCGGGGCCGGGCGATTGAGCGGCGAGGGCTCGGGCGGCGGCGTGTCGGACGGTGGGGGCGGGGTCGGTGAGCGATTCGGCGAGGACTGGGCTTCGCGCTTTGTCGGCGTGCGGGAGTCGAGCGGCCCATTGGACGATGCCGAGTCGGTGTGGCTCGGTGCGGGTTGGTGTGCCGTCGTGTGCGTGCGTTGGTTGGTTTGCGGCGCCGAGGATGGCGTCGGCGCGGCCGGCGCGTCGGAGGTGTCTGACGCGGGCGGGGTGGAGGAGGAGCGGCCAGTCGGCGGCGATGTTGGGGTGAGCGGGGAGTCCTTGTTCGTTGGCGAGGCGGTCGAGGACGACGCCGGCGAGTGATTTTCGGAGGAGCCAGTGGGCGGCGGCGCGGTCGAAGCGGTCGTGTTCGGTGGATTTGACGAGTCGGCGGAGGGCGAGGTGTCCGGGCTGTGTTTCGGCGTCGAGCCAGCGTCGGAGGTTGTGGGCCGGGCGGTGGGCGAGCGTAAGGGCGGCGAGGAGGGGTCGGTCGTCGCGGTGGTCCGGGTATTCGCGGGCGGCGCGGGTGACGGCGGCGTCGAGGTCGGGCTGGGCGGGGTGTGCTGGGCTGAGGGTGTCGGCGAGTGGGAGGAGTGCGGCGCGGGCGGCGTCGGCGGCGGGGGCGTTGGGGTCGGTGGCGAGGGCGACGACGAGAGCTGCGGCGGCGCGGCAGGCGAGTTGGTCGGTGAGGTCGAGGTCGTCGGCGACGGATCGGACGGGGTGGTCGTGTTTGAGTGCGGCGGCGAGTGCGGCGCCGGCGGCGGGGTCGGCGTCGGCGAGGGCGAGGAGGTCGCGGCCGGCGGCGAGGGCGAGGGTGCGTTGGGCTTGGGGCGAGAGGAGCGGGAGGCGGCGAGCGAGTTGGGCGAGGAGGTGGCGGCGCCGGCGCGGTCGGCAGCGTCGGCGGGCGGCGAGGTCGAGGAGGTCGGCGAGGAAGACGTCGGCTTCGGCGGTGGAGGCGGCGTCGATGGCGGCGAGGAGAGCGACGGACTGAGGGCGCGGGCCGAGCCTGGCGAGGGCGGAGAGTCGGGTTTGGAGGGGGGGCAGGGGCATGGTTCGGCGCGTGAGACGCGACGGGACAAGGGCTTGGCGGGGTTGGGATTGTCGGTT
>JGI12048J13642_10306410_pt1 | contig 10106 bp, 8 predicted proteins | sample ElkSlonscriptome_16_FD_13642 | JGI IMG/M metagenome (IMG submission 13642)
AAGCCGACCTTCGACCGGGAGAAGGTACGCGCCATCTGCACCCGAAGGCAAACCTTCCTTCGGGGTCCCGACCCCCGGTACACGGCCAGGGAAGCCGGCTTGCGGCGCGGGATCGAGGGACGCACTCTGGGGCCTCGACCCACCCACGGGTGCCCATCCCAGAGACTCAAGGGGAAGCCATGAAAGCCTCGGCCGTCATCTCCATCCTCGCCGGCGCGCTTCTGGCCGCCTGTGCCGGCCCCGACCAGACCTCGGACCAGCCACCCGCCGATACGGCCGATGCCGCCGCCGCCGCCGTGGCCAATCATCAGCTCGCATGGGTCGATCGCACGGGAACGACCCAGGGGACGATGGGTCCTGCCATGAACTCCATCCTGGACCCGTCGATCTCCCCGGCGGGCGACGCGGTGGCGGTTCGTGGCCGCGCCTCCGAGGGGGACACCGACCACCTCTACATCCTCGAAGGGGATTCGGCTCGGCGCCTGACGAGCAACGAAGGCTTCGAGCGGCACATGATCTGGTCCCCCGACGGGTCGCGCATCGCGTATTCGCTCCAGAGCCCGGGTGGGGTCTCCAACCTCTACGTCCGTGACGTCGAGGGGTCGGGCGGGGACGAGCCGCTGGTCGTCAGTGAGGGCATGCACAAGTGGTATCCGTCCTGGACCCCCGACGGTTCGACCCTCGTCTTCCACACCAACGACCCCGAGACCGAGGCGCGGGACCTGTGGTACGTGGACGCCGCCACCGGCGAAACGGGGGTGCTCGTCGATGATCCGGGCATCCAGGCGCTCGCTCGCCTCTCTCGCGACGGTCGGTTCGTGGCCTATCAGTCCGACGAGACGGGACAGATGGAGGTGTGGGTGACCACCTTCCCGGCCTCCGACGCCCGTTGGAGGGTCTCCCAGAACGGAGGTACCTGGCCCAAGTGGAGCGACGACGAGCTCTTCTACTGGGAGGGCAACACCCTCATGGCCGTCGGCTTCACGGACGAGGGAGGATTCACGCCGGAACCGCCCCAGAGCCTCTTCACCGGGGCCCAGGCCGGCATGGGTGCCGACAACATGATGACCTCCTACAACCCCGAGTACGACGTCCTTCCGGACGGTACCCGCTTCGTCGTCACCCGACGGGTGGACGGCGCCGGCTGACCGGCGCCGCCCAGCTCCCGGGTCAGTTCACGTAGACCCGGCGAGCGATGTCGGGCGTAAGGTTGGGGTTGTTCGAGATCTCCTCGGGGGCCGGAGGCCACCTCAGGTGCACGCCCGCAGCCTGGTTCTGATCGAACCAGCGATACGGTGTGATCTCGTAGTACCGCATGTCCTGCCAGCGGCGCATCTCCAACCAGAACTCGGCCTGCCGCTCGTGCTTCAACTGGTCGTAGATCTGGTCGGCGTCGGAGCTGGAGAAGTCCGACAGGTCCGAGAGGGGACGCTCAGGCGGCCAGCCCCGGTCGGCCGGAGCCCAGTCTCCGGAGGAGGTCCGCACCCGGGCCGCCGCGCGGACCTGATTGATCCAGTCCACCGCCTCCTCCAGGTCGCCGGCGAGAAGGCGCGCCTCGGCGATGATGAGCATGGCTTCCGCGGCTCGGCTCACGGGGAGCTCGGCTTCGCGAGCGGCGAACTTCAGGTTGAACGAGGTGTTCCCCAGCGGCTCCGTCCGTACCTCTTCTTCATGGGGCAGTCTCGGGTCCCACTCCCCTGTAACCGGATCCTCCACGAAGAGGTAGCTCTCGTCCATCCGGTTCACTCCTCCGAAGGGCCCTCCGAGGAGGGCCATGTCGTTGGAGGGACCGGGGGCACCGTATCGGAGGGCGATCCGATAGTCGGGATCGGCGGCGAGCGCCTCGCGTGCCGCGGCCTCGGCCTGCTGGAACAGACCCGGGTTCTCGTTCCCGCGAAGGTGGAGCTCCTCGAAGTAGAGGGACCGGTAGGCCCGGGCGATCTGCCCGAGGGATCCTGCCCGCAGGTTCGCCTCACCGGCCGCCCCGGCGATGGACGCCGCGGACTCGAACCGTTCGATGGCGTCCTGGAGGACGTCGATGGGGCCTCGAAGCCCGTCTTCCGGGCCGTAGACGATCACGTTGTAGTGGTCGGCCAGCGTGATGCGCGCCAGCCCCCCGAAGAAGTGGGCCTCCGCGACGCGACGGTCCGAGCCGGGATTCTCCACGAGCTCGGAGATCCGGTCCACCATCTCGTCGGCGAGCCAGCGGGCCTGCGCCAGGTCCCGCCAGTGAAGCTCCACGGAGGAGTTCGAGGCGAGCCGGTTCCCGCGCATGGCATCCACGTTCTCGAGCTGCGTGCTGGGATGGAAGATCTCTCCGTTGAGGAGTCCGGCCCGCACGTTCAGGTCGGAATACGGACCTGTGATGTTGCCTTCGGCGGTGCGTCCCAGCGACTCGAGAAGGCCCGGGGATTCCAGGTCTTCATCCAGAAGACTCCCGGGGTTCTCCACTTCGAAGATGTCGCCGCACCCCGCGACCATGAGGGCGAGGCCCAGGACGAGGCCGAGCACCGTCCCCTTCCCGACCCGTCCCGCCCGCCCGTCGCTGTCGATCCGTTCGTGATGTCGCATGCTCGTCTCCGGCATCAGAAGGTGGCCCTCAGGGAAAAGACGAACCGCCTGGGAGGCGGCGTCTTCAGATAGTCGACGTTCTGCGTGAACACGTTCTCCCCCTGGCCCGCCTCGATGCCTCGGGTGCCGGGATCCACCCAACCCTTTTTGAAGTCGCTGAAGTAGTCGGTGAAGACGAAGACGTTTCGGACGCCCAGGCTGAGCGTCATCTGGGACGACCCGAGGGGCGCCGTCCAGGTTTCGGGCAGCCGGACGGCCAGGTTCGCCTCGGACCACCGGAGGTAGTCTCCGTCGTAGATGGTGTTGCTGATGACGCCGTTGTGCTTCCGGCCGTACTCGTCGACCAACGCCCTCTTCTCTTCGATGCTCGTGTTCGGATCGTTGAGCGCGAACTCGAGCTGCGCCACCAGCGGGCTGTTGCCCAGAGCGTTGCGGAGGTGGTCCGTCTCGTTGGACACGATGAAGCCACCGGCGCCCTCGAAGACGTTCCGGAAGGAGAAGTTGCCGAAGTTCATCACGCTGCCGATGTCGATGGTCCAGTTCGGCTGCGGCCTCCCGATGATGGCGAGAGAGTCGGTGCCGTCGGCGGCCTGGAGGATGTTGGGCGCAATGTCCCTCCGGCTCGTGAGCGACTCGATGGGCCCGGACAGCAGGTAGGGCTCGTCGGGATCCACGATGGGTGCGATCCAGATCCCCGGCCACAGCCCCTCATAGAGCGAGTGGAACCGTCGGCGGCTCCCCAGCCGGAAGTCCTGGAGCCCGCCGAGATCCTCGACCCACTGGTCGAGGTAGGTCGGGCTCACCGTGAGATTCCAGCCGAAGTTGGAGCCCTGGATGAGCTGCGTCTGGGTGATGAGCTCCAGACCCCAGCTCTTCAGGGTGCCCAGGTTCCGCAGCTGGGGCTCGGTGAAGCCGCTCCCCGGGGAAGGTGGCACCGGGAGGAGCGCGTCGCGGGTGGTCTGATTGAAGTAGACCAGCTCGACGCCGAAGCGGCCATCGAACATGCCGCCCTCCAGCCCCACCTCGATCTCCGTGGACCGCTCGGGCTTGAGCTCCGGATTGCCCAGGTTCTCCGGCTCGATGTAGCCCCCGATGACGCTGCTGTTCGGGTCCCAGGTCCTCTGCGCGTCGAACGCGCCGGGCTGGAGGCCCGACGATCCGACGGCGGCCCGGAGACGGAACTCGTCCATGAAGCCGACGTTCCAGAAGTCGTGGTCCGAGACGACCCAGGAGAGCCCCGCCTTGGGGTAGGCCTGGAGGCCGAAGTCGTCTCCGAAGGCGGAGTTGCCGTCGAAGCGTGCGCCGGCGGTGAAGAAGAGGAGATCGTCCAGCCCCACCTGGCCCTGTACGAAGACGCCGGCGTTGATGACCTCCTCGAACTCCTCGGTGACCGTCGTGACCTCGGCGCCCCCGCTCAGCGTCTTCAGCGTGGGGGAGCCGAACTCACGGACGATGGTCTCCTCGTAGCTGCTCGCTTCGGCAAAGCTCTGGCCCCCGAAGGTCAGGGTGCCGATCAAGCGGTCGGTGAGCTGGTTCTCCCAGTGGGTGCTGAAGTCGATGGTCGTGGTGGAACGTCGCCGGTTGAGCACGTCCCGGGTGCCGGTGACCTGCTCCGGCACGACGCCCTGGGGGAAGAAGCCGGTCTGGCGCGTATCGACCAGGTTGTACCCCACCTGCAGCGTGGAGGAGAGGCCATCCGCCCACTGATAGCGGAGCTGACCGCTCACCAGCGTGTTGATGGACTCCTGGTAGTTCTCGGTGATGAGGGACGCGACGGTCGGGGTGAAGGTGCCGTTGGGGTTCCCCTCCGAGGCCTGGAGTGGGTTGCCGAGCATGAGGTTGCCGAAGACGTCGCCCCAACCCGGTGTGGCGGTCTGCAGGTTGCGTCGCACGACGCTCACGCCGATGTCGCTCGACAGGCGCTCGGTGTGGGTGAAGTCGAAGGAGGCCCGAGCCGACTGCAGGGACAGTTCGTTGTTCGGGGAGGGGTTCACCTCCTCCATGATGCGACCCGACAGGTAGTAGCGCGTCCCCTCCGAACCGCCCCGGACCGAGAGCGAGTAGTTCTGGTGGTACCCGAACTCCTCGTACTCGCCGTAGGGGTTCTCACAGAGGATCGCGCTGGCGTCGGGGTCGTAGGCGCAGTTGTCGTCGAACTCCCGCGGGAAGGCCAGGTGCTGCAGGTCGGTGGAGAAGCTGTAGACCGGCGCGCCGACCTGTCCCCGCTTGGTGAAGATCTGGATGACCCCGCTCGAGGCCTCCGTCCCGAAGAGGGTCGCCGCCGCCGCGCCCTTGATGACCTCCACCCGATCGATGTCCTGCGGGTTGATGTCGGCCAGGCGATCGGTGGTGACGGATTCGGCGGACTCCGGGCTGTTCTCGATGCGAACGCCGTCCACGTAGATGAGCGGCCCCTGCCGCTGGCTCACGCTGGACGTTCCTCGCAGCACGATGGAGCTGCCCGCTCCGGTCTGCCCCCCGGACATGAGCCCGCGAGCGCCCGGCAGCCGTCCCACGAGTGCGTCGGCGACGCCGGTGATGGGCGCGATCTCCAGGGCGTCGCTGGTCACCGAAGTGACCGTCTGGCCCAGCCGCCTGCGCTGGGTGGGAGCTCCCGTCCCCGTCACCACGATCTCGTCGAGGTCGAGGGCCACGGATTCGAGCTGGAAGTTCACCTCGGCGGTCTCGCCGGCGGTGACGGTGACGGTCTCGGTGGCTCCGCCGAACCCGATGGAGGACACGGCGAGGGTGTGGGTCCCGACGGGGACCGACACGATGAGGAACCGTCCGTTCGCCCGGGTGAGGCTCCCCACGTTCAGCGACTGAACGAAGACCTGGGCGTTGGCCAGAGGTCGACCCGAGGACGCGTCGGTGATCTGGCCCGAAATGGAGCCCGTCGCCTGGGCCGAAAGGGGCCCGCTGGTTGCTACCAGCAAGGCGACGATTGTCGCTGGAATCCACGCTGCACGTGCAGCACTCGGTAACCCTGGACGCATACCGCCCCCTTGCCGATGTCAACAAACGACCGAACCTGCGTGTCGGGGTCGGTATTAACCCCGGGGTTCTGTCGGCGCAAGGGAAATCCGCAGCCAACGGTGGCCGTTGCCGCCATCCCTCCGGGCCCGTAACGTGACGCTGCCGTCGATGCTTCGACACGTTCGCCATGGCCCGGGAGGCACCCATCAGGATGCAACGGACGGTCCCGACGCTCCGATCGATGAAGGCGCTGGCGCTCATCGCAGTCGCGTCGTCGGGCTGCTACCTGCCGGAGCCGGTGGACCCGACCTCCCTGGCAGCGGGCGAGAACCTTCGCGTGCTCCTCACCCCCGACGGCCTGGACCGTCTTCGGGAGATCACGCCGAACGACACGCGGGAGGTCACCGGCCGACTCGTGAACGTGACGCCGGACTCCCTCACGCTGACGGCGCGGCTGAGCGTCCCGCTGAGCGCCTCCAGGGCACCGGCCAGCGTGGCGGGGGCATCCGGAGATCTGCGTCAGACCCTGTCGTTCGCTCGAGCGGACATCCAGCAGGTCGCCATCTCGAAGCTGCACAAAGGTCGGACCGCGGCCGTGGTGGGGAGCGCCCTCGTCGTGGTCGGGATCCTCATCGCCGAGATCTTCGACTTCGGTGGGAGCACGACGCCCGGCGGCCCGGGACCCGGACCACCGGCGCCGGCTCCCAACGGACCGCCCTGACCGGATGCGGTGGCAGGGCGGCGGGTTGGGGCCACCCCCAGCCAGGCTTCGGCTACCTCACTCGCTCGTAGACCGCATGTCCCACCCCGGTGATCTTCCCGTTCGCGTCGAAACGCACGTACTCGTTGTGGATGGTGTTCCCGTCCTCGGAGAGGGTGTTGATGATGACCTGGGTCACCCGCCCGTCACGCCGGTTGGTGATCCGGGTGGTCTGCTCATCCACGAACTCGACGGAGGTGTCGGAGCCGGTCTGTCCGCTCACCTCGCGGAACTCACCGTCGAACCGGGTAACGTACCCCCACTCGTTGCTCTCCCCCCGAGCGTTCGTCGACGCCACCGTGATCTGCATGCCGTCGTCCTCGTAGGGCTCGTAGGTCATGATGTTGCTCGACGGGGGCGGAGCGTCGGACTGCATCCTCCAGACGCCGAACCGGTCGGCGGGATCCTGGGCGGACCCGTCCGAGGGCGTGGCCAGCGCGCCCACGAAGAGGAACACGAGGGCTCCGAGAAGCGGGGTGGTGGGGAAGGCGCGCATGCTCACTCCTGGTTCGGGCGACGAAGACCTTCGGCGGCTTCACCAGATAGGTCGGGCGGATGGGACGGGCAAGGGGCCATCAGAGACCGGCCGCGTCATCCTGGATCTCCACAGGCGCCATGCTCAGTCGAAGCATGTAGACCAGACGGACAAGGACGAACATGAGAAACAGCACTCCGAGCTGGTTCAGGACGTCGTGACCCAGGAAGCTGTGTTCCGTCGCTGCCGCAACCTTGAAGCTCTCTCTGGAGATGACGGCCGCCTCCGCCCCCAACAGAGTGACCACGAGCGTGTATCGGCGGCGTGAGACCCATCGTAGCCCCTTCCCGGCTCTCTGCAGCCAGGCATGTGAGCTCGACCTGCCGAAGGCCGGGTGAACGAAGAAGGCGAGGTCGATGGCGTTCGGCTTGGTGTCTACGTAGCCGTCTGGCGAGCCACCCCACTTGGTCAACCTGCCAGAACTGGCCAGAACCTCTGCCGCCGCGTTGATCGCTCCGAGCATGGCCAACGTGAGAAGGGCGATGATCGCCGGAGATGCGGCCCAGAGAACGAGGGGAGAAATCTCGATGCCCAGAAGCGGTGCCAGGACCGGCTCGCTGCAAGCTTCCACACCCGCAGCCTCGGTGAACAGGCCGCAATCGACGAGTTGGACGTGGAGGGCCAACGCGAACAGGCCGACGAGAAGGAGCCACCATCCATACCGCGCCTGGATGGATCCAAGCGCCTGGAGCCTCTCGCCATGGGCGGTCATCTCTTCATCCTCGGTCATGCCTACTCCGACGAGGCGCTACCTCCTGCCCAGAATACGCTATCCAGGGCAGAGTAGCTCCCTCCGCACCTGGGCCGCCAGACTCCCGGCACACAGACCCCCGATACGAAGGAAGCCCCCGGGAGCGTCAGGCTCCTCGAGGGCCTCCAGCCTACGCGTCGTTCAACGGAGGGGGTGGGATTCGAACCCACGAGGGCTTGCGCCCGCCGGTTTTCAAGACCGGTGCATTGAACCGCTCTGCCACCCCTCCTCGGCGGGCCGGAGCCCGCGGACCCTAAGATGCCGTGCGGGGGCGGTCGGGTCCACCGAGCCCGCTACGGCCCCTCCCCCATCACCAGCCGAGCCGTGTCCCGGGCGATGAGGAGCTCCTCGTCGGTGGGAATGACCCAGGCGTGCAGGCGGGAGTCGTCGGTGCTGATCCGCACCGCCTCCCCGCCCCGGGCCGCCTCGTTGGAGGCCGGATCCAGCTCCAGCCCCATCCACTCCAGGCCGTCGCAGATCCGAGCCCGCACCCCGGGAGCGTTCTCCCCGATGCCCCCGGTGAAGACCACGGCTTCGGCGCCACCCAGCGCCGCCAGGTACGCCCCGACGTAGCTGCGGGCCCGGTAGGCGAACATCTCCACGGCCAGGCGGGCCCGACGGTCGTCGGACTCCTCGATCTCCTCCAGGAGCTCGCGCATGTCGTGGGTGAGGCCGCTGATCCCCAGGAGCCCCGACTGCTTGTTGAGCACCGTCTGCACCTGCCCGCGGGGGAGGCCCTCCTTCTCCCCCAGGAACTCGAGGATGGCCGGGTCCAGGGAGCCGGAGCGGGTGCCCATGATCAGCCCCTCCAGCGGGGTGAAGCCCATGGAGGTATCCACCGAGCGGCCGCCGCGGATGGCGCAGGCGCTGGCCCCGTTCCCCAGATGGAGGGTGACCAGCGTGCATTCCTCCCGGGGACGGCCGGTGAGCTGTCGCCAACGGTAGGCCACATAGCGGTGGCTGGTCCCGTGAAAGCCGTAGCGACGGATCTTGTGGCGACGGTAGTACGAATAGGGGAGGGCGTAGAGGTAGGCCTCTTCGGGCATCTGGGCATGGAACGCCGTGTCGAAGACGGCGACCTGGGGCAGGCCGTCGCCCAGGCGATCCCGGATGGCCTCGACCCCCCTCAGGTTGTGGGGATTGTGGAGCGGCGCCAGCTCGATCATCTCCTCCATCTCCGCCATCACCTCGGCGTCGATGAGCACCGAGGCCCGGAACCGCTCCCCGCCGTGGACCACGCGATGGCCGGCGGCCCCGATGTCCGCGACGGACTCGAGTGGGCCCTCGTCGGAGACGAGCCACGCCAGCACGTGGTCCACCGCGTCTGCCAGCCCCGAAAGCGGCGCCGTGCGGTACCTGCGCTGCTCGCCGGCCCAGAGCCTCACGATGGCCTCGCCCCCGATGCGCTCCAGCACCCCGTGGGCCAGACGCTCGTCTTCGTCCCGGCGCATGCGCTCGGGATCGGTGGCGAGGAGGTAGAACTTGAGGGTCGAGGAGCCGGCGTTGAGGACGAGGACGTTCATGGGTGGCCGTCGCGGGCGTGGTCGGTGGCGAAGCTACAACCTATCATGCTCGACCGACGTCTTCCTTCGGACCTCACCCTGATGCCCCGACAGACCCACACCAGCCCCGACTACCGCGTCCCCATCCCCGGCTTCAGCCAGGTCGTGGAGGCTCCGGCCTCCGGACGACTCCTCTTCGTCTCGGGGCTGACCTCCCGGGACGAGGAGGGTCGGATCGTCTCCGTCGGAGACCTGGCCGGGCAGACCCGCCAGGTGCTCACCCGCATGGAGGCCGTCCTCGCCGCCGCCGACGCTACGCTGGACGACGTCGTACAGATCCGCACCTACCTGGTGGACATGGGGGGGTGGCCGGAGGTGGAAGGGGTCTGGCGTATGGTGTGGAGGGAGCCCTGGCCCGCGTCCACCTGTGTGGAGGTCTCGCGCCTCCATGACCCCCGGCAACTCATCGAGATCGACGCCGTGGCGGTGGCTCCGCCCGTGGACGGGGTCGTGGACTCGGACCCCGGGACGCCAGACGGGGTCTGAGCCCGCATGAGCGACGCTGGCCCGATGTCCGAACCACCCCTCTGGAAACGCGCCCTCTCCTGGCTCGAGATCCTGGCCTGGATCGGGGTCTCGCTCTTCCTGCTGGACCGCCTGGGTCCACAGCTCTCCGCCCTCACCGGGATCGAGGTGGGCGCCACAGAGACGCCTTCCTTCGTCGCCACCACGTTGGCGGGTGACACGCTTTCGGCGGACGGGCTGCGCGGGGAGGTGGCGGTGGTGAACTTCTGGGCGACCTGGTGCGGACCATGCCGCCTGGAGATGCCCGCCCTCCAGGGGCTCCACGAGGACTACGCGGAGCGCGGGGTGACGGTGCTGGGACTCTCCACGGACGTGGACGGTTCGGCCATTCCCCCCTTCCTGGAGGAGCGGGGCATCACCTATCCGGTGGGGCGGGCCACCCCGGCGCAGCGCCAAGCCTTCGGCGGGGTGCGGGGGATTCCGACG
>JGI12048J13642_11348137_pt1 | contig 10106 bp, 7 predicted proteins | sample ElkSlonscriptome_16_FD_13642 | JGI IMG/M metagenome (IMG submission 13642)
CTCAGGGTTTGACCTGGTGCTGGTCGAGAATGTCGGGAATCTGGTCTGCCCTGCTGAGTTTGAGGTAGGAGAACACGCGAAGGTTGGGCTGCTCAGCGTCACAGAAGGAGAAGATAAGCCCCTGAAATATCCGGTGATGTTTCAGGAGGTGGACTGTCTCTTGATCACCAAAACCGATTTGGCTCCCTATCTCGATGTGGATTTGAGCCAAATTGAGGCAAACGTGCGTCAGGTGAATCCCCATGCTGAAATTATTCCTGTTTCGGCTAAAACAGGGGAAGGCATGGATCAGTGGTTTGACTGGGTGCGATCGCACGTTCGCCAGCCCGAGGGTGTGGCATGACATACCCCCTTACTTCTACCTAAAACAACTCATAGATTGAACGTTCTAAAACTGTTCTGAATCAAGAATCAAGCTTGTTGTGAGAGAGAAATTAAGAAAAGAATAATGATGAATCGACGTTCCCTTTTATCTTGTCTCGGATTATTTTTTGCCAGTCTGGTGCTGGTGGTAAGCTGCAATCAGTCCACGCCAGATACAGCGGAAACCCCGGATACAGCTCCGGCTGAAACGACCGAGTCTGCTGCTCCTGAAGGCGAACCCGTAAAGCTGGGCTACAGTAGCTGGGCGGGCTGGTGGCCCTGGGCGATCGCCGAGGAAGAAGGCTTGTTTGAAGAAAACGGTGCGAACGTAGAGCTGATCTGGTTCGATGGCTATCTTGCGTCAATGGAGGCGTTAGCCGCAGGTCAGCTCGATGCCAATAGCCAAACCCTGAATGACACGATTTCCTTTGCGGCAGATGCAGCTAACGGTATGGTGGCGGTGCTCGTCAACGACAACTCCGCTGGCAATGACAAGGTGATCGTGTCTGACGGAATTGACACCGTAGAAGATTTGGCCGGTAAGAATATTGCCTTAGAAGAGGGGGTTGTCGGCGATTTTCTAGTGTCTTTAGCGCTGGAAGACGCCGGACTGTCTCGTGATGATGTGTCGATCCAAAATTTAGAGACTGGCGCAGCCGCGACAGCGTTTGCTGCTGGACAGACCGATGCTTTTGCAGGCTGGGTTCCCTTCTGGGAAACGGCGCTCACCCGTGAGGGCAGCAAAGAGCTAATCAGTTCCGAAGAGTTTCCAGGCGCAATTCCCGATTTATTGGTTACGAGTCAAACTCTGATTGACGAGCGCCCTGATCAGGTACAAGCGCTAGTGAATACCTGGTTCGACATCATGACCTTCATTGACGAAAATCAGGAACGTGCCTACGAAATTATGGCGAATCGAGCGAATGTCAGTCCTGATGATTTCCAGCTTTACTTAGATGGAACACGCTTCTTTACCATCGAAGACAATTTAGAAGCGTTCAGCGATGGAGGCGAGGAGATGAAATATATGCCCTATGCGGCAGATGAGATGGCTGACTTTATGGTGACGGTAGGCTTTATTCCTGAAGCTCCTGACCTAGAGGCGATCTTTGATTCTTCCTTTGTCGAAACCTATGCAGAAGAACAGGGCGGCGAATAGTCGCTAGTCAAGAGCAGGGTATGGCAGGTAGCAATTCTCATTTTGTCGAATGGTGCATCTGGGTAGGCTTCTGCCCCACCCGCAAATCAATTGCGGGCTAATCAGTGAAAGCCCTGCTGGGGCTAAGACCCATCGCTCAGCAGTCCCGTAGGAACTTGATCTTTTGTAGCCCGCACTTCAGTCGCGGGCGTTGCGGCACTTTTCTCACATGTGAATACTATGGCTAATTCTTCCCCAGCGATCAGTCAAGGTGGTTCTGCTCCTAAAACGCAAGGTTTGAAGCCGACCGTCTTTTGGCGGATTGGAGAAGCGATTCCGCGATCGCTCAATTGGAGCCTGATGGTGTCGTCGATTGTGGTTCCGTTTTTGGCCTGGTGGGCGATCGCCCAATTTTCGGGGATCAATCCATCGTTTCTTCCTGCCCCAAGCAATGTAGCCGAAGCGTTTAGTCGTCTTTGGGAGAGAGACTTTCTCATCCAAGACACGATCGCGAGCTTTACACGGGTGAGTATTGGATTCCTGCTCGCTGCAATTATTTCAGCTCCCATTGGCGTACTGATGGGGACATTTCCCAGTTTTGCCGCGCTTTTTGAGCCGATCATCGGCATTTTTCGCTACATGCCTGCCCCTGCTTTTACGCCATTACTGATCATTTATCTGGGATTAGACGAAGCACCCAAAATCGCGCTGATCTTTTTGGGAACCGTCTTCTACAACATTTTGATGATTATGGATGCGGTCAAGTTTGTACCAAGGGATTTGATCGAGGCAACTTACACATTAGGAGGACGACGCCCCCAAGTGTTGATGCAGGTAATTACCCCGTTTGTACTGCCCAATATCATCGACACCTTCCGTATCAACATCGCCACGTCGTGGAATATGGTCATTGTGGCCGAATTGGTCGCAGCGGAACTCGGACTCGGCAAGCGAATTCAGATTGCCCAAAAATTTTTCAACACAGACGAAATTTTTGCCTGTCTCATTGTTTTAGGGGTTATCGGCGTCAGTCTCGACCTTCTCTTTCGGTGGTTGCTACGGCTGTCCTGTCGGTGGGCGATCGACTAATACAATTTTTTCAGCACGGAGGTTCTATCATTGCATCTGCGCTATCTGCGGATGAAGCAGCTTACCCTCTTCGGCCCCATCAGTTTTATTCACCTCTTCTAACCTTCTGATCAACGGTTCCAACGCCATGCACCTTGAAGTCGCCAACGTATATAAACAATTCGAGACCCGACAAGAGCCGCTAGTGGCGCTAAAAGACATCAACATGCATGTCGAGACGGGCGAGTTTGTCTGCGCGGTAGGTGCATCGGGTTCTGGCAAATCAACGCTGCTCCGGATCATTGCAGGACTCGATTTGCCCACGGCTGGAGAAATCACCGTTGATGGGTTGCGGGTCGTCGGCCCTGGAGCCGACCGGGGCATGGTGTTTCAGAGCTACACGCTCTATCCTTGGAAAACCGTGCAGAAAAACGTAGAGTTTGGCCTGAAACTACAGGGGATGACTACGCGAGAATGCCGAGAGCGAGCCTCTGAATATCTAGACATCGTAGGGTTGTCGAAATTTTCTCAAGCCTTACCGCGCGAGCTTTCGGGTGGGATGAAACAACGGGTGGCGATCGCCCGTGCCTTGGCCTGCGAACCGAAAATTCTGCTGATGGACGAACCATTCGGGGCACTAGATGTCCAGACCAAGGAAGCCATGCAGCAATTTTTACTGGAGCTGTGGCATCGCACAAAGACTACCATTTTGATGATCACCCACGATGTCGAAGAAGCGGTGTTTGTATCTCAGCGCATTTATGTGATGACGGCGCGCCCAGGTCAGATTCAAAAAGAAGTCATCGTGGATTTGGAGGGCGATCGCACCTACACCATCAAACGAGACGCTAAGTTTCAATCAATTAAGAACGATATTATGGATCAACTGCGAGGAATTCATGGTGTCACTGCTTAGGCGTTAAATTTTCTCAAGTTCACGACTGTCTCAGCCTACTGAAGTATTCCCACAGCATCAAACCACAAAAAGCCTGCCGCATAAGACGCAGCAGGCTTTTCAATTTGCTTTTGACCTCGATTGTTCGCTCAGTCAAAATCGAAATGTGGCATCAAACGCCGCTCTCGCTTATGCAGCCCACTTGCTAGCCATCAACTCAGCTAGGTCAACCACTCGCTGGCTGTAGCCCCACTCGTTGTCATACCAAGCCACGACTTTCATCAAGTCGCCTTCCATGACCATCGTCAAGCTAGAGTCAACAATAGAAGACGCGTTATGTCCCCGATAGTCGCAAGACACAAGAGGCAAATCGCTGTAGGCCAAAATTCCTTTCATCGACCCTTCAGCCGCAGACTTAAGAGCTTCATTGACCTGTTCGGCGATCGTGCTTTTCTCAACCTGCACCACCAAGTCAACCACAGATACGTTGGGCGTAGGAACTCGCAGAGCGATTCCATTCAAACGACCCTTCATTTCGGGAATCACTAGCGCAACAGCCTTTGCTGCTCCAGTTGTTGTCGGAACAATATTCAGAGCTGCCGCTCTTGCCCGACGAACATCTCGATGGCTGGCATCTAGTAGGCGCTGGTCGCCCGTGTAGCTGTGAGTTGTTGTCATCGTTCCTTTGATGATGCCAAAGCTATCGTTCAGAGCTTTGACAACGGGAGCTAGACAGTTTGTCGTACAGCTAGCATTGCTAACAACGTTTTGCGCACCATGCTCATACTGTTCGTGGTTCACACCCATCACATAGGTTCCCACGTTACCGCCTTTTCCAGGAGCCGTAATCAGCACCTTCTTAGCACCCGCCTCCAAATGCTTAGAAGCTCCTTGTTCGGTGACAAAAACACCCGTTGACTCAATGATCAAGTCAATGTCCCAAGCCTTCCAAGGCAGGTTAGTGGGATTGCGATCAGACACACACTTGATCGTCTTGCCATTAACAGTAATTGAGCTGTCATCAGCCGAAATTTCCACATCATCTAGACGACCCAGCATTGAGTCGTACTTCAGAAGGTGTGCATTCGTTCGGGGATCGGACGTGTCATTCACCGCAACGATATCAAGCTGACTATCTGAGCGGGTCAACCAACACCGCATAAAGTTTCGTCCAATACGCCCAAAACCGTTAATTGCTACTCTAACCACTACGTCATACCCTCTTTACTAACTAGATATTGGCCTCCAATATTGAGTCAGATCATACCATTTGACGGTCTTTGACTCCCAAGTCACTGCATAAAGTATGGCTCAGCGATTGGCGGCATGGAATAGGTTCACGACCTTTCACCAAATAGGTCACTGACGAGCAGAGCAACCATCAAAACCGACGTGAGCCAGCGATAACTCTTTAGATGACGATAATCCCAATACTCTAAGCAGCGGTACTGAAGGTTCTTCCCTGTGGCAACTGTATCAGGCTTTGACCCCTGACACTACCCTCACCTGACACTACTCTCAAATGATGACTTCGTCTCTCGAGTCATACCCTTTACCCGAAAAATGGCTTTTTACCCGAAAAATGGCTTTAGGAGTAAAGGGACGATGAACAAACGAACGGAACGGATCTCAAGAAAGCACTATGACACTGTGAAGATTCCGTGAAGGTATAGTGCTTTACCCGTTACTTTGAGAGCATGAGTGGTGAAGTTTAATTGTCTCAGCTATTCGAAAACTGACGCTGTGTATTTTGAATCGCGAAAGTCTTAGAAGTGTTCAAATCAAGTCTCCAAACAGGGCTAGTCTCTAGTAAACTTCAACGACAGTCTTAGCTCACTCAAACCAATCAGAATTGTCAAAATTGAGAAGCACAAAAGGCGAAACCTGACTACGCCTAGCTGAACGATATCAACTTGCAATCGATCACAAGAAAATAAAGCAGAATTGCTTATATCATTGAACATTTTTTGGAGAACAGCAAGTAAATCAAAGAAAAATGGTTTTTTACAGCGAGAGTGTTTACAAAAGGTAGGGCAATTTAGAGGGAGTTTGTGAATATTCTGTCTAAGTTGTTCACTTCTAATAAGAACTATCGAGTTCACTGATTTGTCCTCTCTTTTTCACCGAATGATGTGAATAGATTTTCGCTGGTTCGTGAACTTTACGGTTGAACGAATTCTAGCTATGTGGTGATGCCCACGTGCTACCTGGATTGTAGTTGATGCCCTCTATTTTTTAAGATATTGACTTCAGTCGAGCTATGTTCTTCTCTTATCAAAATTCGAGCAGATTGAGACAGGAGCAACTCGTCAAGGCTAGATAAGTGTATTTTGTTGAGTATTCGTTGAGTCGTGTCTAACACGGTATTTGGTTTGCAAACTCCAATACGCAAACTCAGTAATATATTTGCTCTATGTTTGTCCGATTGTTTGGTCTCGTAAATAGATATAGATTCAAATGAGTTGAAAAAATGTTCCGATTCTCTCGGTGATAGGCTGTATGTCCTGACAGTTCCACGATGGAAGGCGATCGCACTTGATGAGTCTCTATGAAGTGACATCAGGTGTTATTGTGAGCGCCTGAAACAAAACGCCAATTCCATCAGCGGAAATGGACTTTGGCCAGGAATGTTTCAGAATGATATCGCGGGAAAAACAATCCTTGCTATGATATCCGCGTGTCGCTGGTGTGGTGTGGTGTGTGAGGAGATAGGATGGCAAACTCTGTAGATTTCAGTGGCAAGCCGTTTCACTTTATTGGGGTTGGTGGAATCGGCATGTCGGCGATCGCCTACATTTTGGCTAAGCAAAAAATACCTGTTTCGGGTTCAGATACAAAGCTCAGCTGTATTACCCAAAAACTCGAAGCAGAAGGCGTCCATGTTTTTCAGCAGCAGCATGCGTCTAACCTAAAAACATTTCGTGCGCAAGCGCTGACTCAATCCTCGCTACCGCTAAGTTTGCATAGTCGTCGGTTAGACCATGAAGAGAAGCCACCCTCGTCTGAGGCGGACGAGATTCCTCAAGTCGTTTGTTCAACAGCAATCAACGCCTCTAATCCTGAATATCAAGCCGCTCTGGACATGAATTGTCCCATCTTTCACCGTTCCGATATTCTGGCTGCACTCATGCAGAATTATCAGAGCATTGCCGTTGGTGGCACCCATGGAAAAACCACAACGAGCAGTATGATTGGGCACGTCCTGCTGAAGACAGAGGTTGATCCCACAATTGTTGTGGGAGGAGAAGTTGATGCGTGGGGTGGCAATGCGAGACTGGGTCTAGGCAAATATCTAGTGGCTGAAGCTGATGAATCTGATGGTTCTCTAGTCAAATTTTCTCCTGATATCGCCGTTATCACCAACATCGAGTTGGACCACCCCGACCACTACAGCACGTTAGACGATGTCGTCGAAATCTTTGAGACATTTGTTCAGCAGAGTCAAAAACTCATTGCCTGTATCGATTGCCCCACCATACGGCAGCGTCTTCAACCCAATATTTCCTACGCGTTGAACTCTGGTTTAGGTGCAGACTACACCGTTCAAAATGTCTGCTGCACAGCGACCCACACAATAGCTGATGTTATTGAGCATGGGCAATCACTTGGAACGGTTCGCTTACCGATGCTCGGAGAGCACAACCTCAGCAATGCCTTGGCCGCGATCGCCGTTGCGCGGCTGGTGGGTTTAGAGTTTGATGCGATCGCCACAGCTTTGGAAAGCTTCGGAGGTGCCCATCGTCGATTTGAGCGACGGGGCGAATACTGCCAAATCACGTTTGTGGATGACTACGCTCACCATCCCAGCGAGTTAAAAGCAACGTTGTCGGCAGCCAAACTGCATGTTCAGTCATCTGGCGGACAATATCGACGAGTGGTAGCGGTGTTTCAACCGCATCGATACAGCAGGACTCACACCTTTCTACAAGAGTTTGGTGCGGCCTTTGACAATGCTGATCTTGTAGTCACCACTGACATCTACAGCGCTGGGGAAACCAATTCATGGGATATTACAGGGCAAACGCTAGCAGATGCGATCGCCCAATCCCATAGCTGCGTTACCTATCAGCCCCTGCTGTCAAACGTGGAAACTTTTCTCCAAAACACCTTAAAATCAGGTGATCTCGTTTTATTTTTGGGAGCAGGAAATCTAAATACGATCATTCCGTCTCTACTCACTTTTTACTGGGAAAAAGAGCAACATCTGTTGCAGTCTTCTGTTTGCAAACCAGCTTAGACTGTTTTCTCAGTAGACATCCGCTATTCTTCTCGCCCAAGCATGGCTCCAAGACATTCAGGTTTTCATTCCTCACACACGTTCGCAGTCCATATCGGCTCCTTCTGTTGTGGTTTCAACTGAGTTTTCGTCAGTTCAAAGCCCAGTCCACGTTCAGGAGCCTCCGTTGCTACCTCCAAGCTCAAACATGCAGTAACTTCAGTCTCTATTGCCATCTTCCCAGCTTTATTGCTGTGGCAGAATTCGCTTTTCTAGGGCATGCTTGACCGTGTCATCTCCTAGATTTAGTGACAAGCGAAACGACTAGGCAATACCTGATACATCGTTTATTCCAAAGCTGTAGATTTCTAACTTGATGAAGATGGCATTTTTTTTGTGAATGCTTACTATGCTGATTAAGCCAATTTGCGGGTTGTTGAGCCGTTTTCTTGAATTGGGAACCTTATCGGTATCGTCCTCATCGGAGTCGAGATCGGCGAGAAGCAAAGAGCGAAGCTGTAGGAAAGCTGGACGCGAACTATATTTCTGCTATCTCTGAATCATCGACAATACTACGGTCATGACACTTATCAATGATCTTCCGGATATCTCAGGTATAAACCTGCAATCGTCAAAAGTGGGGACTTCTACGTCTGCTCCTACCAAACGTGAACCGATGAGTTCATCTCATTCATCAATGCCGACCTCTTCTCGCCTATTTCACCGACCTATTGGAGCCTCGCCTAAGGCGATCGCTTTGCCCGGAAGTAGCTGCCTGATCCAGCCACAGATGCCTTTAGCCCGACTCACCTCATATCGAGTCGGAGGAAATGCCGAGCTGTTCGCAGCTCCACATTCAATGGAAGATGTCTATGCAGTTCTCAATTGGGCAGAGAATCACACTGTTCCCCTAATGACCTTGGGAGCAGGCTCAAATTTACTCATTAGCGATCAGGGCCTACCAGGGCTTGTGATCTATACTCGCAACCTGCGTCGCACAACGTTTGAGCCTGAGCATGGGCAAGTGGTCGCTAGCGCAGGAGATTCTCTCGCAAGGCTGGCTTGGCAAGCAGCAGAGAAGGGTTGGAGAGGCTTGGAATGGGCCGTAGGTATTCCAGGAACGGTCGGTGGAGCTGTTGTGATGAATGCTGGCGCTCATCAAGCCTGTGCAGCAGACATTTTCGTCGAGGCCGATGGGGTTTCAGACGACAGAAAGATAAAAGTGTTTCGGCCCGATGATCTAGAGTTCAAATACCGTACATCTAACTTGCAGCACAGCTCGTTCCTGCTCACTCAAGCGCGCTTTCAGCTCAAACCTGGCTTCGATCCCAAAACAGTGATGAATGATACGAGGATTCATCTTAAAAAGCGCCATGCCACCCAGCCCTATCACCTACCTAGTTGCGGCAGCGTCTTCCGAAATCCTTCATCTCATGCAGCAGGCTGGCTAATTGAACAAGCTGGATTGAAAGGATATCAGATAGGAGGCGCGCAGGTAGCCCAGCGTCATGCCAACTTTATTTTGAACTTGGGAGATGCGAAAGCGAGCGATATTTTCAATTTAATTCTAGAAGTCCAGCAACAGGTAGAGGAAAAATGGTCGCTCCTGCTTCATCCTGAAGTCAAGCTTGTCGGAGATTTTTAGAAGAAGTCTTTCAAATCTGATTTTCTTTTTAAGATTGACTTTCTCAAAATTCCTCCTGCTCCAGCTTCAATAATGAGTGTTAATGTTTTAGGGGATACGTTCACCCCGCATGGATGAGGGCTATAAAATTATGGGAAAAGGAAAAGGATTTGGTCTTGGACTCGGCAAAATGAAGGAGCTAGCAGATGCCTTCCAAAAAGCCCAGCAAGTTCAAGAAGGCGCTAAAAAGCTCCAAGAAGAACTGGAGCAAACCGAAGTCGAAGGCCAAGCTGGGGGTGGCTTGGTTAAGGTCTACATGAGTGGGAATCAAGAGCCTCGCCGGGTTGAGATCTCTCCAGATGCAATGGGAGATGGCGCGGAAATGCTATCTGATTTGGTAGCAGCAGCGATGAAAGATGCCTACGACAAATCCACTGCAATGATGCGAGAGCGGATGGAAAGTCTAACAAGCGGCCTCAATCTTCCTGGAATGTAGAGTTCACGCTTGGTTTCAAGGTTCTCTATTTCTTTTACAAATTCGCATCAACAGCTGGAGAGTTTCATCTTTTAGCCTGTCTCTAATTTTCAGGTTCAGCTCCGAATGAAAGAGCGGTCAGTGTTTTACACTGACCGCTCTTTCGAGTATTGGGGAAACAAAAATTCAGTGGCATCTTTGTTCATATAGTGCTGTGCGCTGACATAAAACCAATAGTTGATGGAGAAGCCGCGCGGTGCGCGGCTTCTCCATCAATATCTGTCCTAACCTATCTGCGCATTGCTATGTTGAAGGAACGAACATGGG
>JGI12048J13642_10328978_pt1 | contig 10100 bp, 11 predicted proteins | sample ElkSlonscriptome_16_FD_13642 | JGI IMG/M metagenome (IMG submission 13642)
AGTTAACACCAATCTGGGGACGGATGGTAAACTGTGCCTGAGCTGCATATCCAACTAACATGGCTGCGCACAGGGCAATGCATTTCATTGTTTTCATGGTTTATTGGTTTGATTCGCTTTTCCTAACGATCCAACCATTTGAATGTTCCTGGTACCCACTCAAAAAGACGGGGCTAATCACCGGCTAAAAAGAAGGTCATCAACCACTGACCATCGGGTTGACACTCGAATCCGGCCCGGTAGCCAATCGGAGAGGCTACGTATTTGCCCCAGACGAATCCTTCCTGCCCATCGGGGGTCTTGATCTTCATCCAGGAGTGGGTTTCTCCGTCGATAGAAAGCTCCTGATCGGTACGCTGCACGAATTTCACGATATCGTATGACAAAGAAGTAATGATCCTGGACTGAAGGTTAGGCTGACTGCGTACCCGTACGCCGGCTCCGGTAATAGCTGCCCGGTCGAAGGCGTCTTCGGTATCGGGCCAGGTGGCAAAGACGTAGGGGGCAATGAATGTTTTACCTCCATCTTGAAAGGCACCACCACCATCAAGTACCCTGCCCAGTACCGTCCATAGGTTAGATTGGGCAGTTTGCTCTTCGGATTGAAGCCCCCATATTTCGATGAAGCCTTCGGGACCGTGTTCGCTGCCAAAGCTCACCTTGACCTCGGGGTGAAGGGCCTCCATGACGGGAAAGATATTGCGTTGCTGAACCGCTTCGCGCAGTTGTTCCCGCAAAACGAAGAAGGTAGTATCCAGGGGAGCCTGATCAACCGGGTACAGTTTGCCTGCTTCCCGTACCTGGTAGGTTGGCATGGTATCAGTGCGTTGGTTACGATACTTTTGATAGGCCGACTGCAGAGCGGAGGTCGACAAGGACGAAGGGGATGTGTCGTTGGAATTATCGGCGGTATTCGGATCTTTTTTGGCGCAAGCCACTAAAAACAAGAAAAGGCTCGACAATAGAATAATACGCATACTAATCAGGCATTTAAGATAAAAATACACGTTTTTCTGACCCGGCCTAATAAATCGTGAGGTTGGGCACAGACTACTTCATAAAGAGAAGATACTCACGGCCCAACCTCCCGGTATAGGGTAGTAGGTATAGCGTATAGGGATTTGAGCAAGTCCAACTACCTAATACCCTCTACCAAATACAACGTGAGGTGTTGACACTCGATTATTTATCGAACGACTAGGCCCCAACCTTACGTTAATATAAAAAACGGGTGGATCCAATAAGTGGATCCACCCGTTTTGCTCTTCTATAAGCAAGTGGCTAAACGCCACCAGACACTTCGACCCGCTTGCGGGCGTTTTTTTCTTTGGGTACGGTTCCCAGAATGTAGTCCCACAGTGGAGACGAAACCCCAAAAAGGACCTGCTGATTTTGGTAGTGGTGGATAGCGTGGTTGGTCCAAAGCGCCTTGAAAGCATTATTCGGTGGGTGGAATACGTGCACGGTATAGTGGACCAGCAAGTATCCGGCATATCCTACCAGGAATCCGGCCAAAAAGGAGAAGGAATAAATATCCAGGATCAGTTCGAATACCAGCAGCAAAAGAGTCCCGATGAAGATACTGAGCACGGGAGGCATAGCCAGTCTGCTTTTATCCTTCGGGTAATCGTGGTGAATACCGTGCATAGTGTACGTAATTTTTTTACGCAACTTAGACTTTGGTTTCATGTGGTACACATTTTTGTGGACCATATATTCCGCGAAGGTGAAGAAAAACCATCCGCCAAAGAACAGGCCTACTACCTGTAAATTAGAAAGATCGGTGGTGTACTTGGTGTATATGATCAAACCGATCGCATACAGGATAAACAGGCTTACGGGGATGGAGATGTGGGTTCTGGTCAGTTTATCAAGCCACTTATTCTTAAACAACGGGACAGAAATATCCTCATTGGATACAAAATTGTTACGGCTTTTTGGCGTACTCATCTGTTGTTAATTTGGGTTTAATGGAAAAACCACCCTGGTGGTATAATGTTTCATGCAGACTTTCGCAATTTGGACTAAAACGGGCAAAAATACCCGCGTAGTGAATAACAAAATTCGGGAGTTCTACTGTATTGTGATCTACATATTCATTACAATCCAAGCGATTCCCGAGTTTGTCGAATATACCGTTTATACTTCATCCGGTAGGTTCGGTAGTAGGTTTTATATTTCTTTTTTACAGCCTCGTAACGATAGATGCTGTAGGGGTTAGCGTCATCCGTTTGGCGTTCGCCAATGCCCACCGGAATATCGAGGTCTGTTTGCAGGAAGCCTTGTTCCCGCATCCACTCATCACTATACACTTTACCCAGGTAACGGGTTCCGTGATCGGGGAAAAGTACGACGACGACATCGTCGGCAGCCAGGCGGTCGCGCATCTGAAAAACAGCTTGCATGGCTGATCCCGCAGAATACCCCACCAGGAGTCCTTCCCGTCGGGCCAGGTTTCGCGTCTGTATAGCCGAGTCCTTATCCGTCACCTTAATAAAGTCATCAATGACCGAAAAGTCCACATTATCGGGGATGATGGTTTTGCCCAGTCCTTCGACTTTATAAGGGAAGATCTCATTGTGGTCGAAGGTGCCGGTTTCCCAAAATTTTTTGAGCACGGAACCGTAGGCATCAACGGCAATAATCTGGATGTTCGGGTTTTTTTCTTTCAGGAATTGAGCTGTTCCCGACAGGGTTCCTCCTGTTCCGGCGCAACAAACGTAGTGCGTGATTTTCCCTCCGGTTTGCTCCCAAATCTCGGGGCCGGTTGTGGCATAGTGAGCACCCTGGTTATCGAGGTTGAAATTTTGGGCCAGATAATAAGCTCCGGGAATTTCCTTCGACAATTGCTCGGCGCGCGAGTAATAGGAGCGGGGGTCTTCCGGTTCTACGTTGGCCGGACAAATAACCACTTCTGCTCCGAGGGAACGCAGGAGGGCGAGTTTTTCTTTTGATGCTTTACTGGAGACGGTAAGCACACAGTGGTACCCTTTGATAGCGCACACCATGGCCAGGCTGTAACCGGTATTCCCGGAGGTAGCTTCAATGATGGTACTGCCGGGCTTCAGGTCACCCCGATGTTCGGCTTGCTGTACCATGTACAAAGCTGTTCGGTCTTTTGCTGATTGCCCGGGATTATAGGCTTCTACTTTCCCGAAGACCGTTGCGGGTAACTCATCGGTAATGTTAGACAGCTTAATGAGTGGTGTTTTACCAATGGTTTCCAATACATTCTCGTAGAACATAGGCACTACGTTTGTTTTTGTAATGGTTTGATGAACTTGGCTTGGTGCAGGCTGACGGAGATTTCGCGCACAAAGTTGTGGCAATCAGTAATTGTATTGTGTAAAGCGCCACAGGGGATGTTTCGCAGGTCTCTTGGTTATTGAAACAGTCGAAACAGCTGGCTTTTGTTATCTGAAAGTACTGATTATAATGTGCAATAATACTAACAACTGCCCATTTTTAAAAGTGACAAAAATCAATTAACGGTCGATACCTACCTGCTCAAGATTGAAAAAAAAGCCTTTATACGGCTCCCAAGGCAGGTAAAAACAGGCTCCCATTTACCCTTGCGGATTACATTTGTAGCGGTGTCCGGCGGCAAAATTACTTGTTTTACTAACTTTTTTCTGCTTACCGGGCCGGACTCCACAATATCGGACGTGGATTTAACATGTAGTTTACATGCCACCTGTATTTTCGTTGCTCATATGAATGGAAGGTTATGATATGGCGGGGATTTCGGTAAAAGCACGGCTCATTTTATACCACAAGGGGAAAATTCTATTGTTGCGGCAAACGAAGCCCAACGGTGGAAACTATACCTTAGTGGGTGGAACCGTTGAAACCAATGAAACTTCCCGTGACTGCCTGATCCGGGAAAGTTACGAAGAAGCTGGTATCCGGCTCAAATCAGCTGATCTTCGCCTGGTTCACGTCCTGCACAAGCTCAAAAAAGGGCAGGTGCGAATCGTTCTGTATTTCAAAGCCTACCGCTGGGAGGGGAACCTTAAGGCTCGGGAAACCAAAAAATTCAAAGAGGCCGAGTGGTTCTACCTGGACCAGTTGCCCTCTAACCTGACCGAGACAGTACAGCACGTACTGAAGGAATACCGCAAAGGGGTACTCTATTCGGAGATGGTGAAATAAAGGTTCACGGGGCCAATATCAGGCCACAGCTTTAGCTGTGGTGAAAAGCGAAGCAACCAACACCCCGGCCCGCCACTTTAGTGGTTCACTGCCCATGGTTCATGGTTCATGGTTTACGTCGGGCTACCGATGTATATCAGGCTACAGCTTCAGTTGTAGCGGCACTTTCAGCGCTGTGACTTTCATCTTAGAGCCGCCCTAATTCCGGCTACTGGCCGACTTGAAGATGCGTTTCCAGTTGATGCCTTTGCTGATGCTGCCTTCGCGTGTTGAGAACCAGATAAACAGCGGTTTACCAACCACATGATTCTCGGGTACGTATCCCCAAACCCGGGAATCCTCCGAATTGTGTCGGTTATCCCCCATCATCCAGTAATAATCCATCTCAAAGGTATATTCGGTCGCTTCTTCTCCATTGATGAAGATCTTACCGTTGCGTTCGTCGAGGTCTTTACCTTCGTACACCTCAATGACCCGCCGGTACGGAGCGATCGTTGCCGGTGACAAGGACACCGTCTCCCCGGCTTTGGGAATGTAGATGGGCCCGAAATTATCGACGGTCCAGCCATCGTAATGCCTGGAATCGTGCGGAAAGAGGGCTGCCCGGTCCTGGGTTGCCTGCCCGTACTCGACAACATCAATTTGAATACCGGGATCCATCGCCTGCAATTGATCGATCTGATCCTGATTGAGGACAACCGCCATGACCATGCCCGAATTGCCTTCACCCTGTTGAACTTGCAAGACATCTTCTTCCGAAATGCCCCATTTTGTGAAATTACGGGTATTGATAGCGCTGGGACTTTGCACCTGATAGACGTATTGGATCTTTCTGGGATTCTGAGCCGGTTCGCCATTTATATATACCTGGCGGTCGATTATTTGCAGGCTGTCACCGGGTATTGCAATGCAGCGTTTGATGTAGTGATCTTTTTTGTCGATTGGTCGCGTCACCAGGGGTACCCGCCCCGACTGTATCAGTCGGGTTTCCTGTTGGGGAATGGCCCCACGCTTAAGATCGTGGACACTCCAGGTACGGTAAGGGAAAATGTAGACGCTATCTCCTTCCGGATAATTAAAGACTACCGGATCGTTGCGATCGATCTTTTCGATAGCGGGTAGCCGGTAGTAAGGAAGTTTGGGTTTTTCCAGGTAGGATTCACCACCAATGGCGGGTATGCGATTGTGGAGCAGCGGAATCATGGCAATTGTCTGTGGCGTTCGTATCCCGTAGTGGGCTTTACTTACGAACAGAAAGTCACCGACCAAAAGGGACCCTTCCATCGAGGAAGTCGGAATGACATAGGCCTCAATCAGAAACATGCGGATAAAGGCTGCCGCAAAGACTGCGAAAACAACCGCCTCCACCCATTCTCTGGTTGGTGATTTTTTAAAAGGATTCTTTTGTTCCAGCTTGCGTACCTGGCGTTCTTTACCTTGTTCTTTAGCTTCTTGGATTTGCTGCTTGTAAGCCCGCTCTTTATCCAGAATGGGTCCCTCGTATTTATCGTCTTTATTCAGACCGATATAGAGGAAATACAGTGGGGCAAAAACGACGGCTACCACGGAGTGCCAGAACAGGTGTTTACCAAAGGAGCGTACCAGGTCGATAGCGAGCCCGGCAAAGATAAAGAGGTTAACAATGGGAAATAGCAACCAAAGTGCATGAGCAGGATGCCGGCCAACCAATTTGCACCATTCCACAAAATTCCAGCCGGGAATTAGTGCCTTCCAGGCCTGGATGTCCGCTTTTTGAAAGGTAACATACAGGCCGGCACTCAATAACACATAGTATACGAGCAAAAATATCATAGGGAAAGCTTAGTCTGAGCATGCAATAATAGCAAATATACCGCTTGTCGAATGGATTGGGGACTCCCAATTCCATTCTCAGCGAAAATTCATTTGCGGCACAAAGATAGCCCAAATAGGTGTTTCGCCAATGTTAGAGCTTCGTTAAGATAGCCGGAAGGATGAGTAAGCCCGATAAGCGGCCGGATTTATTCGACCGTTCCGCTGATCTGAAGGCGCTCAGCGCGGCGCTGCGCATTGAAATACACCTTGATCTGCTTGCGAAAAGGGCCACGTTTCTGTCCGCGAAAAGCGATACTTAGCGTATCGGAGGCTCCTGGCGGCAGGGCTGAGGTTGACCAATCCGGTGCGGTGCAGCCACAAGTTGTTCGTACATTATCGATCACCAGCGGGGAGGAGGTGTTATTCTGATATACGAAGTCGTGCGTGACCGCTTCTCCCCGCGGTACGCTGCCAAAATCGTGATCCGCAGGGGTGAGCCACTGAATACCGACCAGGGAGAAGGCACCGTACATCAGCAGATACATCATAGCAGGTCGTCTATTTCGCCTTCTTCCAGTACTTCCCAGGTGTGGTCGGCCAGCATGCGCACCGTGGCAATAAAGGTGTAGGGCGAGTGCGATCCCCACTCGTGGGGCCCTACCATGGAAACGACAAAAGCACCGTCTCCCTTTTGGTAGAGGTGATAGGTGAACCCCACCAGGGGCTCGAAATTCATGTCGGCTTCGTAGATCCGCTCGGAAATGATCACCCGTTTGTGAATGTCCTTCGCCTGTTGGGCCAGCAACTCGATCTGTTTGCGGATCTGATTGAGTTGCATGTCTGTTTGTTCGTACATTGAGGAGACAGCACGTCCCTTGACCCGTCCTTTGTCGATAGGCTTGATCTGTACCCCACCCACCGTATGTGCGTAGGGGAGTATGTGCGGGGTCTCCGTTATCTTATCGGGATCGATGGGGTTGTCGGGAGGTGTTTCCTGATGCTTTTGATCATTTTTTTTCATATTCCGTCTACTGTTTTCCATAGGACCATTTGGTGATAGGGTAACCTAAGCTTTCTGGTATTGTTCATTTAGCGCAGCGGCCTCTAACACGAGTTCCCGAACGCCGGGCTGATACCAGTCTGCCGGGCTGGACAAGGGCAGGTGTCGAATCGTTTTCCGGTCCCGGGCAACCAGTAAGCCACCGGGATCGCTCAGGGCAGCTCCGCGCATAAATCCGAGTGTGAGCTCCCGCTTGGGTACGGGGTTCAGGTAGCAGAGGTTACCGTAATGCATGAAAAAGGGGATCTGCCATTTAATGGCGGTTTCACAAGGAAAGAGCCAATCGAGCAGGTCATCGTGTACGAGCATAGCCAGTTCACGCTGATCGGTATCGGGAATCTCTTCCAGGAAAGTAAGTACTTGGTCCATGGTTGCAAGATCGGACCTAAAACAAAATCCCGCAAGTGGCTATTGCTACTTGCGGGAGTACATGGTCAGTATACATACCGACGTGGAGTTCAAAGGGCTTACTAGCGGAATTCGAAGGTACTGGTCCCAGCCAGGTATCCTTTGTTGTAGATCTCTACGGTATACTGACCTTCGGAGAACGGTTGACCGGGACTCCAAACGGTGCACTGCTTGGCAACATCGTTGTCGTAGGGCAATTCCGTCATTTTGGTAAAGCGAACGGTCTCCATGTTGCTGTTATCCTGGAATGTACCGGATCCCAGGGACTCAATGGCCAGCGTCTCGCCATTGGGATTGATGATACGCACCAGGAAAAGCTCCGTTGGGTTTTCCGTTACATCATTGGCGGTAGTTTCGAAACAAACCTGAATTTGTTCGACGTTTTTGGCCGCTCCACGGGAAGCCGTTTTGCCGTTGTTACGGACTTTCTGGCCTTCCACTTCGATGTTCTTTACCTTCACTACGGAGGCGATATTGACCTTTTTGGATAATTCTTCTTTGGTTTGCATCAATTGCTCCTTCTCCGTCAGCAGCGCTTCACGAGCAGAAACGAGGCGACGGGTCGAATCCTGCTGGCTACTCAGGTTGGTGGCCAGTGTTCTGTTCTCCGTTGATAGGGAATCCGTAGCCGCCATCAGTTCCTGGTTTTCCTGCTTCAATTGGTTGATCTCGGCAACGTACTCCTGAACCTTCGTAGTCATGTTCTGGATTTCACGCCGGGCCTGAGCCAGTTGGCTTTTATTGCGCAGTAAACCTTCGATCTGCGTTTTGGACTCCTTCAGCTCACCTTTCTGTTTTTCAATCAGTGCGTTGAGTTCTTCGTTACTACCACGCATCTCTTCCAGTTCAGATAGTGCTTCGTAGTACTCCTTTTCTAGTTCAGCTTTCAGCTGTTCGGACTCATCCAATTGTGAGGTGAGTTCCTGGTTTGTGTTAGCGGCACGGTTGCGGCCTACCAACAAAATCACATTGACAATCAGCAAGACAGCAATGATAGCAACTGCGATTGGCAGTAATTTGCGTTGTGAATTTGACCCAGCATCTGTTGCCATGGTTAAAAGCTTTTTAAATGAGTAAAAATCAGTTTCCGGTTGTAAACTCGTCCATCCGGCGAGTCGTCGGGCAGTTCAAAAATGGAAACGCGATGAAAATGGTTAAATTGTCTGTTGGATTACAAAAGAAATACCTTTTCAATCCGGGTTATTCCACTTTCTTACGCCCGATTTACAAAAACAAATAACGTGATGATCGAGCAAATTGATATGGCAAAAGTATTGTTCCTGGACGCAGAATGCGTTTCCGGGGTCGCTGCTTTTGAAGATCTTTCGGAAGACATGCAGGCCTTGTGGCGCCTGAAAAGCCGCCAGGTTTTGCGTATTGATGAATCAGAACTCACCGAAGAGCTGGTGCGGGACAGCTACCAGGACCGTGCTGGCATCTTTGCAGAGTTTGGAAAGATCGTTTGTATTAGTGTCGGAGTAGCTTATTGGGACAAGGAAAATGACTGTGTTAAAGTTCGGTTAAAATCATTTGCCGACGACGATGAGGCCGCCCTTTTACGCGCTTTTGCGGAACTCCTGGGCCAGTATTACAGTAATGTGCATCAACAATTCATCTGTGGACACAATATTAAGGAGTTTGATATTCCTTATATCTGTCGGCGCATGGTCGTTCACGGACTAGATTTTCCGGCGCCCCTGCAAATTGCGGGCAAAAAACCCTGGGAAACCAAACACCTGCTCGATACTATGGAGTTTTGGAAGTTTGGGGACCGTAAAAATTTCACCTCCCTTAAATTACTCGCTGCCCTTTTGGGCTTCCCTTCTCCCAAAGACGATATCGACGGCAGCGACGTTGGGCGAGTGTACTGGCAGGAGCAGGATCTGCCCCGCATTGCTCACTATTGCGAAAAGGATGTGTTGGCCACCATCCAACTATTCCGTCGCTTCCAACGCAAACCCTTATTGACGGAAGATCAATATACCCACGTGGATGAACGGGGGTAGAGGGGACTGAAGGGAACGGAGAGACTCGGGGGATTCGCTGGGTTGCTTGGATGTACTTCACTTGCTTTGCGCTAATCAGCGTCGCCCGCCTTCGGCAAGGCTTCGTCGGGCAGGGAGCATCGAGCGTTGAAGAGATTTCCCCTAATCTCCTTATCCACTAATCGGAAAGCAGAGCGTCTGGCGGCCACGCCTGATTCCCTTATCAACGATCACCCGGGCAATACCAGAGTGCGTTTCCACGGTTCACGGCTCACTGTCTCACGCTTATGCCCTGAGGGGCTACTGCGGGCATGAGGGTGCATGGTATGCAACGCAACCTCTAATGCGCGGCCTGCTCTTCCGCGCTCTGGCCAATACCTGTTTCCTTTATTAGCCATTTCTTATTGATCACCTCTTTCGTTTCAAGTATTTGAGCATGGAGTTTTTCCAGGCGCTCTTTATACTCGTTTCGGGTATAGGTCGATTTGCTGTTCTTCAGGATGACCAGGCGCTTGGTAAGGCGCAGGAAGTTGGTGTATCCTTTTTTCTGCGCGGTGGTTATCTTTCGGTTCCTGAAAATGAACAGGCGGAAGGTTTCGATCAGTGAAAGAAGTGCTTCGATATCTTTTTTGGCGTAAAAAGTCCGGAGCAGTAAATCATTACCGTTCAGGTGATACTTAATGTCAGTGTACTGCACCTGG
>JGI12048J13642_10224231_pt1 | contig 10093 bp, 8 predicted proteins | sample ElkSlonscriptome_16_FD_13642 | JGI IMG/M metagenome (IMG submission 13642)
ACTGGGATGGCCGTCGGGAACCTGCTCGCCCAGGCAACAAATGTTGGATTGCAAGTTCACCAGATGGGCGGATACGATGTAGAGGGGGCGAGGTCAGCACTTCAATTGCCTCCGAATATGGAGCCGGCCGCAATGATGGCTATTGGTTTCAAGGGTGATCCGTCGAATCTTCCGGATGAAGTTGCTGCGCGTGAGGAAAGGCCGCGGGAGCGTAAGGGGTTAGAGGAGTTTGTATTCAGTAAGAAATTTTAAGTCAGTCGAGGGTCGAGAGTCGGGAGTCGGGGAGGGGTTCATTATAAGTCAGGCCGTTAATATGCAGGGATGCAAGAGGTTACCTTGGACACCGAGGTACGCCCCCTCGTGGGTCAGGACACATCGGTATTGACCATCAGCAAGATCAGAAACATGATCCCGGCGAGATCACACTACTTAGCCCTGTATCACAGATGCAGGGTATAAAATGCACCACAGAACCCCTGATCCCGGCGGGAACACATCCCGTTGCGCACAACGAATAACGCACTACGCATACCCCACTCTCCTAAAACCTTGCTGTAAGTTTCACATTGAATCGTCTGCCGGTGAGGTAGTTTTCGACTCCGAACATGGCGGGAACACCACTCTGGTTGGCCACGGTGCGGATCCAGGTGTATGAAGCCTCGTTTTTGATGCCAAGCAGGTTGAAGATCTCCGCACTGACCCAGATGGTTGAGAAGTGTCGGAACGGATTCCTGTCGGCCAGCACCTGCGTTTCCCGCTTTAGGATTTTTGAGAAACCGATATCCACGCGCTTGTATGCCCGCATTTTAAATTCAGTATAGTACTGGTCTTCATCCGGATAGCTCAGGGGCAACCCCGTTCCGAAAAAGGCACTGAGTTGCACCTTGTAATCGGGGTTGTTGGGAAAGTAATCCTGGAAGTAAATACCTGCCGTGAACAGCTGTTCCGTTGGCCTGGAGTAATAGCCGGCAGGTTCATAGTGCGAAAATTCGCCATCAACATCTATTCTGACCGAATCTCCCTGGATATCTTCCCTGGTCTGCATAAGCGACGCAGTAAACCACGATTCGGCTCCTTTGACAAACTCCCCGTTCAGCTTGAGGTCAATACCCGTGGCATATCCCGTGGCGATATTTTCACCTGCATATTGGATTCGCACATTCTCAATCTTGTACGGGATCAAGTCATCCAGCCATTTATAGTAGATCTCGGTGGTGAGTTTAAACGGACGCTCCCATGCCGAAAAGATATAATCTCCTCCCACCAGCAGGTGAACCGATCGCTGGGGTTTGATCTGGTCATTGATCCGGTCATCCGGCATGCGCATCTCCTTGTAAAACGGTGGCTGGTAATAGGTTCCGCCGGAAATGTGAAACATCATGTCCCTTTCCCAGTTGGGTTGTATACTGAATGTTGCGCGGGGACTCACCATCAGGGCTTTATTGAAATTCCATAAAGAGCCCCGTACTCCGACTGTAACAAAATAATCGGCCTTTTCCGAATTGATCTCCCAGGTATCCTGTATAAAGGTATTGATCTGGTCATAGGAAATCTGGTTTTCTGCCCTGGACTGGTCGGACAGTATGATCTCCTCGCCGTTATACGGGACCACATAATCGGATGAATCGGTGAGTTCCCATTCGCTGATCCTGTCGTAAAAATCCTGGAATTGATACTTGATTCCCCATTTCAGCAGGTGATGTCCGGTGGTATAGGTACCGATATGTGATCCGGAGAGCACATAAGCATCCAGGTAGTTGCGCGCATGGGTCATCAGGGTGCCGACCCCGATATTGAGGATACTGTCTCCATAGGTTTCCGATCCGGCCGAATTGTCCAGTTCGTTGATCCAGTACTGACCAATGATGTCAAAGGTCTCCCGCTCATTTGTCTGGAATGCTGTTGCGATAAATTTCAGCTCCAGGTTGTTGGAGGGCTTGATATTGAGTGACAGCGCCCCCAGGTAGGTATTGAACTGGTCCATCTCCTGTCCGTCATAGTAGATCGACAGGTTGTAAGGTAGTTTCAGGGTGCCGAATTTCGTAACACGTGTCTCCGGAATGAACTGGTACTTGTTGGAGGAGTAATTTCCCAGGAAGGAGAGCTCCACGCGTCTTGAGAACCTGTATGTGATCATCCCCTGCAGGTCGGAAAACTGGGGTTTGTAATCACCACTCGTCTCGAGCGTATTCAGCAGATATGAGGTGGTCTTGTACCTGTACCCGGCCATGTAGGTGAGTCTGCGGTTCTTTGATATCCCCTCGATATGTGTCTCTGCACCCAGCAGACTCAGGCTTGCCGATCCGCCGAACTTGGTGGGTGTCTTGTAGGTGATATCAAGTGCGGATGACATTTTATCGCCATACCGTGCATCGAATCCACCAGCAGAAAAGCGAATGGAAGAGACCAGGTCGGAATTCACAAAGCTGAGCCCTTCCTGTTCGCCTGAGCGTACCAGGAACGGGCGGTAGATCTCAATGTCGTTTACATATACGAGGTTTTCATCGAAATTTCCTCCGCGGACGGAGTATTGTGAGCTCAGTTCATTGTTGGAGCTGACGCCCGCCTGTGCTTTAATGATGGCTTCGATCTTCCCCGTGGTGCTTGGCATGTAATCCAGGTCTGCGACATCGATCCTCTGGAACGTGCTGGCCCTGTCCTGGCGGGCGCTCACTGAGATTTCACCCAGACTGGTGACATCCTGTGTAAGGGTGACATTTAACTCTTTCCGGGTTCCTGCCGCAGCGATGCGCACCGTTCTTTTCGTGCTTACAAAACCTACGCATGAATATACCAGTTCGATCTCACTTCCAGCAGGCACCCTGATCTCATAGAAACCGTCGCTTCCCGTCATGGTCCCTTCCCGGGAGTTGAGAACAGCAACATTTGCCAGGTCGACCGCCCGCCCTGCAGAGTCTGTTACACTTCCATAGACAACGGCTGTTTCCTGCGCCTTTAATGAAGTTGCCAGGAGTACAAAAAGTGCTATGGGGAGAAACTTAATTTTCATGAAAGCGGTTGAACATAGAGATAACTAAAGGTTGCTGGTTTAAATTGCATGAATGCCCGGTTTTTCACATTAATCATCTCTTTTAAACTCTCCACGCTTGAGTGCATCGAAGAATTCTGCCCAGCGGAGTGGATCGAATACCGTGTAGTAGGGGTACTGTCCTTCATAGTACAGCTGATTGTACTGCTGTTGCATCACCTCCCTGAAATTCATATTGGGCGTTGATTTAACATCATTGACTTTTAACTGGGTCTTGATCAGTGCAATATTCTTCATTGCCCGCTCCTCATCATCGGTAGGCATCTCCATGGCTATAAAATCTTCCTTGAACTCCTGGTAGGTCTTCCATGGATAGATCTTCACTTCGGCCAGTCTGAAGGTATCGCTCACCATGAAAATGTCGGATGGATATTGGTCAGTCTTCAGTGAATCAGGTATCACATGCAATGTTGGTTTGAGCCCTATATGGCTGAACAGAACAGTATCATTGGGTTGTACAACAAACGAGAACATGCCCCTGCTATCTGCGGTGGTTCCACGGGCCCTGTTGATAATGACGATATTGACATGGGGCACTGGTCTGTGCTCCAGGTTCCTGATGATCCCGGAAAACTGTATCAGTTCCGGGTCATCTTTGGCAGAGCCAAGAAACTGGCCCTGCGCCTGTGCAGTGATGAACGTCAGAAGAAGTATGGTTAAAAGATCACGCAGTTGCGACATAAATACTAAAATATTCGTTCAAAAATAGTCAAAAAATCAGGAAACCTTCCTTCCGCATGAACGTATCCTTTGATTTTGTGTTTTATTAACATAATCTCAAATCAGCAACCAATCGACGAACATGATCTATCAAAAAGAGTTTACACTCACATCACGCGGAAGAGGATACCACCTGGTCACACGGGAGATCAGCGAGCACCTTCCCGGTAGCGGAGAGGACGGGATCCTTCACCTTTTTATGAAGCATACCTCTGCCGGACTGACGATCAATGAGAATGCAGATCCTTCGGTCAGGGATGATTTTCGGGGCTTCCTTGACAAGTTGATCCCGGAAAATGATCCGGTCTACACGCATACGCTTGAAGGAGCCGATGACATGCCTGCGCACCTGAAGTCATCGTTGCTCGGGAATGGAATTACCATTCCGCTGACAAGCGGAAAAATGAACCTGGGAACATGGCAGGGGATTTACCTGTGTGAGTTTCGGAATCATGGAGGACCCCGGAAAATTGTCATGACAGTTTACTCCTGAGGGATGCTGTACAATAGTTTCTTCCCCGCTCATTTTTATCTAATTTTGGCTGAAAATCAAAGCGAGGGAAATGATGGACAAACTTGTGTTACTGGGAGACGAAGCAATTGCCCAGGGAGCCCTTGACGGGGGGATTTCGGGTGTTTATGCTTATCCGGGAACGCCATCCACGGAGATCACGGAATACATTCAGAGATCAGTCATAGCGGGGGAGCGATCGCTCCACACCGACTGGTCGGCCAATGAGAAGACAGCCATGGAAGCTGCCCTTGGTATGTCGTATGCCGGAAAACGTGCGCTGGTCTGCATGAAACATGTCGGCTTGAATGTTGCAGCCGATGCCTTTATCAATTCGGCGATCACAGGGATCAATGGCGGCCTGGTCATCCTTGTGGCAGATGATCCGTCGATGCACTCTTCACAGAACGAGCAGGATTCGCGGTTCTATGGTAAATTCTCGATGATCCCGGTATTTGAGCCGGCCAACCAGCAGGAGTGTTACGACTACACGTATGCTGCTTTTGGATTATCAGAAAAATATGGTTTACCTGTGCTGATGCGGGTTACCACACGCCTGGCGCACTCCCGTTCGGGGGTCAGGAGGATGGATCCGCAGCCAGAGAATTCGCTACACACACCGGACGACCACACCCAGTTCATTCTCCTACCTGCATTTGCGAGGAAGCGCTACAGGGGTTTGCTCGACCTGCAGCCCTCACTGGAGGCGGACGCGGGACAAATGGGATACAATGTGTTCCAGGATGGCAAGGACCGGTCGAAAGGGATCATCGCGTGCGGGATTGCCTATAATTATTACATGGAGGTGGCAACCAAACATGGTCTTGACTATCCGGTGCTGAAAATATCCCATTACCCGGTACCTTCCAATATGTTACAGGAGATTGCAGACGCAACTGAGGAGTTGCTTGTCCTGGAGGAGGGATATCCCATGCTGGAGGAGCTCCTGAAGGGGGCGTTGAAAAACAGTTACCAGGTCCGTGGCCGCCTCAGCGGGGCGATCAGCCGTGACGGGGAACTGGATCCAGGGATCGTGGGACGTGCCCTGGGGCTGGCAGACAGTTCCGGGAATGGGATTCCAGAGGTGGTAGCCAACAGGCCACCGGCACTCTGCAAAGGTTGCAGTCATATCGATATGTACAATGCCCTTAATGAGGCTCTTGAACCTTATGGTCCGGGCAGGGTCTTTTCCGATATCGGGTGTTATACCCTTGGTGCCCTGCCTCCTTATAATGCGATCAATTCCTGTGTGGATATGGGGGCTTCGGTTACGATGGCCAAAGGCGCGTCAGATGCAGGTTTACGTCCTTCTGTGGCGGTGATAGGAGATTCGACCTTCACCCATTCGGGGATGACCGGTTTGCTGGATGTGGTGGTCGAAAAGACTCCTGTTACCGTCATTATTTCTGACAACTCCACCACGGGGATGACTGGCGGACAGAAGTCGCATGCCACCGACCGGTTGTACCAGATATGCAAAGGACTGGGCGTCGAGGAGGAGCATATCGTGGAGCTCAATCCACTGAAGAAGCACCACGACGAAAACCGTGACCGGATCGCTGCTGAACTGGCCCATGAAGGGGTGTCGGTGATCCTTTCCAGGCGGGAGTGTATCCAGACCGCATCAAAGAAGAAGAAAAAGTCGGCCACCAAGTAAAACCATCCAAAGGGAAAAATTATGAAAAAAGACATCATATTGGCAGGAGTCGGCGGACAGGGTATCCTTTCCATTGCTGCAGTGATTGGCATGGCGGCCATCGACAGTGACCTCTATGTCAAGCAGGCTGAGGTCCATGGGATGAGTCAGCGCGGAGGAGCGGTTCAATCGCATCTTCGGATCTCCGACCGGCCTATCTATTCTGACCTGATCCCGGCCGGAAGTTGCGACATGATCCTGTCTGTGGAGCCTATGGAATCGCTGCGCTATATTCCTTTTCTTGATAAAGAAGGGTGGTTGATCACCAATTCCAAGCCCTTCAGGAATATCGACAACTATCCAGATGAACAGGAGCTCTTTGATGAAATCAGGGGGATGTCCAACAGTCTGCTCATCGATGCAGACCGCATCGCCTCGGAGGTTGGATCAAGAAAAGTATCGAATATCGTGATGCTGGGCGCCTCAGCTGGGAGCCTGGGACTGACGATGGACTCACTTGAATCCAGTATTAATGGGATATTTGGAAGGAAAGGGGAGGAGATCATCAGGATGAATATCGATGCCTTGCATGCCGGAAAAAGGGAAGCAGAAGCACAACTGATCAGCTGAAGGCTGGTCACCTTGCCTGACGAACGCGGCGGTTACTACTCTTCGGGCAGTCCCTCCTTGTCGAGAAGGGTCCAGCCCTCTGTCCAGTTTTCAGAACCGAATGCGCCCTTATAGCTCACCACCTCGTACCAGTCGGATGAGAAGGGTGCCAAGTCATCGAATTGTGTGTATTCAGGAAGGATATTAAGGTTCCCGGAACTGAGATTCAGTGGATCGCTGTAAGTATTTTTCCAGGTGGCAAGCGAGTCTGCCAGAATCGCATCTTCTGTAAGGAAGGCATCATTTAATTCGTTATAGCAATACATGTCAAGCATGCCATCGGCTGTGAAGAACTCATTGTGCTTCAGGGTAAGTGCGCCATTCTGGAACATTGACCAGGCATCTCCGTCTGTGCCGGCATGGGAGACGGCAATACCTTTGTCGGGGTATGCAAAGTATGAATTCCTGATGTGACCGGCGCCAAAACTATAGAAGTCGATCAAAGGTTTGCCTCCCGGGGTGCGGTCACCGATCAGTGTGACATTGTAAAAGTGAGGAAATGCATCGGGCAGCAATTGCAGGGGTTGGAGTCCGCCCGAGCATTCGATCCCCTTGTCGGAATAGCTGCTGGTGATGCCCAGAAGGAACTGGCATTTCCCGCGGTATCCCTGGTCGATGTCAAAAGCGTCATCGCCACAGTAGGATACCACGATGTTGCGGCAATTCACCGTTCCGCCAAAGAACTCCACTCCGTCATCGGCATTGGCGATCACCTCTATGTTCTCTACGATCGTTTGTCGGCCCACCCCGCCAAGTGTGAGGCCATTGATCTCATTTCCTTCACCTATATTTGTTCCGCCGTGCCGGATGGAGATATACCTTAGAATACCGGAATTGTCATCCTCATCGAATCCGCCGTAGACACCCCTGGGCTCGCTGAGGGGAATTCCTTCGATCATGTCCTCGCCTGCGTCGGTGTTGATCGGTGCCTGGCCCAGGACGATCAGTCCGCCCCACAAACCTCTGGCGTCGACAGGCACGCTGCCTTCGAGGTCATCTCCTTCGACGGTGAAGATAATAGGTTCTGCGCTGGTACCCTCTGCAATAATGTGTCCGCCTCTTGCCACAATCAGTGCACTTGAGAGTGATCCCTGACCGGATGTTGCCCTGATCACGGTTCCGGCCTCAATGGTAAGTGTTTGTCCGTCATTGACAAATACAAATCCATCGATGAGGTAGCTCCGGTCGTTTGTCCAGGTCGTGGTGCCTGTCCCGCCGCCCAGGTCTGTAATGGTTTCTGATTGTACGATGATGTAGTCACTTCTCCTGCATCCGGCAAGGAGGAGGATTAGCATAAAGGTATGGAGCGCACTTCTCATTTTTTAAAAAATTGCTTCCAGGTGAATATACAGGATCCTTTCTGCTTCGCCGTTTCCGGCGAACTGGACCCAATCCTGATAGTCCATGGAAAGGTGAATGTTGGAGATGGGCGTGAACTGGATTCCCGTGAGCAGTGCACTTCCATCATTCGGGAGATTCCAGGGTATCGAGTTGTCCCCGATAATGTTGGAATACAGCTGGTCATAGCGGATAAATATCTCCCATGTATCGGTGAAAATGTAAGTGCTGTATACGGAGTATCCATACCTGTCGTGCTCGGGATTGAACTTATAATTCATTTGGTAGTTGTAGTCGGCCCCGATTCGAAAGCTGCCATTGTTGTAGCCGGCAAACCCCGTGAAGGTCATCTGGGGATTTCCCGTGCTGAAGATCGCATAGTAGCCTCTCAGTGTGATCTTTTCAGTGGGCCGGTAGGTGATTCCCATTCCCGTTTTGAAATGATCGTCCCGCTGTGGACTTGAATAACCTTCTCCATTAGAGACAACAAGGTCGGCCTCAAATTTTGGGCTGAACCTGTACCGGGCACCAGCGCCCAGGTCTGCGCTTGGGCCAAATCGGTATTCATCCAGGTAGGATTTATAGAGATACCTGTAGCCCCAGAATTTTTCCTGCACCTTGAACTGTATCATATCGAAGAGGCCGCCCCAGGCAGTGAAATTCCCATTCGTGTATTTGATACCTGCATTCTTAAAATAGGCATACCTCCTGATGCGACTGAATTCAGAGAGATCATTCGGGCTACCCACATCGAGTTTGACATTGGCAGAGAAGTGATCACTCAACTGTCTTTCGTACCCGAAATAGGCCCTGGTGAGCTCGAATGCTGTGGATCTTTCGGGACCTTTCAGACCGATATTGAAATTGCTGAAGATCTTTCCTGAGACGATGCCACGGTAGGTATCCTCATCCTGGGTCTTTGCCGGACTTGTAAGCAGGAATAATGTGAAACAAAGCAGGATTCCCGGAATCGGATTTTTCATTTAAGTAAGTTGTTTATTTAATTGGCAAACTGGCAAAACTATACTTCCACGGGTACCATCAGTTGTCACGTCAAAAATAGGATATTTGAACAGTATAGCAGTATTTATCAAGGTCTGACTATGGTGTTTTTATACACAACCTTTTAACACACTACCTGGCAATCATTTCTCTGGATGATTCAGGAGGCTCATTTTTCGGTCAATTGTTGCGGCAGGTGCTGGAGCGGCATTCCTTATTTTTATTAACTTTACGATTTAGATCACTGATTATGAACTGGAATGAATACAAGATCCTGCTGGTGGATGACGAGCAGGACATTCTTGAGTTTTTAAGCTATAACCTTAAGAATGAAGGGTTTGAAATCCATACAGCCCAGGATGGCAACCAGGCTTTAAAGATCGCCACGGATATCAAGCCCCACCTGGTACTTCTTGATGTGATGATGCCCGGGATGGACGGGATCGAGACGTGTGAGGAGATCAGGAAACTTCCGGAACTTGAGAATACGCTTGTAGCTTTCCTGACGGCCAGGGGAGAGGATTATTCCCAGATTGCAGGATTTGAAGCCGGCGGAGATGATTATATTACAAAACCGATCAAGCCCAAATTACTGGTGAGCAAGATCAAATCGCTTCTGAAAAGGTACACCTCTGGCAAGAAGGGTATTGAGGAAGATAAGAACCAGATCGTATCAGGCAACCTGGTGATCGACAAGGACAAGTACCTGGTGATCCAGGATGGCAAAGAGATTTTCTTTCCAAGGAAGGAGTTTGAACTGATCTCCCTGTTGCTATCCAGACCCGACAAAGTATTTTCCCGTGATGAGATCTTTGATAATATCTGGGGTGACAACATCGTGGTTGGAGACCGCACCATCGATGTACATATCAGGAAACTAAGGGAAAAGCTTGGAGATGAATACATTAAAACCGTTAAAGGGATCGGATATAAATATGTAAAGCCGGCATAACCGGCTTTACTGAATATCGACGATCCGGTCACTCAGCCCGGAACTTTTTTACACTAATTTTCGTCAGTCTTGGTGATAATATCCATTGAATCGATCATGTCAAGATCTGCTTTCACAAGCTGAACTACGTGCAGGATCAGGTTCTTGGTTTCTGTAAGCATCTCTATATAGGTCATGCTCACCTTAGTTCCTTTCTGCTTCTTTTTCAGGATCTTG
>JGI12048J13642_11029700_pt1 | contig 10090 bp, 8 predicted proteins | sample ElkSlonscriptome_16_FD_13642 | JGI IMG/M metagenome (IMG submission 13642)
GGGGAATAATATACAGTTCATACGCCAACACGACTGCCAAAATCAACAGCGGCAACCAGATACGCGTCATGAGAATTTGCTGCGACAAACTAACTTTGGTGTTTTCGGCCTCTGTGAGTACGGTGCTGCGATTCGCTGTACTGTTCATATCAAACACTCATCACAAGCTTAATCTACCACACATTCCAAAACAGGGCACTACCCTTTAAGATTGAAGACGTGTTGCTCATATGCCAGCAGATCGCGTGCTAACATTTCTGCCGCAACACAACACAAACTGAAAACGCGTCAAATACACATTAAGCGCATGTTCATACATTGTCTCATATACGCTCATCATACGCAGAGCACTAAATATAGCAAAGCATTGGTGTAGCAAAGCATTGATGCAGGCAGAACACTAAAAGGTGGTAAAGCACTGATGTACGCGTAGTACTGACAGTGCATCACAAAAACGGTGTATCGCAAAAACGGTGTATCGCGAAAACAGTGCATCGCAAAGATAGCACACCACAAAACAGTGGATCACAAAAACAGCACCCGCCAACTTGCACACAGAACATGCCTGCCGCGTGTCAAAACTGATTGCGTGTCAAAATCGCATCAGGATCTAGACACCCTAGGGGTTAGACGCAACGTAAGTATCTCGTGTTAAACATTTGGTGTCTCAATATAAAGTGGACGCCACAAGAACATGACACACCGTCAAATTCACACACGCCTAGCAGCGCTTTTGCAGCTGACACTCAGCAGATGACATTCATAGGCAAAGCTCGATCAATTAGGCACTGTCTCTGATTAGGCACTGTCTCGCACTGCCTAACCGACAAGCAACACCTGAGCAATAGGCAATACTTGACCAGCGATACTTTACGACGAAACATTTCAGTTTAAAGCGGCTTAACATAATGTTTGTTATTGCCCCTGCGAAGAATTGTGCATTTTTGTTCGTGCTTACTCATACTTTTGGGCGAAATTCGCTGAATACATAAGGAAATGCGATTGCAAAACACGCCACTATCAGCACGAATCGGAACCAGAGCGCTTCGACGATTTCGACATCCAACCACACCAATACCGCAAGTACGCTCGCAACCACCACAGCAAACAACAGCGTTTTTAACGCTAACCGCAATAACTTCGCAGGCGTAATTCGACGGGATTGTATCCGCGCTCGCTTTCTGGCTTTTCGCTGTTTTTTTGACTTCGACATATGCCCTCCTAGAGCGGTCAAAACCCCTGCTGTAAGAGTTCTGTAAGAGTTTGTTTTGTAAGCTTAGCTTAGCTTCGTTAGTCGCTAGATACAACACCATCTAGCCTCAACACCATCTAGTCTCTAAGCAACACTAGCCTCTACTTGACAAACGCGTCTATATTCAACACTTTCAGCAGTGACGCGTAACCCTAGACGACCGACGTAACCGTTTCGATCTGAATTCGATCTGCATAACTTAATGACCGTCCGCTACCTTCCGCCCTCTCGTAAACCGCTTTTTCGGCAAGTTCGACCACATGTTCAAGCTTAGTGGAACGCTTGTGGAACGCTGCGGCTTTAAGCTCAAATTTAACGGTGAGTTACCGCACTCATAATTTCATATTAATACAGGTGCATACACCGCTTAAGACGCACCTCGCTTTCGACTCACCAACGCTTCGCACAGATTTATACATGCGTATTTCGTGATACCCGCTACCACCATCCTTTTGTCGTCCCTACTGCTGATGTATCGCTGCGCCTTGGAGGTTTTCATGAATAACCCAACCATTCATAACGCACAACACGTTTCAGCAAATAACGCAAACAACGACGTTCCTCTGTACACCAAACATAACTTGCCTTTCCCTGACCGTCGCCGTGAGCGCGACCGCCGGCAGAAAGACACTCCCATTGCGTTTGCTGATCGCCGTAAGAGTGCTGGCCGCCGTGGTCAGGTGCAACCCCTCAAACTCGATGGGGTCGTTGTGGCAGTGATTCCGGCTTACAACGAAGAACGTTTTATTTCTAGCGTGGTCATTCAAACGCGCCACTATGCTACTCACGTGGTCGTCGTTGATGATGGTTCAGCTGACCGCACCGCCGAACTTGCCCGCTTAGCAGGGGCATATGTGGTGCATCAAGGACAAAACCAAGGCAAGGCCGCCGCTTTAAATGCTGGTTTCAAAGCAGCACTACACTATCAGCCTGATGCTATCGTCTGCTTAGATGGCGATGCCCAGCACGAACCCTCGGAAATTCCTGAAGTGGTTAAACCCATTTTGGAAAAGCACGCCGACGTGGTAATTGGCTCGAGGTTCTTAGCCAAAAAGAGCGAAATTCCTGCTTGGCGTCAAGTAGGCCAGCATACCCTCACCCAAGTCACCAACGTCGCTAGTGGCGTGCGTACAACTGACAGCCAAAGCGGTTATCGGGCATTTTCACCCAAAGCGGCCAAAGTACTTGACTTTCGTTCGGGTGGTTTGTCTGTTGAGTCTGAAATGCAGTTTTTGTTTGAACCCGCTGAGCTCAACGTCGTTGAAGTGCCCATTAGCGTTAGCTACCAAGACGGCAACAAGCGCAACCCCATCGTTCACGGTTTGCATGTGCTCGATGCCATTGTGTCGCTCGTGGCTCGCAGGCAGCCGATTCTCTTCTTTGCGGTGCCGGGCTTTTTGACAGTAGCTGCTGGTTTGCTACTCGGTTTGCGGGTCGTTTTTGTGATGCAGCAACAAGGACGCTTGCTCACCGGTTCGGCTATGCTTACGACCCTGTTACTCATCGGCGGTATGTTGCTCGGCGTCATGGGTATTACCTTGCACAGCATCAAACACTTTGCACGGCGGGTTGAAGACGAAATTCAACATATGTCGCGCAAGCAAATCCAAGAAATGCGCAGTGAACTGCAGCAACTCCAATTCAATCAAGATCACGACAATGATCGGCGGGCGGCATAGTTACAACACCATCACGGTTTAGCTATCTTAGCAACACCCCGCACGGCAACACCCCGCACGGCAGTAACACACCAGTAACAACACACTGATAACTTGTCCGCTATTCCGTGAACAATCCAACATCTCAACGGCTGCGCTTCGGCGCAGCTTTTTTTGACGCGCTACTGACACGCTACTCGGGCTACCATAGGAACATGTCGGACACCTCACCTGAACTGAGTGTATTGATTGTTGCCTACAAGAGCCAAACAGACTTAGCACGTTGTTTGCCTTCTTTGCTCGAGCAGGACTATCAAGACTTTGAAATCGTCATCGTTGATAATGCCCCCGAACACGACACCCTCTGGTTACGCCAACACTACCCGCAGGTGCGCATCATTGAAAACGCTGCCAACACAGGCTACGCAGGCGGCAACAACCTAGCTATTGACGCTGCCAATGGGCGTTTTTTGCTGTTTCTAAACCCGGACACTGTCTTACACGAAGGCGCTTTGGGGCAGTTGATGCAGACAGCTCGAGCCAACCCTGATGCGTTCGTTAACAGCAAATTGCTCAATCCCGATGGCACCATAAACGCGAGCGGCTTAGTCATGCACTACACCGGCATAAGCACCTGCCGTGGTTTGTATCAAAATCCAGCACGTTACCGTGGGGTTGAACCCATTCCACTTGTGTCTGGGGCAGCGTTTGTAGCAACGAAAGACGTGATTACCGATACGGGTGGTTTTCAAGAATTGTATTTTATGTACCTTGAAGATATCGAACTGTCTTTGCGCGCCAAAGTCTTGGGTTACCGCATCTTGTGCGATAACGACGCCGTAATTACCCACGACTACAGCCAAAATCTCACTGCTAACAAGTTTTTTTATCTAGAACGCAACCGCTTACTGACCTTGTTAATTATCGCGAGCCGCCGCACGTTGGTGCGAATGAGTGTTGCTTTGCTGCTCACCGAACTTGCAACTTGGGCATATGCCTTTCTCAAGGGAGGTGCCTATGTCAAAACCCGTTGGCGGGTTCTTACGTGGTTTTTTCGAGAAACGTCCACGTGGCAAACCTTACGCCGCGACCTGCAACAGCGCAAACGCACTGGGGATGAGGTGTGGTTTGCAGATACACTCGAGGCACTCCCCTTCGACCAACTCGTCGACAATACCAAGGTAGCTAGCTGGCTCGACCGCCTCACCCGTCCTTTGTACGTCTTATTGCGCCCTCAGTTGGTGTCATCTGCGCCCCCCAAACACCCCTCGGAAGCTTCTTAATGACATCCCAAACACACAAGACTCTTAACATTGCCCACGTCACCTCGACCTTTCCGCCCTATTGGGCAGGCACAGGCAACGTCGCTTTTCACAACGCCCGCATCTTGCACGAACGCGGTCACAACGTCACTTTGTTTACCGCCCGTTACAGCGACCAAGACGACATGCCTATGCCGTTTGCCGTCAAGCGCTTGCCCGCTCAGTTTCGCCTTGGTAACGCCCCGCTCACTTTGGGGCTCGTGAAGCAGTTGCGCGGGTTCGATATTATTCACCTGCACTATCCTTATATTTTTGGTTCCGAACTCGCGCACTACGCTGCTTGGCGCAATAAGACACCGTTGCTGCTTACCTATCACAATCAACTGCAAGAACAAACACCCGTCAAAAAAGCCCTTTTTGGCATCTACAACCTGCTCGCTGAACCTATCATCCTCAACCGCGCTGAGCGCCGTTTGGCGGTGAGCCGCGAACACCTCATCAGTTTGCAAACCCGTTTTGCAGATGACCCAGATACTTTAGAGCTTCCTAACGGGGTAGACAGCGAGCAATTTTCCCCCCAAGCTGGGCGCATCCGCGAAACTCTTGGTACACCCGCAGACGCGCCCGTAGCGTTGTTTGTGGGTGCCCTTGATCAAGCGCACCGCTTTAAGAACGTTGACGGGCTCATCCGGGCGTTTGCCCGCGCCAAACAGGACGCCTCTGACACGCTACAAACAGCAGAATTGTGGATTGTGGGTGACGGCAACTTGCGGGCGGATCTTGAAGCCCTTGCCCGTCAGGTAGGACTCACCCAAGTGCGTTTTTTGGGTAAATACCCGCCGAGTGACTTGCCGCCCATCTACAGTGACGCTGACCTGTTGGTGCTACCTTCGACGGGGGTTGAGTCGTTTGGGGTGGTGCTAATTGAAGCGTTGGCGTGTGAAACAGCGGTTCTCGCGAGCAATCTACCGGGGGTGCGCACCGTGGTAGACGCCAGCGAACAAGGCGACGGGATGTTAATTCCCCCCAAAGACTCCCCTGCTCTTGCTCGAGCGTTAGTTACGTTATTGAGCGACCGCGAGCGCACCCGCGACATGGGCAAACGCGGACGCCAACGGGTCAAAGCACGTTATGATTGGCACGTTATCGGTGAACGCCTCGAGCGCTTGTATGTAGATGTGCTCGAGCAAACCCAACAAGCACGAAACGCTCGTCAGTAAACACCAGTTAGAAACATTGTTTTTGAGAGTATGCAATAAGCAAGCTTTGGTTGAAAAATATGTAATAAGCATGTGTGTGACGAGAAAGTGTGTGATGAGAAAGTGTGTAATAAGCACTACCGCCAACCAGCACCACCCGCAACAAAGGAGTCATCTTGAACGTAGAATCCCTACACGTTGATATTGACATTCGCCCGCTCGAGGGTTACCCCCAACCCGAGGGGGCACACGGCTTGGCGTGGTCGTATTTGCTCGATAATATCTTTGCTGATGCCTACGCCCATCACCTCGAGCGGCTCGTGATGGTACTGCCGCATGAAGCGCTCGAGCCTTTGTGCCATGCCCGCGCTACCCTGTCGAGGTCAAACATTGCCGAACGGGGCAAAGCCCAAGGCAGCGGCTTAGCCGCACTCACCCCTGACGTGCCTGCGTCGCTCGAGGAAATGACCCGCTTTTACAGCCTCGACTACGGTCTGTTAGCCCCTTCACCGTGGCGCGAACACCGTCACACCCCTGATGATTGGCAACTTGATGCGCAACTTTATGTGCTCACGTGGCAAGTCAAAATGTGGGGATTCGCCATGAAAATCCTCAACCAGATAAACCGCCCCCACTTGGCCGATCGGGCAACGTTTGCTATGCGGGCGAGTTTTGCGTCCGCCTTACCGACACCCTCATTTTACGAACTACGCGGCTGGTCACCTGCAGCAGCCGAAGGCGAACCCATCACCGCAAACGCGGCTGAAGCAAACGCCAATACTACTCCCGCCGACGCCACCTCACCCAAAATGTCGCCTAAGGTTTCTGAGGTCAATCATGACTGACATTCAGCAAGAACTAGCTGGTCGCACCGCCAACCTACTTGCTTGGCTCTACACTATGCGGCAAGCAGGCGGTTACGGTGGCCCGGTTGCTCACTGGTGGCAAAACCGCTTTCGCTACACAGGCGTCGGCCTTGATTGGCGCTACGAAGGCATCCTAACGGGGTTTGCGCTATTAGCTGGCAAAACCGGTGACGTCAATCGCTTTCGGGCGCTTGCTGAACTGGCCGTAGCAGACTTGCGCGCAGGGCAGCTCGAGAACGGTCACTTTCATGCGTCTCGTTTTGAAATCAACCCCGGCAGTCCCGGCACCCCTCACGAAGCCGCCGCTAGTTTGGGTATCTTGCACGCCCTTCCTTTATTGAGTGATCCCGAAGCCGCTTTGGCGTGTGCCAAAAACAATGTAGACGCACTCATCCGTGACTTGTGGGACGAACCCAGACAAGGGTTTAACGACGGCCTCAATAGCGTCGGTCGGGTGCCTAACAAGCTGGCGACGTTTGCACAAACGCTTATGACTCTGGCAGATGTTACTGACGACGAAAAGTATCTGGACTACGCCAAAGCCGCCCTCGCTGACGTGCTTAAATACCAAAACGCCGACGGTACTATTCATCAGTACGCCGCTAATGCCCAAGACGGTGACGGGCGCTTTTTTCCTTATTACAACGCCCGCTGTGTACCGCCGCTTGTTATGGCCGCTGAGGTCTTTGCTGATGAGCAATACACCCAAGCCGCCCAAGGGGTGCTCGAGTTCCTAACCCGCACCATGCAGGAAGACGGCGCGTGGTCACAGATTATCTACACAGGCGGCAGTCACGCCCGCTGGGCGCGTTGGTACGCGGGCACCGCCGATACGCTGCTGGCCTATCACGCTGCTGCTGAACCCATACCCGAGGTGGCGTTGCGGCGCTTACTTGATGCCCAACTCGCTAGTGGTGGCTTTATGACCGCCGAAGGTTTTGCTGCGCAAATTTCACAACGGCACCAAGCAGGGGCGCGCCTCAACCACCGCGACATCATGCCGGTCGTCGGTTGGAACGATAAAGTCTTACGCTTGCTTGCTACGTTGCTGCCGGAAGACACCCCCTTACCCGACGCAACCCCACAAGATGTCAGCGTGGCTATTAAGGTAGGACGCAGTGACGCTATCTTTGAAGAAACTAGCCAATTTGTGCGCATTGTCAGTCAAAAAGACCCCGACAAGGTGCAGTTCGACTGGAAAAAATCTGCTCCGTGGGCGCATGTCGTCCACTTTCCCTTGGAGGTACGATGACCGTTGCCCAAGCTGCTACTGCTGGCCAAGCCACCGCTGATTCGCTCAAGACTGATTCCCTTAAGTACGTTATGGTTAGCAGCGAAATTCGCCGCGACCTAGAACAACCGCTAACGTACTTCGACCGTTTAGAAATCCATCACCTTTACAACCGCGCCCCTTGGAATGACATGAAACAAGGTGACTTCGGCGAGCGCACCCGGCGGTTTTTTACGCCCTTGAGTTTGTATTGGCACTTGCACAAAGTTCAACCTGACATCATCCAAGGCCCCGAACCGCTGAGTTTGCTGATGTACCCATTTTTGGTGGCCGTGTACATTTACTTGTTACTACACCCTAAAACCAAACTGGTCACCCTCAGCCTCGAGCCCATCCCCCTCGACAAAAAGTATCACCCCCTTTTGGTACCGATGTTTCAGGTGGTGCTGACCCGCTGGTTCAAACGCGCTTCGGTGATCTTTTGGTTTGACCTAGGGTCATATGAAAACTTACGGCGTTATGGTGCCCCAGAAGATACGCTCGTCAACCAACTTTATGGGTCTTGGGGCGTGGACTTAGACAACTTCAAACCTGCAGGCGATAAAGCATTTAATAACAGCGAACCCACCATTCTTTATGTGGGGCGGCTCGCCAAGGTCAAAGGGGTGACTCACCTCATCGAAGCTTTTAAGCGGTTGCGGGAAAAAGGTCACCACGCCAAGTTAGCCATAGTCGGTGATGGAGCAGAACGTGACGCCTTAGAAAAACAAGCCCAAGACAGTGGTTTTGCTAATGACATTACCTTTTATGGTTTGGTGAAAAACGCCGACTTACCGCCGTATATGCGGGCAGCCGATATCTTTGCCCTGCCGAGCATCACCAGCAAACTGTGGGTACAACAACTCAGCATGACCGCTTGGCAAGCTATGGCGTGCGGGTTACCTGTGGTCGCAACTGACACCGGGCAAATGCGCGAATTTACTCCTGAAGGTACAGGCTTTTTGGTACCCGAACGCGACCCGGACGCGCTAGCAGACGCGCTCATTGAACTGACCAACGACGAAAACAAACGGCAGACCATGAGCCAAACGGCGCTCGAGTATGCCCGTGACCGTTTTGATACGGTGAAAAACGTGGCTCGAGCTGAAGAAACCATTCTGGCGCGGTGCGGCTACCTATGATCGTCTTGTATCTGCTCGTGTGGGCGGCGTTTATTGCCTATCACGTGCGGGCGTTTCGGGCAACCCAACACGAACCCCGCCATTGGGAAGCGGTTAGTTTGCCCCCCGGCGAACGCCCCAAGGTAAGCGTGTTGGTACCTGCTTGGAACGCCCGCGATGACATTCCGGCGTTTGTCAATGCGTTTCAAAGTGTTAATTACCCTAACAAAGAGTTAATTTTGTGCGTTGGGGGTAGTGACGACAGTTTGCCAACTGCACAGCACTTTTCGATTACTGAAGGTGCGCCCGTGCGGGTGCTCGAGCAAATTCCCGGCGAAGGTAAACAAGGCGGACTGCGCAAGTGTTTTGCTGAAAGTAGCGGCGAGATCATCTACCTCACCGACATCGACTGCCGTATGGACAGTGACAGCTTGAACCGGGTGTTAGAGCCCGTCTTAGCAGGCCGCGAACACGCCGTCACTGGGTCTTCTAAACCTACTGCTGAACAACAGCAGATCGACGCCGTACGGGTGCACTGGGCGCTGGTACGCAAAGCCGAACGCTTAGAACCACGCTACATCAAAGGCGTGTTGGGTAGAAACTGCGCTGTTACCCGCGCAGCACTCGATAAAATTGGCGGTTTCGACTTTGATGCCCCTACGGGTACCGATTATCGCTTAGGGCAAGAACTGTTTCGGGCGGGTTACAAGATTCTTTTGGTGCCAGCTAGTGAAATTGCCACTGAATACGCGTGGCCACTGCGCAGCTACATCCGCAAACGGGGTCGCTGGGTAAGAAATGTATTGTTATTTGCCGAGCGCCCCAAGCAAAACGCCGAATACTACAACGCCCTCAGTGTGGCGCTACTGCCGATGGCAATGGCGCTTGCGCTGCTGTTATCAGTGCTGGCAAGCCCTTTTTTGCCCACCAACGTGGCATGGTTTCCAGCGTTTATGGTGTTACTTTTGTTCGTTCACGGTGCCCTCAACCGGGTGCGCTATGCTTACGAGACACTAGGACGTGAGCAATTGTCAACAGCAACCGTCAAAGGGGCGCTCATCAACTGGTCAGGGCAACTCGCTGCTGGCGTGTACGCGTTTTGGACGTGGGTCAACCCCAATTTGCGCAAGCGTTGGTAGCGTGCATAAAGACGCGAGCAGGGGTGCGCGTTTTACAGCATGAATTTTACAGCATAGATTTTGCATCATAGAACAATACAGCTAGCACCTGTAGCTAATAAAGGTTTACCAGACAGCAAACGTTACGCAAATTTGCATTATCTTGGCACATCATCAACGTAATCAATAACAAATACAACGTACAAGGTGGCAATGTGGGTATCCGTCGCAATGACCTTGGGACGTTGGCGCAACCAAATATCTTCGTAAATATCTTCGTAAATATCTTCGTAAGGAGGCAGGATGGCAGACAATCCGCAACCAACAGAAAGCCAAAACATCGA
>JGI12048J13642_10128835_pt1 | contig 10086 bp, 9 predicted proteins | sample ElkSlonscriptome_16_FD_13642 | JGI IMG/M metagenome (IMG submission 13642)
TCGGCCACGCCGACGTTCAGAATTGATCCGAGGCACCGCGCGGCGTGGCCGTGGCGGCACACGCCGCGCAGGCCGCTGATAGCGGCCCACAGCCGGTCACGTAGCCGCGAAACCCGCTCAGTCTCTGCAGGCATTTCGGCCGCAATTATCCGGCAGGTCTCGGCGAAACCCGCAATCTGATGAACCGCCAGCGTGCCCGGCCGCATGCCTCGCTGCTGCCCGCCGCCGTGCAGCAGCGGCTCAACACGCCGCATCGTCTCCGGGTTCAGCACCAGCGCGCCGATCCCCGCCGGCCCGCAAGCCTTGTGGGCATTGAGCGACAACAAGTCAATCTGCTGCGCGGGCATATCGAGCGGCAGCTTGCCCAACGTCTGCGCCGCATCAACATGCAGCAGAATACCCTGCTGCCGACACAGCGCGCCCACCCCGGCAACGTCCTGCACCGTGCCGATTTCGTTGTTGGCATGCATCAGGGAAACCAGCACCGTGTCGTCCCGTAGCGCATCGGCCACCGCCGCCGGACTGACGATGCCCTCGGCATCGGGGTCGAGGTAGGTGATCTCGAAGCCCTCCCGGGCCAGCGCAGCGCAGCTGGCCAGTACGGCGCTGTGTTCGATGCGGGTCGTGATCACGTGCTGCCCACGCTCACGGCGAAACCGGGCGGCGCCGATGACGCCGAGATTGATGGCCTCGGTTGCGCTGCCGGTCCAGACCACGAATGCGGGGTCGGCGTTCACCAGCTCGGCCAGCGCACGCGCCCCGGCCGCCACCGCTGCCCGCGCCCGCTGACCGTACACGTGGGTCGCTGAAGACGGATTGCCCAGCCCGGCCGTGGCTTCCAGGCTGGCCAGCATCGCCGCGCGCACGCGCGGATCGACCGGCGCCGTGGCCGCGTAGTCGAGGTAGATGGCCTCAGGCATCGGGGCTGGCGCCGGCGTCTCCGGAGGTCTCGGCCCGGGCATGCTCAGGTTGGCGCCGCGGATCGAGAGCCGCAAGGATACCCCGCAGTATCCGCAGCTCGTTTTCATCCGGCTGTGCGCGATTAAACAGTATGCGCAGCTTGCGCTCGAGCTGCCGCGGATTGGCGGGGTCCATAAAGCCGCTGTTGATCATGACCTCACGCAAGTGCGCGTGAAAGCGATCGATATCAGCGGCCGATGCCGGCGGCCACTCGGGACTCGGCGGAGGCGCAAAATCGGCCACTGCAAAATGCATTTCATAGGCGATCAGCTGCACCGCAGACGCGAGATTCAGGGAACTGTAGTCGGGATTGGCCGGAATGCAGATCAGCCCGTTGCAGAGATCCAGCTGCTCGTTTGACAGGCCGGACCGCTCGGTGCCAAACACGAGCGCGACCGGCTTGCTGCGCGCCTGCTCCAGTGACCGCGCCGCCGCCTCGCGCGGATTGTATTCCGGCCAGCGCTGCTTGCGGCGGCGGGCGCTGGTTCCCAGCACCAGGCCGCAGTCCGCCACCGCCTCGGCCAGGGTGTCGACCACGCGCGCCCGCGCGAGCACATCGGTGGCGCTGGTTGCCCGCGCATCGGCCTCCGGGCTTGGATAATCGACCGGATCGACCAGCACCAGCTCGTCGAAGCACATGGTCTTCATTGCGCGGGCCGCCGCGCCGATATTGCCAGGGTGGCTGGTCTCGCACAGCACGAAACGAACAGGAAAAGTCATGACAGCAGGACGCCTTCGAATCGATGAGTTTAGGAACAGGTGCCAGGGTTTGCTATTCTACCGCGCCTGTTGACACAACGGCGCGCGCAACCGCGGCCGCATCCCTATGCAAGCACTACTGAATACCGCTGTTACCGCCGCGCGGAAAGCGGGTGACCTCGCCATGCGCTACGTGCGGCGGCTGGACGAACTCGATGTGCGCAGCAAGGCGCGCAACGACTTCGTCAGCCAGGTCGATGAAGCCGCCGAGCAGTTGGTGATCGAGACAATCCGCGAGTACTATCCCGACCACGCGATCCTCGGCGAGGAATCGGGTCGCCAGGGCAGCGGCGACACCGTGTGGATCATTGATCCGCTCGACGGTACGACCAACTTTTTGCACGGCTTCCCGATGTTCGCCGTGTCGATCGGCGTGCAGGTTCGCGGGCGCACCGAGGCCGGCGTCGTGTATGACCCGAATCGCCAGGAGCTGTTTACCGCTCGCCGCGGCGGGGGCGCGCAGCTCGACGGACGCCGAATCAGGGTTAATAACAAAAAGGTGCTGAGCGGAGCGCTGATCGGCACCGGGTTTCCCTACCGCGAGAACGAGCGCTGGCTCGACCAGTACATGGCTCAGCTACGTGCGGTGATGAACGTGGCCGGCGACGTGCGCCGGCCCGGGGCAGCCGCGCTGGACCTCAGCTACCTGGCTGCCGGGCGGCTGGACGGGTTCTGGGAGTTCGGGCTGCAGCCGTGGGATATGGCGGCCGGCGCGCTTATTTTGCGGGAAGCCGGCGGACTGATCAGCAGCATGACTCCCGACGGTGACTACCTCGAGACCGGCAACGTGATTGCGGGCCCGCCCAGGGTGCACGCAGAGCTGGTGCAGCTGCTCACCCCGCTGCTCTGACCTGCCCCGGCGGCCTCAGGGCATGTCGTCGACCAGTTCCTCAACTTTGGGCGGCAGCAAATCCTCGGGGCTGACGTTCAGCGCAAGTGCGGTGGTCGATGCCGTGTAAATCGACGAGTAGGTACCGACAAAAATGCCGGCGATCAGCGCCGTCGAGAACCCGCGTACGGCCTCGCCACCCAGCAGGAACAGCGACAGCAGCACCAGCAGCGTGGTCAGGCTCGTAATAATGGTGCGACTCAGCATCTGGTTGATTGAGCCGTTCACGATGTCCACCGCCACGCCCTTGCGAATACCGCGAAAGTTCTCGCGGATGCGGTCGAACACCACGATGGTGTCGTTCAGCGAATAGCCGATCACGGCCAGCAGCGCAGCCAGCACCGACAGGTCGAACGGCAGCTGCAAAACCGAAAACAGCCCGAGCACCAGCAGCACGTCGTGAACCAGCGCGACCACCGAGCCCACTGCAAACTTCCACTGAAAGCGGAACATGATGTAGGCAAGAATCATCAGTAGCGCAAAGATCATCGCGGTGCCGCCGCGCTCGGTGAGCTCCTGGCCCACCTGCGGCCCGACGAACTCGATACGACGCAGATCCACCACGACCTCGCCTTCACGCAGCACCCGCAATATATCTTCGCCCAGCCGGGACAGCTCGCCCGAATCGCCGTCCGCACGCGGCAGCAGGCGAATCAGCACGTCAGTTGCAACCCCGAACTCCTGCACCTGTGCGTCGCCGAAATCCGCGCCGGCCAGCCGGGCGCGCACATCCGTCAGGTCCGCAGGCTGCTCATAGCCCACTTCCAGCAGCACGCCGCCGGTAAAATCGATGCCGAAATTGAGCCCGCGCAGCGCCAGCGCTGCCACCGAGACGACAATCAGCACGACCGAAAGCGCCACCGCAACTTTGCGGCGGCCCATGAAATCGATGTTGAATCTGGCGTTGAGCTGTTTCACTGGTGCATTTCCATGGGTCGGTAACGCCGCGCTATATGGCGAGACGTTCGAGTCGGCGGCCGCCCATCAGCGCATTGACCAGTGCGCGGGTGCCGATGATTGAAGTAAACATCGAGGTCAGAATGCCCACTGATAACGTGATAGCAAAGCCCTTGATCGGCCCGGTGCCAAACAAAAACAGCACCAGTGCAGCGATCAGCGTGGTGACATTGGCGTCGGCAATGGTCGACAGGGCCTTTTCGTAGCCCGCCGCGATACTCGCCTGGGGCGAATTGCCGTTGCGTATCTCTTCGCGGATGCGCTCGAATATCAGTACGTTGGCGTCCACAGCCATACCCACGGTCAGCACGATGCCCGCGATCCCAGGCAACGTCAGCGAGGCCTGCAGCAGCGACAATACCGCAACAATCAGCACCAGGTTCGCCAGCAGCGCCAGGTTGGCGATCAGGCCAAAACTCTTGTAGTAGACGGCCATGAACAGCACAACGAGCGCGAAACCAATAATGATGGCGTTAAAGCCGCGATCGATGTTGTCCTGCCCCAGGCTCGGGCCGATGGTTCGCTCCTCGACTTCGTAAATCGGTGCAGCCAGCGCACCGGCGCGCAGCAGCAGCGACAGATCACGAGCTTCCATGACGTCCAGGCCGGTGATCTGGAAGCTGTTGCTGAACACGCCGTTGATCGTCGCGACGTTGATCACCTCGCGGTCGGTGCGGGTGACCTGTACCGTCTCGCCGTCGCGCTCAACCGAATCACGATTCTGTTCGACGAACAGGACGGCCATCGGCTTGCCGACATTCTCACGCGTGGTGCGCAGCATCTCGTCCGCGCCCGCAGAATCAAGTTTCACAAACACGGCCGGTGTGCCTTCCGAGAAGCCCTGGCTCGCGTCGATCAGCTGGTCGCCGGTCACGATGGACCCACGCTTCAGCAGCACCGGCAAGCCGCTGCGATCCTTGAATAATTCGCAGCCCAACGGCGCCCGTCCGCGGCGCTCGGCCTCCTGCGCGCTTTCCCCGCCGCAGACCAGCCGGAACTCCAGTGTGGCGGTGGCGTCGAGGATACGCTTGGCCTGCGACGGATCCTGCACCCCGGGCAACTGCACCACGATGCGGTTGACACCCTGCCGCTGCACCACCGGCTCGGCCACCCCGAGCGCATTCACCCGGTTGCGCAGGGTGACAGTGTTCTGCTCGATCGCGAAGTCCTGCCGCTCGCGCACCTGCTCGGCGGTCATGCGCACCACCAGTTCCTCGTTGTCGCCTGAACCCAGGCGCCGCACGTCGAGCAACTCGTCCAGATCGGTCACCAGCGCCTCTGCGTTGTCGAGATCTGCCACGTCGCCGACGCGCACCCGCACCTGATCGCCAACCACCCGCACGTTGCGGCGAATACGCTCGCGCCGCAGACCGCGGGCGATATCGTCAGAGAGGGTTTGCAGCCGCTGCTGAATAGCCGCGTCGAGGTCGACCTCGTACAGCAGGTGCACCCCGCCGCGCAGATCCAGCCCCAGGCTCATCGGCTCGAGACCGAGATTGCGCAGCCAGCCCGGAGTGCGCGGGGCCTGGGTCATGGCCACGACAAAGCCCTCCTCACCCAGGCTCGAACGCAGATGTTCACTGGCCCGCGCCTGTGCATCGGCGTCGGCAAAACTGGCCAGCAAACGACCTTCTTCCAGGTAACTGCGTACAGCAGGCAAACCCGCATCAGCAAGCAACGTCTGGATGCGATCGACCGAAACCTCGGCCAGCTCAACTCCGTCTTCACGGCTTACCTGCACCGACGGGGCCTTGCCGAACACGTTTGGTAAGGCAATCAGCAGCCCGATCACAAAGACCAGCGCAATCAGCGCATTTTTCCAAAGCGGGTAGTGGTTCATAGGTAATCCGTCGACAAAACCGTCAGCGCGCCGCCTCAGGTCGTGCCGGAGGTCTGGTTGGCGGCCTTGCCGCCGTTCTTCATGGCGCTGCGCACCGTGCCTTTCGGCAGCACGGCGGTCACAGTGTGTCGTTGCACGGTCACGACCGTGCCGTCGCCAAGATCGACGCGCAGAAAGCTGTCGTTGGCCTCCACCACCTTGCCGAGCATGCCGCCGGCTGTGACCACTTCGTCACCCTTGCCCAGCGCTGCCACCATGTCGCGATGCTCTTTCTGACGCTTGTTCTGCGGCCGGATCAGCAAAAAGTAGAAGACCACGAAGATCAGCACCAGCGGCAGCAGGCTGAGAAATCCCTCGGTGCCTGCCGCGCCCTGCGCGTGAGCTGTCCTGATAAAAAAATCCATGAGCTAAAACATTCTGCAAAAAAAGGCGCAGTATTATTGCATAGAACCGGCTGCCTGCTGCTGCCGATCGCGGAATTCCCGGTCAAAAGCCGCCAGCCTTCCCGCCTCGATCGCCGCGCGGATATCGCGCATCAGCTGCAGGTAGAAGTGCAGATTGTGAATCGTGTTCAGCCGGGCGCCCAGTATCTCGCCGCACTGATCCAGGTGCCGGAGGTAGGCACGGCTGAAGTTCCGGCAGGTGTAGCAGGCGCAATCGTCCTGCAGCGGCCGGGTATCCTCGCGAAAGCGGGCGTTGCGGATCCGCAGGGTGCCCTCAGCAGTAAACAGGTAGCCATTGCGGGCGTGCCGGGTCGGGATCACGCAGTCGAACATATCGACGCCGTGCCGCACCGCGTCAAGTATATCGGTCGGCAGGCCGACGCCCATCAGGTAGCGCGGCGTGGTCACCGGAACCTCCGGTACCACGTGCGCGAGCACGGCCTCTCGCTCGTCGGCCGGCTCACCCACCGACAACCCGCCCAGGGCAATACCGTCGAAACCAATCTCTAAAAGCCCGGCGAGCGAACGGCTACGCAGCGCCGGGTGCATGCCGCCCTGGACAATACCAAACAGTGCCCTGCCGGCATTGCCCAGCTCGTCGAAGCGCTGCCGGCTGCGGGCGGCCCAGCGCAGCGACAGTTCCATCGAGCGCCGGGCCGTCGTTTCGCCAGCCGGGTAGTCCGTGCATTCGTCGAACACCATCTGGATATCGCTGCCCAGCGCGTGCTGCATGTCCAGCGAGGTTTCGGGCGTCAGCAGTACCTTGCGGCCGTCGGTGGGGGCGCGGAACTCGACGCCGGTTTCGGTCAGTTTACGGCGCTTGGCGAGACTCCAGACCTGAAAACCGCCTGAATCCGTCAGGATCGGCCCGGACCACGCCATAAAACCATGCAGCCCCCCATGCGCACGCATGATCTCCGGACCGGGGCGCAGCAGCAGGTGAAAGGTGTTGCCCAGCACGATGTCGGCACCCAGCCCCGCCACTTCCTCCGGCGTCATCGCCTTCACGGTTCCGTAGGTTCCCACCGGCATGAAAGCGGGCGTTTCCACCGTCCCGTGAGGCAAACTCAGGCGGCCGCGGCGCGCGGCACCGTCAATTTTAAATACTTTAAAATCCGGTATTTCTGAAGGTTTAGTCAATGTGTTTCTCAAGCAGCATCGCATCGCCGTAGCTGAAAAACCGGAACCGCTCGGCCACGGCATGGCGGTAGGCGGCCAGCACCGGCGCGCGTCCGGCAAATGCGGCGACCAGCATCATCAGCGACGACCGCGGCAGATGGAAATTGGTGACCAGCGCATCGACCACCCGAAACTCGAAACCCGGGGTGATAAAAATATCGGTTTCCCCGCGGAACGGCCGCAGCCGGCCACCCCGCGCAGCACTTTCCAGCGCCCGCATCACCGTGGTACCCACCGCCACGACCCGCCGGCCGGCGGACCTCGCAGCGTCGACGGCGGCTACCGCCGCCGCCCCCACGTCAATCTCCTCCGCGTGCAGACGCTGCTGCGCCAGCTGCTCCGGCCGCAGCGGCTGAAAGGTGCCGGCGCCCACATGCAGCGTGATCTCGGCGATGAGGACACCCTGCTCGCGCAGTCCGGCCAGCAGCGCCGCATCGAAATGCAGGCCGGCAGTGGGCGCGGCCACTGCGCCCGGTTCGCGCGCATACACGGTCTGATAGCGTTCCCTGTCGGCCGGCTCATCAGCGCGCTCGATGTAGGGTGGCAGCGGCACGTGGCCGTGACGCTGCAGCACAGTCGCGACCTCATCGACAAACTCAAGCTCGAAAAAAGCCCCGTCGCGGCCCTGCACAGTGGCGTATACGCCTGGCTCGAACACCAGCTCGGTGCCGACCGCAGGCGAACGACTGGACTTCAGTTGCACCAGCGCCCGTCGCGAACCGAGGATTCGCTCGAGCAGCATCTCGACACGCCCGCCGGTCGCCTTCTGCCCGAACAGCCGCGCCGGGATAACGCGGGTATTGTTGAGCACCAGCACATCGCCGGGCTCGAGCAACCCGCCAAGCTGGTCGAAGCGGTGCTCGGTAAAGGCTCCGCCGGCCGCGACGTGCAGCAGCCGGCTGGCTGAACGATCGGCCAGCGGCTGCTGCGCGATCAGTTCGGGCGGCAGTTCGAAATCGAAGTCTTCGGGGCGCATGGGGGGCGCATTGTAGCCGCAACTCGGTACGGGCTAGAATCGCGAACCGTGCCGGGGTGGCGGAATTGGTAGACGCAGTGGATTCAAAATCCACCGGTGGTAACACCTTGGGGGTTCAAGTCCCCCTCCCGGTACCAGCTTACTTCGCCCGCGCGGGCGCTGCGGGTCCGGCGACCTGCATGGTCAGCCCCCAGATGCTTTTGACCCCCGTCGCAACCAGCATACGCCGGTCTGCGCCGGCGAAGGTCAGGTTGGACACGAACCCTGCGGGCTTGTCGATCGCTCCCAGATACCGGCCGTCCCGGTCGTAGACCTGAATACCGTAAAACGAGGACAGGTAGAAGCGGCCGTCGGCATCGACCGTTAGTCCGTTGCTCCCTGGCCGCCCCCTTACATCCTCGGCGCCGCGCCGGCTTACGGTCCGCACGGCCGGGAAGTAGCCTGGCTGCTCGCGCAGGCTGCCGTCCGTCTGCACTGCGAACGCCCACAAGCGCGGCGCGTTGCTGTCAGTCACGACCAACAGCTGCTCGTCAAGCGACAGCTGGATACCGTTGGGGCGGAAGCCATCCGCCACGACTTGAAGGTCGCCTTCCGGCCCCAGAAACAGCACGCGCTCGTTGACTCGATCGGTGAACCACAGGCCGCCGTCACGCCGCACGGCGACGTCGTTGCAGAACTCCCCGGCGGCATCGGGGTTGCCGGGCAGCGGCGTGAGTTCGCCCTGGTAAACGACCGTGCGCTGCGCCGCGGTGCTGTAGGCCACGATGCTGGCACCGCGATTGCTGCAGGCATACAGCCGCCCGTCGGCCGCAAAATTGAGCCCCATCGCCATCTGCGTGTCCGCCGCGAACACGGCGGGCTCGCCCGCGATCGGCATCCGGAAAATGCGGTCCTGCATCGGCGCCGCAAAAAACAGTTCGCCACTGGCACTGACTGCGGGAGCATCGGTGTAGACATAACCGCTGGCAAGCACGCGCCACTCAGCCTCCGGCGCCACCAGGCCCGCGGGCCGCGTGTCCGGCGACGGCAACACGGAGTCAGCCGGGGTTGGCGCGTCCTGACTGCACGCGGCCAGCAACAGCCAGGCCGCCAAACGCGACCACCCGCAGATTTTCGCGGCCACCATGCGCATGCGACAATCAGACATTTCCTAAACCTATCATGAAGCTTACCTTTCCAGATTCGGTCGCCAAATGAATAATGAGCCCAGCCCAGCGGTTGAGCGCCCGCTGGGCAAACCCATGCGGTATTGTCCTGATTGCGGCGCCGAGGTCCGCAGCGAAATGCCGGCCGATGACAACCGGCTGCGCTACTGCTGCTCCGACTGCGCCACCGTGCACTACGAGAACCCGAAGCTGGTGGTGGGTTGTGTGGCAGTATGCGGCGAACGCATCCTGCTGTGCCGGCGGGCGATTCCGCCGCGACTGGGCTACTGGACGCTGCCCGCGGGTTTCATGGAACTCGGGGAATCCATGGCGACCGCGGCGGCGCGAGAAACACGCGAAGAAGCGTGTGCGGAGGTGACCATCGGCAGCCTGCTGGCCAGCGTCAACATCGTGCTGGCCGGACAGGTGCACGTGTTTTTTCGCGCCCGGATGAACACCCCAGCCTATGCGCCCGGCAGCGAGAGCCTCGAGGTAGAGCTCGTCGAGCCCGCCGACATCCCCTGGCCCGAGATTGCGTTCACGAGCAACCGCATTGCCCTGGAACAGCATCTGCTGCAGCGTACCGGCAAGCCTGCCTATGTCTGGACCGGCAACGCCGTCTGAGGGCCGACTCGCCCGGCTGAATTGGTTAACCGGGCGTCAACGGGACTTCTATTATTGACTGGTTGCCGCTAAAGTACGCCGCTTCAGACTGGTTCTAATCTCTGGAGAGCACCGTGACTTTCGTCGTTACCGAAAACTGCATCAAGTGCAAACACATGGACTGTGTCGAGGTTTGTCCCGTGGACTGCTTTCACGAGGGGCCGAATATGCTGGTGATCGACCCCGAGGAATGCATCGACTGCACGCTCTGCGAGCCGGAGTGCCCGGTCGAGGCTATTTTCGCCGACGACGAGATGCCGGACGATCAGGCGGAG